>Ga0075120_10001226_pt1 | contig 20491 bp, 14 predicted proteins | sample AntAceMetag02UKL_FD_69792 | JGI IMG/M metagenome (GOLD analysis project Ga0075120, IMG submission 69792) | Saline lake microbial communities from Ace Lake, Antarctica - Antarctic Ace Lake Metagenome 02UKL | ecosystem: Environmental > Aquatic > Non-marine Saline and Alkaline > Saline | place... | reverse complement strand
TATTTTACGCGGTCGTCCGGGCATGAAGATCTACTCTTCTGGGGGGTCATTGTCGCATGCGGTGTCAATGAACTGATCAGGCGCATTATTTTTGATGCGGCCTACCAGGTGCTGATGTTTTCGGTTCCTGAAAGACTCTGCAATGCCCTCAGATTGTATTCCAAGCTGCTGATCAAGCCTCTGGTGGTGATCCTTATCTGCCTATTTTTTGTGGCGTTACCGCCCCAGCAGGGTGTGGTGCCCCTGTACTGTTTTTTAATTACCGCATTTCTGATGGTGATGATGGGCGTGGTGTCTCGAATTCCAGGGCACTACATCTCCTCTCTCAAAACATCGGTCCTGAGGCGTCTACCCCTTTCCGGTGCGGACAGTTCACTGTTGAGAATGGAGGTCAACTATATCATTGATCAGTATGAGCAGGCGGTTACGAGAACACACGACCGATTTGGATACCTTTACATCCTGGATATCATACGCAATAACTATTCGTCAGCCCTGAACTTTATTCTGCTTGAACTGCTTGATAACGAAGATCGGGACGTGAGGCTGGAAGCCGTTTCCGTCATTGGATCGCGGGGTATCATGCCACTGACGGCACGACTTGAGACGATGTTTGAAGCGGAAACCGATGAAACCCTGAAGCTGGCCTGTCTCAAGGTAATTGCTCGGTTGGGTATCTCCGAAGAAAGCGTCATTTTGCGGTGGATGGATTCAGACCTTCCCATTATTTACAGACGGTACATTCTGGCCATTGCATATGGCACCGCAAATGAGGATTTAAAACAGTTGGTGGTGAATGAGACGGTTTCTTTCATTCATTCAGAAGAAACGGAAAATGCGCTTGCCGGGATCTGGTTGACCGGTCAGTTAACCCTTCATCACCTCAAGGGAGATGTAGCGAAACACTTCGATATGGACCCTGCCGGATCTTTTGAAGTTATTTCAAGAGCATTGGCCAGGCTTGGGGATGCACATCTGTTCAGCGGATACCTGGAGGATGTGGGCTATGAACGAATCAATGATTTTGAAAGGTTCAACGAGAACCTTGCCTTTTTGGAAGAGGCGTCTTTCCCCATCATTTCTCGAATGATCGCATCTATTCTTGATTCCAAATCTCATTTTGAATCACGGAAATGCCTGCGAAGCCTTAAGGCGATCCCATCTCCTGAAACCATTGAATTTTTGCTCGAGATGCTGGAAAATTTGAATGTCCCCCTGATCCGGGAGGAAGTGTTGAATGTCATTGGGAGGATCAAGAAAGGCAATGCAAATCTGGATTGCAGTGCCCTTTTGGGGGATTTGCCTAAGGAAATCAATTTGTGTACAACATATTGCCGTTACTATTCCGTGGTCAAATCGTGGAACCCTGAAAGCCTGCTTTTAATCGAACTGGCCCGGAATATAGAACACCGGGTGTGGTGCGTTTTCAAAATACTCGATATTTTTTATCCCGATCAGGGTATGTTTGATTCTTACTACCGGATTACCCTCACGATGTCACAATCCGGGAATATCGATCATGTGAAAGGCAAGTCCATTGAGTATTTGGACAGCCTGGTTCAAAGTAAAAGGGATGAACACACGGTATTTCTGCGATTGTTGGACGCGGTCTCATTTGAAGACGGATTCCTTTCGGATGTGGACTATTTACCCGGTCGTCACCTGACCATTGAGGATGTTTATGAACAGATTCTGCTGCAAAGCAATCATTGGCTGGAAGTGTCGGCCATCCTGGATGTACCGCCGGATATGCAAAAGCGGTTCATGCCGGTTTTGGAGGAGATTGAGGATATGATACCGGTACTGGAAAAAATTCATTTTTTGAGAACTGTTTCACTTTTCAAGGGATTTTCCATCACGGACATGATCATTATGGCCCAGATTGCTCAGGAGGTCAGTTTTGAGGCAGGCCATGTCCTTTTCAGGGTGGGGGATCCGGGCGATGCCCTCTATCTCATATTGGAAGGAAAGGTGGATATCGTCAATGAAAATGACAAACTCCTGGTAAGCGTTGTGCCTCCCGGCTGTTTCGGCGAAGTGGCCGTTCTAGATAAGAAAGGCAGGTCGGCTACAGCCAGATGCGTGGATGAATGTCGGATGCTGATGATTACCAGTAAAGACTTCCAGGAGATTCTGGAGGAGTATCCCGCCCTTTACAAGAATATTGTCTATCTCTTGACCAGTTGGTTGCGCAAAGACAAGACCCGTGCCAAGGAGGTCAAGGGAGATGGCGTATGACGGAGGACAGATCACCAATTTTTCGTCCTCTGACGCTCTGTTGAGACCCGGCTGATGCTCGCAAGATCCTCCGGGCGCAGCCGGTAGCGAATGACATTGCCCTCATGCAGGCCGCGAAACTCGTTTCCTATATATTGACTACATCCTCTCGGTCCGCTTCGGGGATATCAGCCTCGGCGGCCATGGCCATGATGAGCTCAGGCCGGAATGCCTTCCAGTCGAGCACGCTCCGGCGCACGGCCTCGCGAACGAAATCGCGATAAACCAGCGCAGCCTTCTCCGGGGTTTCGACCTCGGCGCGCAACGTCCTGTAGTTCTCAGCCGAAGTCGTGTAGGCGTCGATATACACCTCGCGCAGCAGGGAAACATTGTTCAGTTCATAGACCCCGATAAGGCCGTCAACATACGCGATGACGCCCAGGAGAGATCGACCAGGAGTCGTTCAAGAATGCGGCGCGCGTAAGTTCCTGCCGGTAGTGGTGAGGCGGTAGGCGTGCCAACTTCACGCAAGCGCTGCCGATCAGCCTCAGCGAGGTAGAATGTCTTGTTCGGAATATAGCGGTCCAAGAATTCCTTTTTGTAGCTCGCTGGCCTGCGGCGGTTATAAGGCTGCTGCAAATGGACGCGGACCACGGCAGCGCCCGCGAGGCTGTAGCCCGTGGCCGGGCCTTTCCCTGAAACCTCCAGTTTGTCTTCATTCACGAGCCGCTTCAGAGCGCGCCAAACGGTCGTTTGGCTCGCCTCGGGGACGGCCTGGCGGCGGATATCCTCCCGGCGAGCACCGGGATGGGCCGCAATATAGTCAAGAATAACCTGGTTAGAGAGCGTCATTGAAATGATTTCTCAAAGCTGTGAAATGAATATGTCATTATAATATAAAGGTATTTCCAGCTTGTCAAGATATCGTTTCATGGTTTTTGAAATGATAGCCGCCACAACCTGTTTGGCTGAAAGTTTCCCAGTGTGAAACGTTTAACCATTTGATATAACGTTTTTATTAGTTGTTTCATCCCTATCGTTTCGTCAAGAATGAAACGATTTCTGGTAGAAGATCTCTGGTTATCTTTGCAGGGGCATGACCTAAAAGATCCAAAATGGAGTGAGTCTCGTATTTACCTCTTTCCTGGAGTTCTCTTTTCAGTGCCAATTTGGCCTTTGTTGGTTTGACCTGCTACAGAATTTTCACTGATCCTGACCGTGGCGCCATTTTCAGCACGAAAACCATCCAGGATTCTCACTTCTGGGGCTTTGATGGTAACTTTACCCCCGTTCTTGACGGTTACCCCCGGTCCAATAGTGATGGATTCCGTACCAAACTCAGTGGAAACGGTCTCTGTGCCTGTTGTTGGGAAAGCGCGTTATACCCTTTTTGGATGACAAAAGCTGAAATCTGGTGCCAGTCCCGGATCCATGTCTTATAGGTTCCATCAGCATTTACCGTCAAATAGGCCCTTTCATCCGCATAGGGTTGGATGTACCACTTATCTGTCCGCACAAACACCACCACCCAGACATCAGCTGGATCCACCCCGGTCACCTTCCCTGAAACCACGTCAGGGGTCCCTTGGGTCACTTCAAGGGTAATGCCTGCCGAGCAATCCGCTGCAGATACTTTCTCAGCAAAATCCCCAGGACCGAACAGGAATACCGTGGCAAACATCAGGAAAAACACCAGAGCCCTGCCGAAATTTTCATTTACCTTTTTCATTCTTTCTCTCCCTTTTTAGAGCATTGGCCCCGTATTCGGAAGCAGGCTGATCACCCATCGGCTTTTCTAAGTTTTTCCGGAACCAAGGAACTGGGGCCGGAGTGGTACATGTCCATATATAGTAAAGTAATTTGATGTTTCCCGGTTTTACAAACCAGCTCAAAGCCGTCAACAACATGTCCGTCCGGACCCGGCCCATAACTCCCCATACGCTCGAAGTCAAACGGCTCGCCACACTTGCACCGCAGACTGCGGAGATATTCCATCTCTCCATTCGGCGAACAAACAGGGATAGGGTTGGATTTATCGTATCCAAATTTTCCTTTCGCATTAGGAATGGTGTCGCACTGTGCTCCAAGGCTAAACGTCTTCGTCACAAACGAAGGGTCGCCCCTCGTTTTTTGAGAAACTCTTCAAAAATCTTATCTTCAGGAAAGGTCTTGGATTTTCTCAGAACCAGATATGTTTTTCTTAATAATTTTTTAAAGTATTCAAGATAAGCAGTTTTTTCATCTTCCATGACATCCTCCAGGAAAGTCGGGGCGGCTGTTTTTCTGGCAAAAACAACGGTTAGGCTATCAGTAGGGACATACCACGATGTTTCTCCCCAATTATGAAATAGTTGTAGATGAAATTATTTGAATGATCAACCCAGTCCCAAGACAAATGTCCGAATTCAGACAACTTATCCATTAATGCTCGATCATGCCCAAACAGTATGACAAAGCAAATGTCGCTTTTTTTGATTCTTTCCTCTTCCAACTTCAAAAGGCATCCCTTCGAGAAGTCAACTCCATCGATGCACATTTATCACAATCGCTGACCATGAGAGGAAATTCAGTCCACCAGCCAGTAGTGTGTTGTTAGTAGTACCAAAAAAACCGAGATATTACCTGCCGCGGCGAGGAGAGGTCGAATCGAGAATCGGAAAAAAAGGATACCATCGCCGATATAAGCCCCAATATGGGCATGTCGAATGTAAGATGTAGAAGGATGTATCTAAGATCATACACCCGGTACCAGGGACCGTGGTTGCCGCTGTACTCACCCCAAGTCCCAAGTGGAATCGCGTTTCTTTTTAAGGCGATCGACCATGAGACCGAAAGAAGCGGCAGGACAATCAGCATGAAGGAAATGGCCACCAAAAAGAAATGTTCCGCCGCGAAGGTGCGTAAGCCTCTGTTGTAGGATAGACCTGCTCCCCATGCACACAGCAGTGCCCCGATACCCCCATAGGTCAGTGCAGTGGCCAGCATAAACCATAAAGCCTCTCCGCGCAGCCGATATCCAATCCAGCCTAAGAGGGGAATATGAACGTTCTTGTCCTGTCCAATCTGGAGAATCTCCCTGGCCGCGGGGACACTCTGATACAATAACAGCAGGAGAAAGGGGGTGAGCGAACTGAACAGAGCGGCCATTACCCAATAGCCAACTACCGCCCGTGGAGAAAAGGCGCCGGGTGTCTCTTTCGCTTGTGGGAGCGCTTTGTTCATAATTTTCCTCCTGCTGTTCAGTGCGAAACATCCAGGTTCTTAAAGCCCGCAATCCTTCTTCCCCATGACCTCAACTTGGCCCTTCTCGTAGAACGCCTCTCCGATAACGGCCTCCATTTCCCCCTCATCATTCACCCTGAGCGTTGCAAGGGAAATAGGCCCCAGCACCGTTTGCTCGATCAGACGTTCGATTCCCCGGGCGCCAAACTGCAAAGCTCTCAATTTCTCTGCCAGGTGATCGGACAGCCGTTCCATGTCGCAGAGCAAATGGATGGAGCGTTTCTTCAACCGTTCCACTGCCTCCTCCAGGCGCATGCGAACAATTTGCAGCACGTTTTCCTCCTTAAGTGCCTCGAACAAAATGATCTCGTCGAGACGGCCCAAGAATTCTCTTGGAAAAATCTTGGTTAGCAGGTCGGCGGTGTTTACTTCCGTCCCTTGTTGCGCAGGGGAAAAGCCCAGAGGTCCCTTTGACAGGTCTGCCATGGATATGGCATTGCTCGTTAGGATCACCACACAAGGCCGAAGATCAAGTGTCTTCCCTCGGGCGCTGTGGATGCGGCCGTTGTCGAGTGCCCCTAACAAGAGATTATGAATTTCCCCGTGGGCCTTTTCGATTTCGTCGAAGATGAGTACGCCACCTGCCGGATGATTCTGGAGCCAGCGGATCAACGTCCCCTCCTGCTCGCTGCCAACGAATCCGGCTGGGGCGCCGATCAGTTTGTTGATAGACGGTTCCGCGTACTCCGACATGTCCAGCAGGAGCAGGTCGCGCTGACTTCCATGGAGCCCGACCGCGAGCTGGCGGGCCAGCTCGGTTTTGCCCACGCCCGTGGGCCCCACAAAAAGAAATGCCCCTAAATTCCGCTCGACCGGTCCCAGTTTCTGGCGCTGCCTCACCACCGTAGATACCACCTTGTCAATAGCCCCATCCTGCCCCACAATACGCGATCTCAAAAACCCTGCCAGATCCCGCAGGACCTTCCGGCCCCCACCCTTCAGTTCCTCGACAGATCTTCCAAGGGACTTGCCCAGCGTCTGGAGAAGGACCTCTTCGTCAAGCGACCGCCTGTCCATTCGCCGGGCCCTGGCCGCTGCCGTATCCAAAAGGTCTATACTTTTATAGGGTTGTAATTTTTGAGGCTGGTGTTCATTACTCAATACCATCGCCCGTGATACCATTTCGTCGGAAATTTCGATCTCGTGATGCCGGGCAAGCGTCTGGGCCCGGGCCTCCACCATCCGGGCGGTCAGTTGCGGATCGGGCTCTGGAATCCTCACTTGTTCGAATCGCCGGGCCAATGCCTCGTCCTGGGAAATGTAGCGGTTAAATTCATCAACCGTCGTTGCCGCAATTACCCTTAAATCTCCACGCGCGAGAAAGGGTTTCAGAAAATTCCCCATGTCCATGGGAGATTCCATGGCCCGGCCGGTGCCGAAGAGGAGATGGGCTTCGTCCAGAAACAGAAAGGCCGGAGCGCTTTTCAGAACGGCCTGAACAACCTCTTCCACCCGCTCCTCGAAATCTCCTCGATAGCGTGTGCCAGCCAAGAGTTTGCCAATGCTTATCTCGAAAATCCGGGTTCTTGGGTCTATCCCAATTCGATCTGCTACGACTTCTCGCGCAAGGAGCTCTATTAGCGCGGTCTTGCCAACTCCCGCTTCCCCGGTCACAGCAGGATTGGCACGCTCCATTCTCATTAGCACCGTGGCCACGGCATCCAACTCAACCGGACGGTTGCAGTAGCCATCAAAGGCGCCATCCCGGGCGAGCTCGGTCAAGTCTCTCCCGTATTTCAGGAGCGGCGCAGCCGTTGCATCCACCGAAATCCCAAGACGGGCCAGGCAAGAGGAGGCAGGCTTTTGGGCACGCTCATTCGCCAGTGACTGACCGAGGCCCGCGATATCCAATCCAGCGGCCGAGAGCGCCTGGGTGACAGGATGGTCGGGGTGGGCGCAAAGCGTCGCCAGCAAATCCTTTCCCGTGGGCCGGCCGTCCGCCGCCTGCATGATACATTCTGTTTTCAAGTCTCTGTCCATCCCGGTTTTTCCAGCCAAGGCCTCCATCGCAAGAATCCATGATTGCCGATTAAGGCCGTGGGGTTCAATCAGATGGATCAGTTCGCCATTGGGATCATTCTCAGCCCATGTCGCGAGCAGCATTGCCACCGTAGGGCTTTGGGTCTTGAAAGTTTCTCGTGCAAGTCGGTTCAATGCTTCCCACTCCATGATCTTCCCTCCCTTTCTCTCTGATCGAACAATGTCCCAATCCTCGCTCGGATTGTGTGGTGCTGTTTGTCCACTATTCATCCCTTGTTATTTTATGGTGCACCCTTTTCAAAAAGGTGATCCAGTTGATCGTGCAAAGTTTCTACCCTGGAACGTAAATCATCGATCTTGTCTCGCATCTGCTTTAGCGCCTTTTCCCGGTGTGGCCCGGAGACATCGAGCATCGCGCGCTGTTTAGCAACCTCTGGATCTTCGATTTCGGCCGTCAGAAGGGCCCGCGTCTTTTCCAGGTCCTCCTCTATCAGCCTACATTCGGTTTCGTACCATTTGATTCGCTCCTCTGCATTTTCACCTTGCACTTTGTATTTGGCTTGCAGATTTATTCCTGGCATGCTTTCGAGAATGGTTTTTGCTTCTCGCTCCATCTGAAGGATTCGCTCCAGCGATCGCTGATTATATCCGAGCTGCTGGGGCTCAAATGCCAGCTCCTCAGGACGGACTTTCATGATCTCGTTCCACAGCTCCTTCAGCCTCTCGCGCTGCCGGGCCGAGGTGAACCGAAAACCCTCCCGCCTCTCGAGTCTGTCAGGGTGGAGCAGCATCCACACCCGCCTCAGGACCGTCTTTGCCTTTTCTTTGTATTCTTCGACCTGTTCTGCGCTGATAACCTCACCGTCAGGCGTTAGGGGCGGGGGCAAAACAAGAGCCAGGTCTCTCATCTTATCAAGCTCCTTGCGAACATCTTCTTCGCTTTTCAACATTTTTTGGTCCAATTCGTCGCAAGTCATCGTGAGATCCGTTTGCTTGAGACTAATTTTTGTGAGAAGCAAGAACTCACTGCGGTCCAGCGATTGGAGTTCGATGTATAGATCTCCATATTCCTCCTGCATGAATTGGTGGTTGATCCGCGCGTTTGCGAGTTGCTGGTTCGCAAGGGCCAGTAGGAGATCGGCATGATACGCGCAGCGTGAAATCCAGCGGCCCCGCGCATCAGCAAGCCGCTCTTTCGTCTTGGCGTCTGCCGAATTGAAAACCTTTGCATCCTCCCGAGCGTTGAACACAAATTGCTCGCATTCGGGGCTTCGAATAGGAACCTGATGCATCTGGTTGAGCACTGCCTCGCGAACGAAATTGGTCAGCGATTCGCGCGAATCACCGGAGATCGGAGACCGGAGGTCCTGCGTTTCCAATAGACGCAGCATGCCGCCCGGGTCCGGATCGAAATCACCTTTGAGTTCGATAGAATTCAAAGACTGCCGCAGGTCTGCGTTTGGATGAGAAACAAGAAACACTTCCCATCTGGCCTTCAGCAAAAGTATAAGCGTGCGTTCGATGCCCAGGTCGAGAGCCCGCGTAAGATTCACGATCTCCATTTCGGTCCACGTCCCGACCGGGTTTGATACGCTCAGGTTTTGCGCCCTTGCTTCCGTAACAAGCAGGGCAAGATCATCCTGGAGTGACGATTTGCTCATAAATCGCTCCTTTTTTCGCAGGTTAAGAGGCTTTATTCTCGAGGCCGTTACTCGTACTCAATAGATGCGGTATATGCTTTGCGCCTTGGTGTGCGGTAACCAGACTTTCAAAGCGATGCACCTGGGCTTGGAACTCTCCCCCCAGCACCGCACCCTTGACATGGGTATATCCATTGTGCGCGGCAATGTAGTTCCGAACACGGGGATCCTCTTTTGGCAGAACAAGGGGGTTTTGACCGTTTTTTTCGTCGCTCTCGAACACCTCCAGCAGATCGTACGGTCGATTTGTATGAAAAAAGCCGTCTGGCGTTTCCCAGAGCCAGTCTCCGCTCTCCACGCTGTACAGCGTAGCGAGAAGTTTATAGTCGTTGTTGCAGGAAAAGAAACGGACGGTCCCGTCGCGTGATCCTGCGATCAATCGGTCTCCGTTCTCGGTAAAATGCAGCGCTGTGATTGAATCGTAGCAATCCTTCACGGTGTGGATCAGCCGTTGTTTTCTCCACTCCCACAACCTGATGCATGCGTCAAGTCCCCCGGTGACTAAAACATCGCCCCGGATCGCCATGGAGCGTATTCTCCCGCTATGAGCCCGAAAGGACGTTGTCATTTTGGCTGAATGAAAATCGAAAATGCGCACCAGGCCGTCAAAAGCGACCGTAAGCAGGGATTTTCCATTCGCAGAAAGCCGGGCTACTTCAACTTCCTGCCCGCTGCTTGCGTTGGGCGATGTGTAGGTGGCCAGACGGTTGCCCGATGCAACTGAGACCCGATAGGTATTTCCGTCCCAACAGGCCGCCAGGTATTCTGTATCACTTCGAAGAAACTGGACATGATGAATCAACGCAGAGCAGAGACGATAATCCCTTAATCTGACGCCCGTTCTAACATCGAAGAGGAACACACTGCCCGAACGCATTCCAACGAGCAGAGATGCGCTGTCACTACTAAAGGCCATGTGTGTCACCTCGCTGTCGTCGCTACAATTCAAATCAGCATAGAGTCTGCCGCTTTTTGCTTTCACCAGCACGGCATCACCATCGCGTGTACCGGCTCCAATGAAATTTCCATCCGGCGAGAGTGCCACAACGTTCACCCAATGATTGAGGTTAGAATAAACGAAACGGCGCTCACCTGTCGTGAGGTCATATAGGCTGACGGCATTGTCGTGCCCACCCACAGCAAGACTGTGGCCCCGCAGAGCGATGTCGCATACGGATCGGGTTCGCCCCCGGTAGACAGCAAGGGGGGTTCGAGCCCTAAGATCCCACTCTCTGATAGTCGAATCTAAACCGGCGCTGATAACCTGCCCCTCGCGTGTGAGGACCAGGGCGAGCGGGTAATCGGTATGCCTAGCCAGAATAGCTACATCTGATTGATTTACAGGATCGAAGATAGTGATGTAGTCGCCTCCTCCCCATCCCGCTGCAAGCATCCTCCCTTCAAGGCCTAGTCGGACGCACAATGCCGGACCGAAACCGCAGAGCTGTTTAACACAGTTGCCCGTACTCAAATTCCATATGCGAACACACTCGTTCGAATATCCGATTGCGGCATGGTTGCTCAGGCAATGGACCTTCAACGCTGTAACCCGGTGTCCACGAATATGATTAAACGGGCTCTGAAGCATGAGAGACGGTTTCTTCTCTTCCTCCTCCGGCTCTGACAAACTTGCCAGGATCCGGCAATTGTGTACATCCCACAGCAGTGCTCCGTCGAAGCCGGCGCTCACGACCCGGTTTTCGTCTGCAAAGCATAGACCCAAGACCCAGCCCTTGTGACCAGTAAGGCTGCTTTCAAGAAGCCATCTGTCGGCCAGGTTTCTGCGCCATACATGTACGATGCCGTCCCGGCCAGAGGAAGCGAGGCGTGTCCCTTCAGGGTTGAAGGCCACGCCGGTCACCACATCCTTGTGACCGCATAAAACGTCACGACAGTTTCCGTCGGCATCCCAAAGCCTTACGGTTTTGTCGGCTCCCGCTGAGGCAATCACGTTGTTCTTAAATGCCACGTCGGAGACCCACCAGCAGTGTCCTGGAAAAACTCTGACGCATTCCCACGTCTCCCGGCTCACCGCAATAACAGTCCCTGACCGCGTAGAGGCATAAACCAGGCTCTCATCTTCGTTCAAGGCCAGCCCCGTGACCGGTCCCGAGAACCCAAGAACCCGATGACCGAGTTTCCGCACCCGGATGTCAAGATCCTCAAGCGAGCTTCCCATCAAACGGCTCAGCGAGCGGTTATCCCGTGAGTATTGCACGATCGCGTTGAAATCTTGATCTGCGGGCATGTTTATCTCTCCCTTCATGAGTCTCCCTCGCTTTCCTTTGTCGCAAAGGACGGCTTGATTTCCTCCTCCAGTTTGTCGGCCTTAGCATTGTATTCACCCGCCTCTCCGGCCATGGCCTCCCGGATGGTTTCGTGTTGCTCGGGGCAGGCCAGCACATTTCGCACACGTTGCGTCTCGGGATCGGTCGCCAGTGCGTGGAGTTCCGCCTTTGCCTCATCGAGTCGTCGTTCCAGAGACATGATCGTGCGCTGAAGCCACTCAAGCTGGTCCGCGAGCGTGCGGCCCTGGATCTGTGCCTCCACACGGGTATCGAGGCCGGCATTCCCAAGAATGGCATTTACCCTGGCCAGGGCTTCCTCAAGCCCCCGGACGCTCCGCATGTCATGCTCTGCGAAACCAGGTGGGAACCCAAGCTCGGAGAATGAGATCTCGAGTGCCTGTTTCAGCATGGTTTCCAACTCCCCCTTCTGCGCAGCGGTCAATTTTTGGTAAGCAGGATCATTCCTTAAACGATCCGGATGAATTTTGAAGCGCAGCTTTCGGAGCAGCGACTTTGTCTGAGCCCGATACTCCCTCACCTGATCGACATCCATGTGAGTTCCGGAAGCGCCCTCGTGAGTAAGAATGGGGGCAAGCATTGCAGCATCCCTTAGTTTCTCGAGTTCCCTTCTCTTGCCATGCCGGTTCTCTGCTTCTATGGCCAGTTCGGTGAGCTCTTCTTCGGTCAGTGACGGATTGGCCTCCTTTAAGTCTTTCCACAGCTTGAGCTCCCACCAGCGGACCATGGCCTCTTGCAGTTCCACCTCGGTTGCGCCGAACAGGGCGAGATACTGGCGTTTCGTTTCAGCGTTCTTAAGCCTGCGCTGCTCGATTTGCATATGAAGATCATCCAGCATTTCCTGGGCCTGGCCCCACCGGCATCTCTTCCTCCAGAAGTCCTCCCTTTGCACCGCGGTGCTATCCCGAAGCGTGGTCTGTCTGTCAGTTTCCGTCTCAGCGAACCGAGCCATCTCAGGGCCGTTGTTCCGTGATATGTGCAGGCCGGCCAGGATCATCTGTTGAAGCAACGTGTCGAAATCTGCGGCCCCGTAGCCCGCTTGTGTCGCCTTATTTCCGTTCCGCTGGATCATGGCAAAAAGCTCAGCCGTATCCGGATTAAAATTGATGGCTTCAGGCGTATGTTCCACTGCATCGGATAGAACATCCGTGAACGGGCGGGTGGCTTTGGCGGGCCAGCCGTTCTTGTCGCACGCGAAGCCCCGCTCCCATTGCCCTTTGAGAATCAGGCCCAGAGCGCGATGGAATTGGAGGTTACACTCCTGCGCCAGGACAAACAGCTCATCAGGGTTCGGAAACACATGCCCGCGTTTGTAGGTCAGGCCAGACAAAACCAGTAGCCCTCTGTTCGATTCATGCTTATCAGTCTTACTATTCGATCTTTCAAAGGCCTTCAGGATGTCTTTAATATCATTTCTCAGCGGATTATATTTTTTCATCTTTTCTTCCTCCTCTACCGCTATTCCACTATCTCGAATGTCCGATCCGGATTGTCTCACCCGGAGGCCAGTCTTTGTCGTAGCGATACCTCGAGATATCTGAGTGACTCCTCACGGGCGCCGTTGATTGCATACCTTATCTGGCTGGCCAAATGTTCTTGGTTTTTCGCCGAAATCCGGCTCATCACCATATCTTTTTGGCAGTAAATGGAGATGTAGTCATTTTTCTCCTTTCCCGATACAGGTGCTTCGTTTGAGGTATCCTCCGTGCGACAGGTCACATGAATAAGATCGTGCCGGTCGGTCCAAAACCAGCCGCTTTCAGCGTTCAATTTCGGGTCCGGGGGTGTAGTCCACAGAAAGCCCTTTTCGAGATTGTGCATGGTGGCGAGCAAGTCAAGCTGCATCTCCCCCTTCTCCCTTTCCGAAAATTTCTTTTGGGAAAGACCCCAGCAATTGACGGTGTGATCTTCGCTGCCGGAAAAAATCCGCTTGCCACAGGGGGAAAGCGCAATAGACGTGACCTCGCCACGGTGTCCCCGCCCTATGGCCTTACACTGCGGCTCGGCGCAACCCCAGACGCGCACCAGGCCATCATGGCCGCCCGAGATGATGCGATCTCCCCGAAGATCAAATGCAACGGCGTTCACGCCGCCCTGATGTGCCGTCCGTATCGTGAAGATCATTTGCCCGTTGGTAAGATTCCAGAGGCGCAAGTCTCCGTTCAAAGACCCTGTCGCGATCAAAGACCCGTTCTCGTTGATGCTCATGCACCGCACTTCATCATCGTGTACAAGACACAATACCTGTCGACCGGTCCGAACATCATACATACATGCTGTGCCGTCCCCCGAGGCGACCGCGATGCGATTTGAATCCGGAGTGAAAATAACGCAACTGAGTCCACGCCCGTGTTCACCCAGTTTCCGTATGGGCATACGCGACCGGAAATCAAACAGCGTTACGCTTCCGTCGAGGCCGGCCGCGGCCATCAACGTCATGTCAGGGGAACATATCGCCTGTGAGACGGTAGTGCTGCATTCAAAAATACCCTCTCTCGTTGCCGTTTCCGCGTCCCGGATGATTACGCTGTGATCAGAACTTGATGTCATGGTATATCGCCCGTCCGGGCTGTATGCCACGGCATTGACACGGCCGGCATGTCCGCTCAAAGTGAACTTCGGATAGCCCTCTTTCAGATCCCAGACAATGGCGGAACGGGCGCCCGCTGTTACCAATGCTTGACCGTCAGGGGTAAGCGCCAGGCTATTGACCGATTTTGTCCAACTCTTGAAAGCTTTTTTCGGTCTGGCGGTTTCAATGCCCCAGAGCAAACACTGTTCATCCCATCCTCCCGTAGCGATTTTGCCGTCAGGAGAGATCATTACCGTTTCCACGGGTCCGTTGTGCCCTTTAAAAATCCGCATTTCCACACCGTCATAAGAAATCTGCCTGCATGTTCCATCCCACCCGGTGCTGAAGAAATAGTTCCCTTTGGCCGGGGCTGCAACGAAAGAGCAAGATGCTACCAAGCTCAGTTTTGTCGCATTTTCCCTCACGCTTCTTGAGTTGACGTAGTGACATCCGGCGACGAAAGAATTTTCCTCTTCCGCGACAATCCTCAACATTGTGGACTGATGGTAGCGATATACCCTGAGGCACTTTCCTTCGAGGCTCCACAATCTAGAACTGTTGTCACCGTAAGCGGCGAGCAGGTTTCCGTCAGGTGTGGTGCAGACCCGATTGATAAGATCGGGATATTGCAGCACCTTGATTAATTTACCGGAAAGAATCTCCCATATCCGGATGTCCCCTCCATAATCAGCTGTGATTACCTTCTCTTCATCGGGAGACATGCAAATCGAGGAGACTCTGTCTGTGTGCCCCTCAAGGATTCTTACCGGAGAGAGGGTGCGCATGCTCCAGATGACGGCTTTCGTGTCCAGGCTCCCCGTGATGAGATTTTTGCCATCAGCCGTGACGCAGACAGTCTCCACTGCCGCCTTGTGGCCTCTGAAAACATGGATGCATCTTCCCGTGGGAATATCCCACAGTCTCGCCGTTCCGTCGTCACCGCCGGTCATGAACCTCCGTGCGTCTGATGTGAGGCAAAGGCATTGTATTGATCCCTCGTGCCCGACAAATTGCCTGATGGGGAGACCGGTTTCGAGATTCCAGAGGATCGCAGTCCCATCGGAACTGGCTGTCAGCAAGTTTTTTCCATCGAGGGTGAATGCTCCTGCCGAAATCCGATTCGTATGCCCGCTGTTCCCCACCCCATGAACCGTGTGCCTCATGGGTGCAAACTTCCGGAGGATATTATTTCGTGCGTGCTCAAAAGCAACGGCAAACGAAGTAGCTTTGTCTTGTCGAACCAGTGTGCTCTCGTTCATCTTTTCAGCTCCCCCTTCATGATTTCTCCTCACTTTTTTACCCGTTTCTCACTCAACCAGAAGTCGCTCCATCATGGCCCTTCGCATATCATTGGCAAGACGGTTCTTCACCACATGGTAAAAAGGGGTCTGGGGCGTCAGCATATGCTGGCACTTGGTCAATTCATGGGCCAGCAGGGTCAAAGCATAATAGGCCCGATGGGGATCGTTGTTGGGGATCAAGGCCTCCATCAAGGGATTTTCTGCATTGAGGCCCACCAGGAGTTCCACACTCGATTGCGGTGCGTGGGCAATTGCCGCATCTTTTTCCTTCTTGATGAAATTGGTCACCATCTCCTTGCTCAACGCCTTTCCATCCTGGCTGAAGATCCCGCGGGAGATGGTCGCACCCGATTCGTTGATTTCAAAGAGGGCGGATTGGATCGATGCCGCATCCAGATGGAGGTGATCGGCAATGGCCGAACGCACCCTCTCCTGGGACAGGATCCCGTCCATTTCCCTCAGCAGTCCCCGCTCTTTCTCTGAAAGCTCCCGCTGCCCCTTGATCCGGATTTCAGGCGTCAGGGCCGATTCGTCAACAATCCCGCGGGCCACCAGGTCTTGGATCTTTTCCCGATCGGCCTGAATGGTATCCAGATTGATGGTCTCTTCGAAAAATGTGCCAAACAAGGTCTCAAAGAAATCCGGCGCGCCGCCCCCGGTATAGTCCGGTGGGGGCAGGACAATAAAATCGTGTCTAAAGGCCCCGTCTAACCATCGAAGGTGGGTCTGTTCAGGGGCGTGGTAAAAAGGCAATCCCGGTGAGAGCATCCCTTTCAGCTGGACTAGGGAATAGCGCTTTTTCTTTCCGTTCAACCGGTATATTTTGGACTCGGCCAGGAATTTAAGCACCCCTTCCTCGGAGTTTTCCCGGCCGCTCCCTTTCCCGGTCTTCCCCTTTGCCAGGTAATCCCGGATCCTCTTGCGCAAAACATACTGATTGGCGAGGATCAGCCCGGGATCCGGATTTGCCCGGATTCTTTTTCCCAGCTGAATCAGGAGTCTGCGCGCCAGGGCTTGCACCATTTCGTGGTAAGGGGATTCCAGATAGAAGCCATCCCGTCCGATGGTCACCCGGAGGCCCATGCTGTTGATGGTGGCGCCCACGCCGGGCAGGAAGGGAACCTCTTTTGAGGCAAAGTTCCGAAGGTCGTTCGTCATGCCATGGCCGCCTGTGATAAATCCCCGAACAGTAGTCTCCATGATGTGCTCGTACCGGCACAAGACCCTGATCCTTCCGGCAGAAAAGGTTTCCTCAAGAAATCCACGGCATGCCCCTTGACAAAAGGCATCGGCGCCCTCTTCCTCCGCCTGGTCCCATACGGATTTGAGGAGATCCCCGTTTACCGCCACCCGGCAGGGATAATACTTCAGGGCCTGCCGTGCATGGTTCAGACAGCTTTTTGCAGAGTCCTTCCGATCAAAATGGATCTCTATCCGCGTGCTGAACCGGATAGTCCTATCCAGGATTTTGTACGAGATTGCAGGCCGCTTTTTAGGATCTAAGACCGTAAAGGTCAGTTCAACAACGCGCCCTTCACACCGGGTTGTCACCACCACCTCTCGGGTCCCCAGCCTGGGGTTGAAGATGGAGAAAAAGCCGATGCCGAATTTGCCGATTTTTTCCGGGTCGTCCCACTTGTCCGTACCGCCTAACGTCAGCAAGAGGCTGAGTCGGTCCCGGCCAATCCCTTCCCCATAATCGGTGATGGAAATGCCCTTTTTGGAAGTTTCGATCTCTCCTCTTCTCTCCTCCCAGGGTGTATTCCGGGGGTAGCTGTCCAACAGGTTCTGAATCAGTTCCTGGAATGCCCGTCCCGGATCCCCGCCGAACTGGCGGCTGACGAGCTTGGGCCACCCCTCATCCATATCCACCACCAGCCCATCGGGCAGGTCAATGGTCTCCATAATATTCGTTGCATCCTGTTTCATATCCGTCCTCCTTTCATGGCCGCATCAATGCAACCACCGGATCGGGTCTTCCAGGTCCCTCAAAAAGTCCCTAAATTTTTCCGGGCGCACGGCCGGCCCCTCTTCTTTGCGCCGCATCATCCCGATGGCCTCCACTTTGCACATGGCATCCAGCACCAACAGATCCTCCCTCGTCTCCGACATGATGTGATCGAGGATCTTGCTTTCATCGCCCAGACACATGGCCGTGGCCCAGTGACCGGCCAGGCCAGGGTCTTTTTCAGACAACCCCACCAACTTTTTAACCTCTGGATGGCTCAGGTTCAGGACCACCGTACCCCCCTTCAGCATGAACCGGTGGGTTGTGCAGGCGGTCTTTCCGTCCCGGTGAACCAGATAATTGACCCGCCATTTCAGTGACAAAAGGTCCTGTCTGGCGTTAATACCTTCCCTGACCACACCCTCAAATTGCTCCCGGTTCTCCAGGAACGCATCCAGCCCTTGCCTGCCGGTCTCTCTTCCATCCGAACCATTTCCCGTTCCTGCCCGGTTCAGGAGCGCCCCTTGAAACCCCAGACACTGTTCAAAGCGCTTTTCCTTCTCCCCGAGGCCCGGGCTGCACCGTGCGGCCATCTCAAGGATCACATCGTCCTGGCCGAGGATGACCATCTCCCGAACAAAGTGTTTTTTGAGTACCTCTATCCCTCCTTTCGGCTGCACATCCGAGATTACCGGCCCGTTGAAGGCCCCATAATCCGTACCGGCCACTGGCTGAACCTCTAAATAGAGGACACCCCTCTCATGGACCACCTGCTGGAGCTGCGAAAGGGAACGTCTCGGAGCGTTCATGACCCGAAACAGAGGAAGATGACGCCAGCTGCCTTTCAGGGCTGTGTCATCGTGGAGCAGGAGCGCACAGGCGATCTCTTCTACCTCCCGGGATGAGAGCCCCTGATCCTTGAGGATGCCGCTTTCATAACGGAGCAACAATTCCTCAAAATACTCGGGAAGAATCTCCTCTCGAAGGTATCTTGACAGGGGCACCAGCACTTCTTCGTTGCGCAGGCAATTCCGGCCGAAAGGAAGCTCGAAATCAGGAGAATCCACTCGGATTTTGAGATGCGGCACAACCAATTTCAGGGGCAGGTCACGGCACAGGAGGTTGTATCTTTTTGTCACCAGCACCTTTTTTTGGTAAACCTCGTGTTCCCCCGTCCCCAGCCCCATGACCACCTTGAATTGATTCCCGCGCAACTGAAAGGTATATTTACGTCCCATTCGTTCGGTCGGGGTCCCCCACTCGCCGTAAATCCGGCCGACCGGTTTTGCCCACATAGGTTTATCCGGTCCCATGCCACCGGTCTCAAAGAGGACGATTTTGAAACCGAAATGCCGCAGGTAACCTTCGAGCAGGGCCGAAAGTTCCTTCAACTTGGAAGTCGGGGTGAGTCCGTCCCGGTTCTCAAAGGTGATTTCAAACCGAGTTCCCCGGGCTGGAACCGGCTCGACCCGTTCAAGCTGGACAGACGTGCTCTCCAGAAGCGAGCCCGCCTCCATGCGCCAGCACTCCCTGTCGGTGGATGTCCGCATAACGAAACCGCTCTGCCCCGGCACTGCGGCAGGACTCAGCTTCCCCACGCCATGAGTGCCCACGGTCCTTTGCGAATCGCCATGCTTCATCGACCTGAAGATTGCACAAAAATCGATGACCCCCTGCCTGTCCATCCCGCACCCGTCGTCTTCCACTGCAACGATCAGCGTCTTTTCATTGCCGTACGCGGAAATATAGCAGGCCCGGGCCCCGGCGTCCGAGGCATTGACCGCGTACTCCCTTACCCACTCATCCCGATTATGAAACTGAGCGCACATATCTTCTCTGATGCGGCAAGGATCCGCCTGAATCCCCTGGGCTGCAAGATGCTTGAGTTCTTGTTGGAGTTCCATAGGGTTCTGCTCTCCTTCCTTTCCGGTGCAGTCCATCGTCTCTCCTTGTCCTATCCCAATAAACATCCCCCTATGCTTGACAGTTAGGGAAAGAATGCCCAGTGGAATCAGTTCCATACCCCAATAAGGTGAAAGAAATGGTATCACAAAGTGCAGGCCTCCAAGGATTAACAGGCCGCCCCACCTAGCTCTTGAGGTCCTCTGACATTTTCATTACTTTTTTTCAGCCATTTTCTCCTCCTCTATGAGCTGCGAATTTACCTTTTGATGATGCCCTGGCCTTATACGCCCCAGGGCATCAAGTTCATTTATCCATTCGCTGTCAGAACCTCTTTTGGCAGATGAGTGCGGCTAACCTGACGATTCCTTTTCGGAGCCCGAGCCGCCATGATGATCAAGGCGACAATGCCCAAAAGTTCAAGAATCAAAAACAGGCCCACAAAATTCTGCTCAGAAGCGCCGGTAGTCCCCACTACCAAACCCATAACAAAAGCAACCCCAAGAACAACACCCATTGGCAAAAGTGCCCATCTTCTCCAGCCTCTTTTCCAAACAGAAATGGTCAACAGAATTTCGATGATCAGTAACATGGTTAACCCTCCTTTCAATTTGTTAAATGTTGTAAACGTTTTTTTGGTTGTTGCCTTGTGGCTTTCACTTTTTTCCCCTTATTCCATCTGTCTTACACGAAAAGATCTGGTTTCTTGTGACAGGTTGGAAGTGGTCAGAAACCTGTATTACGTTCACCTGTCGGGTTTGATCATGAAAATCAGGCATTTTATCGTTCTGAATCAAGCCCATGTGCATCCCTTCAATGATTTGTACGCCGGTGATGAAGCAGGAGCGTTCAGGTTTGAGAGGTGTTCTTGCTCTAACGCTTTTTGACAATATATACGGATCTAATTCACAAATCGTGACAGCTCAATTTCATTTTTTTGTATTTGTGAATGAATCGTTTTGTCGTAGAAGGCTTTCTATGTGGTTCTTGTAGTCAAATGACTTTGGGTACCTAATACTTTCAGCCATTTGTTCATTTGTTCTTGGATCAAGCAACTTGAACCGTAAAAATACCAGTTTCCGACTCGTGTTGTCTCTTGCTAAAACTCCGATATAAGGAATAAGGCGGTCATTAGCTTGCCGGAAAAAAGGCCGGTCGAAATTTTTCGAGCTGTGCGGGTAGGATTAAGCCGCCAGCTTAAAATCTAATTCTTTCTCCTCAAACCATTTGTCGCTTTCTTTATTTTTTTTTAAGGCTGTGATTGTTGCAAGGTCTACAGATCC
>Ga0075120_10001225_pt1 | contig 20492 bp, 11 predicted proteins | sample AntAceMetag02UKL_FD_69792 | JGI IMG/M metagenome (GOLD analysis project Ga0075120, IMG submission 69792) | Saline lake microbial communities from Ace Lake, Antarctica - Antarctic Ace Lake Metagenome 02UKL | ecosystem: Environmental > Aquatic > Non-marine Saline and Alkaline > Saline | place... | reverse complement strand
CTCTGCTTTTTTCAGGGCAAATGATATCCAGTCTGAATATCGGCTGCTTTTAGTAGGCAGCTGTTCTTCCAGAAGTTCAAGAAGACGTGAAAAGCGGCCTTGCTTATCCGCTTCATCATCAAGGGAAACACCACTTTTGATCCAGGTGGTGAGGTCCAGCTTTTTGCTGTTATCAGCTATGGGCGTAAGTTTTCTTTCAACAAAAAGGTTATCCATATAAACAAGAATGTCCTGATGGTCAAAGGGTAATATTTCAGGCCCTTTGAATTTCAGACCATACTTGCTGAAATCTTCATCAATTTGATCTGGCAAAGTTTTTAAAGAATCCAGAAAAACTGGCCATCTTTCCTGTAAAAATGCAAGAAAGGCCTTTTCATCTCTTATGATTGTTTCCAAAGGCCATTCATGAAATTCGGCTTGGGATTGGAGCACCTCTGTCAGCCAGCTTGATAGTGTCCCCGGCAGTTCAAGATGGCTGTAATGCAATCGCAGTAACACCCGAAGAAGGTCAATTTTTGTACTGATAAGCTCTGCTGTAATTTTAAAAACATGACGGAGAACAAAATCTTTGGTTGCATTGTCACCCATGCGGTCGGGCTTGTTTTTTTTCTGGGCAGAAAATAAATCATCCAGGTAACTTCGATCCAACTGCTCAACTATTGGATAGCTCAGGTTAGGGAAAATTTCCCATAGGCTGAAATGCATTTTTCTTCCGGTTTTCAGCAGATCATAGGGAAGCTTTTCCAATTGAGCCTGCCTGGCACTCAGTACCATTACAAGATCACTATCGATACTCGGATTCTGTCTGTAATGGGATTCATAGAAAAATCTGAATTCAATGGTATCATTAAATTCAATGCGCTTAAATCCGATTTCTGTAAGATTGATGACCAGTTTTTCTTCGGTGAAAAGATGGTCAGGATCGGCCACCATCGTTAATTTGCTGACACCGGGGATAAATTGAGCAAGAATCATGTCTCTCCAGTTATCCATGGGCTCCTTCCTTTTCAATATTCAGCAATAAAATCGGTCTTATCTCAGGGATGATCCGGGCAGCTGCAGTCAAGTCCTTTTGCCAGACAGATTTTTCCCGGGTCAGATTTTTGATCCTGAATTGCCTTACCTCTTGCAGGCCGACCAGTTCAATGGCCTTTTGTCGGGAGTTAAAAAAGTATTCCCCCCTTTCCTTTTCAAGAGCATTGATATGATCCTGGCGTAATGTATTGAAGAGTTCCTGTCCATATGTTTCAGTGATTTTTTCAAGCTGTTCAAATGCATCCATGGAAGATTCAGAGGGCATCACCCCCTTGAAAATGGGTGTTTCCTGTGACAATGCCTCCCAGATATGTCTTGCTGTCGGTAGATACACCTTTGCCTCAGGGGTTGAAAAGACGCTGATAAATCCCTTGCGAATGGTCGGGATCCTTAACTGGGAATGTTGAGAAAAGGCGAGCGCTACAATCCTGATTTCAAAAAGCCCCCAAATCCCTTCAAGATCCTTTGGCAGGCTTTCAATACAGACACAGGCTATGGGTGACGATTTTACAACCTGGGGGATCTGCAGGGCAATGCCTTTGACTTTTGGATCTTCAAGATTTAAAAGCTCTGTTCCGGAATATGTGAGGGCATCCTTTGAATGAAATACCCCTTTTTTATGTTCCGACTTATCCGGCCAGGTAAGTTCCCACCAGGACCGCTTCCTGATGGATGCTCCACCATTGGCCGCAAGATATGACAAAACCATTTTTTCAATCCAGAAAGGAAGCGGATGGCCTCGTAACCGCTGGGCAGCATGGATATCAACTTGTTCTGAAATGGAGTAAATGGCGGATGCTTCCCGGATTTCATCCATCTGATCCTTCATCTTTGCCAGGGTCTGGTCAATGGTCACATCAATGGCATCCGGGTCGAGAATGGCAGCGGTGAAAATATCTTCGAAGATCTCTCCGGCTTTGGCCGAATCCAGAATATCCCCGATTTTGTCGATCCCCAGCTCTTTATAAATGATGGACAGTTTCTCTTCCAGGACTTCACGTACCCGGAACTCCACAGATTCTTCAAATACAAAATTTATGGCCCTGACGGTTTTTGACTGGCCGATGCGGTCGACCCTTCCGATCCGCTGCTCGATCTTCATTGGATTCCATGGCAGGTCATAATTAATAATCACATGACAGAACTGGAGATTCAACCCTTCACCACCGGCATCTGTGGACACCAGAACCCGGGTGTTGTCCTTGAAATCTTCCTGGGCCTGTTTCCACAACCCCATATCCATGGAGCCGTTCAAAAGGCTCACCGATATGCCGCGATCTTCCAGGAATTCCTTGAGCATCATCTGTGTCTGGATGAACTCTGTAAATATCAGGAGTTTCAGATCGGATTCGTTTTCCTCTGACTGAAGCTGATAGATCCAATCCATAAGGCTTTCTGCCTTGGCATCGGGTCCTGACAGTTCAGATTCCCGGGCAGCTTTCAACAGGAGGGTAACCTGGTCGGTTTCATTCTCAAGGGCCGTCATTCGGCTTGAAATCAATTCGTCCAAAAGTTCCTGGGCATCCATATCATAGATGGTTTCAGAATCCATATCCGGGAAACCGGGCTTGTCCAGGCTTTCAAGGGTGGTCACCCGGTCCTGAATTACGGCAAGCCTTTTCTCCAGGGTGCTGCTAATGGCCCGGGTGCTGGACACCACCAAACGCTGCATCAGGATCATGAGAAACCCGATATGCCGGTTTTTTTCCAGGATGGCCTGGTTGTATCCTTCCCGGACATAATCGGTTACAGCCTCATACAGCTGTTGCTGCAGACCATGACGGCTTTCCCATCGAACTGGAAACATCCGGGTCTGTCGCGGTTTGAAAAGAGAATGCCCATTGGCATCCACGGCATTTCGTTTTTCCGTCCGGATAACAAAAGGGGCGACCCGCTCACGGGTCACGCTGTCAATATCCGGGAAACTTGTTTCATCCAGCAGACCGATAAGCCTGTGAAAGGCGTCTGTCTTTCCCTGGTGCGGGGTGGCAGACAGCAGCAGCAAGTAGGGTGCTGCCTCTGAAAGCCCCTTTCCCAGTTTATACCGGGCCACCTGATCCGTACTGCCGCCCAGGCGGTGGGCTTCATCCACAATGACCAGATCCCACCCGGCAGTGATAAGATCTTCAAACCGGCTGCTGTTATAGGCTTCTATTTTTTCTTTTGACCACCCCTGGCGCCGGTCCATGGGTTTTACTGAATCCAGGGAGACCACCACCTGGTCAAACAAGGTCCAGGGCGTTGCAGCAATGAATGTTTCTTGAGAGGTTTTCGAATTTAAAATCCTCTGAAGGGTTTTTAAATCCTCACCCAGGATCATTTCAAACCGTTCATTAAAATGGGTCTGCATCTCACTGACCCATTGGGTGGCGATTCCTTTGGGAGACACCACAAGGGTTCGCCGGACAAGCCCTCTTAATTTCAGTTCCCGAAGGATCAATCCAGCTTCAATGGTCTTTCCAAGTCCCACCTCATCTGCCAGAAGATATCTCACCCTGTCATTAATGATGGCCCTGGATAGGGCATGGATCTGGTGGGGAAGGGGTATGACTTTTGAATCCATAGGCGCCAGAAGAACTGACCCATCTCCCCTGGCAACGGAATTTTCCAGAACATCTGCTACCCTTGCAGCCGATGCAACGTAGCCGATTCTGGCCATTTCAATCTCAGGATCAAGATCAAAGGCAATTGGTTTCAAACTCTCTCTGGGCACTTTTACAACCGCATCGCTGGATTGCAGCCAGACCCTGCAGACAGCTTTGCCCCACAATACCTGATCTTCGATCACTTTGCAGGTCGTGTTATGAATGGTGCTGTGTTGCCAGGAACCTTTCATACCCGATACCCTTTAAAGGGTTTGCTGCACCCGTACAGCAGGCATGATTCGTGTTCGAATCTCATTATAGATTTCAATATCTACACCTTCAGCAACTTCTAACGAGACGACCAAACCGTAAGGAACAGCATTTTCTATCTTTGCTGCATCTTTCCTGCAATTTACTTTTATTGGGAGTGAATCACCATCATCCAAAGGAACAGCCCGTTCACCCTGGAATATTTCATGCTGAACAGTCCCCCTTCTTACCGATCTCCATTCAGCATCTGTCCTTGATGCTGCAAGCATATCATTCTCTACCTCAAACCACAGACTTGAAATTCTGTATTTTTGTGTGCTGGGGGCTATCGGTGAAAGCCAGGCTAATGTTACTGTTAACCTTCTTAATTCTCTTTTTGCGTTTAATGAAGGTGGCATGGGTAAATTGAAAACATGGGCTTCGCCATCATTGAGTTGACCAAAACCCAATAAAGTTGCTCTTTGATCAGTACAGTCAAGAACTTTTTCTATTTCAGGAACACCATACCCCAACCACCGGCTGATATAATTTTTTAATTGGCGGCTATTATCCGGGGTTCGCAGAATGGATTCGAGACGGGAACCTGCTTCATTCCATTTGCATCCATGAACAAGCATTGCTTTCAAAAGAGGAGATGCAAGAGATTTATAATCCTGATCCGGTGCCTGATTTTCAAAAATTTCAATGAGCGAATCATAACACAAGCCTGCAGAACGGCTTATTAAAGCAGCAGAATTGCTTGTGCCGCTGTAAAAGGCAGTACTGTCAAGCGATCCGTATCCTCTGCCTGGACTTGCCACTTGATTGCCCGGTGCTGAGCGAAAAAAGGTAGGCTCTAAACAAAGTGTTTCTCCCCTTAATAATGGTTTTTTATAAAGAAGTTTCCCTCCTGGGTAAGTTAGATCAGGTTTTAAAGAACGCCTGTATCCACTTCCAAATGATGATACAGGACTTGGGAAGAATTCGTCGTAAATATCAATTCGATCCCCTAAATAGTCCACACTGGCATTATCGCTGTGAATAGCGCCCACAGTAATTACATTGATACTTTCAGCAGGAGAAAGCAACCTTCTGTTCCTTGCATCTTCATAAATCGATCTGATAATTGTCTTTTCACGTTCTTGCGATGCCAAGGCTTCAAAAGCATCTTCTGATATTCAAGTGTTGATAACACGTTTATGATTACCGGCACTAATGATAAAAAGAAGATTGTATCTATGACTTAACCAATCAATCAGTCGGCTTAATGGGCTCATGAGCTGAGTAAACTGACGGCTGGGATCGCCTATGGAAAGATTGATGATTTTAATATCTGAGGTGATGACGTCTTCATCATCGTTAAAAAGTTCTTTTACGCATCGATGGATCAAGTCGACAATTAAAATATTATTTGGAACCTGCTCAATACGCGAGTCCAACATCTGAAAAGGTTTCATTATCGGGCGAAGATAAACCGGCCGCCTTAAAGCATTTGTACCGTCGTTCAGATCACCATGTATGACAAGAGACCTCATAGCAGTTCCATGAATACGATCTGCAGCAGGATAATCTTCAGCCCAATTATCGGGGTCATCTAAAATCAATCGCCTTGAAAGCAGCTCATGATTCTGTAAAGGAAGACCGTCCAGTATGCATATTGTCGGATTTCCAGATGGCACAGGGATGTTCTGGCGGCTCATTTCAGAAAAATTCCCTTCAAACTGTTTTTTATCGGTTGCCATCTGGCCCACCGGCCTGAAAAACATGATGTTATCGCATTTAACCAATTCTGTTGCTGGATGATTTATCAGGTCCTGAATTGAATTTCTTGGTAATTCGGCAAGCAAAGAATGATAGGCAATTTCGCTAATAGCACATTGACTGAGGACTCGGCCGCCAAGCTCTTGTATCAATTCAGTTACCTGACTTTCACTTTGAGCCCGTCTATTGGTGCTTCCACGATACCAAAGTTCAGTTTCAAAACGGATCACTTCATTTTCTTCATATTTCAAGTCTTCCAGCCAGATATCCATGACTCCTGTTTCATACAGCCGATCCTGAATACCCCAACGGCGGATATCTTTTAAACAGAGGAACACATCTCTGAATTTTGTAAGTCCTCGCTGAAATTGCATATTCTGATCTGCCTGATATTGTGTCCACAAAGAGAGCATCTGATTCAGAGCGGTCTGGTTGGTCATTACCAGATAAAGCCTCCCGGACAAATCTTTTTCCGGGTCAGTTTCAATGAAAAAATCTTCATCCGGAGATATTTCATCTACTTCAATTTCCCCCATCCACTCAAGGCCATCTATTTTTTTTACTGCATTAGCAAAATTTTCAATGCTGCCAATTGTTTCTATTACCAATACCTGTTCAGGGTCTATCCCGGTGGTATTCTGCTGGATTTCAACCCTCCTGGCCTGAAATGCTGTTTGAAGTTGGGAAAATATAGGTGACAATCGATACCCTTGCCTGGAATGAGCTGGTTTATGAATTCTTCCAAAACCGGGTTTCTGCTTTGTACGATCGGCCATTTCAGGAATAGGAAACAGTAATAAAGGCCTCTCCGCCATTATTCAGTCCCTCCATTTTGTGGTTCAACTTTTACAGTGCGTACTTTCCAATGCTTTATAGTTCTGTTAACAATTGATTTCATATCAGCATCCGGTTGTTCAAGAACAAATTGCCTGTAAATAGTTGCCCCAAATTCCTCAGCTTCGGCATAATTCATACCGTATAATTTTTTTGCCAGGGTCCCGGGCGTTAGGCCCAACGGCGTTTTAATTCGTCGTTCAAATTTTTCAAACCATTCTTCCAGTCTGCCTCTCGTAGGTTCAGGCAATTGCATCCGGATCTGAAACCGTCTCCAAACAGCCCTATCCAGTAATTCCGGATGGTTTGTCGCGCCTATGACCACAACATGGGATGGAAGAGAATCGATCTGCATTAAAAGAGAGCTAACAACACGCTTGATTTCACCGGTTTCATGAGTATCTCCACGCTCTTTTCCAAGGGTTTCAAATTCATCAAAAAATAAAACACACTTACGGGTACAGCTGTACTCGATAAGACGTCGAAGCCGGTTGGCCGTCTCTCCAAGATATGTACCGACAACCCCTTCATAGCGGACAACAAGCAGCGGAATCATTAATGCTTCAGCCAGGGTTTCGGCAAGAGAGGTTTTCCCGTTTCCCGGTGGGCCGATTAAAAGAATTCTGTTCCGGGGCTCCAAATTATAAGAGCGGAGCAAATCAGATCTGTGATGTTCCCTTACAACTTCCCTACAGATTTGGTGCACTTCGCTGGGTAATATCAACTCATCCATCTTTTTTTGGGGTATGACTTCATGAACGAAATTTCCGATTCGCTGATCCATCATAGATACACCATTCGTCCCTGGCTTCTCTGTATTAGAAATCTGTAAAAGCACTTCAAGCTTTTCGGCGAGGACAGTATGCTGTTTTGCCCGCTCTTCAGCAATAATCGCTTCCACAACTTTTCTGAATTTAACCTTGTCGTTTTTAACACCAAATTTAACAAGGCTTGTTAATAAATCTGCTCTTGCCATATTATTCGTCTCCCATTCTTGTTACTGCCTGATCATACCACAAGAGAAGTTTTGGGTCTTCTTCTAATATGCTGTTTGGAATTTTTTGGGCCACATCGATAATGGTTTGATAGTTTTTTTCCAAATAGGCCTTTTTAAATCCAGTTCTCACAGCTTCCAGCCTGAAAATTTTCAATTTTTTGGTGGCCTGCCTGTATTGTTCAAAGTCTTTTAACAATGATTTTTCACGGACTTTTTCACGATCTTCTGCCTCGTTTGGATCTGGTGCATACCATCTGTTTTTTGCCTTAGCCATCAAGACTGGGTCATCTTTTTCAAGGTTGCGCATATCTTTAAAATTGGTAGAAAGATAGGAATGAATTTGAGCGGGAACACGTCCTTTGCCATCATAACAAAGAAAATTTTGATCCAGTAGGCCAGACAGCTCAACTTGCTGTTCACTTTTTTTCCAGGATCTTTGTGTTTTCTGAATGAATTGCGGATGGATATCCTGGGTTGACTGGGGTTTTTCTTTTAAAAGTATTCGTAGCCATTCAATAGCAGAGGATTCGTCAGATACAAAAATTTCAATCTGCTTATATTTCCCATTACCAGTCATTTTCTTTTTATCATACTCCGCCACTTGTTCGGATAAAAAATACATACCATCGCTTTCGGGAAACCTCTGCCCAAGACCAATCTGAAATTCCTTGCTGGAAAGAGGCACATGGAATCCCTTGCGGACATAATAAGAGACTACCTGATCAAAAAGGATCCTTGGATCACGTTCCGGGATAGCGATGAAATCCTGATTTAATTTTTTGATAACCGGTAAATATTTTAAATGCGTGCGAAGAAAGTCCCAAACACCTTCTTCAGATTCTGCTTCATTTATAAATCTCTTTTCAAAACCACCGTTGGGCTTATATGCGGATATGACAAGGTCCTGCTTGACTGATGTAGTGTTTGTTACAGCATTAAAGCTACCTTGCTTTTTATCGAGTGAGGATACATTAGCAACGATAAATCCTACTTCAGTCAAAGCGGTCTGAATGCTGTTCCAAACCGCAGCCTTAGTATTGGAAAATTCTATAGTAATCCAGCGACCAGGCTTGAGGGTTCGGTAAGCCTCTGAGAAACAGGCAGCCATCAATTGTCGATATTCAATACTTCTTTTCTTTTGTGTTCTATTCTCGATCGCTTCTTCTTTGTTGTTTGTCTTTACTCGAAGCCACGATTCCCAAAGAAAATTTAGTTCCGAATACATTATATTGGAACCAAATGGGGGATCGATAAACAGATAGTCGATACTATCCTCAAGCAAATTCAGCAATGATGAAAATGATCCTGTTTGGAGAGCATTAACACCTTTATTCAGGGACATAAAAACCTTAACTCTCCTCGCAATGTGCTGCCCAATGACTTTGGTTACAGGAATTTCCTTTGATAGAGATGGCACATACAATGTTCCATTCATGGGACCACCTCCGGCACCGATATTTCCACCTTGAGATCGAAATCGATATTGACGACTCAAAACAATTGCAGAGGATGTAAGGTTTACCAGAAGCCTATTATTCAGGCTTGTTCTCCTAGCCAAATCTGCATATTTTGATAAATTAAAAAGGCTTCTTTTAGTGTAAAACTCACTGGCTTTTTGAATCCCTACGCCACGGGGGTCAGACATTTTATCCCCGTCTGGCAGTCTGTCAGTGGGGTACCAATAAGGAATGATCGAGTTCGTAATTTTTTCTAGAACAAGAAGATCACCTTCGTCCGGTTTCTTTGTGAATGAGCTACTCGCAATTTTGTAGTGAATTAAAACTGGTATTTGCTTAGCGAGCTTTGCGACGTCAGCAGAAGCTTTGTCAAATTGGGAAACCCACGACCGTTCTAAATTTCGTTTTCCAAGCTGAATTCCACAAACAGAACATGAAAAGTGGTCATTTACTTGCCAAGTGCTTTTGTCGACGGCTACGTCCCAAAACACTATTTCAGATGCACATTCTGGACAGACAAAAACATCTGACCAAACTGTATAGTTGATTTTTCCTTTGCGGCCATCAGAATGATTAGTTTCATACATCCAACTACATTCTTTTTCAACTTCTTTTAGAATTCGATTTGCTTCACGCTCAAAGGCATGAACATCAAAAGGCGTATTATAATTATAAGCAATAAAAGTAGCAGCAGGAGAAAGGTCATTTAAAATAGTTTTTCGCGCACCGAGTTTTGAAAAAGGTGTCCAAGTTCTTTTCCCGTCTTCTGTTTCTTCCTGTTGAAGAATGGTGCCGTCAGATTTCACTTGATAACCAAGAGATTCAACAGTTGCTTGATCCCCACACATTTGTGCTGCTACCCCGGTCATGCCGGTACCACAAAAGCCATCAAAAACAATATCTCCAGGCTCGGTATAATGCAGGATATAACGCATAATTGCCTTATGGGGGACTTTTGTATGGTAAGAGTGGGCATTATAAATGGGATCGTTTTTACCTTCGCTCACATCGGCGGCAAAGGGTTCTCTGTGATATTGATAACCTTCCGGTTTTTTGGGTTTCTGGGCTTCCCATTCTTCGATAAAATCCTGGATCCATGGGTTAGGGCAGGCTGTATAATAGGGGGGATCTGACAGGGCCAGGATGTCCTCATCCTCGCCAAAGGGAAAGCCTTCAATTTTTCTAAATTCAGGATCCTTGAGTTGTTCTCGCAAAATATCTGTAAAATAAATTCTTCGGGCATCATCATTTTTAAACTCTATTCCCAGGCAGGTGACAGACCCCTGCTTTTTTTCAAATACTTCTTCAAACAGTTTGCCGGACCCCTCTTTGGCTTTTACAATTTTGGTTTTAAACAATTCAGGTTCTCTGGTGCCCATATGAACAATCCTTTATATTTCAGATCTGAGTATCAATGTTTCGTTTTTCGATAAGGTGTTTGCCTGTCTGTGTCAGCCGGTATTTTTGATTTTTGCTCCTCGGCCTCTCAGGAATCGTCATTTCGATATAATTTTTTGACAAAAGATTATATAAAGCCGCTTTATAGTTTCCCGTTCTTGAACGGTACCCCAGCAACTTTAATAATTCTTGTGTGCTTTTTGGGGCAATGCTGAATTTAAGAATCTGCAACTCTGTTTCAGTCAAATGATCATGGGCCTCATCATGGGCCTCATCATGGGCCCCTTTATTGTCAAGGGCGGGGCCATCATAATTTTTGAACCGTTCGTCCATGGCCGAAGATAGTGAAAATCTTCCCGGGGTTGTTTCTGAAAGGAGAACCTGGGTGATCAGTTTGTCTGCAATTTTTTGACTGTCGTTGAAAGATTTTCCTGAAATATTTCGAATATCCTGGAGGGTGATCTCTTTTTGTTTGCAGGCAAAGGCAAACACGGCAGCTTCATCCTTTGAAAGGTGGACCCCGACACTGGTTTGAAATTCAAGTTGATCAGTGGAAAGGAGAAGTTCTTTTTGCAGTATCAGTTCAAAGGTTTTTGCGGCCTTATTATTAATGATTTGCGGGGGGATATTCCCAAGTTCCCGCCAGTTTTTAAACACATCCTGCAATCCCCATCCTGCATTTTCACTGAATCCGATTCGCCTGAACGCGGTAACAATTCTGGGGTTTCTCACTTCCTTGGCACCGGGTGCCAGAAGATCATCCACATCTGTGAAAGCATCGCCCGGGTTCCAGAATTTTGTGAGATCCGTGAAATGAAGGATTTCAGCTTTTCTTGAATGGTCTGTGTAATCCTGGTGGATCAGCATATTGATGATGGCTTCGCGAAAGGCAATATAGTCCGGGGGTGTGTCTTTTCTTTGCATGGTTTTGGGATCCACCTCAAAGGGAATTTCGGCAAATTTCCAATACCATTCCAGGACAGAGCGAAGGCTTTGAATCAGATTATAATCACACAGGGTACGATCCAGCCAGCGTTCACCAGACGCATAGGCATCTGATTTAAACCCATACCGCTGACAGTCGATGACCGGCCGGGGGAGGATATCCCGCAGATATCCGTCTGTCCCGAACAGGAGGATGGACGCTATTGTGGGTTTTCGGCCTTTTTTTGTATCTCTGAGCAGCCCCAGCTGAAACAGGAACTCCAGGGAGTCTGCCTCTTCATACGATCGGTTCCCTTCCTTTTTTTCATATTGCTTTCGATACCAGTCTATATCTTTGGCATCAAAGCATTTGGATGGGTCAAGATCAAGGGGCTGACCATCAAATCGATCAATGGACGCATCATTGACAAACCGCATAAGTTCTGCAGGGGTGCATTTTACATCACAGGCGCCTTTTCTAATGAAAGCCCTGTTGGGGGTATTGTTTAAAAATACGGGTTTGTCCTTTCTGGCTGCTTCCGGGATATAAAAAACCAGGATGTCCTGGCCGTCGATGGTATGAAGGGATTCCTTGATATTCAATTCCACGTTGATTTTATCTTTTTGTCTTACGGTGGTTAAGAAATCATTTTGTATCTGGTCTACCTCCTGAATGCCGACGAGATTAAACTGGGTTTCTTTTTTTTGAATGCCAAAAACCAGATGTCCCCCTTTTGTATTGGCAAAGGCAGATACAGATTCATAGGAATCTCTGGGCACGCCTTTTTTGGCCTCTTTGAATTCTATATCATTCCATTCATGGGCCCTTAACAAAGACAACAATTTTTCCTGGCTGATGGTCATGGGATCTCCTATTCCAGAACAATTCTAACTTTTGCCGGGTCTTTGCCCTTTGTCAAGGTATCCACAAAATCCCCAAACCGTTTTTTCATCTCATCCGGGGTTGAAGGCCCCCCGGTTTTCTGCAAGATTGTTTGAAGATCTGTCATGGAGAGACTGACCCTGGCCAGCCCGGACAGGACCTGTTTAACCGCATGAATAAAATCGTTGTCCAGGGGATCTGGCAAACACCTGGTGCTCAGAAACGCATCAACACTCGTTTTTTCATCAATCTTCAATAAATCCAGATTATCCCTTGTAATCGGACCCTCCAGGTTGTCCAACAGGGTTTGGGTCCAGTTTGAAAGAATCGTATCAAGATCATCGTCCAATTTGTCCAGAACCAGGCTCCCGGCCCCCTTGGGTTGCTCAACAGATGGACGGAAATTGCAGTGAGGGCAGATGGGATATTTTTCAAGATCCTTTTCAGTCATTGCAAAACAACTTTTTAAAGGCGCGAGCTTATTGTGGAAATCATTGAGCTGCTGTCTGGGCATCAACTCAATCCCTGCAAGTTTTTGAAGGGATTGAATCCTCGAATCTGTCATCAATTTTGTCTTGCGCTTGTCATCATTGATTCCCAGCCGCGCTTTGGTGTGCAGATCCATGTAGATGGTCATGTATTCTTTTTTCAGCCCGGACAGTTTCTGGTGGAAAGCAGACGTGTTAATTTTTCCTTTTCCAAAATCCTGAGCCTGGATGTCATTGAGAATATCTTTTCGCAGGACTGTCATTCGGTCAGTCCAGTTATCCACCTTGGGGTCATGGTTTTCAGGCAGGACAGATCTGGCATTTGACAGCCAGGACGTCTGGTTTCCCATGTCTGAGATAAATTGCTGCATGGCAGCGATGGCATCAAGGGTCTTTATGGCGGTATTAAAGGATTCGACTTCCTGGGCAGTGTACTGGAAGTTCTTTAATTTTCCCGGGGTTGAATAGGCCTGAAGGGATTCAAAAAATGTTTTGGCAGATTCAAGAATTTTATTTTGTGCTGCGATTCTTGAATCTGTCATTAGGTCCTGTTCCCAGAAAACAAGGCCTTCCCGCATGGCCTGCTGTATGAGGACAATTTTTTTAACGGTTTCCCCGACCTCCTGCTGGAGCTGTGCTACAGGGGCATCATCGCCCTGGGTGATGGACAGCGCCATGCCGGGCGTCATCCCCAGAAGCTCGAAAAGTGCTTTTAAAGCCGGGATATTCCATTCCTTTGGCTGTTCCAGGTGCTTGAAATGAATGAGTTCATCCATGGTGGTACTGGCCAACTGTTTTAATCCGGTGGCATCAAATTTTTTCCCCGGGACTGCCAGGATCAGATCCCCTGAATAGACGAGGGCTGCAATCGTGACAATTGCCCAATCCGGTTCCAGCCTTGCAGATTGAGGGTCCATGTATTCGAGGCCATGATCCTCCTGGATAATTTCGCTGCGGTTGATGACCTGGCCATGACCTTTTAACTTTAAGCGGTCAAGAATAAAATTGGCATATCGTGATTTGTAAGGGTCTATCTTTTCTCCATCCAACAGCTCAAGGGCATCTAGAACGGCAGTGGCCTGTTTGGTTCTGCCCTGTCCGGCAAGAGCCCTTAATGCGTCCTGGGCTGCCTGGGATCGGTTTTTGCCGGTAATCATAATGGAAAAATAAGAATAATCCAATGCCTGGTTTTCAAAATAAGGGGACAGAATAATTCCGGAAACAATATTGATCAGATCCCTGAAGTTAATGGTTTCCTGGGGGGAAATGCCTGAAAGTTCCCGGATGGATTTTCCTTTTGTCCATGCGGTTAATGTTTTTGACTGCCCCTGATAGGTCACCTGAAATGAATCTGCCATATTTTTTTGCAACCATTGAACCAGTTTTCTTAGGAAACCATTTGCCTTGGATTCATAGGTGGCTTTTGCATTTCCTGAAGAGGTTGAGGCCAGGTCCAATGCCGCTGCATAGTTTTTCAAATCAGTCAGAAAGGGTTCATCCATTCCTGTCAGCTTAAAAAATACTTCGTCCGGCTTTTTGGCATCTTTAAATCGGGGTGGTTCGTTGGGCTGGATAAAATAGAGGTAAAAATCTCTCTGAGGGACAGCAGTTGACCGTTCGTTGGGGGCGCCAAAGAAAAGGTAGCCGGTGCGGGCTGCCCTGCGATCCTGCCATTCCAGCTCGTGTTCCCAGATTTTATATCCAGTGACATAGGTGTTGGTATTCTGGCACTCCATCACCCTTTTTAATGCTTCATAATAGAACCGGTCCAGCTTTGCCTCACCAAGGGTGGTTGCCTTGTTTTCGATAATGGCATCAAAGTCATCTGTTTTTTTCAGATCCAGATAATACTGATGGTTCTCCGGGTTGGAGGAAATAAACTGACCGCTCACGGTTTTATGGATTTCTCTTAAGACTGTTTCGACATGGGTGTGTAGATCTAGTTCCGGCTCTCCGCTGCCCATCTCTGCGATCATGGGGTCGTAAAGACAAAGGCTGTTCCGAAGCTCCACCGGTGTGGTGCCCATGCTTGAATAAATATCGCCTGTGGTCAATCGATGGATGGATAACGCACGGATCAGTCGTCGTGCCATGGGTTTGTATATGGGGCGTGTAAAAGCCTGTTCAATTCTTGATTCCAAAATCTGACTGCAGTCAATAACGGATCGTATCTCCGGAATGGTCCGAAAGGATGCATTCTGTCTTAACACTTCCCAATAGGAATCATATGCAATGAGTCCTGGATTATCTTCTGGAACATCTTGATCAAGGAGATTTTCCATGGCTTTAGAAAGGGTTTTCAGAATCTCTCGTTTTTCAGCTATGGTGACCCGTTCAAATGTATCAATATAATCGGGGTGAACCGGGAAAAGCCGGACAAATTCATCCATCCGTTCATTCATGTTGCTGTAATATTTTGCAAAAGGGGTGAGAAAATCCCTGATTTTTGTCTGCTGCTCAGCATTTTTCTTTAGTAGCCGTTCGGCCACGACAAATTTAATATCATTTCTGGCAATCAATACCTGCTCAAATCTGTCTTTTACCCTTCGAATGCTGTCGGCAACAAAACTGAACCGCGGGCTGTCAAAGATTGCTTCCTGGACCCCTGCAATGAAACGGAATCGAAGGTCTTTGCAGACTTCTCCGATTTCACGCAAAAAATTCAAATCAAGAATCAGCCCCTGATCTTTCCGGGTTTGGAGAAAATCTAAGAGTTCATCAACCACCAATAACAGTCCCTGATCCGGGAAGACCTTGTAAAACGCATCCATCATATCTTCAAAGGCATGCTTGTGACTGGAGATGGTATCGAATTTCGGAAAGACATAGTCAACACCAAGACTGTCCAAAAATTCCTCAAGTTTTAGAATAAGAATATCTCTCAAGGACATGGTTGTTGCACCGATTTCGGTTCGGACGACCTTGAAACGGCCTGCTATCTGTTTGACCGCTGCCCTTGCGCCCTCATGGTTCAAGATGTCGAGCATGGATCTGTCTTCTGCAAGGCTTGATATAACAGACATCAAATGAGATTTACCGGTTCCATAGTTACCCACGACCAGAAATCCCTTGTTATCCATGGGAGTGTCAAATTGTAACTGGGGAATAATCAGAGAAACCAGCCTTTCAGCCATTTCATCTGAAATGACATAAGTGCTGACCAATTTTTTTGCAGCGGCACTTTTATTGGCATCAACAAGCTGGACAACGGTTTCAATGGGATCAAACTGTATCAAATCTGAATATTTCATAATTTTACCCTATATCAATGAACTTATCTAATGGTCTGTATCCATACTGACAATTTGTATATCAGTTGTGTTGTATGTTCTGTACTCCGTATGTCCAGCCTCTGCATAAACAAGTTTTCCATTTTCTATTGTTCCATTCCAGGAAGCAATGATCGTTCTGTTCCGGGAAACTTTCTTTAAAAGAGCCAAAGGATCCTGTTTAAGGCTTACATCAAACAGTATTTCAATCGAATCAAGTATGGCCATTTCGTTGTGAGGACTAAGAATTTCATCCAGTATTTCAGGTGTCTTTAAAAGCCGTTTTTTATTTGTCATTTCAATGAGGCGTTGGGATAAATCAAGATTGATATTGATGATGGGTCGGCCCATCTCTTCAGCCATTTCATTCAATATTGCAATTTTATCACTGTTTGAATGCCCAACAAACAAAACAAGGCTGTGATATAGGTCTTTTGCTTCACGAGCTGAATCTATCAGTTTGTCTTTGATCGCTTTTGCCATAATCTTTTAAAGAGTTGAAATCCTTTTGAAATCATGCTTAAAAATATTGAAAAACAATCCTGTTCGAAATTCTTGCTTCGTTATTCCTTACTTTAAATATAACGATCAATATTCACCCCAACATATATATAGCCAAGTTTTTAAATGCAACACCTTATTATAAATATGTGTTCTACTCTCAAAAGAAATGTGAGGACACATTTCCTAAGCTGGTTTTCTCAATTTCCATAATTTCTCATACATTTTCGGACTGATATTTTCAAATAAGAATAATGCCTTTTATTTTTATAGAAAATTTCAATGTAATCAAAGATGATCCTCCCACAGATAACCGGAAACAAGGCTAAACCATTTTCTTAATAAATATTAGGAAAAAATATTTTATCATTGGTCGTCTAAAGGCGAGCCCTATGTCTAAGCGAAACGCCTCATGGGTCATTCATTTGGGTGCTTACTTCTTTTGTTGATGACTGGGTTATCATTTCAAACGTCGGAAGATTGCGATGAGGATTTCGATATTTAAAGCCCTAAATTATAGAATCCAGCAGTTAAGTATTATCCTATTCTTGAGTACCGGAAAGCGTTTTATTGTCAATGATACCACTACCTAAAAAAACTTTAAATGATTCGGCCCGATCATAAGATGTTGTGGTTGTGAATCCACACGTTTGATTCAGCTATGTTTGAAACTAAAAATCATCAAGCAGAATCCTGCTTCGAAAATCTTTATACATCACAAAATATCTTCCAGCCTCGATTCTTTTTTATGAATTCAGATAATACAATTTAATAGTGGTGAAAATTTATCGATATTGCCAATCTTGGCATTTCCGATAATTTCAGATATTCGGCTTTGACTCAACCCCACCTTTTCTGTAATTTTTTCCTAAGACCATCCAGGCCGCCTCAACAGGTTAATAATGCTGTCTCTGTTTGTTTTATGGTTTTCGTCTAAATCAATTACCCTGTATTTTTTTGTGGATACTTTTTTCTTTTACATGCGATTGCCCTGATCTTGTATCTGTTGACATACTGACCGGCCTTCGATATAAAAACCGGCAGAAAAATTATCTTTAAAACCCTCCAGGATGAAGAGATTGAAAAGCTTTGCCAAAAAGGGGGAATACACAGGAGAAGAAGAATATGAAGGAAATAAATATTTTTTGTGAGGCCATAAAAGATGTGTCCGTTGTTGCTTCCAAAATCAAAGCAGGCCAGAAAAAAATTATTGGTTACCTTTGCTCCTATGCACCAGAGGAATTGATATATGCAGCTGGTTTTCATCCCATGCGGCTGTTTTCCTCGAAATCAGATATTGTGATGGCAGAACAACACCTTCAGGCCTATTGCTGTTCTCTGGTCCGTGGCGTGCTGGAGGACAGCCTGTCCGGACGGCTTGATTTTATTGATGGAGCTGTATTCCCCCATACCTGTGATTCCATCCAGCGTTTGAGTGACATCTGGCGGATGAATGGGAAATATGAATTTTTTGCAGATGTGGTCCTGCCTGCCAAACTCAACACCCAAAGTGCAAGAACCTATATGAAGGATGTTTTGACCAAATTTAAAAAAGACCTTGAAGCCGCTGTGGGAAAAGAAATCACCAATGCAGATCTTGAAGGCTCCATTAAAAAATTCAATTTCATCAGAAAAAATCTATCAAAAATTTATGAACTTCAATCTCAAACGCCCGGGATCATAAAAGGCGCTGACCTTTATGCCATTGTAAAAGGATCCATGGTGATGGACAGAGATGAGGTGGCTGACCTTCTGCCTGCCATTGTGGCCAATCTTGAAAAAGTTGATGTTCCCCAAAAAAGTGTAAAACGAATCGTTGTGTCTGGTTCCATCTGTGATTCTCCTGATATTTATACAGCCATGGAAGCAGCCGGAGGTGTTATTGTGGGAGATGATCTTTGCACAGGCCAGCGATGGTTTGAAGGTGAAATTCTGGATGATGAAAATCCCATAAATGCCATTGCCACAAGATTACTGGATCGCATAATCTGTCCTGCAAAACATTCAACACCAACTGCCCGCGGCGAGAATATGGTTTCACTTGCAAAAAAGAACAGGGCCGACGGTGTTATTTTCATGCTGCTTAAATTCTGTGATCCCCATGCATTTGATTATCCTTATTTAAAAGAATTCCTTGACAAAGAAGGCATAAAGAACATGCTTATTGAAATGGATGACCAGCAGCAAAACTCAGGGCAGTTAGCCACACGTTTTGAAACCTTTATTCATATGATTTAAAAAGGATTTACCATATGTCAGAAACGCTTTCAGAAAAAAGAAAAATAAAATCCGGGAAAAAAATGCGGGATATCATGACCACCTATTATCTTGATGCCATGACTGCAGGACAGAACAACAAACAAGTTGCCTGGATCACTTCAGGAGGTCCTGTAGAGCCTTTGGTGGCAATGGATATCATCCCCATTTATCCTGAAAACCATGGTGCCATGATCGGTGCATCCAAAATGGGAGAAGATCTATGCATTAAAGCTGAAGATATGGGCTACAGCTCTGATCTGTGTTCCTATGCAAGGGCAGATATCTCATGCTCAATTGTCAAAGGCGGGCCTATCGGAGGATTGCCTAAACCCGATATGCTCATCTGCTGCAATAATATCTGCGGCACTGTTCTAAAATGGTATGAAGTCCAGGCAAGGTATTATAAGGTACCGCTGTTTATTCTGGATACCCCTGTCTGCCATACCCGATATTCCCCTGAAATAGCCAGGTATGTCCGGACCCAGATTGATGAATATATTGCCTTTCTTGAAACAATGACAAAAAGAAAATTTGATTATGAAAAAATGGCACGGGTGGGCAAACTTGCCTACGAGGCCCAGCAGCTCTGGCAAAAAGTCCTCAACACCACTGCCCACAAGCCATCGCCCATGTCTGCCTTTGATGCATTCTTTTTCCTTGCCCTGATTGTCACATTGCGGGGCACTCAAATCGCTGTTGATTTTTATAAAGAACTGCTGAAAGAAATGGAGCAGCGGATAAAGGATGGCATCAGCATGGTTCCCGATGAAAAATACAGGCTTTTATGGGATAATCTGCCCGTGTGGTACAGGCTCAAATGGCTGTCCCAAAAATTTTCCGACCACAATGCCTGTCTTGTGGCAGACACGTACACATCTGCCTGGTGCGGTGCCATAAAATATACAGATGAAAACAATTTTTTAGATTCCATGGCCGAAGCCTACACCATGATCTATCTGAATATCGGTGTTGACCAGATGGCAGACCAGGTGCTTGACATGATAAAATTTTATGATGCCGATGGTTTTGTGATGCATTCAAATCGCTCCTGCAAGCCTTACTCTTTCGGACAGATGGATATTATGCGAATCGTCCGGGAAAAGACAAATATTCCTGTTCTCATGATAGAGGCGGACATGGTGGATCCCAGAAGTTTTTCACAATCCCAGATAGAAACCCGGATTGATGCTTTCATGGAAATCATCAAACAAAGGAACAATTGATATGAACGTTTATCTTAAAGATTTTGATCTTAAAATTAAGGAGTGTCTCGTTACCGGCCAGACATTTATGGTAGATGGCGGAGCAACAGCCATATGATTTATGCAGGTATTGATATTGGTTCAATTACAGCCAAGGCAGCCTTGATAAAAGACAATCAGCTTTTGGGTACCCATGTCATAGCGACAGGGTATGACCCCATCAATGCAGGGATCAAGGTGTTTGATGCCCTGTTAAAAAAAAGCAAACTGTCAAAAAACCAAATATCAGCCATTATTTCCACGGGCTATGGCCGTGCCAGTGTAAGTTTTGCAGACAAGACCCTTACGGAAATCATCTGTCATGGAACGGGTGCCCATTTTATTAACCCTGAAATCCGTGGGATCATTGATGTCGGTGGTCAGGACAGCAAAGCCATTTTTCTGAATAACAGCGGCCAGGTGGAGAACTTTGCAATGAATGACAAATGTGCCGCAGGCACAGGACGATTTCTTGAAGTCATGGCAAAGGCCCTGGAAGTTGACCTGGAACAATTGGGTGACTTCAGCCTCAAAGCAGACAAACCTTTGAAAATAAGCAGTATCTGTACAGTATTTGCAGAATCAGAGGTCATTTCCATGATTGCAGGACA
>Ga0075120_10001221_pt1 | contig 20521 bp, 14 predicted proteins | sample AntAceMetag02UKL_FD_69792 | JGI IMG/M metagenome (GOLD analysis project Ga0075120, IMG submission 69792) | Saline lake microbial communities from Ace Lake, Antarctica - Antarctic Ace Lake Metagenome 02UKL | ecosystem: Environmental > Aquatic > Non-marine Saline and Alkaline > Saline | place... | reverse complement strand
TCCATTTTTTACATTAATGCATTGTTCAGAAAAAAAATAATTAGTGAACAGGATGCTCTCAATGCAGAATTTTTATGGTATTTTGGCCGACTCATCAACAATACGGACATGCATTTGGGTAATTTGAGCCTATCAATAGAGAGAGAATCGTTCAGGTTGTTGCCGCTATATGATATGTGTTCAATGGGATTTGCACCTAAGAGTGGCGGAGAAGTTCAGCCTTTTACTTTTGTGCCGCCCGAACCTAAAAATACCAACATCAGTAAAGACCTGATTAAAACCGTAAAAAAAATAGCACACGATTTCTGGGAGAGCGTGGCAAGTGATGAGAGAATTTCAAATGAATTCAAGAATTATTTGCAAAAGGGGAACCCTATTGATCGAATGTAATTCTTTATCAATTTAAAGAATCTGACTTAAGAACTTTTGAGTTCTATCCCATTTTGGGTTGGTAAAAAATTCTTCAGGATGATTCTCTTCCACAATTTCGCCTTGATCCATGAATACCATTCTATTTGCAACCTGTCTTGCAAATCCCATTTCATGGGTTACACAGATCATGGTCATTCCATCATGGGCAAGCTGCTTGATGACATCAAGAACCTCTTTTACCATTTCCGGGTCCAGTGCGGAAGTCGGTTCATCAAACAGCATGATTTTGGGATTCATGCAAAGCGCCCTTGCAATTGCCGCTCGCTGTTGCTGGCCACCGGAAAGCTGCCCTGGCATTTTAAAAGCCTGATCTTGAATTTGTACCCTTTCCAGAAGTGTCATGGCAATTTTTTCTGCTTTTTTCCTGGACATTTTGAGAATCCAGAAAGGGGCCAGTGTAAGGTTTTCAAGAATCGTCAGATGGGGAAAAAGATCGAAATTCTGAAACACCATTCCCACTTCTTTGCGGACATTGGCAATATTTTTCATTTTGCCGGACAGCTCAGTCCCTGCAACAATGATTTTTCCTTTTTGATGTTCTTCAATTCTGTTTATGCAACGGATGAGCGTTGATTTTCCAGATCCGGAAGGGCCACATATGACAATGATTTCACCCTTATGTACGGCCATGTTTATATTTTTGAGGACATGGAAATTTCCAAACCATTTGTTTAAGTTTGTAATTTCAATAATCGGGTTGTCATTCATTTAATAACTCCCGGCAATTACCATTGATTGTGACGTTCAATGGATTTGCCATACTGGCTCATTGAAAAACAGATAATCCAGTATATCAGCGCACAAAAAACATAGGCTTCTACATCATATCCAAGCCACTCTGGGTCTTGTGCAGAGGCTTTGATCATCCCTAAAAAATCAAGCAGACCGACAATGATCACAAGGGATGTGTCTTTGAAGAGGGCCACACAGCGACCGATAAGGGATGGGATAACATGGCGGAGAGCCTGGGGCAGCACAACTAAATAGGTGACCACCCAGCTTTTAAGACCCAGAGAACTGGCCGCTTCGATTTGCCCTTGGGGGATGGCCTGGAGCCCCCCCCCCACAAAGATTGTTACACAGTTTCAAGACCCATTCCGCCATTGATCAGAAAAAATAATGGCAGGGGCAAAAAAAACCAGAAAGCAATTAAAAGTCTGGTTTGAATCATTCTAAAGATTGTTAATGCACAGACAAGAACAAAAATTGCAAAGACCAGAATCGAGCGCCACAAAAATTGTTCAGGGTAAAGTCCTAGCATCAGCACTCTGAATTTTACAAAAATAAAAGTCCAGCAGGCTGTTAGCCCCTTTAATATGGGTTTTACAAGGATTTATAAAAAACCGGTCAGAATCACAAAATTTTGTTTTTTGAAAATAATATCATATTTTTTTAAAAAATTTTCGCACTGCCCCACATCTGCCAATGTAGGTCTGTTTGCCTTGCAACGATAGGGAGTGTAAGGTGAGCAGGCCGGAATCAGTATTGGCTGCATCGTTGTGGGGAAAATCGTTGCCCTTATGGCAAATATCCAGATAATAATCCGGATATAGGATTAGGAAGATGCTTTTTGAATCAAGCTGTTATTCAGCTATGTTGGACACAGATTATTTTAAAAGTTTCAGGCCCATTCATTTTTTTATCACGATTTAATCTTGAAAAAAATTTCATAATTTTTATAAAACGCTCGAGTCAGTCCGGATAAACTGTACAAAGCAAAGGGAGATAAAACTGAAAAAAGCCCCGGCCAGGAAAGGAATTTTATAGTCGATCATCCATAAAAGGCCGCCGATTACCGGCAGAACCACTGCAGCAATATGGTTGATGGTAAATCCCACGGCTGAACTTGCTGCAATATCCCGGGGGTCGGCAATTTTCTGGAAATAGGTACTAATGGCAGTGGAACAATTAAAAAATATGTGATCAAGGATATATAAGGTGCCTGCTAAAAATTTTGAATCAACAAGAGCATAGGCGATAAAAACCAGGATAAGGGAAAAATACTCTATTGAAAGAAGTTTGCGTTCTCCATATCTTACAATAAATTTTCCGATTAAAGGATTGATGAAAAAATTGATCCCATTGTTCAAAAGAAATAGCAGGGTTATATCCTGAACGGAAAATCCGAACTTTTTTACCAGTAAAAATGTGGCAAATGCCATGAAAATCTGCCGTCGTGCGCCCGCCATGAAAGTTAAAAAATAAAAAAGCCAGTATTTTTTTTTCAATATCAATTGTTTTTTCTGGGTAAGGATGTCCTTGTCAGCAGGATTTTTTGTAAAGGCCCATATACCGCAGATACCGATTCCACCGCCAAAAAGAATATACATGGTTTTATAGCTTAATATCGGGGCAATAAAAAATATAATGATGCCAACAACAATGCTGGCAGCGGCTGCATAGCTTCTTTGTGCGCTGAAAACAAGGGGGGAGGAAAGTTTGTCAAAATACTGGAGAGTCAGTGACTTATTTGTTGTTTCATAATAGTGGAATCCAAAGCTCATTACCATAGTTGTAAAAATAAGGCCGGAAAAACTTGGTAAAAACCCGGTTGCAAAAAGACCTGCTCCCAGAATTATAATGGACAGGGCAGACAACTTGTGCTCTTTAATGATTAAAATCACATAGGTGACAAGTAATGCCAAAAACCCTGGAATTTCGCGGATAGATTGCAGCGCACCGATATGATGGCCGTCAAGTCCCACAATATTAACACTGAAATTGTCAAAAAGGGTTGCCCAGCACTGGAGCCCTGCAGTGGAACAGATGCTTAAGACAATGAGATAGGAATACATTTGTTTTTTTTTATATTCAGGCATGCTTTGGCTTTTTTATTTGATTTTATCTATAATTTTTTCAACTGCTTTTTCTGCTGTATCTCCAAACAGGGTTTCAACTTCCACAAGATTTAGATATTTATCATCCCATTTTATATTATCACTTTCAAGAATCCAGTCTTTGAGCCTGTTATATTTGCCACCCAAAGCTTTGATCTTTTTCAAAAGCGGTACCTCATTGGATGGTTTAAAGCTGATATTTAAAGACAGGATATATTCAATAATGTTGGGTGTTGCAGGATTTGAAGAAATGCCCGGGATTACCAGAATATTTTTATTGTCTTTTCTGCCTTTCCCTATATAAACATTTCCTTCCCTGACAATGATATTTTTTGTTCCTTTAAGCCGGTGATCTGTTTCTACTCTGGAAATTTCGTTTTTTAACAAGCCGGTTTTGTTCACTATTCTTATTTTGGTTTTCCCTGTGACGTCGCCTAACAGACTCAGGCCTGAAATCTGGTAGAGAAAGGCACCATTTATGCCGGAGATAACCTCCTGAAGATTTTTAATGACCAGGACATTTTTATTGGTAATATGGGAGAGTTGAATGCCATTGGCAGTAAGTTCATCAAAGACAGGGCCTTCAAATTTTTCACTGATTCTGCTGGTCCCCACCGTCACGGTTTTGGCCTGATGCTTGATGGCATCAACAGGTCTTGCCATGGTGTTAATGGCCTTGCCAATGGTATCAAAAAATGTATCCAGCATGTTGGAAGGGGTGCCTTTTATTTCAAAATCAATTTCAAAATCAGACACGGGCAGCCTGCCGGACAGGTATTTTAAAAGCAATGTTATATTGGCGACAATATCAAGCCCCATAACAGCCGGGAAAGTTCCCTGCCTTCGTTTTTTTGAGAATTTATTGTAAAATTGTGCAATGGTTTCCCTGAATCGTTTCTCCAGAAGAACTTCATAGACATCATGCCCCATGGCAGTATATTCGTCTAAAAGATCCTGTATTTCAACTTTTCCTTCATACATGAACCTGGACCCCTCATTAATGGCAAGAGCAGCATAGTAACCCCAGATATGTCCGACAAGTGTATTAAGTATAGGTGCAAAATGTTCTTTTGTTTCAGGGATTTTAAATACATCTTTGGCATACAAGTCAAACCGGTTCTCTCCAATGGTGGTGATCACCACAGGGGTTGCTTTATGGGCATGGAAGATGGCTGTATCCTTTATAATATCCCCTAATACGCTTTCCCTTGTTCCGGCAGCACAAATGATAATCAAAGGTTCGCTTGACAGGTCAATATGTTTTTTATCTTCAATAAAGTCAGATGAAATGGTTTTATAGCAAAGCTCACTGAGTTTGATCCTGATCTCATCGGCAGATGTCTTGTTTGAGCCTGATCCCACCGTTGCCCAATAATCTTTTGAGACGGCAAGCCTTAAAGCTGAATCTTTTATTTGATCTTTCATCCCAAGGATGGTCCTCATTTTATCCGGCAGGCCCATTATTTCCATGATCTGTTCAGTGATAAACTCGCTGGACCTGGTTTGGGTAATGGAGGCGATGTGAAGACCTAAAATTGCCCCGGCAATAATTTGAGAATAAAATGCTTTTGTGGATGCCACAGACATTTCAATGTCCCGGCCAGAGCTGGTATATAATACACCATCTGTTTTAAAAGTCAGGTCAGAATCTCTTCTGTTTACAATGGCAAGTGTTTTGGCGCCACATTCTTTTACCATATCAATGGCCCTGTTGGTATCCGTTGTGGTACCGGACTGACTGATGGCAACAACCAGAGTGTTTGCCATGGGTTTTTCAATACCATTCCCTTCAATAATATTAAATCCGGAAAGTTCTGATGATTTTAATGCCCTTATATCTATACCCTTATCACCCAGATAGAAATTTAACAGGTCGGCACAGCCCTGGGCTGCAATCCCGGCAGTCCCCTGACCGATAAAATAGACTTTTTTTATTCTGTTGTTCTTAAAATCAGCTTCCAGTGTTTTTGGAAGCATAGTTTTGTCCAGACTTGTGGCGAACTGGTTTGATTCAGTTAAGAACCTGATTTTGTTTTCCAGGGTTTTTTCAACGGAATTCGGGGATTCTGAGATTTCTTTTAAAAAATAGTGGGGGAAGTTTTGTCTGTCGATGTCCCTTGAGGTTATCTGGCTTGTCATGACATGATGGTGGTCAATGCAAATAGGGGTGTTATCGTAATAAAAGGAATGGATGCCAGATACACCTCCCAATGAACTTTGATCCAGAATGACTATCTGTCCTTTGTCTTCTCCATTGAGTTTAATATAATCAGGAGTTTCTTCCACAATGCCATAGAGCTCTGATGCTGCAATGTAATGATCCTTTGCAATCCCGACAAAAATGGCCTGGCCGCTTCCTTTCTGGGCTAAAAACAATTTTCCCGGTGCAAGATTGGAGTGCATGCTTATGGCATGGGAACCTTCAAAATCATTAACAGCCATTCTAAATGCCTCTTCAATGGTTTTGTCCTGTTTCAGGTAGTGCTCGATCTGGAGAGGGATCAGTTTGGTATCAGTATTGATATCTTTATGGATTTTATCATATCGGGCTTCATATTCTGTTTTTAATTCAAGATAATTGTCAATATCTCCATTCAGACAGACATGAATGATGCCTGTCCTGCCAAGTTCTTTGTCCGTTGGGGTGTTGTCCTGGGGATGGCAGTTGGCAATTGTAATGTCTCCCACAGAAGCCCATCGGGTGTGGGCTGATATGGAATTGGTAACAAAAAGATAATTTGAAATCAATTGGAGCATGGGGTCATTTTTAATCTGGCTTCGGATAAAGGATACATTGTCTCCAAGTGCACCGATTTCTGCGGCAAATTTATAGACAAAAGAAATGGTTATAAAATGGCTGTCGTTTTCCTGGAAAGTATCCTTGATGGTAATGCTGTTGTTGGATAATACCAGATGATTTGTCCGCTGTTTAAACCGTTCTAAAAGTCCGTCCTTTGTAAGGCTTGCTTTAAATTTTTCATACTCTTCCAAGGTCAAGGTTAAAATTATTGAAATTCCGGCAGAGTCTCTTCCCCTTACTTCAAGCCGGTCAATACTGTTTAACACAGCATTAATTCTTTTGAATATTTTTAACCCCTCAGTGTTGTGGTACCTTTCAAGACCCAAAGAAAGGTTGCTGATGGCATAGATATTATCCAATATTTCTTTTTTAAGGCACCAGGAAATATCCTGGAGTTTTTCAAGACCTGAGGAAATGGCATCAACATCTGAGGAAGAAAGAGTTGCAAAGTGTTTTTTAAATACATCAGTCTGATCCATTATCAATTGTTCAATGGTTTGTGAAATGGATAAAAGGGTCTTTTGTTTATCTTTGCTATAGAAGAGATCGCAAAAAAAATATTCCTGTTTTAATTCCTGGCAGGCTTTAAATAATCTGCATAAAAGATCATCGCTGCCGGGAAAACTATCAAGGACCGGCTTTGAATCAGGCAATAATTGGTTTGTTTTTATTGAAAGTACCATTTTTTCGATGGGCATTAAATCAAGGGCATGGCAGGGAGCGCTGCCTTTAAATGCGACAAATGCAGAAATGCCACATGACACAGTATTGGGTTGGTTCGGGAAAAACAAAATTGAGTTGTTTTTTGCCTGGTTTATGGACATGCCGATTCCAATATTAATTGAAAATAATTTTTTCATCAGATTTAAAAAAAAGTTTACAGGCTTAATCATTTTTCCCCTCTGTTGTGTAGATGGGGTCAGGCTTGCATAGTTGCGTTATTCATAAACAAGCCAATAACGCAACTACGCAAGCCTGACCCCGTTTAGGGTTATTTAAAATATTGCGTTAAAATCATCCTTGCATAAGCACTAGCCCTTGTTCCAATATATTTTCCATGGCCGACAACAATGGATAAAGCAATTTGTTTCTTTGTTGTTTTTTCTTTTCCAAAACCGGTAAACCAGTCGTATTTAATAGTATTATCCCTGTTGTAAAGAGATCCGGTTTTCCCGCCAATTAAAAGCTTAGAAAGTATTTTATCTTTTGAAGCCCCTTTAAAGGATCTTTTAGCAGTCCCCCTTGTTATGGTTTTTCCCAGCAATAGCATCATGGTTGCTGCGGTTTGGGGCAGTATAGCTGTTTTATAGGGTGTTATTTTGTTTTTGTAAATCATTTGGCCATCAGAATCCGTTACATGTTCAACAATACTGGGCAGGATGATATTGCCCGAGTTAACAATTGCAGTGATAAGCATGGCCCCAAATATCGGTGAAATGGTGGTATCAGTGTTAAACCCGCACCCCAGCTCAGCCAGATGGTATTCCTTGCTGTTGGTTTTAAATGTGCCTGACAAAAATGGTAAGTCAGCAGGAATAACCTGGTTGAATCCAAAAGCGTCAGCATAATGGTCCAGTTTTTCCTTTCCAAGATAATTTTTTCCTATTTTGCCAAATACCGGGTTTATGGATTCGGCAAATGCCCTGGAAAATGAAATTTTACTGGTATATTTATTATTAACATCCTTGAGCTGGCGCTTATATAATGTGTACTTATTCCCATTAAAGTACAATTGAGTCTTAGGCTTATAGCCCAGGGTTTCAATAGCCGCCGCCGCCGTTACAATCTTAAAGATACTTGCTGCTGGATAATCTGATTCCATACAGGGATTTTTATCAGGGTTTTCAAGATCAAACCCTGTCATGGCAATAATTTTTCCCGTATCAGGTTCCATGACCACCAGGGCAATCCGCTGGGGTTTGCCCCGGGTAAGGGTTTTGAGGCGATCCATAAGGGACAATAAATATTGTTGAAGATAAATATCAATGCTGGTGAAAATTTTATAGCGTGCATCAGAGACGTCCACAAAAAAGAAGTTTTTATCTGTATTGTTAAATTTTGTATTGGTGATGATATGATTTAATTGATTTTTTGATAATTGAACCTGTTCTTTAACGTCTTTCCGAGGGGCACCTTTCTTTTCAGGGACATCTTTCTTTTCAGGGACATTGATTTTTAAAAGATAGATGCCGCCAATAAAAACCAAAATTGCCATCACCCAAATTATGAGTTTTTTAGTTTTAAAAAAAAGAGACTGCTTTTTTTCCCCTAAAATATAGCCTGATTGAAAATTACGCCAGGAGTTTTCTTTCATTTTACCTGGTTTCCAGGCAAAATCTCTTTATCAAACCCGGATAATACCAGGTTTTTTTTATGATTGGCGGCAAGGATCATACCCTGGGATATTTCTCCCATAAGCGTTGCTTCTTTTAAATTGGCAACAACAATGACCTGTTTGCCGATAATCTGGTCCGGAGTATAATCCTTTGCAATGCCTGCAATGATTTGTCTTGTTTCGGCACCGAGATCTATCTTAAGTTTTAAAAGCTTGTTGGATTTTTCAATGTTTTCAGCACTTATGACAATCCCGGTTCTAAGATCAATTTTTGCAAAATCATCAATTGTGATTTGTTCTTTTAAAGCTGGTTTAAAAGGCTTGGTTTGTGCGGCAGTTTTTTGGGGTTTGATTTTATCTATATCGATCCTGGGAAATAAGCTATCTGGTTTTTCTATTATGGTGCCTTTTTTCACCTGTCCCCAGACAGATGTTTCTTTAAGTGTGTAGAACCCCATATTTTCCTTTTCCATACAAAGGGTTTTTTGCATCTTTAAAGATGTTTGGGGCATAATGGGGTAGATCAGGCAGGAAACAACCCTTAACCCCTCGATGAGATTATAGAGAATTGTTCCAAGAATAGGAATAGTTGCTTCATCCTTGGCCAAATCCCAGGGTTTATGCGTATCAATATACTTATTCATGATGCTGATAAATTGCCAGATAACCCCAAGCCCTTTGTGGAATTCACAAAATTCCATGGCCTGTTTAAACTCTTCAATGGTGCGATTCGCATCGAATGACAAAGACAGGTTATTTTGTTTTTCAATTTTATTATCCTTTCCTTTTACTTCACCCTTGAAATATCTCAGGTTCATGGAAAGGATTCGTGAAAAAAGATTTCCAAGATCATTGGCAAGGTCAGCGTTAATTCTTGATATAATGGTTTCTTCCGTGAAATTGGCGTCCAGACCAAAGACCATCTCCCTCATTAGAAAATATCTGAAGGGGTCAACTCCGTAAATATCTGTTACCTGGATGGGGTCTGTAACATTGCCGATACTTTTTGACATTTTGCTGCCTTTGATATTCCAGAACCCGTGAACATTCAAGCCCTTATAAATTGGAATGCCGGCAGCTTTCAGCATAATGGGCCAGTAAATTCCATGGGGTTTGATAATATCTTTTGCAACAAAGTGCCGGGCACCTGTCCAGAATTTTTTAAACAACTCACCATCTGGATACCCCAGTGCTGAAATATAATTTACAAGGGCGTCAAACCAAACATAGGTGACATAATCTTCGTCAAATGGCAGGTTGATTCCCCAGGTCAGGCGGGATTTTGGACGGGAAATGCAAAGGTCTTCCAGGGGTTCTTTTAAAAAAGAAAGAATTTCGGTTTTGTATTGTTCAGGCCGGATAAAGTCAGGATTGGCTTTGATGTGGTTGATGAGCCATTCCTGGTATTTGCTCATCTTGAAAAAATAATTGGATTCTTTTATGATCTCCGGGGCAACACCATGGTCTGGACATTTACCATCCACAAGTTCCCTTTCCTGGTAAAAACGCTCACATCCAAAGCAATAAAGTCCCTCATAGTTTGAAAAATAAATATCCCCTGAGTCATAAATTTTTGAAAGGATATTTTGAACTATCTTGATATGATAAGGATCTGTTGTTCTGATAAAATAATTGTTTTTGACATTTAATACAGGCAGAAGATCTTGAAAAAGCTTGCTGATTTTATCTGCATATGCTTTTGGTGTTGTTTCCTGGGCATGGGCAGCCTGAACAATCTTGTCCCCGTGTTCATCTGTTCCCGTCAGAAAAAAAGTTTCATAGGCATCCATCTGTTTGAATCTTGTTGCAACATCAGTGGCAATGGATGTGTATGCATGACCCAGGTGGGGTTTGGCATTAACATAATATATGGGGGTGGTGAAAAATTGTTTTTTGGTGGTCATTATTTTTTATGTCCTGTAATTGAGTTATCCAGTTGGTTGGTTTTTTTTTCTATTTCAGTATTATCCTCTAACCGAATAGTCACGCTCTCTTTTAATACATTCTGCCGGACTATTTTCCCTTTCCCTTCTTCGACAGTAATTGTTTTCCCCAGTTTGGGCATTTCAGATTTAAGGCGTTTATAGGTTTCATTTTCAAAAGTCAGGCAGCACATTAATCGGCCACAAACCCCGGAAATTTTAGCAGGATTCAATGACAGTCCCTGTTCTTTTGCCATCTTAATGGAAACGGGCTCAAAAGTATGCATGAAAGATGAACAACAGATCTCTCTTCCGCACTTGCCGAGCCCTCCGCAATGTTTTGAAAGGTTTCGAATGCCCACCTGGCGCATTTCAATTCGAATAGAAAATTCTTTTACCAGAAGTTTAATTAATTCTCTAAAATCAATTCTGCCGTCAGCAGTATAAAAAAAGGTCAATTTTTTTTGGTCAAAGGTACTTTCAACACTGAACAGGTTCATGAGAAGATTTAAAGCATCAATGTGCTGGATGCAAAATTCAAAGGCTTTTTTTTCAATTTTTTTTATTTCTTCTCTTCTAAGAAAGTCTTCTCTGGTGGCAACACGGACAATCTGTTTTAATTTTCTCCCCGTATTTTCATTTTCAACAGGCGGTATGACAATTTTACCAAAGCTAAGACCCTGGTCAGTTTCTACGATAACAGGGTCTCCTTCTTTCAGTACAAAAGCACTGCTGTTGAAATCATATATTTTCCCTGCTGTTTTAAATTTAACACCAGCAATTTTAACCATAAATCAACTTTCCTTTGTGAATAACAATTTTAAGGAAAAATCTATCCAAGGTTAACCTCAGAGTGCTGTTTGAGGTCAACCTTTTTTCCGTTTCATAAAGCTCTTTGATCCATTCTCCCATTTTTTTTGCTTCAATCCTCTGACCAATATCTGTAAAAACGTCATAAAAATCAAGGTTAACTATTTTTTTCCGATGAAATCCAAAAATTATCAAGTCCCGGAAAAATGTTTTCATTATGGCAATATCATAATGGACAAGGTCAGGATCAGCACTTAATTTTTGAGACAGCATCAATCCTTTTGATATGCAGTCGCTTGTGTCTGTTTTAAGAATGTCTGCAAGGGTATTGAGTAACCACTTCCTTCTTTTCATCCAGATAAAATTTTCATTATCAGGGTTCAAATTTAAATACATCATTGCTTTTTTTACATCAGAATCAGCTGTTTTTGAAGCTATATAGGCCATTTGCTTATCAGTTTTGAACTGGTTGATCAGATATTGTTCAATGAGTCTGTCTGTCAATGGTTTAAACCTTATTACACGGCACCTTGAAATAATGGTAGGTAAAAGAAAAGAAATTTTGGTGGCAATTAGAATGAAAAATGTTTTTTCAGGCGGTTCTTCAAGCATTTTTAATAATGCATTCTGGGCCTGGGTATTCATTAGATCAGCATTTAGAATCATGACCATCCTGAATTTGGCCTCATTGGGTTTAGAAGAAATGGTCAATCCTATTTCACGAATCTGGGAGATGGAAATTATTTTTTTGCCTTGCTTAAGATTGACACAAAGGATATCAGGGTGGGTTTTTGCATTTATCTTGCGACATGATTTACAATTATTGCAGGCAAAGTCTTTTTTGTTTAAACAATTACACCCCTTGGCAAAAAAAAAGGCTGCATCTTTTTTGCCAGTATTTTCATTTCCTAAGAAAAGAAGTGCATTGGGAATTTTTTTTGTCTGAATGATTATAGTTAATTCAGATACTGCTTTGGCTTGGTATTGCATTTGATCAAAATCAGACATGGTTTGATCAATAACCATTTGTTAATAATCCACCCGCTCCTTTAACTCTTTTCCGCATTTGAAAAATGGAAGGCGTTTTGGAGGAATAATGACTTTTTGGCTAGTTTTCGGGTTTCGGCCTGTGTAGCTTTTGTACTTTTTGATATGAAAACTGCAAAATCCTCTTATTTCGATTCTTTCTCCTTTTACAAATGAATCGGAAAGCGAGTCAAAAAATATTTTAATGACCTCTGCCGCTTCATTCTTTGTCAGGTTTGCTTTTTCTTTTAATGTTGAAATTAATTCAAGTTTATTCATGCGGCCTCTTTTTATATTAAATGATACAACTTTATTGTATTTTTTTAATGGTTCTAATTAAAATTAGATAAAAAGTCAAGGAGTTATGATAAAAAGTCAAGGAGTTTTTCAACATTGTTTCCATCAACCTCAACTCCGGCATATTGTCCTAAAACATCTATTTTAATAACCACACGGCCTTTACCTTTATGATATGTAAATTCACCTTTTGTCCCTGTCATGGGACCGTTTATGATCATCACAGGGTCTCCTTTTTTTAATTGGATATTGGCTCCTGTGATGAGATCCATGCTGGTACTTGTCAGGATTTTTAAGGATTCAATCTGGGACGGCGGTATGGCCAGCGGTCCGGATTTGTTTCCCAATAGCCTGACTGCCCCGGTTGTTTTTAAAATTTGTAGCTGGTAAGCTGCTTCAAAGCTTGATTTTACAAAAATATATCCCGGGAAAAGGGGGACTTCTATCATGAGGTTTCTATCTTTACGACTGCTTTTCCGCTTGATTTTAGGCAAAAATGCGTCAATATTTTTTTTAACAATAGTGGTGTACACTGTTTGCTCAAAGTTGCTTCGTGTTAAAAGGGCAAACCAGTTCAGGTTTTCAATCATTTTGTGCCAAATTCTCCGATTCCATGAAGTTTTATAAGAAAGGCAATACTCTGTTCATCACTGGATTTTGAAAAATAGAGATTCAATGCCCAGCAGGATTTATTAATGGCAAGCCCTGCCTGTGTTTCAACAGTCTTTTTCTCCAGAAGGTTTTTTTCAATAGAGTAATAGGCGGTTAATTCATCTGTCAGGCGGGCATCAATTCTTGAATACAAAGATTCTGAGGTGCTGCTGGTATATCGATATCCTGTCCTTAAGCTGTCCCCTCTATTTGTTTTTATTGTATTCCCAATGTTTAAGGTTTTAAAATGATTGTCATAGGGAGACCAGGAAAGATCCATATCAAGGGCAATAAAATCGTTTGGGAAAAATTCTGTATCCAGTGTAATATCTGAAAATGGTCTTGTTTCATCAGCTCTTTCTTTTTTAATATCATAACTTTGGTAAAGTCTGATGTAAGCTATATTGCGATAATCGGTTATTTCTTTTCCCTTTGGGGATATTCTTGATTTTCTGGAAGTAAAATTGTTGGTCAAAGACCAGGTGAGACTGTTTTGTTCCTCAATTCTGTCCAGATCGTCAAAGGAAGGCAGATCATTTTGAATGATATTAGGGATGAAGGCATATCCAAGTTCAGGTATGATTTCATGTTGGATTTTATCTGCAAAATCGTTATTGGGATTAAATATCTTAATCATTTTTGTAGACAATACTGAACCTATATCGTACATTTGTCTAGTCCTAATACTGTCGGAATTGCCATTAATATCCGTGAATTCATTGGTATACCAGATGGTCTGTCTTATACCGAAAGAGGGTTCAAAATTAAAAAATTTGCCAAGTTTTAATGGCAGATAAACTCTGGGATAGATGTCAGCTCTTTGCCCGTTCACAAGCGTTGTACTTGTATCTTGCCTGTAAAAAGAGGTGTATTCGCTATCCAGTGAATAAAAGAATTTTGAAGGACCGATCTGCTGCACTAAGGCATCAAACTGAAGACTTGGAAGTGTCTGCAAGGTTGTATCATCAATATCCTGTCGTCGGGCATTGATATTGTCATACCACACTGCATCAAAATTAAAGGAATAACTTGACCATGATTTATTGATATTCAATTGGTTTTTCCGGATATTATCATTATATTCATCCAGGCTCCGGCCAAATCCTTTTTCAAAATATTCTTTGTTTCCATCATACCCTGTAAACCCATCCTTAAATTCTTGAAGATAATCTTCATCACTTACCACATCAATATCCAGCTTGGCTGTAAATCCATGGGCAAGGTCCTGGTCGTGTTTCATCCTGAACCAGAACCGGTCTGGGTTGGTCCTCTGGGGGGTTGTGGAAAAACTATAGTTTTTTGTTGTATCTGTTCCGTCATCAATTTTGTTATCTTCAAGGAAATCAAAGAATATGGAGCCCTTTGTTTTGTTATCCAGGACATATCTGAATTCTGTCCCTATTTTTGTTCCGCGGTCAGACATATAGTCTGCATAAATTGTAGCATCAGTATTTCTTGAAATAGCTATAAAAAGAGGCTGTTCATATTCAAATCCTTTCCTGTCCGAAGAAGTGATTCTGGGGATTAAAAGACCTGTCTGCCTTTTGGTCTGGACTGGGAAAACAAGAAATGGACTGTAGACAGTGGGAATATTTTTAGCCCAGAGAACAGAATCTCTGGCAGTTCCATACCCTTCAACAGTGACTTTTATGTCTCTGGCAGAAATTTTCCAGTCAGGAGATTCTCCAGAACAGGATGTGATGGAGCCTTTATCCGCACTATAAGAAAATTTGCCAAGTTTTTTGATATTTTCACCATTAATATAAAAATTGTTTTTCTGGATAAAAATGGTACCGTGGGTTATGGTGCCCGTCTGGGTTGCAAGGTTTATATTCATTGAATTGCAGGAGATGGAATCTTCACCAGATATTAAAAGAACATTGCCCCTGGCAAAAGCGTCCTTTGTTTTGTTTGAAAATTCAATATAATCTGCCTCAAGCCTTGTTTTGCCCCCCGTTATTACGACATTGTCTTCGGCAATATAAAGATTTTTTTTATTATCAAAGGTTACGGCCTGTGCAGATATATGCCAGGCAATTTGTTCGGGGTTTTCAGGTATCCTGCTTGCTGCAAAAACCCCATTGATGGATATGAATGCGTAAAAAAAAGCAAAGAATACAAAAAATGGCAGAAGCTTTTGTTTTAATAAACAGAACATGTTCTTTCCAGTAAAAAATTGCACATCTTTTAAAATTACTGTATAAAGCCATTTTATATTTTAAAAGTCAAGATAGAATATATGAATTGATGACTTCAACAAAGCAAAGGTTAAATAGTGTTTGAATGACAGGTTCAATTATAGATACCATTGGTAACACCCCTATTGTTGAGATAACAAGGATGAATTCTGTAAAAGGGGTTAAAATTTTTGCAAAGCTTGAATATATGAATCCAGGTGGTTCTGTTAAAGATCGGCCTGCCCTTTATATGATCAATGCGGCGGAAAAAACGGGTGAGCTAACTCACGATAAAATAGTTATCGAAGCAACCAGCGGGAACACAGGGATCGGACTTGCCATGGTTTGTGCTGTCAAAGGATACAAACTGGCCCTGACCATGGCAGAAAATGCAAGTGAAGAACGCAAAAGCATTTTACGCGCAAGGGGAGCCCAGATTATTCTAACTCCCAGACACCTGGGATCTGATGGTGCCATTGAAGAAGCATACAGGCTTGCAAGAGAAAATCCAGACGTGTATTTTTTAACGGACCAGTATAATAATGAAGCCAATTGGAAAGCACATTACGAAACAACGGGACCTGAAATCATTGATCAGACCAATGGAAAAATAACTTCCCTTGTTGCCACCATCGGCACAAGCGGAACTCTTATGGGGCTTTCCAGGAGATTAAAAGAGTATAATAAGGATATCAGGATTGTATGTGCCGAGCCCTATCTCGGACATAAGATTCAGGGGCTTAAAAACATGAAGGAATCTTATACCCCTGAGATTATGGAAAAAGCCTGCCTGGATGAGAAAATTAATATTGATGATGAAACAGCTTTTGATACTGCCCGCAGCCTGGCAATAAAAGAAGGTCTTTTTGTGGGGATGAGCTCTGGTGCTGCAATGGCTGCTGCCCTTGAAGAAGCACAGAAGATTAAAAAAGGCTGTATTGTTGTTATTTTTCCGGACAGTGGTGAAAGATATCTGTCCACCAATCTCTTTTCCGTGGAAAACCATATTGCCCTGTCCCTTTTTAATACGCTTTCAAAATCCAAGACACCATTTAAACAGCTGGAAAAAGAAAAAATATCTGTTTATACCTGTGGGCCAACCGTGCATGAAAGGCTTGATGTGGGTCGGTTTAGAAGATATGCATTTACTGATTTACTTGTAAGATACATTGAGTATCATAAGATTGCAGTCAATCATGTGGTTAATATTACTGATTATGATGACAAGACCATCCAGGGCGCGCAGACGGCCTGTGAACCGCTTTCAAAGTTTACACAAACCTTTCTGGATCTGTTTAAACAAGACCTTTTAAAATTAAATATCCGCCCGGCAGATGCCTATCCAAAAGTATCAGACCATTTTGATGAAATGATTGATGTGGCAAGACAACTCCAATCAAAAAAGCATGCCTATGAAAAACTGCATTCTCTGTATTTTGATATTGCCAGTCAGCCAGAGTATGGTGATTTTTCAAGGACCAATCTGGATATGATAAAATCCGGGGCAACAGTGGATCTTGATGCCTATGAAAAGGGTAACCCAAAGGATTTTACATTGTTAAAACGCGTTCGCCTTTCAGAACTCAAGGCAGGCGTGGGCATTAAAACCCAATGGGGCAATGTACGTCCTTCTCTTCATTTGCAATGTGCGGCCATTGCCATGAAATTTTTAGGAGAAAGTTTTGATATTCAGACGGGTAGCCGGGAACTTATCTTTCCCCATCATGAAAACGAAGTTGCCATTGCAAGAGCTTTAAAAGGGGCAACCCTTGCAAGGTATTGGCTGCATTGCGATCCCGTACGCTATGACGGTTCCCTGGGTGCTTTGACCATGGAATCTTTGACTCTTGAAACCCTTGTCAAAAAGGGGTGGGGGCTCAAAACCATTCGGTTCTGGCTGATTTCCAATCATTATAGGAAAACCTTAATTTTATCGGATCAGGCCTTAAAACAGGCCCAATATACTTTGGATAAAATCAATCGGTGCATTGCTACCCTGAGTATCATTGGAAACGGATCTGGATTTGAAGACATGGATCAATTTATATATGATATGAAGTCTGCTTTTTTTCAATCCATGGAGGATGATTTAAGAATTTCAGGTGCTATTTCTTCAATGCTTGCTAACGTGAAAACCATCAACAGGCTCATCAACAAGAATAAAATCAATGCTGACGGCGCCCAAAAGCTTGTGAGCTGTTTTAAAGAAATAGATTCTGTTCTTAAGATTTTCAGCTTTAAAGAAAAAAAGCAATATTCAAAGCAAATTCAAGATCTTATAAAGGAGCGGGACTGCGCAAGACAGCAAAATGATTTTCAAGCGGCGGATAAGATTCGCGACCAATTGATCAATTTAGGCATCAGTGTTCATGATAAAAGGGCTGACCTATGACAATAAGACTTTTATTTTTTCCCTTCACCCATATTAGTGAAAACCAGTTGAGAATAGTTTTAACCTTTTTTTTGTCCTTTGAATATTTGTCGATGAAAGGGGATTTTGACAACCATCCAAACTTGCACAAAGCGTTTGGACAGGGCAAAATCACCCCGTTTTTTTTATCTTATGACCAGGTTGTGACGGTTGAACAAAACCTTGAACAATATCTGGCATGGGCACGTATTCACAAGGGAAATGAAGCAAATCTTAAATCCCTTTTAAAGGGCACCCCTTATTTTACAAATGATTCAGATGTGACAGCTATTAAATCCCAGATCAAGGGGGGTAAAGGAGGAAAAGATCCTGATGTTGCCTTGCCCGGCGAATCAGTCCTGCAGCAGGATTTATTGTTTCTAAAGATGGCACAATTGTATGATGAACAAAATGAAGGCATTGATTTAGCGTTAAACGATCTTAGTACAAGCCATGATACACTTATTTCAACCCTGCGCGGATTAGAATATTCCTCAAGTGATGCCGGAAACAGCAAAGCTGAGGATAGTAAAGATGTGGGGGGTATCATGACTATGCAGCGGATTTGGGCATGGTCAAGAAGTATGGCGGCAATGGGGGGAGAATTAAAGCAATATGGGGATACGCAATTGTTCATCACTACCAGTGACGCGGTATTTGATTATCTTGAGTCCAATTGCAAAGATGTTGTAAATGCCCTTGACATTGATAATATAAAAGTGCATGAAAATGAATGTGAAAATAAAAATGAATGGCAACATCAGTTTTGTGACTATTTGGTGCGTGCAATTCAAGGAAATGGTATCCAGGAAAACAATCTACCTGAAGTGAATGACAGCTGTTTTCTCTCAGGGCAAATCAAATTGTGTATTTTTTCCGGGAATGATATTAACAGGCTCTTTAATTGTTCAAATAAACAGATATCTGTATGTCTGATCAAATTAAAGTGATAAAAAACTTGATTTTAATTTATATAGTGTTATAAAAGTTTTTTTTATAAAGATTTTTTTTAAAAAATGAATTTATAATATAATAATGTTAATTTTCTAAGGAGGCTATTAAAATGGCATTTAATCCAATTGTTGACCAATCAAAATGTGTTGGTTGCGAAGAATGTGTAGACGTATGTCCGGTAGAAGTTTTTGAAATGGAAAATGATAAATCAGTTCCAGTAAATGCTGAAGAATGCATGGGTTGCGAAAGCTGTGTGGAAGTCTGTGAAGAAGACGCTATTACAGTTGAAGAGGACTAATTCAAAACAAAAGTTTTTAAATCAGATAAAAATGCCGGGTTATGTTTACCATTTCCCGGCATTTTTTATTTTAGCCCTTGCTCTAAAATCGTTAAGACATATTTCTTTTTAGAACCTTAGAGACAGGCAGCTTAATCCTCCGTCAAGTTTTCTGAATTCCGACACATCAACTTCAATGGTTCGATAGCCTGCATCCTTTATCATTTTAATGGTTTTGGGAAATCCCGTGGGAACAAGTATATTCCCATTGATCCAGACAGAGTTGGCTGCATAGGATTCATCAGAATCAACTGCCAGGATATTAAAACTGCTGAGCACAGGGTGATTTAAAAATTCACCAAAGGCAAGCAGGTTGTTATTTTCCAGATAAGAAATCCCGGTTTTTAAATGAAGTACGTTTTTAAGTGTAATGGTTGATGAGGTTAAGCCGTATTTTTCCAATATAAGGTTTAACTGGGATGCCCCTTCAATATTTGTTCTTTCAGACAATCCTGCAAAATAATGGTTTTTTACCATCATAATATCTCCTGCATCAAGGGTTCCAGGATTTTGGATACTTTCCACAGGCATATCAAGTTCTTTGACAGTTTCTGAAATTTGAATGGTTTCTCCCTTTCTTGATAGCGCTCCAGGATTTGTGATGATGGCACATCGGGGGGTTATAAGGCAGGCATCCTCAATAAAGGTTGAATCAGGAAAATTTTCATCCGGGTCAAGAACAATCACTTTAAGCCCGCATTTTTTAAGCGCTTGAATATAGTTTTTATGCTGTTTTAAGGCAAGGTCGTAATCGGGTTTGCCAAGACTGGCAGTGCTGATGCCATTGACCATATTCCGGCAGGGTGTTTTGACGATTGCTCTGGTAAACAAATTAATTCTCCTTATTTTTTAAATACTCAAGTTTCGGCCTTAAGGGCTCGCTCAATCGAATCAGCCAAATCCGACCTAAATCTGAGCGCCTAAAGTGCCAATTAATTTTTTAGCGAGCCCTAAGTCCTTGCAGACTGGGTTTGTTTTATTGTGTTTTTAACAATAAATCTACAAAAAAAATACAATAATGCAAGCCTGATCCCACTCATATAGTATTCAGGATCATTTTGTCCATAGGAATATGGCATATACCTTACAATGGTAGGAAAACATGGGTGGATCAATCCATTAAAACACACTTGAGCTTGCCACAATAATCAGAAATAAAAAACTGGATATTTGCATAACCCGTTTCAGGGTGATCGCCTTACGTCCGCAGGATGGACATTGCTACAATCTCTATGATTACTTTCGCTGACCGCCATGAACTCGCTCATTCTTCGCTCAAACACCATGGCGGTTTAACCGCTATAGTAATCAAGAACTTGTAAGCCATGATCCATAATGCTCCCTTAAGGCAATCACCCTTGCACTGGAAGGGATAGCAAGTTCGTAAATGCTGGCACAGCAGCTAGTTCAGGACAATTTGCCTTGAATGAGCATTTTGGGACGTGTTGTTACAGGCTCTGGCGGGCGTAACGTTAAGTGGCGGGAACTGTTTGAGGGAACCGAGTTTTTCCGCCACAAGTGTAGCCCGACATA
>Ga0075120_10001218_pt1 | contig 20538 bp, 9 predicted proteins | sample AntAceMetag02UKL_FD_69792 | JGI IMG/M metagenome (GOLD analysis project Ga0075120, IMG submission 69792) | Saline lake microbial communities from Ace Lake, Antarctica - Antarctic Ace Lake Metagenome 02UKL | ecosystem: Environmental > Aquatic > Non-marine Saline and Alkaline > Saline | place... | reverse complement strand
GGTGTTCTGTCTGAAATATCAAGGGAAAGTAAACAGGAGCCGTATACGTGAACCGTACGTACGGTTCTGTGAGAGGGATGAGGCGAAGTAGATCACTCCGCCTCACCCTACTCGATTGTTCAGAAAGTTCGTTTTGGTTTACCTCTCAAGATACCACCACTTGTCCTGATTAGCCCATCTTTCAGAAAATATGTTATGAATGACATTATTTCATAATCAGACTTTCTCTCTATATACATAGATATAGGAATATACTATTATTTTGTAATTCTCATATACACTGAAATCATTAGGGAAGGCAGGAAAGCCCTCTTTATTTCATTGATTCAACTCCCTCATCGGATTGTTGACCAAAGCGTATCACAATATGTGCAGATAATCCCGTCCCAGACTAAAATGTTTTAAAATAATCTGAAGAATCCATGATTGCTTACTATAATTGACAGCAGAATATTTAATATGATTCAATTTATAAATTGTGTATTTATTAAATATTGTGTACATTTTTGTATATCGTACCAATGCTTTAGGAGGGACAGATGACAAAATCATTAATTTCTCTTGTGACTTTCCTTACCTGCACTTGCATCTCACAGAAAATCTTCGCCCAGATAGAGTTCACCGAACATACTTTCGCCGCGAATTACGGCAACGCTGTATCTGTTTTCGCCATTGACCTTGATGGCGATGGCGACACTGATGTTGTCAGCGGCGGCAGGGTGGCTGAAGCTATATCATGGTGGGAAAATGACGGTGAGCAGGTTTTCACCGGACATACAATCCAGGTGGATTACGTAGCTCCCTTCGGGATACATGCCGCTGACCTTGACGGCGATGATGATATCGACGTCCTCGCTTCAGCGAGTGGTGCAAATGATGATATAAGCTGGTGGGAGAATGACGGTGACGAGGAATTCACCCGGCACATTCTAAATACAGATCTTGATGGCGCCCAATATGTGAAAGCTGCGGATATTGACAGTGACGATGATCTTGACGTTATCGGCGCTGCATTTAATGCAGATGAAATATTGTGGTGGGAGAACGAGGGCGATCAGACATTTACTGAACATACAATTTCTGATGAATTCGACGGTGCATGTTCCGTTTGTGCTGCTGATGTGGATGGAGACGGTGATACTGATATTATTGCCTCAAACAGAATCGCAGATGATGTTGCCTGGTTTGAAAATGACGGAGACGAGGATTTTACCGAGAATACAATTTCAGATAATTTTGATAATGCACTTGAGGTGTTTGCCTGTGATGTTGACGGGGATGGCGATATCGATGTGCTGGGTGCTGCATCCCAAGCAAACGACATCACCTGGTGGGAAAATGATGAGCTTGATTTTATTGAGCATACTATAGCAGATAATTTCCTGGGTGTGAAATCTATATATGCTGCTGACATGGATTTGGACGGAGATATTGATGTAGTAGGCGGTGCAAATACTGGAGATGAAGTTGCATGGTGGGAAAATGACGGAGACCAGGATTTCACAGAACATACCATTTCTGCCTTATTCAACGGTGTACGGTGGATTCACGTTGAGGATATTGATAGTGATGGTGATCTGGATGTAGTGGGTGCCGCAGTTGCGACTACGAATCTTGTCTGGTGGGAGAACGACCTTGATCCTGTACCCGATGCAACTCTTGCAGGAACTGTTTCAGATGGCGAGACAGAAGATCCTGTCGAAGATGCAGTAGTTCGTGCCGGCGCCGCTCGAGACACCACCGATGCTAACGGCAACTACTTCATCGAGGGTGTGCTGTCCGGAGAACGAACTGTTGTCGTCACACACACAGATTATTCCCGTCATATAGAAGAGATTGAAATCCAGGAGGGTGAAAATACCCTCGACGTCGAATTATTCCCCCTGTCCACTGTTTCAGGAACTGTCACCGATGTTGACACGAACGATCCAATTGAAGGTGCATCCTTACGCTTCGGAAACGATGACACCACCACTGATGAAAATGGTGATTGGGAAGTACCCCTGCAAAACCAGGGTGCACATTCAGTAAGTATCACTGCTGATCATTATTACGTTTATCGGGAGGTAGTTGATGTCGAGCCCGGTGAAAACACTTTCGATTTCGAGATGATACCCCTCGCCACCATTACGGGATATATCACTGATTCAGAAACAGAAACCGGAGTTGAAGGATCAGATATTTACCTGGGAGATTCCAGCTATTTTGCCGTATCAGACGATAGCGGATATTATTTCATCGAGGATATTGAAGCCGGTGAATATGATGTAAATATATTCACTGAGGGTTATTTCGATGTTGAGGAAGACGATGTTGAAGTGGAAGAACGCGAAAACGAAATTAATTTTGCCATTGATATCCTGTCCGGCGATTTAACCGGGATTGTTTCCGATGCATTGACCGAAGAGCTGCTTTTCGGCGTAACGGTCACAGTGATTGATACCGGGACAGGTGACATTTATCGTGAAGTTCTGACTGACGAGGATGGCGAATACACGGCTGAGACGCTTCATGACGGAGTCAGGTACATGGTTTTTGCTGAATTAGAGGGATATGCTCGCTCCGATACCGAGGAAGTTCTTATCCGCTGGGATGACGATAACGAGCAGGATTTCGAGCTAACTCCCATCTTCGAAAGAGGAATCGCTCAACTTCAAACCGAGCAGGAGCTTGAAACATGGGTAAGCACCACCGGCATTGTCACCCAAGGAACCAACATCACCGACACCGAACACACCAGCATTTACATCCAGGATGATTCCGGCTGGGGAATCCAGGTCTGGGGCGATGATGCCTGGGATCCTGAAAATAACATTAACCGTGGTGATGAAATAGATGTCACGGGCTTCCTGGTTGAAGTGGATGAAATCACACGTATCACCAGCTTCGAATTGGAGGTGACAGGCAATAATAATCCAATGCCCGACCCATTGGAAGAATCCACGGGAGATATGTCTCAACTCAACCTTCGTGAAGGCACATGGGGTCAGATCAGCGGACAGATTAACCGCGATCCTCCCGGTGAAGGGGACTATTCCCTGATCGTGGATGACGGCAGCGGACAATGCGAAGTTCGTATTGTAGAAACCACCGCTATTGATTTGACTAATATGGTTATGGGTGATTGGGGAATATTCACCGGTGTAATCAGTTTGTCACGCCAGGGCTTGCGAATCATCCCGAATATGCAGGAAGACGTATCACATATCGCCATAGACCCACCAACAGACTTAACATCAGATCAAGAAGTAATCCAGGGTGATACACTTCAGCTTGAAGTGACACTGACGTGGGAACATGATCATCTCGATGACTGGCTTCGTTTCAAAATCTACCGGGACGAAGAACATATAGGAAACACTCAGGAAATGACCTGGTCGGAAATACATATAGATCCTAATCCCGGCGAGTACGAAACCTATACCTGGATATACACGGTAACTGCAGTCTATGATGAGGGTGATTCAGAACATTCCAATGAAGCTGAGGTCATTTGGAACAATACATCCGTCATTGAGGGTCCCTGGTCCGGCATCCCGACAGAATGGGCGCTTGAAGCGGTATATCCAAATCCATTTAATCCCGAACTCACCGTAATCGTTGCACTTCCTCAGCAGTCAAAACTGGATGTGCGAATATTCAATATCCTTGGAGAACAGGTAGCGTTATTAGTTAATGATCATTCAAGTTCCGGATACCATAAATTGACCTTCAACGCAGGAAATCTGACAAGCGGGATATACATCGTCCACGCCAGAGTACCGGAAAAGATGGATGAGGTACGGAAGGTTGTGTTGATGAAATAGAAATGAGAGCATATCGATTTATATACAAAGCTGACACTGATTACGTTGGCTTTTTAGTTTATATTATCAATGACTATAGGAATCCAGCAGCTCTGTGTCTATATTGTATTTAAACAATTTGCAACTTTCATTACCCACTTAGAAATCTACTGTATTTGTAAAGGGAATGAGCTATGAAAACTACAGTTACATTGGTTGCCTTAAGTTTTGCCATCCATATTTTTCATCCCATTCAGGTTTTTACTCAGATTGAATTCGTAGAACACACAATAACAGGTAATTTCGACGGCGCTTCCTCTGTTTATGCCACAGACATAGATGGTGACGATGATATTGATATCCTGGGGACGGCTATGCATGCTGATGACTCACATGGTTGAGAACGACTGCAGTGAAAATAAACCCAACAACCTTTAAACAGTTGACAAAGAACATAAGAGGACCAAAATGTTAAAACCACAATATATAGTATGTATCTTAGTCAAATGCTTATCCATACTATTTTATTTTCCTGAAGCTGATGCTTCAGTATTTGGGATTATAACCGACTCCATGACTGAGGCAGGGATTGAGGGCGCTGTAGTTACTTTTGGCAATTATGAGGCTACGACCGATGATGATGGTGTTTATTCTGTTGATGAAGTACTTAGCGGAGTGTATGATTTCGAGATTGAAGCGGAGGATTATGTCACTTTCCTTGAGGTGGATGTGGAAGTCGAGGAGGGTGATAATGAGCTGGATTTTGAACTGGCACCAATATTTGAGCGTTCTATCAGGCAGCTGCAACAGGAACAAGATCTGGAAACCTGGGTATTGACCACCGGAATTGTAACCCAGGGGACAAATGTAACCGACACAGTGCATACAAATATTTATATCCAGGATGATTCCGGTTGGGGCATACAGATCTGGGATGATGATCCCTGGGAAGAAGAGACGGAGATAATGCGTGGTGACGAAGTAGATGTTTTCGGTTTCCTGGTAGAAGAGAATAACATAACCCGCATCACCAACTTTGAAATTGAAGTGACCGGCAATGACTTTCCATCACCTGATCCACTAATTGAAAACACCGGTGATATGAGTCAAAATGATCAAAGAGAAGGTACCTGGGCTCGGATCAGCGGTCAGATCAACCGTGATCCTCCCGATCAAGGTACTTACTCCACGATTGTGAATGACGGTTCCGGTCAATGTGAAGTTCAGATATCAGGTTCAGCAAACCTTGACATGACAGAGTTTTCGGCTGGCGATTGGGGAACCTTTTACGGTGTAATCAGTCTTCACCGTACAGGACTGAGAATCATTCCGAATGTTAATGGAGACATTGAAAGAATTGACGTTGATCCACCCACTAACCTGGTTGCAGAAACGGAAGTGATCGATGGAGATATTTTAGAGCTTTCAGTAACACTGTCCTGGGATCATGACCACCTTGATGAGTGGCTTCGTTTCAAGATCTATCGAGATGGTGTGCATATAGGTAACACCCAGCAGAATAGCTGGAATGAATGGATTGAAGATCCGAATCCGGGTGAAGAGGGTACATATACATATGAGTACGAAGTAACTGCTGTTTATGATGAAGGTGAAACGGAGAGTGCAGAGGTAGAAGTCATTTGGGATACTGGACGCATTGAGATAAACATTCCCACCGACCTGTCGGCAGATACAGTCGAGATCAATGGCGATACTTTGCAGCTTGAGGTTACTCTTTCCTGGGAGCATGACCACCTTGATGACTGGATTCGTTTTAAGATTTACCGTGATGGTGAGCATATCGGTAATACACTACAGGATACCTGGTCTGAAACCCTTACCGATCCGAATCCGGAAGAATTCGGCATATATACATATAGATATACTGTGACAGCGTTATATGACGAAGGTGAGTCTGAGGAATCAAACGCTGTACAAGTTGTTTGGGATACTGAGCGCATCGAGATAAACACGCCCACCAACCTGTCGGCAGAGACCGACGAGTTCGATGTAGGAACGCTGTATCTTGGTGTTGCTCTTTCCTGGCAACATGAGCATCTCGACGATTTTACCGAATTCAATATTTACCGGGATGAGGTTCACGTCGGCACATCTGATGAACTCACCTGGTTAGAAGTGATAATTGATCCAAATCCTGGAGAAATAGGCACTTATACATATATATATTCGGTAACGGCGGTATATGATGAAGGCGAGTCTGAGGAATCGAATGCAGTAGAAGTTGTTTGGGATATCACCTCAATCAGAGATTATCAATTTAGTGGTGTTCCAGCCAATTGGGCACTCGAAGCTGTTTACCCGAACCCATTCAACCCGACTGTCAGCATAGTTATTGCAGTTCCTGAAGTTGCTGTGATAAACGTTGAAATAGTAAATGTTCTCGGTCAGCATGTTGCGATGCTCCATCGGGGATCGACCGTTCCCGGCTTCCACCGTTTGAACTGGAATGCTGTAAATCAACCTGCCGGACTATACCTGCTGAAAGTATCGTCCAGCTCAGGGTTCAGCGAAATACGGAAATTGATGTACTTGAAATAGACTTGTTCACAAGATATTAAGATATTTAAGTAAAGCCTGATTTGTCATATATATAGGAGTTTGTTGCCATAACAGATTATTATTTAAAAGGATAAGTTAGTTTTTTCATCAGTGAAAGGAGCCGGAAATGTTTAAGAAAGCAATGTTTATTCTTACAACCTGCCTGTTGGTTTTATCCCAGGTTATTGCTGCTGATTTGATCAAGGCAATCCCGATGGATACGTGGAGGATTGTTCCTCTTGAACTTGACGAACTGGATGAAGATATCACTATCTACGACTTTGATTTCGAGGAGGGTGATGACTGGACAACCTCTGATCTTACCGGGGTCGGTATTCAATGGCACACCAGCGATTATAATGCTTATGACGATGGAACATCATGGTGGTGTGGTGATGAAGACCTGGAAGGATACAACAACCATTGGCTGCAGTACCTCGAATCACCGGAACTTGATCTTTCGGAAGCTGATGACGAATCGCTTGAATTAACATTTATGATGTACCTCGATTGCGAAGCACCGGGAGGTGAACCTAATGGTTATGACGGCTGGGATGGAGCAAATGTCTGGTACTCAACAGATGGTGGCGATGATTGGGATGTACTGGAAGATCCCGATCCTGAGTATGATTCGGAAAGTCTATACAGCTTTGGCGTCGAGTTTGGAATGGGAACAGGAATAGCAGGTTGGAATGGCGATATTGACGATGAATGGACTGAAGTCACATTTGATCTCTCTGATTTTGCCGGTGAAGAGAGTTTCATGATCCGTTTCACTTTCTGCAGCGATCCGTCAGAATCAACACCAGACAGTGATTACCTAAGTTTCTTCTTAGATGATATTCTCATAGCGGACGATGATGATGATTACCTGGAAAACGATGCTGAAGATGTGGCTGAACCCGATGATCTGGTTGGAATAGAACAAATCGGCAATGGCGACTTTTGGGAATTGCAGGATGATGAGTATCACAGCGAAACCCACGCCTGGAATATGACAATTGAGGATGAACTGTTGTGTGCCATAATCTCCCCGGAAATAGATATCCCTTTTGAAGATAATTATCCCGTGAGTTTCCTGACCTATTGGGTTTATTGCAATATGGAAGATGGTGATGGTGATGGTGACAATTCGCTCGATGACTATTACACGATAGATATCAGTGATGATGATGGAGTCACCTGGACAAGGTTGATTTATGATTATGGTTATGATAACGGAGAGGGCAATTCACTTGATGGCTGGGTTGAACGCACGTATGGTCTCGATGATGGAGCTCACACAGAGATAATCGATCTAACCCCTTACGAAGGTGAGACTGTTCGTATTCGCATTGTTGGAAAAACTGATGACAATGATGACGGCGGTGTGGGTGACGGTTTGTTTATTGATGATGTCAAAATAATCTCAAGTACCGGGTTTGATCACGATGTTGGTATCAGTGTTCTTCATTTACCATTTCCGAATACGGTCGATTTACCCGTGCCGGCGACTGTCACGTTTGCAAATTTCGGAGCAAATCAAGAAGTCTATAATGCTTTTTGGGCTCTGGATAATACGCCTTATGTTTTAGGGCAAAACCTGACTTTAGATCCGACTGAGACTGAGACATTTTTTCTGGATACAGACGCTGATGATGGAATTGATGAATGGGTACCCGAAGATGATGGCGAATTTGAGATTTATGCACGCATTTTGTTAGAAGATGATTATCCTGATAACAATTTGACCGAAACTGTAACCGTGGAAGTCCTGCCGGAGGGTGAGTACCAATTCGGATATGATGATCGTTTACCGTCGCGCTTCACCACACGATTCGAAACCGGCGAAGGTCCGATAACTCATTTCGAAATCCCTGATGATCTGGAACCTCTTAAACTTACCGAGATAAGGATTCTTTGGAATAGTAACCTGGAAGATGAAGTGGACTTTGATGTCCATATTTTTGAGGGAGGTAACGAACCAGGAGACGAAATCTGGGAAGACACTTTTACTGCGGACACAGACGATACGTATCCGGACTGGCACGAGCTGGATGTTACGGGAATCCCTGAACTGGTAAATTTCAGTGACGATTTCTGGATATGGTTTGAATTAACAGAAACCGTAGATGACGTTGCCATGCCAAATCTCGTTATGAGTGAAGAGCTGCGATATGGGGAAGGACATCATTATGAATTTGACGGGACAACACTGGTTGATGCTGATTCAGACTGGATGATTCGAGTAATCGGTGAAGATGTACAACCGCCGGAAGAATTCGACCTTGATTCACCGGAGGATGGTGAAATTGTCGATACTGCTACACCAACATTGAGCTGGGAAGAAGCTGAAGATCCCGATGATGGGGACGAAATAACTTACACCCTGGTTTGGTCGGTAGATGATCCGGATTTCACTGATGCGGATTCAATCACGGGTATTGAAGAGAATTCATATACTTTTGAAGAGGAACAATTGAATTTGATTGGCGTTCCCCCTCAAGTACAACAAAATTCAAATACAAAGAACGCAATAATAAATAAACTTGAGAAATTCACCGCAGATTTTGCAGGTACAGGTGAACTGGATGATTTTGAAGACGGCGCCACTGTTTACTGGAAAGTCAGAGCCCAGGACCTGAACACTGCAGGAATCTGGTCTTCTCCGGAAGACGGCTGGTCTTTTACTGTGTCGCTTCCTGTACTCCCTGAGGAATTTGACCTGGTATCGCCATCTGACGGTGAAGTTCTTGATACCCTTGACTGGTTGTTCACCTGGGAAACAGCCTTTGATCCCGATGATGAAGTAACATACACAATATTTATTTCAACAGATGAAGACCTCACTGATCCAATTACTGGTGAAGCCGGCACAGACACTACGATTTTTATTGAAGAATTGGACGATGACACCGAACACTGGTGGGCAGTCCATGCTGATGACGGCGTTACGGACGGCAGATGGTCTGATACTTTTACCTTTACGACTGCATGGCCTCAACCACCTTCAGCTTTCAATTTGTTGGAACCGGAAAACGAAGCGGTAATTGAATTAGTTGATCCGTTCGATATTGATTTCACCTGGGAAGATTCATCTGATCCCGATCCAGGTGAAGTGATTGAATATACATTCACTATTCACGTTGTTACCGGTACAATTGATACGACGATAGAAGTTTCAGGCATAGAAACGCCTGGTATTCAATTGATATTACCTGAAGAGTTGGGAATCCAGTATTGGGAAGAATCTATGACTGCCACGTGGGGGGTGACTGCCATTTCAGGAGAGGATGAAATTGAATGTGGAGAATGGTTTGCCTTTGAGATCTCACCTTATACGAAACTTGACGAACGGATGTTTAGTGGAGTTCCGACAAAATGGGAAATTGCCGCAGCATTTCCTAATCCGTTTAATCCGGTTGTGATAGCTGTAGTCAGCCTTCCAATTTCTGCGAAATTATCAGTTGAAGCTTATAACATCATTGGTGAACAAGTCGCGGTATTAGCAGATGGAAATTATTTGCCAGGCTACCACAAGCTGACATTTGATGCATCAGGATTATCAGCAGGAATCTACTTCATCCATGCTAGTGTGCCAGGAAAGTTGGACGAAGTGCGGAAGATTGTGTTGATAAAATAATAATACCGAGACTTTTTAACATTTTGATTTTATATGGACTAATTGCCTCACTCGTCCGGTTGGTATTTGAATTCTGACTGGACGGGTATATATTTATTATTACATCGATTATATTAGGGAATTATAAATCAAGGATTGAAGATTCATGAAGATTATCGCACATATTTTATGTTCGTCCTTATCAATTAGTTTGATATTTGTAAATGTATGCTATGCTCAATTCGGATTTTCTGATCAGGTGCTTGAAGGGCGGGGGAAATATCTTAAAGTGATTGATTTTGACAACGATGAAGACATGGATATAGTCGGTTCCTCATTGCAGGAAGAATACATTTCATTGTGGGAGAATGATGGAAATGGCGAATTTAATGTATCAGTAATTGCTCGTGTCGAAGATGATCCTGGTAGGCCTGTGGTTATCGATCTTGATAGCGATGGTGATAATGATATCCTTACAAGGGTCTATGAAGAGACTGGATTCTTCTGGTGGGAAAATGATGGTGATGAGGATTTCGAAGAACATCATGTTGAGGGAACATATCATCAATCTTATTCAAGTTTTGCAATCGATCTTGATAACGACGATGATATTGATGTGATTACTGGAGGAAATGCCAGGGGCGGTCCGGAAGGCAACCTGACCTGGTGGATAAATGATGGTGAGCAGAATTTTGTTGAAAACATCATTACATTTAATATTGACGTTGTGAATACAGTATATGCCAGTGATGTTGATTCAGATGGTGACATCGACATGCTCTGTTCGACAACCGGAATCGAAGGGGTGCATAGGGGTAGTATAAGATGGTTTGAAAATGAAGGAAACAATGATTTTGCTGAGCATGTAGTTACTCAGAATCAGAGAGCCATTAGAATCCGTACTTTTGATATTGATAGTGATGATGATATGGATATTCTGAATGCATCAGCATATCCATGGTATTTTGTCTGGTGGGAAAATGATGGTGATCAAAATTTTGAAGAACACCATCTTCCGGGAGAGTTCGATTGGCCCGGTTTTGTATATCCAGTTGATCTGGATTTGGATAATGACATCGATATTGTTGGCATTTCAAAAGACTTATGGACAGGTGATCCGAACTATAGTTATCTGACCTGGTGGGAAAACGATGGTCAGGAAGACTTTGAGTATCATATCATTTCCCGTTCTACTTCGCACTTCACAACAGTGGGCGGTGGAGATTTTGATTGCGATGGCGATGTGGATTTAGTTTGTGGCAATTTCTATTCTCAAAATAATCCTCGTGATCCGGTAATCCTGTTTGAAAACGTACCAAATATTTACACTCCAGGCGAGTTTTCGCCATTACAACCATTAGATGAAGAACTCTATGAATACCAAGATTGTTATTCCATATACTTTGATTGGGAAGAATCTATAGATGAAGATGATGACCAGTCGGTGAGATATGACCTCCATCTCAGACTGTCCATTCCTGAGAATCCTCCGTTAGTGAAGGCTATTATTCCCGGTTTAATCGAACCAAATATTACGCTGAATCTTATCGATTCACTTGGTCTGAGAAGACAAGCAGATACAATATCAGCAGAATGGTGGGTAGAAGCAATTTCGCTTGCCGATACAACCCGTTGTGAACAGGATTTCAGTTTCACTATCGTAAATGAGACCGGGATAACTGGTGACCTTTCGACTGATATCCCAGATATATTTTCAGTCAGATCAGTTTACCCCAATCCATTTAACAGCACCACATTAATTAGATTTGGTTTATCTGGCAAATCTGAAATAAATGTATCAGTCTTCAACATCATAGGCCAAAAGGTTGCACAACTCGCTTCTGGCAGTTACAGCGCAGGTTATCATAATATAGTATTCAACGCATCGGAACATCCCAGCGGAATCTACTTCATCCACGCCTGTGTGGCGGGAAAGATGGACGATGTGAGGAAGGTTATATTGCTCAGATAGATTTTTTTAGACTATCGCGAAAATATTGGTACTATGATTACAATGAACTGAGTTAACGATAGTCGGATTCCTTCATTTCACCAATACTATCTTCCTGATTTGACTTGATGATCCTGTTTTAAAGTGTAAGAAATATATTCCTGCGGACAGGTTGTTCCCTGACCATGAAATATAATGCTTGCCAGCCGTAAAGTTATTGTATTGTAATCTATCCACTTCACGCCCGAGTATATCATATACAGCAAAACTGAGATCAGATTTTTGAGGCAGCGATACAGGGACAATTATTTCTGAATTAAACGGATTTGGATATGGATCACCGATAGATAAAGAATTCGGCAATTGATTTTCTTTGACACCCGTTCCATCCCAATAAACTTCATGAGCTTCCGATTCAGCATCACCTTGCTCATAGGTTGCCGTTATTAGATAAGTATATGTTCCGGCTCCGGGCAGCAAATCTTCAAAATATTTATCTGTAACCTGACTAATGTTTTCTCCATCCCGGGTAACACTGTATCCTGTCAATCCATCCTCTCCGACTTCCTGCCCGTCACCGATTTTTACACGCAGCATCGGGTTGCCGTCAATGATATCCGGCAAACGCATCCATGCTCTGCCGTCACCTGAGAGATACCCCCGCTCATTTCCTGCACCATCAGTATCACGACCAAGAATAGTATGTGCTATGTCAGTCCATGATAAGGCGATCCAGAATTCATCGCCCTCGCTTATGTCGATATCAGCCTCTTCAACATTCATCCAGTACCAGCCATCTTCGTCGGGAGTGAATCTATCCGAAACAAATAGCGTATCACCGGGATCAGAAATATCTTCACCGGCAGCATATACAACAAAGTTTACCCGGCCAAAAGAATATTCTTCATTTTCAAACAGGTAAGCGCCCAATTTCAACAAATCACCGGTATCCTCTGCATTAAAACGTTGGGCGAAAGAAGCGCCAATGACTACTCCTGAGGTAAAAATCAAGTCCGCCTCGGATGAACCGTCATCATAGGAAATCTCACGTTCTGTAAAATGTTCCCAATCAATGACTACTTCTCCCAGTGAACCGTAACGATAACGGTCACGTACATAAACCGGTGAAAGCGGTTCCTGGTAATTTATTTCAATTGCTTCCGAATGACGAGACTCCCCTACATCCCAGGATGAGGTTACGAAATATTCATAAATATCAAAATCCACCAGGGTTTCATCAAATTCAGTATCTGTCGTTCGCCAGATAACCCTGTCATTCCTGTATATGTTAAACTCTTCAAAATCATTATCCTGGGTTCCTTCAAAATTCCACTGGAGAGAAATCAGGCCATCGGAGTAATCTATTTCAGCGCTAAGCTCGGTCGGTGGAATTCGAGGATCATCCTCCCAGTGAAGACCTGAAAGAATCAGGCTGTACGCCTGCGAATCATTCTCTAAAGTATTCTTATGATTTATCCGAATTGTATAGTCGCCTTCCGCCGGTTCTTCTATATAAATTTTTTCAACATTATCACGGACATTATCACCAGTTGTCGCCGCGGCAGCAGGATTTGCAGGATTTAAAATATAAGGCTGGTATGTAGTTCCGGACTGTTCATGCTCAACACGCAAGTCCAGGTCATTCACCAGCATGATATCATCAGGATTCAGGGATATATCCGGAGAATCTCCGGGGGGATCAGTCCAAACAATAGTTACCAGTATTGGCTCCTCACCGTCCGATTGAAAAGTTATGCTGAATGTTTCATCTTCATCCAGTTCGTTTTCCTGGATAACAAAACCGATCTCGCTGTCTTCATTTATTATATCCACTGCTTTCCGGGTATTCATTAATCCCCAGCCGAATCGATAATCAGGACCTTCAGCATTACCACATTCATCTGCGGTGTTTATTATCAAAGCCTTCATGGTTGCAGATCGTGGTGATTCACTATCGTGAGTGTCCTGGTAGAACTGGACAAGAACATTCAGGGCTCCCGCCACACTCGGTGAAGACATGGATGTGCCGCTGTAGCTCGCATATACATCATTGGCGGTGTGTCCACAGGAATAAAGACCTGATCCATTAGCAACGATATCAGGTTTTATTCTTCCATCATCCGTCGGTCCATTACAACTGAAACCAACTATATTGACGCCCTGGGCATTAGTGTATCCACCCGGAACATCACTGACAGCGCCTACCGTAATAATATTTTTTGCCACACCGCCATGTGAAATACAATCATAGCCGTTAGCACCGCCGTCACGGTCTCTCGTGGTGGTGCTCCTTTCCCAGTCGCCACCTATAGCTTGATAATAATGAGCTGTACCGGCATTGGGACCCTCTCCCCTGTCATTACCGGCAGATTTGCATATAGTGTAATATGGTGCTTCAAACGCGATTTCGTCCCAGTCCCTGCTTTCTCTGGAGTAGAATCCGAAGTAATAATCTTCTGTTTCTGAGATATCGTAACGTCCATACCAGTACCATTCTCCGTCGTCATCCCAATTTCTTCTCCATCCAGTAACAATACCATACGAATGGTTTGAAACCAGCATCCCGATCTCAGCCGCGTCAGCCATTTCAGCTTCGGCATTATGCCAGTCATAAGCAGCGAGGTATTCCGCTCCGGAACTCATTCCACGCGCCCGGTAATCCATTCCTGAAGCAATCATTGTCCCGGCAACATGAGTGGAATGAAAATGGACATCGGAGTTGTTCCAGTTCCATACACGAGTTCCGAATTCACGGTGCGTCGCCCGGACATTTCCGGCGTCCCAGACAGCTAACTCGCCCAATAGCGTTCCATCGCCATCCAGATCATAATCCGACACACCGCCGGGCCAGACTTCATCTACTGCTATTGTCTGGGCGGAAATCAGGTTATGGATCTCATAATATATAGACCAGCCATCTTCAGTAATCCCTATCAACTCCATATTTTGATCACGATTGATCGCTCCCATTGGACCGGAAGTTACCGCTATTAATGTTTGATATTCAGGACCTCTTTCGCTTTCAAATCTATCATTGAAAGATCGACTTAAATCCTGTAATGCAATACTATTAGTTACTGTTTGAGCAAAGGAGGCTGTTATCATCAAATGAACAAGAAATACCAATGCAAGAATCCGCCTGGGCATCATCGCCACTCCAATTATCTTAATAAACGTTTTTACAAGCTGTTAGGTAATACCACCACAAATGGTTGGACTATCAATATAGATACTCTGACAAAACTTATACAATCAGGTGAGTAATATTGATTTTCAATAGCGAGCACAACCTCATCGAGTTGAGTTCATTTACAAACATAAAAAAGCCGAACCCGGCAAAAGGTTCGGCACTTTTAATATCGTTTATAAGTAAGCAGATTACTTCAGAATAATCATTTTCTTTGACTGTTCGAATTCACCAGCCTTGATTGTGTAGAAGTAAAGACCTGATGCCATGTCGCTGAAATCAATCGAACGGCTATGGAAACCAGCCTGTAGTTGTTGATCAATAACCTGCATTACCTGCTGACCAAGAACGTTGTAAACCGTCAACTGGACATGCACAGACTTCGGCAGATCGAAACGCAGTACTGTCGTTGGGTTGAATGGATTCGGATAGTTCTGGTGTAATGAGAATTTTGCCGGGATCGCAACATCATCATCCTGCGCAGCACCTTTCTCCAACATACTTAGAATCTCATCAACTCGTTCTTCATGACCGCTGCGGCTCTCCGGTTTTAACTCATCACTGCCTGTAACTGTGGGAAGGATGGAAAGCTGAAGTTCAAGGTTTTCAAGTTCAAGAATCTTGGCGGCACTTGGGGAACCACCCCTCTTATTGTTCATGCCACTAAGAGGATCTTCAGCTTCAGCCCAGGTAAGATAGGTTTCACCAATGTGGATCTCAGCTAAAGCTGAATCAAGGATATCTTCACCGTTTTCATACCGCTCAACATAAATGTCGATAGCATCTTCGTACTGGAAGGTACCAACCAGGGCACGAGCTATTTCACTTCCAAAGACATCCTGAAGGGGACTGTCATCATCAAGATCATCCTGCATGATCAACAAGGTATCAAGACGATCATCCCAACCGGTGGAATCTGAAACAATCAGACGGTTCCAGTGAAGAAGGGCTACGCTCTGCTCTTCAGTATCTTCTGTGTTATCATAGACCCAGGAAAATAAACGGGCTGCTGTACTCCATTCTCCATCACCCTCTGCTGTAAAGGCTGCTGACAGGGAATCATCATCGTCACTTTGGATGAGGTAATAATTGATTCCATTGTCGAAAGGGGTCTCTGCAGGATATATATATTCATAGTTGGTCCAGCCTGCAGGATTGTAGTTATGGAAAAGTTCGTATGGATCCGGATCGTCAGAACCCCAGTAATTGTCTTCGCAGGCATAATCCAAGTAACTCATGTATCCGCTTCTGATGAGCAAGCGGTCATTACTGCTGGTGTAAATGTTGTTATGGCAGTTATCTATGTAGGGCTTATAATCACCCATCATATAAATCTGGTAATCAGTATTGTCCTGTAAGTGGTTATAATAAGTAAGGGATGGTATAGAAGTACCAAGATTGTATAAACCATGATCATCATTCTCGACCAAATTGCTGCGGTTAATGGTTGGTGAGGAATCTATGCACTCTATACCTGACTTACCATTTTCAAGTGTCTGACAATAGGAAATGGCTCCACCGGATTTGTAGAGATAAATTCCACTGTAGCTGGCGGATTCGATATTGCAATAATACGCATAGAAATCGTCGGAGTTACGGACGGCAATACCATCATGACCGACATCGCTTATATCTGTTGTGTGAATGATGGCATCATCACACCCTGTAAGATAAATCCCTTCGCTAAGGCTGTTGATTATGTCACAACCAGTTACCAGGACGAGAGCATTGTTACCGTAAATAGCGCAACTCGACTGACCGTCAAAGTCGTTGTCCTCGTAACCACGAGTAATAGAATTGTCCTGAGTATGAATACCACGGCTGCCGCCAACAAAGTCGCATTGCTCAACACAAGCGTTGCCACCATCAAAGTAGATCGCAAGATTGCAATTGTCGAAATTGCATCTATAGATTTTTTTGGGGCTATTAAGGGTAGTCTCACAGTAGATACCAAAGGCACCATCATTTATATCACAGTATTCTATGTTGCTGATGGAAGATGAACCGGACATCAGTTTGATCCCACCCCAACGGTTACTGTTGCTACTTTCAAAAATAATGCGATTTGATGAGGTTCCCTCTGCTACCAACTTGCCGTAAATCTTAATCTCATTCTTAGGTGTTCCGCCACCCTTGACCACTACATGGGTGCCAGGGGATATAGTAAGCGTAACACCTGCAGAGACGGTGACTTCACCAGAAAGAAAGACATATGGTTGATCCCAGGTGGTATTAGAACTGATAGTAATATCGTCCTGAAATAGGTTATGGAGGGCTGGTAATGAAGGGTCGCCTAATAATACTGTCATATCTGCTATGAAATCATGATTTTCTAATTTTTCCTTTGATGAACTGATAACTAATCCAGCCAGATCACCAAAGGTATAGACGCTTGGATCCTGGAGATTTTCCCAAAAATTCTCTGCAATGATGCCATTAGGCGTTTGTAGTGTGTAGGAAGTTGGAGCCATAGCGCCAATGATGCCGCCATCATCTAAAAGCAACATTTCTACAAGGTTATTTACTAATTCATAATAAGTTTCTCCGATATCATCCCATTTCCATTGTTGAAAACCTCCAATATCACAACTTTGTCCAAGAATAAATGGAAATTCTGTTGAATTAGTAAAACCGGTATAACCATCAGAGGATTTATACCAATATGCAAGATTTGAAGAGTAACCTGATGTACCCAGAACAGTAATATATCCTGGTGTATTATTATTAATTTGGGATAAGAAGTTTGATGATCTTGATGTTTGATTCCAATTGTCATGCTCACTAGTAGCTAACCTTGACACACTCCATCCATTAGGATAATAATCTGAAGCAGCTCTCATCCAATACCGTACGTTTCCCCCGGAGCAATTATTATAGGCGTTATATTCATCGTCCATAAGCTCAAGAATACCATCAGACCATTCTGGATTATTTTCACCAAGATATATATCTGATTTTGTTATATAATCAATAATATCTTGTCTTGAGTCAGCTGGGATTCGACCGATTGATACACCCTCTAAATTACTGATATATCCCCAATCATTTTCGATAACCCAAGTGTCATATTCCGCTAGCCACTCTTCAAGCTCGTGTTCTGTTCTGTAAGTTGGAATTATTTGATTACTAGCCCACGCAACCTCAACTTCAACATCAATTGGCATTACTGGATCTGTTATGTCTCGGCGAGCGTCACCAAGAATTAATACATATTCAAATACTCCATGATTGTTTGTCAAATCTGTCTTTATATCATCCTGATCATCATTATCCGAATACTGCAAGATTCCAACTGTGAGATCCTGAAAAGCTTTTTGGTCCAATAACTTGGTCTCCCAGGCACCTACCAAACCTGGATACCAGTTAGGTGTGCGCAAATTATCATGTGTTATCACAACTAAATCCGCAGTGTTTGTTGTGACAAAATTTATTTGTCCAGATGCAATACTCACAGCAAGAACAGCAATGAGTATTAAAATATATTTCTTCATCTCTCTATTCTCCAATTTTAGAACCCATGATTAGCTATATTAGCCACTTACGGCTTTCTGACTTAGTAATAACCATATTTCAAGTTTTGTTATTTATTAATTAAACTCTTTGCCTGATTCAAAGGAGTAAAAGCACAATTTTCATTTGTTCGAAAAAAGTATGCTCTTCCTGGATCCCCTTCGCTATTCGCGCCATGGCCTGTCCTTGGCCAAATATTTTGTAGTGTTAAATAAGGTCCACCAGGGTAATAATCATTTGCATCAAGCTGCCCAGCTACACGAATGGTGCCATCTGTAAGTGTATAAAGAGCAAATGATTTTGGATTACTTAGGTAAAAATAACCATCATCCAATTCTAAATAATGGATTGTTACTATAACTCCATCTCCAAGCCAAGATGGAATTTGACTATCTACATGATTATAGTTGAAGTTGGTAGAATGGCAATCCCAGAAGTCAGGTCCCTCCCAACTATATACAGTTCTATAACTATCATCAGTCCAGTTGATATCTTCATTCCAATCTTCTCCATCATCTAATCTTAGTTGAGCTTGCACGGTTTGAAATACACGCGTTATTGTGCAAGAACCTCTGCTGCTACCATCATTTCCAACTGCATAATTGTTACCGTTGAAAAACATCCATTTTAAAAAATCTTCTGGATCAGGGATAGAATATGGGAAATAAATTGTACCAGTAATATCATGATGATATTCGATAGTTTCTTCATCCAATCCATCTTCGTCATAAGCATAAGTTATTTCACCTAAATCTTCTTCAGGAGGTACATTTAGATATAGATAATCTGCCGTATTCATAGCAATATCGATCCAACCATATTGTAAGGCTGCACATAAAAAGTTAGAATTTCTAGAATCATCCTGCGTCTCGTAAAAAGGTAATCCTTCGATATGATTGCCGTATGCTGTTATCAAATCTACCATCATTCCCTCTGTGTATAATACATCTCCCCATGCATGACATTGCTGGTAACTTGCGAACAAAAACGCAACCATTAATGCATGTGCAATTATGTTTTTTCTTGTCTTACTCATTTTTTAATACCTTTCTTAATAGAATGTCAGAAACTGTGTTAAAATTATATTTTGAAAATTAGGCGATATAGAATAGCAGAGTAATTCAATAATTCTGCAAATACCATTCTGCCATTCTACGAATCGCTAAACTACTACCACTGCTTTGCAATCCTTGAAGAGCGGAAGTAGCTGCACCCGAACCATTAATATGAAGGGTTCCGATTGTTCTGACGCAATGTTTACTCACTAAAGAAGAAGTATCTGCCGCATGCTTTGTCAGGTTTGTTAAATGGTTTGCCATGTTAACATCCAATGCTTGTAGAAGTACCATAGATTCAAACTTGGCACGAATCGTATCAAAATCTGGTGAGACTATCTGTGCTAATGTGAGAACATTGCCAGCAACAGTTTCAACTGTCGATACATCTTCAAGAGCCATTAATGCCCTTGCCGCACGAATTCGATGATAATAATTACTACTATTGGCAGCAACGTACTCCAAATCGGACTCTACAGTTTCTGTGGGATATTGCTCAAAGGCTAAATAATGATGTTCTGACAGCAATACTGGAATTGCAGTTTCTTCATCGTCCCATGAAAGAATAACCTCAGCAGCGACTGCTCTTGTATCCGATGTCCCACTCCCCAACTCATCAGATACTCTATCCTCAACCCCAGAAACACTTTGAAATGGCTTTAATCTTACCAATATCTTTTGGTTAAGACACTCAGTTGGCGGAGTATAATCCAATATCAATTCAATTATATCCGATGGATCACCTATCCCTTCTGCAGTGTTAAATGATTCAGCGATTACATAGGGTCTCCTGAATAAATCAATTACCCTTATAAGGGGAGAGATTGAGCGTTGTTTTTCCTATCTTTTGTGCAAGGATACTGATTAAAACAGTCCAAAACCTTTGCACT
>Ga0075120_10001209_pt1 | contig 20604 bp, 20 predicted proteins | sample AntAceMetag02UKL_FD_69792 | JGI IMG/M metagenome (GOLD analysis project Ga0075120, IMG submission 69792) | Saline lake microbial communities from Ace Lake, Antarctica - Antarctic Ace Lake Metagenome 02UKL | ecosystem: Environmental > Aquatic > Non-marine Saline and Alkaline > Saline | place... | reverse complement strand
TTCATAAAAAAAGGCTTCCACATGAAAGCCCATTTAATCCAACATTTTGATACTTTTAGTCAATATATTTTGAAAATTTTGTCCCTTTTCTGTCTATTTTATTGCGGCAATTAACACCATCCAGTGGATTACAAGGCATTGGACAATAAAAGCGTGTCTGTATTGTTTTTTATATTATGTCCAGCCTTAAAAATACATTTGCACTTATTATCTGCCCTGTCATTTTGCCTCAGGGATCATCAATTTATTGATTTTTTAAAATCAAAACCTGGCTTTGCTGCTCTGGTTGAAAAAATTGAAATCATTCAGAAAACAAACCCTCTATAGCAAAGGTAATGGAGCAGCCGAAGTTCAATGTCTAAGATAAAAAATTTTTACAAAAATTTGTACCGCAGGCTGTTTCAAATGGATGACAGATTGCTGCTCATCATTGCAGGATCCATAGCCGGTATCTGCAGCGGTCTTGCCGCTGTGGCACTGAGGTTGTCCCTGGAATCCGTCCTTGAATTATTTCATCCATTTCGTCAGTATTGGTGGGCATTTATTTTGCCTGCTGTAGGGGCTTTGCTGTCTTCTTTCTACCTTGAAAAAATTGCCAGGGAAGGAGCGGGCCATGGCGTACCAGAAGTGATATACTCTGTTTCAAGATATGGTGGTCTCCTCAGGTTTCGATCCAGTTATTCAAGGTTGATTTCAAGTTTTTTAACAATTGGAAGCGGAGGGTCGGCCGGACCTGAAGCACCAGTGGTCATGAGCGGATCATCCATTGGCTCCAATATAGCCAAATTTCTGGGTTTAAACGATCGACAGCGAATCACGCTTGTTGGATGCGGAACTGCAGGAGCCATTGCATCTATTTTCAATGCCCCAATTGCAGGTATGGTTTTTGCTATCGAAGTGATTCTGGGAGAATGGAAATTTGTTAATATCATTCCCATTGCCATTGCCGCAGTGGCCGGGGCACAGGTAAGTCATGCCCTTATCCCGGATCAGGTAATTTTTAACCATCTGCCGTTTCAGGTAGGGGGTGCAGATATCTTGCCAAGCCTTGGCCTTGCAGTGGTTACGGCAATGGTTTCAGTATTGTTTACAAAGACTTTAAGACAGACAGGCAAAATTGCCAAAAAATCTTCTCTTCCCTTTTGGGCCCGTGCAATCATTGGGGGGAGTACCGTTGGAATCATTGGAATGTTTATGCCTGTGGTTCTGGCAGAGGGATATCATTCTATTCAGTCAATGATTTCCGGAACTTTTTCAATGGGTATGTTTTTTGTTTTTTTAGCAGTTTTTGCTAAAATTTTTGCAACGGCAATGACATTGGGCTGGGGAGGCTCCGGAGGGATATTTGCACCTTGCCTTGTTATCGGAAGCCTTACCGGAGTTTTATTTCATAAAATGCTGATAGTATTGGTGCCGTCTTTTGGGTGTGCAAGTGAAGGTGCGTACGCCCTACTTGGCATGACCGGGCTTGTCAGTGGTGTGATGCAGGCACCCTTAACCGGCATTTTTTTGATTGTTGAAATCACGGGCGGTTATGAGACCATCCTGCCCTTAATAGTAGTATCTTCAATCTCATCAACCATGAGTCACTATATAGAGCCCGCCTCTTTTTATTTTAAAGAACTCATAGAGCGGGGACAGTTTTTAAGACCAGGTACTGATGCAAGAATCCTTTCTGATTTAAATATCAGGGAACTCATTGAGACAGAATTTGTAAAGGTTTCTGAAAATATGGTGTTTAGAAAATTTATTGAGCTTTTAAAAATCTCAAACCAGAACTTTTTTCCTGTGATTGAAGATGAGACACAGGAATATAAAGGTGTGATTCAAATCAGTGCTATTCGTAAATTTGCTCTGGATCCCGGGATGTATGACATGGTATTTTTAAATCAGATCATGGATACCAAAGTAATGACGGCATCTTTGGAAAATGATTTACAGGAAGTATTGGATATGATGGATATCAATCATATGGACAGCATGCCAGTTGTGGAAAATAGAAGGTTTATCGGTATGATATCAAAAACAAGAATATTGGATTTGTATCGCAGGGAACTGATTATGCAAACCAGTGATCAATAGAGATTTTATAAGGAGAAAAAAATGAATTACAAATTGCTTCATATTTTCAGGAATACCCCCTTTGGAAGGGAAACCTTTCTACAATCATTGTATTTTTGTAAAACAATCAATGCGTTTCCCGTTGCATATATTCCTAAGAGCGATAAATTTTTAATGTATTTTTCCAATGATGCAGTACAGGTTGATCTGGATCACTCATATTTAACATCATCGGATACTGCCAAAGGCCATGCAGAGGATTTGTTTAAAGAAATGCAGATAAAGCCCATGTTTTATGAGCCAAAAAACTTTACCGCATCAACATTGCCCGATATTTCAACCAATTTTGATTATTTGTGTTGTCCAAGGTCTGTCAGCGATCTTTCTTCAAAAATAGGCCTGGGGCATATTGGTCCAAAGGTCAGAAGAATTATCAAGCATTCTACATTTCCTATTTTAATCACAAGTCCTGTCTTTAAACCCTGGAAAAGTATCTCTGTTTTTTTTGGAGGTTCTAAAAATGCATTGAACGCATTGAAATTAGGATTGAAAATTGCCATGTCCTCAGGCTTTGCTCTAAAGATCTATACACTTTTGGAGAAACAGGATGAAGCATATTATAAAGATTTAATAAAAAAAGAAGGTCTTGCAGAACCTGTGGGACAATTATCCAGTCATTGGCATTTTTATGAAAAAAAAGATTTTAATACCATGTTGTATGATGTGCCCCATGATTCACTCATAGTTTTAGGGGCCTATGGACACGGAATCATTAAGGATATCCTTTTGGGCAGCAAAATGGAACAGATTCAATCAACGGTCACAAATAACCTTTTAATCACAGGGCCATACTGCAGCGTAGAATTATAAAAGTTTCAGGTTCCAGTTCCATAACCCCTGCCGGTTTTTCATTTTAATTGAGCGGGGTATATTTTCATGGATATTGACAAAGAGTGAAAACCCGGCATTTGCAAGCGTGTCTTTTTTGGAAGTTAAATCCAGATACCAATTGGGGAAAAGAACATAATTGTTGTTGTATTTTGATATCCAGGCTGTTTCGCCCATGGGGCTTGTAAACGCCTGGTTTGTTTTAAGATCCTCTGAAATAATTCTTGAAATGCCCAAAGGCCAGTTACCATAAATAACAAGTCCTATTGGCATGTCGCAATTGCCGGGCAATGAACAGAATGTCTCTTCGTCTAGTTCCGGACTGACAATGGCGCCGGAAAATCCATGTTGTTTTAAAAGATTCACTGTCATGCTGTTGGTGATATTGCAAAAAGGCCCGGCCCAAAGATTTAATTTTTTTGGATTTTCAAAAAGAGACAATTGCCAGAAGGCGTTTAAAACAAAGTTTTTTGCTCCTTTTTTTATGGCCTTGGCAATATATTCTGAGCATATTTTTTCTTCACCTGGGAATAAAAGGGGATCCAGCCACAACCAGTTCCTGCCTGAAGGAGAAATAGAATATCCCTGGGTGGAAATCCATACGCCTGTTTCTGTATGGTCTTGTCTTTGCCCGGGGTTACCCCTTGAAAGAGTGATTTCTCTGATTTTGTTTTTTGATTTTCTGGGGGTTGGAGAAGAAAAAATTTTAATAGTGTCCTCTATAGGTCGGATAGATATTTTTTCTAAATTGTTCAGTTCCGTATCAAGATCTTTAATAACACTTGCAAGCTCTGATCCTCTCCTGTCTATGATATAAACCGGAGTTCCTTTTTTGATTTTAAATTGAGATTTTTTGTTTAAATAAAATTTTCCTTTTTTGGGGACAGCCCGGGTGACTTTTTGAATGTCATGAAATTTATCATCCTCAAACCCGATCCTTAGAAGATCTAAAGGCAGAAGAGCCTCTCTTGTGATAAAAAAAGGTGTTGCAGGATTTTGTATCCTTCCTGCAAAAAGTCCTGAGCCGGTTTCCGACGAATGATCCAAAGGATTCATTATCCTCTGGGATAAAAGATTATAATGGGAAAATTCTCTTCCCATGGCATAGGCGAGATAGGACAGAGCTTCTTTTTTATTTTTTGGATCATCTCTTAAGAGTTTATAGGCTTTAACAGTGTAATAAACATAATGGGGGCTTTTTTTTCTGCCCTCAATTTTCCAGGTCGATATTTGCGGAATTTGTTTTAATATTTTTACAAGCACATCAGCGGAAAAATCCATACAGGAAAAATGTCTTTTTTTCTGGCCTTTTTGCTCATACATTCTCCTGCAGGGCTGGACACATCTGCCCCGAAGAGAACTTTTCCCACCAAACCATGAACTCCAATAGCACCGTCCTGAAATGGAATAACAAAGCGCCCCATGTATAAAGACTTCAAGTTCAATCTCTTGGGGAGTATTTTCAGCCATTGTTTTTATTTCATCAATTGTAAATTCGCGGGGCAGAACAACTTTTTTGAATCCAAACTCTTGAGATGTTTTTAAAGCTAAAGGAAAGGTGCAATTGCCTAGAGTAGAAAGGTGGAATTCTTTTTTAAAGCCTGCTTTTTTTGCAAGGTTTATCATGGCAAGATCCTGAACAATCAGGGCATCAAAATCAACAAACTTGCAGAGTTTGCTAAGAATTTTAATAACTTTTTCCTGTTCGGATTCTTTGATGATTGAATTAAATGCGATGTACACATCGATGTGCCTGGATTTGGCAAGCCTGGTTAATCTTGCCAGTTCTTCAATGCTGAAGTTCTCTGCTTCCATGCGCGCAGAAAATATTTTCAAACCGCAATAAATGGCGTCTGCACCTGCAGCAATAGCAGCCAAAAATGAATTTTTATCCCCTGCAGGGGCAAGGATTTTGGGTGTGTTCAAGTTTATTTATACCTTTATTAAGGTTGCATATTTTATTAAAAAATTATGATGAAAAACATTAAGGACATCAAGATTGCTTTTTTTTACACTTCTTGTCTTTCATTGTTTAAAAGTTTAAAGTTAATTTAAAAATCACTATTGCAATTTTTGAAAAATTTGTCAAAATAATGAAAATATTAATAAACACAAAAACAAGAAAAGGAGAAAAATAATGTTTGCAAAATGTGACCTGGAAGGTTTTTTAAATCCCTTTGATGGAGTAGAATTAAAAACCCTTGTATATGGTGAAAATAGCTCATTGATACGTTTCCATTTGAAAAAAGGAAAAGAGTTGCCCAGTCATTCCCACCCCCATGAACAGACAGGTTTTCTTGTTTCCGGGAAAATCAAATTATTTATTGAAGGAGAAGGTTTCATAGCAGAGCCGGGAGACTCATGGTCCATTAAAGGCGATATTGAGCACAGAGCGGAAATCATAGAAGATTCAGTGATAATTGAAGTGTTTTCTCCCTTAAGGGAAGAATATCTGCCTAAATAAAAATAATTTCAGTAGAATTAAACCATAGTTATTCAAGAAATGATGAAGATCAAAAATCGTATGAAAAGACCTATGACTTTAAAACCTGGAAGCATGTTAGGCGTGTGTGCTCCATCTGCACGCTTTAATACTGAAAAATTAAATTTGGGAATTGGGGTCTTAAAAGAATTAGGATTCAAGGTTAAAGTCCCGGTCGAAATCTTTAAAAAAAAACGTTATCTTGCAGGCGATGATATGGTTCGGGCAAATGTGATTAACAGTCTTTTTCTGGATCCGGAAATAGATGGGATTATTTGTGCCCGGGGCGGGTATGGAGCAATACGAATTCTTGACCATTTAAACTGGGATATTATCAAGCAAAATCCTAAGCCGTTCATTGGATTTTCTGACAATACTGCAATATTATTGGCTATTATAGAAAAAACAGGGAATGGGGTTATTCATGGTCCTAATGTGGTTTCATTTGCCCAGGCTCAAAAAAAAACCATGGATACTTTTTATGGAACCCTGAATGCTAGTTTTGATAAAATCGATATAAAAAATGGACGGATCATTAAACCCGGTGAGTGTACTGGAGTATTAAAAGGAGGGAATCTGGCAACAATATCCCATCTTTTGGGTACAAGGTATCAACCTGATTTTAAAGAGGCTGTCTTATTTCTGGAAGATATTGGAGAACCTGCCTATAAGATTGATCGAATGCTGACACAGATGAAAATGGCAGGTTTATTTGAAGGTATCCGAGGAGTGATAATAGGTTCCTTTGAAAACTGTGATAATGATGAGTATGTAGAAGATATATTGTTTGAAATATTTGAGGAATACAATGTCCCTGTTCTATCTGGGTTGGACTCAGGTCATGGTAAGGTGAATTTGTCAATATGTATGGGAACCCAAATTAAGATGGATACAGAACCTGCAAGAATTCAATGGGTTTAATTTGCATGGACAATGACAGAATTTCCAGGAAGATAGAAACAGCTATTGCACAGGGTGTTTTTCCCGGGGCAGTCCTATTGTGTGCGAAAAATAAGAAAATACTTATCCATGAATCTTATGGTATGGCTGATATTTTTGAAAAAAGAAAAATGAGAAAGGACAGTGTTTTTGATCTTGCCTCCCTGACAAAACCCTTGGCAACAACCCTGGCCTTATCCAAGCTCATTGAGAGAGATCAGGTTTTTCTGGATCAGAAAATAGGATCAATCCTGGAAGAATTTAAGACATCCCTAAAAGCAGACATTACCATTGATATGCTTCTCAGACACACTTCAGGGTTCCCGGCTCATCGTGAATATTTTAAAGAAATCATAAAGGCAAATAAAAATCCCAGGCAATATCTAAGATATCTTCTGGTCCATGAGACCCTTGAAAATAAAATTGGTGAAAAACAGGTTTATAGTGATCTGGGATTTATGGTACTGTCATGGATTATAGAAGAAATAAGCTGTCAAAGACTGGATCAATTCGTTTCAAAGCAAATATATTCTCCCCTTGAAATTGATGATTTGTTTTTTATGGAAACAGGCCCAAAGAGTAAAAAATTTAAATTATATCAACAAAAAATTGTGGCTACCCAGCAATGTCCCTGGAGAAAAAAAGTGCTTGTGGGTGAAGTGGATGATGATAATGCCTGGGCTGCTGGAGGAGTAGAAGGGCATGCAGGGCTTTTTGGAAATGCCGGTTCAATCTATAAATTGTGCTTTGAAATATTAAAGGCATTGCAGAATAAACCCACCAGGGTTTTGAGGCCTGATATTATACAAAATTTTGTATCAAGAAAAAATCAACATGACATGGTCGCAGGATTTGATACCCCTTCAAAAGAAGATTCCTCTTCAGGTAAATATTTTTCAAAGTCATCCATAGGGCATCTTGGATTTACCGGTACCTCTTTCTGGATTGATCCGAAAACCGACTTGATAATTATTTTTTTAACCAACAGAGTGCACCCGTTAAGATCAAATGAGGGTATAAAAAAATTCCGCCCGCAAATACATGATTTGATATTTTCTGAATTAATATAAAATATTACGGTGTTAAGGCGTTTTGGACTTGTAAAAAATAGTTAAGTTTGTTAGCAAATACTGTTTGATAATATCTTTTATATTTAATTTTTTTTTATAAATTTTTGTTTGAAAGAGGTAAAATGAATTTTATAACAGACACTTTGCTTGGAGCGTTTTCTAATGATCTGGCCATTGATCTTGGAACTGCAAACACACTTGTTTATGTCAGGGGAAAAGGAATTGTATTGAGTGAGCCCTCTGTGGTTGCTGTTAGAGCGGATGGAAAGGGGAAAAGCAGAGTGCTTGCAGTGGGTGCTGAAGCTAAAAAAATGCTGGGTCGTACTCCGGGTAATATCGTTGCCATAAGGCCCATGAGGGATGGTGTAATTGCTGATTTTGAGGTCACAGAGGCAATGTTAAAGCATTTTATCCGAAAAGTTCATAATAACAGAAAAACCCTTGTCCGCCCGCGAATTGTCATAGCAGTACCATCTGGTATTACCCAGGTGGAGAAAAGAGCTGTTAGAGAGTCAGCAGAATCTGCCGGGGCAAGAGAAGTTTTTTTAATTGAAGAGCCTATGGCAGCAGCTATAGGTGCCGGTCTTCCCATTACGGAACCGACCTGCAGTATGGTCGTTGATATTGGTGGCGGTACAACGGAAGTTGCCGTGATTTCACTTGCAGGCGCAGTTTATACATATTCTTTAAGGGTTGCGGGTGACAAGATGGACGCTTCCATCAGCCAGCATATAAAACGCAAATATAATCTTCTCATTGGAGAGAGGACCGCAGAAATAATCAAAACAACCATTGGAAATGCATATCCTGATCCTGAAAACCTTGAAACCATAGAGGTCAAGGGCCGTGACCTTGTATCTGGTATTCCTAAAATACTTACCATTGATTCCGAAGAAGTTCGAGTTGCCATTTCAGAACAGATTGATGCCATTGTTGAAACGGTTCGCATTGCACTGGAACAGACACCTCCTGAACTTGCTGCAGATATCGTTGATAATGGCATTGTTTTAACTGGTGGGGGCGCTTTATTGAAAAATTTGGATAAACTGCTAAGAGAAAAGAGCGGGCTTCCCATTATTGTAGCCGATGATCCATTAACCACTGTTGCTCTTGGCTGCGGGAAAGTCCTTGACAGTATTAATATTTTGAGAGAAGTCGTTATTAACTGATTTAATGTTTTCACAAAAACTTATTATTTTTGTTGGACTTGCTCTTTTTATTGCCATTAATTTTACCGCAATGACCATGAGCAACAAAGAATTCTTGCCGACCAACGGCATTGAAAGATTATTTATTACCATTACCTCTCCTTTTCAGACGGCCGTTACTAAAACCATACATTTTATTCAAAATATCTGGAACACTTATTTTATGTCGGTTTTTGCTGTTAAAGAAAATATTGAACTGAAAAAACAACTTGGAAAAGCAATAGAAATAAATAATCGCTATGTGGAACTGGAACTCGAAAATACCCGCCTTAAGAAATTTCTTAATTTTACAAGCACAATGCCGGACACATATGTTGCAGCTCAAATCATTGCAAGGGACCCATCCCCTTGGTTTAAAACCATTATGATCGATAAGGGCACAAAAGATGGCCTGGTCAAAGGAAGCCCTGTGCTGGTTCCCGAAGGGATTGTCGGTCAAATAATCAAAGTTGCAAAAAATTATTCCAGGGTTCTTTTGATTACGGATAGAAACTCTGCTGTTGATTCCCTTGTACAGAATTCCCGTGTCCGTGGAATTGTAAAAGGGAACAATGAGGACAATTGTTCTTTTGTATATACATTAAGAAAGGATGAGGTAAAAGAGGGTGAAATGATTATTTCATCGGGCTTGGATCAAGTGTTTCCCAAGGGTATGAAAATCGGCAGAATTTTAAAAGTGACAAAGGTTCATTCTCAACTTTTCCAGGATATTACCCTGGAGACCAGCGTTGATTTTAATAAAATAGAAGAAGTTCTTGTATTTAAAAAGCAATAGATGAATTGTTTTGAAACGGGTAAATAATGAATGCAGTTTTTTTCTTTGTTCTCACTTTATTTTTAATCATTATCCAAACGATTATCCTTCCATCGTTTTCCTGGTTTGATCAGTGTTTTGACCTGTTGATTATCGAGGTTCTTTTTTTAAGCTTTATTCCATCTCACTATTCAGTGGTTTTGGCCATCATTATTATCGGATGCGTGATGGATAGTATTTCCGGTGTTCCATTCTGCTATCATACTTTTTCCTATGTGTGGATGTATATTATTGTGCAAATAGTCAAACAATTATTTTTTCAAAGAAGCATTATTTTTATTTTTATCATCAGTATTGTTTCCATACCCATTCAGCATGGATTTTTATTGTTTTCAGTTTTTGTCCATCAAGGTGTCGATTCCATCTGGGAATTTAATTTCAATCTTTTGATAAGGCAGGTGTTTTGGGGCGTTGTTTTTATCCCGCCTGGTATATGGCTGGTAAATGCCTTGTGGCAGAACTGGATACTTAAAATAAAATTTTTGCAAAACAACGTGTTTAAAAATACTGAGGATAGAATTGACCGAATTCAGTAAAAATCAGGACAGGGACTGGATAAAGCAAAGATTTATCATTGTAAGTGTATGTATTTTGTTTGTGTTTGCACTCTTGTTTCTCAGGCTGGTATATCTTCAAATTATTAAGGGTGAAGAATACAGGCTTTTATCTGAAAAAAATGCGGTACGTCTTAAAAGTATTAAATCGTCTCGTGGCCTGATCTTTGACAGAAATAAAAAATTATTGGTGGATAACAGGCCTTCTTTTAATCTAAAAATAGTGCTTGAGGATGCAGGCAAGGTTCAAGAAACTGTTAAAAAACTTGCCGAATTCATTGCAGTGCCTTTTCAAGAACTTATGGAATATATTGCTCGGGAAGGAAATGGTGCGGTTTATAAACCAATAACATTAAAAAATGATATCTCAAGGGATCAGCTTGCCATTGTTGAAGCGCATAAATTTGATCTTCCGGGGATTCATATCGATATAGAGCCCACAAGATATTATATTTATAAAAAAACAGCTGCCCATCTTTTAGGGTATCTCGGACAAATAAACACCAAAGAACTGAAAAGTGGTAAATATTCCAATATCAAGTCAGGAGACTCAATTGGCAGATATGGTATTGAAAAAAGTTTTGAAAACTATCTGCAGGGGAAACGGGGCGGAAGACAAGTAGAAGTCGATGCCAGTGGTAGAACAATTAAGATTTTGAGAACGATTGAACCTGTTGCAGGGCTAGATTTGAATCTTACATTGGATCTTGATTTACAGCAGACAGCAGAAAAATTGCTTGAAAATAAAGCTGGAGCAGTAGTTGCCATTGATCCTGATAATGGAGATATCCTAGCGCTGGCAAGTAGTCCCAGTTTTGATCAAAACGATTTCACTGGTGGTATAAGCAGCAAAAAGTGGAATGCATTGATGTCAGATCCGGATAAACCAATGTTAAATAAGGCGATTCAGGCAGAATATCCACCGGCTTCCACCTATAAAATTATTACCTCTATTGCCGCTCTTGAAGAAAACCATATCACTATGAATACCACTGCATACTGCCCGGGATTTTTAAAATATGGCAATAGAACGTATCGGTGTTGGAATAAGAATGGACATGGTGAGCTAAGTATTATTGACGCTCTTGCACAATCCTGCGATGTTTTTTATTATCAGGCAGGTATTAAAGTCGGCGTGGATAAGTTGGGACGGTATGCAATGGGGAGTGGGCTGGGCAAAAAGACAGGTATTTTGTTGGAAAATGAAAAAAAAGGGCTTGTTCCAACTTCGGCCTGGAAAAAGAAATTATACAAAGAGTCCTGGCAAGGGGGTGAAACACTTTCTGTGGCAATAGGACAGAGCTACAATCTGGTCACACCTCTGCAGATGGCTGTTTTAATTGCTGCTGTCGGTAATGGTGGCACCTTGTACAAACCCAGAATTGTTAAAACAATTAAAGACGGTCATGGGCTTGTGATAAAAAAAATTGACTCTGAAATTACGGGTGGCCTGCCAGCAAGCAAAGAGACATTGGATATAGTAAGAAATGGACTTTTGAAAGCGGTTCAAGGGGTACGGGGAACGGCAAAAAAAATTAGACTGAAAAACATTGAAATAGCTGGTAAAACAGGGACTGCTCAAGTTTATAGTATAAAAAAAAATGATAAAAGAAAAGCAGATGATTTAAAATATTCTTTGCGGGACCATGCCTGGTTTGTCTGCTATGCCCCTGCAAAGAACCCTGTCATTGCAATATCTGTGCTGGTTGAACACGGAGAGCATGGATCAAGTACTGCTGCCCCCATAGCCAGGGCTTTGATAGAACAATATATCCAAGAACCTTTTAAAGAAAAAACATCACTGGAGTAGCCCATGTTTGACAGGCGGTTAATAAAGAATTTTGATTGGGGTCTTATGGCTTTAATTCTTTTAATCGGTATGATGGGTCTTGGTATTTTATACAGCGCCTTGACCGCCGGAAATGAGACAGACGTCGTTCACATTCTTTTTAAAAAACAGATGATCTGGATGGGTACCGGGTTTATAGTAATGATGATCATACTGGTGATTGATTTTAGAGACCTGGACAAAATGAATTTATTTATTTATACACTATGCGTTGGACTTTTGATCAGTGTTATTATTTTCGGGCAGATTGGCGGTGGGTCAAGGCGATGGCTTCTTATTGGGTTTGTCAGGGTTCAGCCCTCTGAATTGATGAAAATTGCCTTGATTATAAGTCTGGCATCTGTTTATGCAACTTCGATTTCCAATACCGGATTCAATTTCAGAAAATTGATTAAACCGGCAGTATTATGTGTAATTCCATTTGTTTTAATAGTAAATCAGCCAGATCTTGGGACAGGCTTGCTCTTACTTTTAATTGCTGGCTCAATAACCCTGTTCGTCAAGGTAGAGCGAAAAGTATTGTATACAGTGTCTGGTATTTGTATTGCTGCTGCTCCTTTGCTCTGGTATGGATTAAAAGCTTATCAAAAATCAAGGATATTGACCTTTTTAAATCCTGACCGGGATCCCCTTGGGGCAGGATATCATATTATTCAATCAAAGATAGCCATTGGATCAGGGATGTTGATAGGCAAGGGTTTTTTAAAAGGAACCCAGAATGCACTATCCTTTTTACCGGAACATCATACGGATTTCATCGTATCCGTTCTTGCGGAAGAATGGGGGCTTATGGGGTGCAGCGTTCTTTTATTGCTTTATTTAATTTTTTTATTCTGGGGATTAAATATTGCCTATAATTGTCGTAATATGTTTGGCTCCATTCTTGCGTTCGGTATCACAGCAATGATTTTCTGGCAGATATTTATCAATATTGGAATGGTCATGGGCCTTATGCCTGTTGTTGGTGTGCCTTTGCCCCTGGTATCCTATGGCGGATCTTCAGTGATCACCAATATGGTGGGTTTTGGAATTCTTTTAAATATCAGTATGCGTAGTTTTTCATCCAATTAAAAATTAAACTGATTTCATAAAAATTCCTTACCAAGACCTGAAATATTTTGTTTTTCAATGTTGACAAATGATCGCCTGGATGTTACTCAATTCTCGATTTGATCGGAATTTAGACTGTTTTTGTGTAAAAACGGTTACTTGTATATAAGTAGTTGATTTTTTAATAATTATTAACTGGCGAAGTAGATTTTTTTAATAATTATTAACTGGTAGAGTGGATTTTTTTATAATTATTAACTCGCGGAGGGGATTTTATGATAACTGTGATTCCTGATATATCCTTGGTATATCAGATGATCAATTTCCTAGTCCTGCTTTTTGTGCTCAATCTGGTTCTGTACAAACCAATCCGTAATGTTCTTCTTGAAAGAAAAGCAAAAATTGAAGGGATGCAAGAGGGGGCCCAAAAAGCCTCAAAGGACCTTGTTGCTGGAGAAGATGCATACAAAGATGGGTTGAAACAAGCCAGATCTAAAGGATTGAAAGAAAAAGAAGCCTTTATAGAAGCAGCATCTCAAGAAGAAAAGGAAATAATTGACAAGATTAACAAGAAAGCTCAGGCCAATCTTGCCGAGATTAAAAAGCAGGTTGCAGATGAAACTGAGCAGGCCCGCAAAGCACTGGAAGGCGAAGTTGAAGCATATGCTAAAGCTATCGGTGAAAAGATTTTAGGGAGGGCTTGCTGATGAAAAAATGCGGCGTGAACAAAGAACTGCTATGGATCGTTTCCCTTGTGGCAACTCTTGTAGTGGCAATGTGTGGCGTGGTATGGGCATCTTCTGGCGGAGATGGTCATGGAGTCGTACATAATGCGTGGCTTAAAATTGATACCTGGAAAGTCTTGAATTTTGGTATTCTTGCTGTTGCTGGATTTCTTCTTGCAAGAAAACCAGTTGCTCAATTTTTCTCATCCCGTGCAAAAAATATAGAAGATGAGATTAAAGAGCTTGAACTAAAAAAAGCAGCGGCCCAAAAGAAACTTGCCGAATACCAAGCCAAGTTTAAAAATCTTGATCAGGAATCTAAACAGATTGTTGAAGATTACATCAAACAGGGTGAAGAAGCTAAAACAAGAATTATTGCTGAAGCTGAAGCTCAGGCTGAAAAACTTGAAGATATGGCCAAACGTAATATCCAACAGGAATTCAAGTCTGCAAAAGCCAAACTTCAACAAGAAATTGTTGAAAAAGCCATGGCAAAAGCTGAGGAAGTTATAAAAGCCTCCATTTCATCCGAGGATCAGGATAAACTTGTTGATGAATATTTGAAAAAGGTGGTGGCATAATGAAAAATTTAGCGGTTTCCAGGCGTTATGCCAAAGCATTGATTCTTATCGGCCAGGAAGATGGCCTGGCAGAACAATACAATTCAGAGCTTGACTCTATTGTCGGGCTTTTTAATACACAGGAAGATTTTGAAAAGGCATTGATAAATCCTTTGTTCAACAAAAATGACAGGAAAAAGGTGCTGGAGGCAGTTTTAGCTGCCACGGACTTGTCAGTTATCATTAAGTCATTCCTGATTCTTTTGTTTGATAAAGGCAGAATCGGTTTTTTGCGAGAAATCGCTTCATACTATAAAGATCTGGCAGACGAGCTTAAAGGTGTTGTTAAGGCCAGTATAGTTTCTGCAACTGAATTATCATCAGAAGCAGTTGATAAAATTAAAGAGGCATTATCAAAAAAGACTGGAAAAAATATTGTCCTGAATGTTGAGCAGGATCCAAATCTCATAGGCGGTGTGGTTACTATATTGGGTGATCTTGTTCTGGATGGCAGCGTAAAAACTCAGCTGATTAATATGAGAGAAACATTAAAAAAAGGTGAGAGTGTCTAATGGAAATTAAAGCAGAAGAAATAAGCCAGATAATAAAAGATCAGATCAAAGGATTTGATGCCCAGGTCGACCTGAGTGAAACAGGTGTAGTTCTTTCAGCGGGTGACGGTATAGCCCGCGTATATGGTCTGGAAAAAGTTAAAGCCATGGAACTGGTTGAATTCCCCGGAGGAATTCTGGGACTTGCATTGAACCTTGAATCCGATAACGTTGGTGTCGCAATCCTTGGTGATGATAAAAAAATCAAAGAAGGTGATGTTGTAAAACGAACCGACCGTATTGCATCCGTTCCAGTTGGTGAAGAATTATTGGGTCGTGTTGTGACCACAACGGGAGAGCCAGTTGATGGTAAAGGCCCGATTAATGCAAAAACTTACATGAATATGGAATTGGTTGCCCCGGGTGTTATTGCCAGGATGTCTGTTCATGAGCCTTGCTACACAGGTGCAAAAGCCGTTGACGGCATGACTCCTGTAGGCCGTGGTCAGCGTGAGCTGATCATTGGTGACCGTCAGATTGGTAAAACTGCTGTTGCAATTGATGCGATTATTGCTCAAAAAGATAGCGATATCAAATGTATCTATGTTGCCTGTGGTCAGAAAAAATCAACGGTTGCTCAGGTTGTTGCAGCCCTTGAAGAGCATGGTGCAATGGAATACACAACTGTTGTTATTGCATCGGCCTCAGAACCTGCGGCCATGCAGTATCTGGCTCCCTATGCCGGATGTGCAATGGGTGAATATTTCAGGGATAAGGGTGAGCATGCCCTGATCATTTATGATGATCTTTCAAAACAGGCTGCTGCCTATCGTCAGGTCTCTTTGCTACTCAGACGTCCTCCAGGACGAGAAGCTTTCCCTGGTGATATCTTTTACAACCATTCGCGTCTGCTTGAAAGATCTGCAAAATTAAGTATTGTAGAAGGTGCAGGTTCTTTGACAGCCCTTCCCATTATTGAAACCCAGGAAGGTGATGTGTCTGCATTTATCCCGACAAACGTTATCTCCATCACAGATGGTCAGATCTTTCTTGATAAAGACCTTTTCTTTGCCGGTATAAGACCTGCCATCGACGTTGGCTTGTCAGTATCACGAGTTGGTGGTGCAGCACAGGTAAAGGCTATGAAACAGGTAGCAGGTACTCTTCGTCTGGATCTTGCCCAGTTCCGCGAGCTGGAAGCATTTGCTGCATTTGGTTCAGACCTTGATGCTGCAACTCAAAAACAGTTGACCCGTGGTGAGAGGCTGGTTGAGCTTTTAAAACAACCTCAGTTCAAACCGCTTCCAATGCACAAAATGGTAACCGCACTATATGCTGGAACCAAAGGATATATTGATAAGTATCCAAAAGAAGCTGTTGCAAAATATGAAGAAGGTCTTTATTCATTTGTTGAAAATCGTTTCCCTGAAATATTCTCCGGTTTAATTGAAAAACAAGAGATTACCGCAGAGATCGAAGGCAAACTGAAACAATGCCTTGAAGCCTATGACGAAGAATTCAAGGATGCTGTATAGGTGCTTGGAAATTTATCGTGATATTATTCAATAACGTATAGGCAAAAAAGGCAGGATCATATGGCAACTTTAAAAGAAGTACAATCAAAAATAGTCAGTGTAAAAAAGACTAAACAGATTACCTCTGCCATGAAAATGGTTGCCACTTCAAGATTACGCGGTGCCCAAAACAGCATGGAGGCATTTAAGCCCTATGCCAGCAAATTTGCTGATGTTTTGGGAAGCATTGCCGGTAAATCCGGTGAGGACGCAAGTCCATTGCTTGTTCCCCGTGATGAGGTTAAAAAAGTGGCACTCATCCTCTGTACATCTGACAGGGGACTTTGTGGTGGTTTTAATACAAATTTAATTTCAAAAGCTGATAAATTAATTAAATCAGAGCTCGATGGCAAAGATGTTTCCTTTATCTGTTTTGGTAAAAAAGGAAGAGACTGGGCTAGAAAGCAATCCCAGCCCATTGAAAATGAATTCATTGGTGTTGTGGGTGGAAATGTTGAATTCAGTGTGGCATCTTCTTCAGGACAGAAATTGATAGACAATTTCCTTGCAGGGGTTGTTGATGAAGTATATCTGATTTATTCTGAGTTCATTAATATGGCAAAACATATTCCAACAATAAAACAGATTCTTCCCATTCCTTCTCTTGAAGGTGTGTCCGAGGGGTCAGCAGAAAAAGAAAAGGACAAAGATGGCCAGTTTTTACCGGAACATATCTGCGAACCTTCTTCTGATGCATTGCTTGGTGAACTGCTGCCAAAGAATATTTTTATTCAGATATATGATGCGCTGCTCCAGACTTCAACCAGTGAACATGCGGCCCGAATGAGTTCCATGGAAAATGCAACCAAGGCATGTGAAGATATCGTTGGGGAGCTTCAGACAATATACAATAAAACAAGGCAAGCTGGTATTACGGCTGATCTTATGGATATTGTTGGTGGTGCAGAGGCACTTAAGGGATAGATTTAAGATAGTTAATATAAAAACAGCTTTATAGGAGAAAAAAATGGCTGAAAATATAGGGAAAATAGCACAGGTACTCGGCGCTGTTATTGACGTTGAATTTGAACCTGGAAAACTTCCTCCGGTTCTGACAGCGTTGACGGTTACTAACCCGGCGATTGGTGACATGGAAGATAATCTTGTAATTGAAGTGGCGCAACACCTGGGTGACAATGTTGTCAGATGTATTGGTATGGACGTAACTGATGGCCTTCAAAGAGGGATGCCTGTAAAAGATACAGGTTCTCCCATCATGATGCCCGTTGGTGAAGCCTCTCTTGGAAGAGTTCTTAATGTTGTTGGAAGACCGGTTGATGGGCTGGGTCCCATCTCCCAGGAAAAAACGCTTCCCATTCACAGGCATGCCCCTGCTTTTACGGAACAGGATACCACAGTAAGGGTTCTTGAAACCGGTGTTAAGGTTATCGACCTTCTCGTACCCTTCCCCCGGGGTGGGAAAATGGGTATGTTTGGTGGTGCCGGTGTTGGTAAAACAGTTATCATGATGGAAATGGTTAACAACATTGCCATGCAGCATGGTGGTATTTCTGTATTTGGTGGTGTTGGAGAAAGAACTCGTGAAGGAAATGACCTTTACCATGAAATGAAAGATTCCGGCGTTCTTCCAAAATGTGCACTGGTTTATGGCCAGATGACAGAACCTCCGGGAGCACGAATGAGGGTTGCACTTTCCGCTTTGACCTGTGCCGAGTATTTCCGTGATGAAGAAGGACAGGATGTGCTACTTTTTATTGATAATATCTTCCGTTTTACCCAGGCCGGTGCAGAGGTTTCAGCGACCCTTGGTCGTATGCCATCTGCGGTTGGTTATCAGCCAACACTTGCCGTTGACATGGGTGAGCTCCAGGAACGTATTACTTCAACTGACAAGGGTTCCATTACAGCAGTTCAATGTGTATACGTACCAGCCGATGACTTGACAGACCCTGCACCTGCAACCACATTCGCTCATCTTGATGGTACGGTTGTTCTTTCCCGCCAGATTGCAGAGTTGGGTATTTATCCTGCTGTGGATCCTCTTGACTCTTCATCCAGAATCCTTGATGCAGCATACATTGGTGAAGAACACTATCAGGTTGCCCGTGTTGTTCAGCAGACCCTGCAAAAATATAAAGAGCTTCAGGATATTATTGCTATTTTGGGTATGGACGAGCTTTCTGATGAAGACAAGATTACTGTACAGCGCGCAAGAAAACTACAGAAATTTTTATCTCAGCCTTTTCATGTTGCAGAAACATTTACAGGTACGCCGGGTAAGTTTGTCAAGGTTGAAGACACTGTAAGATCATTTAAAGAAATTATTGAAGGTAAACATGATGATATTCCAGAAAATGCTTTTTACATGGTTGGTTCTATTGAAGAAGTCATTGAAAGAGCAAAAACCTTATAAGTATCTGGAGGGATATCATGGCTGAGAAATTATTTCTTGAAGTGGTTACGCCACAGAAAGCAATTGTCAGTGAAGAAGTGGAAATTGTGGTTGCTCCAGGTTCAGAAGGCGAATTTGGTGTACTCAAAGGGCATACCACATTCCTTACATCTTTAAAGATTGGAACGCTTCGGTATAAAGATGTCAAAGGAAAGGAAAGATATCTTTTTATAAACGGTGGATTTGCAGAAGTTTTGCCGGACAAGGTGACCATCCTGGCTGAGTCTGCCGAGCGTAGACGGGATATTGATATTGAGAGAGCAACAAAGGCTAAAGAAAGGGCTGAAAAGCGCCTTGCTGAAAAGCGGGAAGATATCGATTTGGCGAGGGCAGAAGTCGCTTTGAGACGAGCTGTACACAGGCTTAAAATTAAATAGATACTTTGGAAAAATTTAGTTTGAGCATAACAATATTACAATAGAAGAATCAAAGTGGTAAATAAAAATGGGGGTGCTTTAGTCGGTTTGAAGCATCCCCTTTTTGCATTGACGATCCAATATTTTTTAGAAAACAGTATGTGCTAAAGAGGAGAAAGATGGAGTATAATGATGTTGGTGTTGTTATTCTTGCGGCTGGTAAGGGAACCCGGATGAAGTCAGATATTGCCAAGGTGCTTCACAAGGTTGGTGGTCAATGTATGATTGTCCATGTAATTGAATGTGCAAGAAAAATTGCCCGGGACAATGTGCATGTTGTTGTGGGTCACCAGGCACATGAAGTGAAAAGGGAAATCAATAAGTTTTTTAAAGTAAAATTTGCCATGCAAGAACAGCTTTTGGGAACAGGTGATGCGGTTAAGGCTGCCATCCCAGGCTTGAAATCCAGCATTAAAGATGTAGTTGTATTATGTGGAGATGTGCCTTTGATCCAGGAGAGCACATTAAAAAACATGGTGGAGGAGCATAAAAAAAACCAAGTTAAATTATCTGTTCTTGCAATAGATTTAGAGGATCCCACAGGTTATGGACGTATTGTACAAGATGAACTAAACCATATGGTTTGCATTAAAGAAGAGGCAGATGCCAGTGAAACAGAAAAGAAAATTAAAAAAATAAACACTGGGATTTATTGTTTTGATAAAAAACTTCTCATATCTGTTATTGCTGAATTAAAACCTGATAATAGCCAGAAAGAGTATTATTTGACAGATGTTATCGAGATAGCACAAAAGAGACATGAAAAAATAGTGGTTATCACTATGGATGATCCCGGGCAAGTTATTGGTGTGAATACGCTTGAAGAGCTTGAAAAAGTTGAATATCTTATCCAACAGCGTGGCAAATGAATTGCCTTGACTTTATGAAATATTTTGAATTATACTGAACACCAATAAGCTTTGTGAGATTATGGAAATGGGTAACGAGCGTATTAAACAAAAGTTTGATGATATCAATGTTAAAGTCGATTTTATGATTGAATTTTGTCATGAACTCCAGCAGGAAAATAAGGAGTTGGTGTCAAAAATCAGGGGCCTTGAATCAGACCTTGATACAAAAAATGAAACTGAAAAACAATTTTCAGAACAAGATGAATTGATTCAATCTAAAATTGACGGGCTTTTGAAAAAATTGAATTATTTTTCAAATAGTGCACCAGGTGAGTATTCATCAAACCTATGACCGAAATTATGTCGGAAAAGGGATTTCATTGGATGAAATTGTTGTAATTGATCTTTTTGGTGAAGAGTTTAGATTTAAACCTGATAATCAGGTTGAAAATCCGGAACGGGTTGCACAATATTTAAAGAAATATATAAAAGAAGCTGAAGGAGCGTTTCAAAATAAAATCTTAGGGAAAAATAAAATTGCAATATTGTTGTTAGCAGCCATGAATTTGTCTAAGGATTTTCATGAACTTAAGGTGCAA
>Ga0075120_10001207_pt1 | contig 20616 bp, 15 predicted proteins | sample AntAceMetag02UKL_FD_69792 | JGI IMG/M metagenome (GOLD analysis project Ga0075120, IMG submission 69792) | Saline lake microbial communities from Ace Lake, Antarctica - Antarctic Ace Lake Metagenome 02UKL | ecosystem: Environmental > Aquatic > Non-marine Saline and Alkaline > Saline | place... | reverse complement strand
TTATGGATTTCCAGATGCGGCTGCTCAAAATCGTCTATTTCATTATCATATGTGATGGGATTATGCTGGTGATTTTCTTTTAGATCCTCTTCCCAGGAACCATACCAGGCAGCTTGAGTGACCTCATGTCCAGTATAAAAATTAAAGTCAGTTATTGATCTGGAAGTTTTGTAATTTAATGAAGTATATAGTGATGTCAATTCTGAGGCAGATTTATCTCGATAGCCATCAGAAGTGATTTTGGAAAGCCTGATATTCAGTTTCAGATCATCACTGATAGAGGAGTTATACTTTAATCCTGCTTTACGGGTATTATAGCTTCCCATCAGGTAATATAACTCATCATAGCGATTGCTGAATTCATCAGCGGAGGAAGTTGTCTCAATATTCAATGAACCTCCAAATGATGCGATTCCGTAATGCGAAGCTCCTACTCCTCGCTGGAACTGGATATCCTGCACACTTTCAGCAAAATCTGGCATATTTACCCAGTAAACTCGATGATCTTCAGGATCATTAAGCGGAATACCATTGATCATTACTCCGATTCGCTTTTGATCAAAACCACGTATCTTCATATAAGAATAACCTGAACCAGAACCTGATTCTGAATAGGCAAACAAACCTGGAACTTCGTCTAAGATCAATGGCAGATCCTGTCCCTGCAGATTTTCTCTGATCTGCTGATTAGAAATACTGCTTTGAGCTACTGGTGTTTTACGGGATTCTGCCCTGGTTTCTGTGATCGAAATTCCATCAATATTATAGGTACCTCTGGTCAAATTTACCGTGAATAGCATTTTTTGTGGCAAAGTGATCTCTTTACTTACCTGCTCAAAACCTATATGATGTAGATACAGAGTATATGTTCCCGGATCTAATCCCTTGATGCTGAACATCCCATCCCAATCGGAAACTAATTGCAGATTCTCTTCAGCAACACTGACTCTTACATCAGATATTCCCTTAAGTGTAGATCCATCCAGGACTCTTCCATACAATGTTTCTGCCAGCATGGCAACTGGTAGTAAACAAATAATTAAAACAAATAGCAATAGCTTCTTCATTTTATCTCCTAATAATAATAAACGCCTATCGGTTAATAATACCCGCATAGGCGTTTAAATTATAATCTATTTCCGCTAACTTCCTACGCCGGTATTATCCGGTTCAGGTTCAAAGGGTATGTCTCAACCGCATCAGGCAGTACCCCTATAGCAATTTTTTTAATGAACTAATTTTCCAACTATCTGTAAGCAAGCTGCCTGTCAATGAATATCTATAATAGAAGTATCAAAAGCTGGGAAAATGAAAGGTCACATAAAGTATAAAACCTCATATGACCTGATTTTTTAAATAAATTCCTAAAAATAACTGACCAGGATGAGAATATTAATTTCTAATTTTCGTCCTCATCGTCATCATCATTATCGTCATCATCATCGTCATCATCGTCATCATCGTCATCATCGTCATCATCGTCATCATCGTCATCATCATCATCATCATCATCATCATCGTCATCATCATCGTCATCATCGTCTTCATCATCATCATTATCGTCATCATCGTCATCATCGTCATCATCGTCTTCATCATCATTATCGTCATTATCGTCATCATCATCATCATCTTCATCGTCATCTTCTTTATCATCATAATCTTCATCGTCCAGATCTTCTAATTCCAGATCGGCATCCAGATCAAAATCTCCACCATAAATGTCTTCGTCATCACCTTTGCTCTTGTAATTGATTTTGGCACCGCACAGAGGGCAAATTTTAAGATTTGCTGCAATCTCTTTTCCACATCTTTTGCAAAACGGCATATTAACCTCCTTAATACTCTGAATCCTAAAGACTGAAATCCATACACGTCCTTAAACGATTTTGCCAAAATATTTGTCAAGTGCTATTTTCTATTTTTATTACATTTAATTTATTGACTTTATCAACTACTGTCACCGTGCTTAACCCGAATTTATAACCCTTTGTTTTATCTAAACTCTGAGGTAATAAAATAGTTCACATATTCTGATTGATGAAGATATATTTTGAAATTTACCTAGCAAAACCTTGCGAATGGTCTTCAGCCCTCCGCAATGGTCGACCGTTATGAGCTAGAAATATATTGCTAAACTTCATATTTATTTGGAATTATAAGACATTTTCCCTGATCAACCATTGCGGAGGTACAAGACCATTCGCAAGGTTTTGGCTGGTGGAAATTGAACAGTCTCTTTGATCTATGGTGAGCATATTTTTTTTAATTTATTGACAAATATTACTACTCAAACGGAATCAAAGAGATTAAATGCTGATTGGGGTGAAATGAGTAATAAAATTCTGGCAAAAAATATTGGCTCGATGGGAATAGCGGTTTTTATCAGTCGCATATTTGGATTGCTGCGTGATATAATAATGACTGCCGTATTTGGTACGAGCTGGGTAGCTGATGCCTTTCAGGTCGGTTTTCAAATCCCAAATCTACTTCGCAAGTTGTTTGGCGAAGGAGCCTTATCATCAGCATTTGTGCCGGTTTATAATGAAGTAGGCATTAAAGAAGGTAGAGAGCAACAGATCAAATTTGCCATGAATGTGATTTCTCTGCTTAGCCTTCTCCTGTTGTTTTTATGCCTGGCAGGAATGCTTCTGGCACCTCTTATAGTCCGGCTTCTTGCTCCCGGATTTGATGCTGAACGATATGCCTTGACCGTGAAATTGACACGTTTGATGTTCCCTTATCTTTATCTGATCGGCTTTTCTTCTACTTTGATAGCAATATTAAATTCACATGATAAATTCTTTATCCCCGGATTATCTTCTGCTTTTCTGAATATTGGGATGGTTGGAGCAATTGGTTTATTCCATTTATTTAATCCTCAATCGAGTCTTGAGGAAAAGATCATATCTGCAGGTGTTGGAGTTGTTGCTGGTGGAATTTTGCAAACAGTGATCAATATTCCTCTCTTGCTGAAGCTGGGTTACAAATTCAAACCTCGACTTGATCTTAAAGATAAGAGCCTGGCAATTACGGGCAAATTGTTTCTACCGGGTGTTATTGGGATGGCAATCCGCCAGATAAACCTGGCAGCAGACCTTATTATAGCATCATTTTTACCTGCCGGCAGCATAGCTGCCTTGAATTATGGTAACAGACTCATGCAATTACCCTTAGGCATTATTGGAGTATCAGCAGGAGTGGCAGTGCTGCCTATGTTCAGCAGATATAGTACAGAAAAGAACTGGCAAAAGCTTGAGAAAAGCTTTCGTTTTAGTATGGTGACAATATATTCCCTGATGCTCCCTATCACAGCCGTGATCATAGCCCTGGGAGATGATATTATCCGAGTGATATTTATGCGAGGTGCATTTGATCAACATTCACTCCAACTTACCCACTCAGCATTGATATTTTATTCCCTTGGTCTGGTGTTTTATTCACTTAATCGTCAGATCATTCCGCTATTTTATGCTCAGAAAAATACTAAAACCCCTGTGAGAATCTCAGCGGTCATTGTGGCTTTAAATATAATTCTTAATATTATACTGATGCAATGGCTCCAGCATGGTGGGCTGGCACTGGCTACCTCGATCTCTGCTTATGTGCAATACAGGATACTGAAGCACTATCTTAAAAAGCATTACCCTCACATCAAATTTCCAGTTCTCACCAATGAAATATGTAAGATCATCATTCTCAGCGCTGCGATATATATAGTTATGGTTTTACTAAAAAGCATCATTTTGCCAGTGAATTTCTGGGTTACTGCTGGTAGATTGATAGTGATGCTGATGTTATCTCTGATTATGATATTTAGCGGCAGGAAGATATTACGGATCAAATAATGTCTGACTACCAGGAAAGCTTAAAGAAGAAGCTCGAGCTGCTTCCCGCAAAGCCCGGCTGCTACCTGATGAAGGACAAGGATGATAAGATCATCTATGTGGGTAAAGCTAAACTCCTTAAAAACAGAGTCCGCAGTTATTTTAATCAATCAGTCAAAAATGCTAAAACAGCAGAGCTTGTGGATAGGATCAGAGATTTCGATTACATAATCGTCAATACTGAAAAAGAAGCCCTGGTACTTGAAAATAATCTCATTAAAGAACATCTCCCCCGCTATAATGTAGCGCTTAAAGATGATAAACAATATCCTTTTATTGCTGTAACCAGTGACCCCTTCCCTCGAATTTTCGTAACCAGGCAAACGCCAAAGAATGGCTCACACTATTTTGGTCCCTTCACGGATGTGAAAGCCCTGCGAAGAACCTTAAGACTCCTGGAATGGGTGTTTCCTCATCGAACCTGCAAGCGGTTCATACCTGCTGATGAAATAAAGTATAAAAAAGCCTGCCTTAATTATCAGATGGGAAAATGTCCGGCACCTTGTATAGGCAAAATTTCTGAAGCAGAATATAAAAAAATAATTAATAATATTCTCAAGTTTCTGGATGGAAAGAATGAAGAAGTTATTAATTCTCTGGCTTTCGAAATGCAGACAGCTTCTGATGAAATGAGATTTGAAGATGCTGGCAGATTCCGAGATAAGATAGAAGGCATTCGCAGAGTGAATCGAAGAAGAACATTATTCTTTGATGACATGAAAGATAGAGAAGTTATCGGGCTTTATAAGGAAGATAATCGCTCAGCAGTGGCATTACTTAAGATTGTGGAAGGTAAGTTACTTGCAAAAGAAACCTATAAGATGAAGAATGTAGAAAAAAGTTCAGAATCCGAGATATTGTCTGCTTTCCTTTCACAGTATTATGAAAGCCGTCTGGAAAAATTGCCCTGGCGGATACTCTTGCAGATCAAACCTGATGATTATAATTACCTTAATGGCATATTACAGAATAAACTTGTGATACCGCAGCGTGGTGAAACCATGAAACTGATAAAGATTGCAGCAGAAAATGCCTTTAATCGTGTGGAAGAAGAAAAATTGATGCACCTGCGCTCCAAGAATAGAACTATATTCCCGGTTAAAGACCTCAAGGATAAATTGAAACTCACAAAACTTCCTCGAAAAATGGTCTGTATTGACATCTCAAACATCCAGGGAACTGATGTTGTGGCTTCACTTGTTTATTTTGAAAATGGCAAACCTAAGAAAAAGAATTATCGTAATTTCATAATGCGAAGTTTTAGTGGTCAAAATGATTTTGCTGCCATGCAGGAAACAATAAGCAGATATTTCGATAAAGTAGAACCAGACACAAAGCCTGACCTGATCGTTATTGATGGAGGTAAAGGACAATTACATTCTGCCGAAAAGATACTATCAGATTTGGGTATCACAGATATTGAAATCATCTCCCTGGCAAAAAGAGTAGAAGAAGTATTTATGCCTGACCAGCCAGATTCTGTTTTTCTGCCCCGCTCCTCATCAGCACTAAGATTGCTGGTGCAAATCCGCGATGCCAGCCATAATCAAGCGGTGAATTTTCATCGTAAACGCAGACAAAAACGCACTTTAAAAAGTGAATTAGATGAAATACCTGGAATAGGAAGTAAAACCCGCTTTTTACTTTTAAAGAATTTTGGGTCTGTAGAAAATGTTAAAAAAGCCAGCCTGGAAGAGCTTATGGAGATCAAAGGTATAGGATCTCATCTGGCAGAGAAAATATTTAAGGAATTAAAAAAAGGGGACGCCTAAGCATCCCCTTTAAAATAATCCTCTTTTACAATTTAAAGTCCGCTGCTGTTTTTTGGAATTTAGTCATACTGCCTTCTGATTGAAGATAAAGAGCATCAGTATCATTATTGAGCTGCACCACGTATTTCTTTTCTTCATAAGGTGCATAACGGAAATAATAGTTACTGCCGTCCCACATCTCAATCCCAAGTTCAAGCACTGGAATTGCAAGTGCATTAGCATATTTATCAAATTCACCATCTACAAATCCTGTAGCAGCAAATCGATTAAATGAACTTTTCATAGCTGTGAGAGCAGCATTATCATCTTTTACAGTAAAGCTTTCCTTTTCATCTTCATATTGCCACAACGAATCAGATTGGGTGAGGGTAAAAGTTGCACCATCGGAAACTACCATGAACTTAGTGATCTGCTCTGGATCAATCTCTACGATCTCACGCCGACGCCAGGAATCTAAAGTGGGCTTCAACGAGTAAGCAATATTTGTTTCCAAAAGATATACCTTATTGGAATCAATCTTTCTGACTGGCGTTACATTGTAATTACTGCTCTTCCCGATCAGCACATCATCAAGTACTTTCCCTGAAGCATCAATAGTTTTAAAATGCACAGCCAGGGAATCAGTAAGTTCATATTTTTCCAGAGAAGATTCATTTTCTGAAACCGGAATTGATGATGTTTCTGCAGTTAACACTGTATCATAAAGCTTGTCTATTTTTCCAACTTGTAATCGCCAGTCCACTGGCTCTACAATTCTCCATTCATCGGCTTCCTTTGCCAGATACAAAGTATCTTCCTGCGCTGTTATCTCAAATCTAGCAACTGAATTAGAATCAGCGGTAAAGAAATTGAACCTTTTTTCCTTGTTTGTATCTATCTTGGTCAACAGATAAATACCCACCAATATTATCAGTATAATTATATATAAGCTTGTTTTCTTATTCATAAAGATCTCCTATTCGGATTTTTCTACTCGATTCCCTTCTCCAGCGGAAAATTCCAAAAAGTATCAATAAAATTGATGGGAACAGGATATTTAGCCACTTCACAAGCTGTCGAGTGGAATTTGAAACTGGCTTGAGGGGACGATATTCTGTTTCGCGTGATCTGATTTCAATCAAACCACTATCTCCAGCTAGATAATCAACTGCATTCAGAGCGAAATCCTGATTACCCTGGGCTCTTCCTCCTGAATCTTCACGAATAAAATTGCCACTGGGTACAAAGATAACCTGGGCATTTTCCGTTGATGGAATCACATCAGGATATGTTGAGTTTCCTTCAAAATAACTATGGAAACTGCCAGAATACATTCCGGCTATGGTCTTCCTGCCTTCATTAAGCATTGACTTCAGGTCTTTCTGCATATATTTATTATAGCTGATGTCAAAACGTGGTCCAGTAGTTTGACCTGAATGATCTGTACTGTAAAAAAGAGGAGTGAAATCATTGATCACACGGGAGGTATCTATCTCAGAGACAAATATCATCTGAGCTACATCTATATTCTTAACAATCATGTTATCAGTATTTCTTTTGGTAACCAGGGGGAAGAAGGGATAATTCACTGGTGTATTGAAGCTGAATATACCTTGGTTCCTGCGAACAGATATTTGACCGCAATCAGCATCTGCTACCAGGTTCTTTTTCGCTACTATTCCATAACTTTCCAGAAGATCAAATAAATTTGATTCATATACACTGGCTGAAGCATTTTGGATATCTGCGGTTACACGATCCTGGAAAATCACTACCTTGCCACCCTGCATAATATATTGATCAAGGTTATACAACTGATACTCAGTAAGGGTGTCAGCCACTCCACTTATGATGAGAGCTGATATATCTGCAGTTAATGGCTCTGTCAGGTCATTATCTGAAAGTTCATAGCTTTCGCTGATCATCTGTCTTACGGTTTGATAAGGAGTAACCTGCTCTCCCCTGCCGACTGCTATCGCTTCATTATCAGAGCTGAAAAAAGCTACCTGCTTCATTTTCTGAGCGGATATTTTCTTCACTGCCTTAGTGATATCATATTCCAGTCCCTGAGTATTTTGAATAAATGGAATCGCTTCCACTTTATCCTGATAAAGAAATGCCAGCCCCATATATATCTCTCTGAGAACCAGCTGATCCTGTTCGTTCACTCGAATTGTCATTGGCTGTATCTGATTCTTCTGTGCTTCGTCCTTTAGATCATCTTCGTCCTTGGGATCCACAAACTCATATCTAAGTTTACCTCCTGAATAAGCCTGGTATTCATCCAGAAGATCCTGGGTAAACCTGCGTGCATCTGCAAATTCACCAGGTAATGATTTAGAAAAATATGCTTTCACTACCATTCTGTCATCCAGATTCTCCACTGATCGCTTGGATGCTTTGGATATTGAATACACTTTACCTTTGGAAAAATCAAGACGTGTAAAGAAGCTTTGAGATAAAAGGGTCACAAATATTACTATTACTACGAGAATGATGAAATTTATCCAGTTTGATTTATTGCTCATTTTTCTCTCCTATTTCCACTTTCTTGATTCCAGGACTGTGATTGCCAATCGCAGGAATATTATTATCAATCCAAGGAAATAGATGATATTTCTGGTATCAATCACACCACGGGCAATACTGGAAAAATGATAGCCGATTGAAATATACTGAAAGAGTCCTGCCAAAGCTGCCGGAATAAAGAATAGTGAATACTGCAGCATATAAAGCACAAATATTATGGCAAAACTGATAATAAAGGATACAATCTGATTATTGGAAAGACTGGATGCAAACATACCTATTGCTGCATATACTCCTCCCACCAATACTAATCCCAGATAACCGCAAATTATTGAACCATAATCAATATTAGTGCCCAAAGCAATGATCGTGATAAAATGGATAAGGGTGAATAATAATCCTACTACTATCAGTTTAAGGGCTGACCAAAATTTCCCCATCACTATCTGTTCATCTGTCAGCGGGAAAGTTGTAAGCAATTCTATTGTTCCATTACTGCTCTCTTTTGCCAGCAAACCCATGGTTATCACAGGAACAAAAAACATGAAAAGAAGCGGTATCATATCAAATATTGATCTCATATCTGAGGTGTTTGCCAAAAATAAGGGACTGGCAAAAAACCAGCCGGAAAATATCAGAAATACTACCAGGAAAATATAGGCTGCCGGAGATCCGAAATATGAGTCTGTTTCTTTTTTGCATAATAATTTTGTGTAATTCATTATTTACCCCCATCAACAGTCAGTTTGCGGAATACTGCTTCCAGACTTACATCATCACGATGCATTTCAAAAAGAGCCCAGTCCTTCTTTTTCATATAATTAAAGATATCAGGTCTGCGATCAACTATACTGTCAAATTCCAGTACAACATCTGTTACCTCATTACCTTGATTCAATTTTATCAGTTTGATATTTCCCAGTAAATTTAACATTTCCTCTATCTCTTCTGAGTTGGCAGTTAATTGAAGCTTCACTGTCATTCTTTTATTCATATCTGCCTTAAGCTGATCTGATGAACCATCAGCAACTATTTTTCCTTCATGGATAATCACAATTCTGTCGCACACTGCTTGAACTTCCTGAAGAATATGACTGGATATGATCAATGTTTTTGCTTTACCAAGTTCTTTGATCAGCTCTCTGATCTCAACTATCTGATTAGGATCAAGGCCGCTGGTGGGCTCATCAAGGATCAGAATTTCAGGATCATGAATTATCGCCTGGGCTATTCCCACTCTCTGCTTGTAACCCTTGGAAAGAGTCTGAATTGGTTTCTGCACTACTCCATGAAGACCACACAATTCAATGATTTCCTTTAATCGGGCTTTGAAATTCTTCACCTGCCGGATTTCTGCTACAAATTTGAGATAATCATATACCAGCATTTCTGCGTATAGCGGATTCTGCTCAGGAAGATAACCTATCCGCTTTCTTATTTCCAGGGAATTCTCTATCACGTTATCTCCATCTACGTGAATGTTCCCCTTGGTGGGTGAAAGATAACAGGTGATCATCTTCAATGTGGTAGATTTCCCGGCTCCATTAGGTCCCAGGAAACCCAGGATCTCACCATCATGAATCTCAAAATTGATATGATCAACTGCTCTGACAGTCCCATAATCTTTTACTAAGTTTTCCAATCTGATCATGAATAAAACTCCTTAATTTATTCTTTGGATATAAATTCTACAATAGTAAGGCTTTTCTTTGTCTACCTTGTATTTGTCAAGCAGGATTTCTGTATTAACGCTCATAAATTACCCCCGTAAAATAAATAACGCATTATACTTTGTTCAACGCAACCAGCTTATCTGGTTACACTATTTTTTTCTGTATTTTGACTTTTTTCTCGTTTAAATTTGCCTAGTAGTAGGAGCAGATCTGCTTAATTGATGACTAATTACTTGCTAAATAATAAATTATCAACTATTTACATCCCCTTTCCCCAGGTTTTCATCCAAATTAGTTTCAACCTTAATTCAAATCATTACCAATCATAAGTCACCATTACTCATTTTGCACTCGAAACGACACCACATTTTTTTGTTGTGTCGTTTCGAGTGCAATTATCAGGGGATTTACTGATTTCCTCCTGATAATTGATAATTACATATTTTATGGGCAGGAAATGATGTTTTTCAGGCTTTGAGAATTTTGACCGGTTCCAGTCCCCAGGCAGAGCCTTCTGATATGGCTTTTAATATTGTGCCACCACCTGTGAAGAAATAATAAAGTTCATCTTGAAGAGCCTGCTGGTAGATTTCAGGCAATAAAGTATTAAATTCCTGCAGGGTATCCCCACCACCGAAAAGCTTTACTGCTTGATGATTAGCATCAATCCCTAAGTCCAAAGCAATCGTGCCATCCGTGAAGTGAGGAGTAAATCCCATCACAGCATTCACAAAGAATGTGCCTGCCTTGGCAAAGATGGTTTTGATATCATCCTGCTGGAAAGAAGCTTTATCAATATCAAGGATGTAATTTAATTTTTTGCCTTCTTTGAGATTATTGATATCAATTGTGCGATATTTACCTTCAAATTTGCCTTCCAGGCTATCTGATTCGATTATAAAGCGTGGCTCAATTATCTTTCCCGGATACTTGCTGGTTAATTCCACAAAATCATGGGCAGCGAGCTGATCTTCCTCACTCACACCAGCTATCTGTACTCCATATTTCACGCAAAGATAGGCATTATAGATCACTCCGCCCAACATCAGGTAGTCAGCTCTTTTTAATAAAGCAGATAATGGCTGTATCTTAGTATCAAATTTTGAGCCGGCGACAACAGCAACAAACGGTTTTTGCGGATTGAGAACGCTATCCAGATGATGAACTTCCTTTTGCATTAATATTCCGGCATAGGCAGGAATAAGTTTTGCCGGAATTATCGTGGAAGCATGGGGCTGCCAGGAGCCGAATGCATCATTTACAAATATATCGGCAATATCTGCCAGTTCTTTTCCCAGTATTTCCCTGCTTTCATCTTTGGCTTCTTCACCTTTGAACCAGCGGGTATTTGGTAAATATACAGCCTGAAGTTTATCATTTTTGAAGGCATTTGCAACTATTTCACTATCTAAATACTCTATCCCATATTTACCTTGAGTTGCCATATCAAGAGCTTTTATCCTGATACCTTTTGCTTTCAAGTATTCCACGATAGGGATAACTGAGCTTTTTTCAGATATTTCTATTTCTCCGGTTGCCTTGTTTTTGGGACGCCCTACATGGGACATTAAAACCAGTTTAGCTCCCTGGTCAATAATATAATTAATTGTTGGTAATGAGGCATCGATTCTATAAGGATCAATTATCTTTCCCTTTTTTACAACATTATGATCGACTCTCATGAGTACAATTTTTCCTTTCAGATCCGCATCCTGGATCTTCTTGAGTTTAGACATAATTCCTCCTGCTAGTTTATTTCAGTTAATATATTTTTAAATTTATTCCATTCTACCGTTTCACAAACAGCAACACCATCCTCACCTGAAAACAGGATCAGTTTTGATTTCTTATCATTTTCATAAAACTCTCTGCCATTTTGGAGTATGGCATTTAAAATCCACTTGGCTAATTGTAAATAGTTGGCAGGAAAATATGAATGCAATAGATTAATGATAAAATCGTGTCTATTCTTTGTTATCAGTTTTTGTTCATAGCTCAATCCAGTAGCCTTTATAATCCCTATTGCTACGGCTCTGCCGTGTTCTACCTGATAATCTGATACAGATTCGATCACATGTGCAAAGGTGTGTCCCAGATTCAATAATCTTCTCTCTGACTGGTCTCGCAAGTCAATTTTGCAGATATTCATTTTTTGTTCGATTGCCATCTTGATCAAAGTATGGAGTTCCGATTGCCAGTTAGATTTCAGCTCAATTAATAGTTTTAGTATCCTACTTTCAGGTAATAACGCCATTTTGATCAATTCAGCAAGTCCCGCTTGAATCTCCTTTTCTGGCAGACTCTGTAATACTTCGGGGATGATAATCACCTTTTTTGCTGGATAGAAACTGCCGATCAAATTTTTGGTTTGATGAAAATTTATGGCTGTCTTACCACCAATAGCTGCATCTATCATACCGATGAGAGTTGTGGGTATATTGATCAGATGACAACCCCGCATATAATTACTGGCAACCCAGCCAGCCAGATCAGTAGTGATCCCCCCACCCACAGCAACGATCGTAGTACTTCTATTGGCTTTCTTTTCCTGCAGCCAGGAGAATATCTTCTCTGCGGTTTTGAGATCTTTGTTAGTTTCTTCGGCTTCTATCAGCAAGCTGGGAGCATTATGATCTTTGATTGCAGGATATAAACCTGCTACATTCTGATCGATGATCAATACTGAGCTCCTGGGAATAAGCTCTAATCCCTGTGAAAGGTTGGCTTCAATAATTTCCGAAATAAATGACCCTAATTGATATTTCATATCTGCTGCCTTATTCTGTTCAATAAATATTTCAGGTAACCTTTTCTTTTGATATATAGATAGCCCATAAAACAAAGGAAAATGCTAAAGCCAAGTTTTAAAGCAAAAAAGCTGATACTAACCTGGCTATGAGTATAATTAAAATATGACACAGCCATAATGATCAGTAGTGAGACCGCGATCCAGCCAGCTTTGTAATTTGATTTGAATGCCCTTTCCACTGTGATGAAATTAAATGTCACAATAAAGAAGTAGGCAACTATCGAGGCGAATCCAGCACCTGAAATGCCATAATGTGGTATCCAGAGCCAGTTAAGAAATATATTAATGATCGCTGCCAGTACGGAAGCCAGAGCAATAACCTCTGACCTTTTCAGCATATAGAAGCCTAATACCAGGATATTTGACATCCCTCTGAGATACATGGATATTACACCAAAAAATACCAGTGCTGCACCTTCCTGATATGAACTATCCAGTACCAGGAAGATCTCTCTAGAAAATAAAATTATCACTACTGCTATCAAAGTACCGGAAAAAGAGTAAAAAGAAAACAGCATCCTAAGTTTTTCTTTTACGATCTTTATGTTCTTTTCCTGCATGATGTACGGGAAAAACAGCAGATCAAAAATGACAGTGAATAATGACATGATCATGCCGATCTTATAGGCAATTGCATAAATGCCGGCATCATAGAGAGTTCTGGCAGACAAAAGATTTAGCATGTATCTATCAGCACTCTGCAGCGATATAACCGCAAAAGTGGCTGGCACCATGAAAATTCCAAACCTGAGGATAGTTTTAAATAAGGGGAATGAAAAATGAATGTATTCAGAGACATTGTCCGAGAGATCCCGCCAGATGCCTTTGAAGTAGTATAACGAATGAAGCAGTGAAATGAAGCTTGCTGCCACTATTATATAGAAAAAAGTATTGATATTAAGGCATTTGCAAACGCTAAGTAATAATACTCCGCCCAGGGTCACCAGATTCCGGGTTAAATTCAAGACAGAATATTCTCTTGCTTGCTGCCTGATATTTAATAAAACCAGGGTAAGACTATAGAAAACATCCAGAAAGACCATGAGAGCAGTTAAACTTACCAGTAGTCCGAAATTCTGAGAGCTGTTGATAAGTAAACTTCCCAGTGGCTGCCTTAGCAGCAGAATTATCACGGTCAAGACCAGGCTGTTTATGCCTACAGCTCTCCAGGTAGTTGATATTAGGGTCTTTTTGCCATTATTATCAGGTTGCTGGTGATATAATGTCATCAAGGATTGATGCAAACCCATTTGAAAGAAATGACCAGCAATAGAGGCAAAAAGAAGTAATATGGAATATACTGCGTATTCTTCCGGTTTCAAGGCATGACTGATCACAGGTAAAAGCAGGAATATCAGGAATTTATTGAGGAAAGTACCCCAGGAATAATTCATCAGACGATTTATGATAGGTATATCTAATATTTTCATCATATTACCAGGGAATAAATCCAGGATCATCACACTTTAAACAAATAGGATAACCATTTTGGCGTGAGACTTTCAGCTTTTCGCGTATCTCTTGAAATTCCTTTTTATTCCAGATAAAAAATAGTTCTGTATTGCTCAGATTTCCAAATGAATACTGCGCATAAAAATCCATACAGCAAAGTAGGACTTCACCCTTCCAGTTAACGACCAGTTGTGATGCGGGACGCAGACAGGGAATATTTTCATGTTTTTCCTTTTTAAATATCTCCCCACCGCGATCAGTTCTCCACATATCAATGTTTTTAACTACTCCTATTAAGGCTGGGTATTTAGCAGTAAGATCATCAAGGATCGCTTTATCATCATTATCATAATTAGTGATAAAAAAGTAATTCACTCCTTTTTCATATAGATTGAGCAACAATTCCTCATTAAGGTAATCACCATTGGAATTTATCTGTATCCAGCAATACGGCATCACTTTACGGGTGTAGGCTATCAGATCAGGCAGGCGTTTATCCAGTAGTGGTTCATTATAAAAATGAGGACCTATCCTGCCGCAAAAATTAACCTCAGCCAATTCATTCATCACTTTCTTCCAGAGCCCGGATGACATTTCACCCTGAGTTCTTTTTTCAAAACGGGGATGATTAAAGCAAAATTCACAACTTCGATTGCACATGGATATTGTCTCGATATTTACTGAGACCAATCCGGTTTTTTTATATTTTAGTTTTAATTTTACTTTTCTGATTACTTCAAATTTAATAATTGAAAGCACATATTGCCTGAAAGGTACAGCAAGATTTTTATAAGTGATTATATGCTTCTGCAACCTGCGTACAATTTTCTTGATCCTCAAAAGTATCGACATTATAATCCTTCGATAAGTTCTTTTGTCTGGGCAGCAATAACTTCCCAGATATATTTTTTAAGGATCCTTTCTTTGAGCTGAGTACCCTTTTTCTTGTTTAAAGATTCCTCTATTGATTTGGCAATGGCATTTACATCCAGAGGATCAGGATATAGTGCATGTTCAGCGAAATATTCCTTTGTTCCACCCTTGGGAGTGATCACGATATTTGCTCCGGCAAGTCCAGCTTCCAGTGCTGCTCTACCAGGGGTTTCGTAGCGAGTGGGAAGTATATAACTGTGGCAGGCGGCATAGGCAGATTCCAGTATTGGATCATTATGGTCAATCCAGCCAAGATAAGTGATGTTAGAGTTTTTCTCTATTTCTGCCAGGCATTTTTTGCCTTCATCATTTACCAGAGTGTCACCTATTATAACGCAGGGAGCATCTACCTTCTGCATCGCTTTAATGATATTCAGGCCATTTTTCCGTACGGGACCCAGATGCCCTGAATATAATACGAAATCCTTTAATCCGTACTTTTCCTGAAATAAGGCAGGATCTGAATCAGCAAATCTTTTTTCCACACCATTATGTAGCACCTGGAACTTGGCAGCTTTCAGATTAAACGCATTATGCAGTAAATCGCGTTCTGCCTCTGTGTTTGGTAATATCTTTTCCGCATCCCGGCAGATTGTTTCAGTTATATAATAATCACTGAAACTTCTTTTAAATAAGCTCCTGAATGGCTTCTCCAGATCACGGTATAGTTTTATCTTCCCCGCATTGTGATTGCTGTAGAATATGGGGTTGACAATATATTTTATCCCTTTTTGCGTGAGATTAACCGTTAGAGGATAGGTGGAGATATTTGCGGTAAAAATGTAAAACAAGTCATTTTCAGTAAACTTGATATCTTCCCACATATTGAACAATTTCACATCCATGCCCAATCGGGATAAATGTTTATGAAGCATGGCAGTTTTATAAGTAGGTCCCCCGGGATTGATCTTTAATGATGGATAACTATAAAAATATATACTCACTTTTACCTCGCTAATATTTTCGCAGGATAACCATATTTCTTAAAATGTCTTCTACCCTTATTTGCTTCATATTCATATAAATACCAGCGCCATGACTTCTTATATATCCTGGCAAAATCTTCCGGATATTCATAAAATTCGTTTTCCAGTTGGCTAAATTCATATAATTCATCATCACTGTCCAGCTCCAGTACTTCACATCTTTTTGACCACCAGGAAGCGTAACTGTGCATAGTTAGATTATTGATATTATTTGCTTTCAGATATTTAAATATCTCTTCGATCAAATTCAGCATTCCATGGGCAGGATGATGATAGATAATTGCCGGGATATTACTTTTTACATTGTTATCAATCACTTTGAGATAATAATCCAGCATCTCCTCCTGGCTAAAATGTGAGCGTCTTAACCTGCCGGGGCTTATTGGATGAATGGGAATCTGTAATAACCTTTGCTTTCCCTGCTTTCGCATTACAGGCAATGAATCCCAGGCAAAACTGAACTCAGAAGAGTAAGTAAATCCTGATTCAAATAAAACTTCTTCCAATGCCTGATTCCAGTCTCCAAAAGGTGCAGCAAATCCCGCTGGACTTATCTTATGATCTAATAACTTATTCAATCCTACTTGAATATTTTCAAGGCTATTTACTTTATCCTGATATACATAATGCTTATCACAATGAAGACTTATCTCTTGATCCTGCATCGCTTTATAATACTCAAGAATTGCATTATCATGAACATCAACAAACCAGGTAGCTGATATCCCATATTTTCTGCAAATTTCATATAGAGCTTTGATTTCACCTATCTCAGCAAAATCTGTATCTATCCTGAATATGAAAAGCGGTTTTTCATCAGGTAAACTGCCATATCCCAATAGTTCTTTACCGGATTTTTTAAAAGCATCCACTAAAAAGTTTTTTACAAATCGGGTGATTTCACGATAATTGATCATGCTGACTCTTTCGGATGGCAGCTCCTGTCTGGAATAATAAAATTGCCTTCTTTGACTTACTCCCACAGTAAGATCATTAAGCTTGATCGGGAAGAAATATCTGGTTCTCTCAACTCCAAACTCTGATTCATAAATCTCCATTTGAAATCCGAACCTGTATTCTTCTCCTGACCAGATCAGTTTTTCTTCTGATTTCAGCCTTTTTTTTAATCTTCCCCAGACTGATGTGAAAATGAATATAACCTTTTTACCAAAGCGTTTACGCAATATTTGCAACTTTTCATCAGAAATAATATCAACAAATATCAGAGCAGAATATTTGGTTTTCCGGGACACTTGATCGGAAGCATTAAAAATATCATAAGGTATTCCTATTTGAATCAGCAAATTTTCCCACATCTCTGATTGACCAAGAATGCATAATTTATTAATGCTCATCAATTAAATCCTTCAATTTTGTTATTAACTGTTGCTCTCTAATCTTAATATCATACAACACTTCCACCCGATCAGCAGCTTCTTTGCCTTTCTCAATAACAGCATTCATAGCCATCTCGATTTTATCAACTGCTTCCTGAATATCTCGTGTTTCCAGCACAAAACCAGTATCTCCTATCCTCTCTTCCATGCTGGGAAGTGAGCTAACCACTGGTACACATTGCCATGACATCGCTTCCACCACTGCTAATCCAAAAGATTCGTTCCTGGAAAACTGACAATATACCTTAGTCTTTTGATACCATTCATTCAGGCTTTCTTCAGCCATAGGAGGTATTATCACCAGATTATCGGAATTAATTTTTTCAGCTATTTTCTCTTTCAAATTACCTTCAGGTCCTATGATCACAAATTGATATGCAGGTAAGTTTTGAGCAGCCTTAATAAAAAGATCAATCCCTTTCTCCATATACCTTGCTGCCGTATTGCCTGAGCATACAGTAAGAACTAGTTTTTCTTTCTTTAAGATTTCCATTCCCTGCTGATTTATTTCAATCCCATTATAAATACGAACCATTTTAGCTGTAAATTGAGGAAATATTTCACATAACCTTTTTTGGTAATGATCAGAAACATTAATTATCAGATCAGCATTTTTTAGTATAAAGTAAAAGTGAGAAGATATCGCCTTTGGCTCAACGTTATCATATAAGAGAGCTTTTACCTCATAACCACCAATAACAACTGCACACTTCTTTCTGAAAAACTTTGACCAGAACACCCCAGTCCTTGCCCGATAATCAGCAAACCAGCAATAAATTAGGTCTGACCTTTGGATCTGCCACATTGAACCCCAAAAGATCAATAGATAATTCCAGATTGATTTCTTCAATTTATTGCCACAAGCTGATTCCAGAGAATACTCCTTTCTCAGAATTTGAATATCCTTTTGCACAAATGGGGCATTATATGCACTAAAGAACAGCAATCTTTTCATTTACCTTACCAGGATGATCTTCCCGCGTTCAACATCTCCATCACTGCTGCTAATCAAATAAAAATATACCCCTGATGAACATTTTTTTCCCGCAGAATTAGTCCCATCCCACTCAAATTGCTGAAAATTATTCAAATCCAGTTCTCTAACGAGTAACCCTTCCAAATCATAGATATTGCAGGTTGTGCCACCCAGGGGCATTGTGAGATGATCCTTGTTCTCTATCATCACAAGTGCATCCTTTTCCGGATAAAATGGATTGGGATATACCAGTATCTTACTTAATTCCTTTTCCTGATTATCCTCATCACTCACACCAATCATCACAGAATTCAGCCCACTCGCTGTGGCAATATACATTGTTCCCGTATTTTTATCATAAACCAGATCATTTATCTTATTGGATAATAAGGGACTATTATCCATGTTCCAGGTATTAAATTTGTTATTATCTATGTCATACCGGCATATTCCATTGGTTTCGGTACCAATCCATAAATTATTAAAGGGATCAACAAGTAATGCTGTGGGATAAGTACTCACTCCGCCATATAATCTCTCCTGACCCTCAAAATACCACCAGTCTGGAGAGTCATTTACTCCAATGATCAATGTCTGCGGTTGCCAGCTTGAGGATGTCCCATTGCCTGACAAATATTGACACTTAGTGCTTTCTTTCCCATACCGGAACCAGTCTTCACCATCATACCGATATAGTGCCTTGGAAGACGCTATCCAGATTTGATCTTCAAACATTTCATGCCTTTCAATGGCATCATATACGTGGCCATTCGTAAAATCCTGATTTGCTGGCTGCTCCCAGTTCACAATGTCATCAGTCTCTGGAAGTCCTTCCCCTGTCCATAACTCAAATCCTGATAACCAGCTACCAATTACGGTGTAATGCTCTCCCTGATAAGCATATATTATATTAGGGGCCCCTTCATACAACACATCGGGAGCGATAAAAAAATGCTGCTGCTCAACATTTTCATTATAAAGTGCAACACCACCATCAGGTGCTTCAATACCATTATAAAAGCTTAACCAAATATAACCATCCCTGCCCAGAAATGAATTACCAATATTTCCAGTCGGTAAATGACCAGCCTCGTCAAAATAGTAATAAAAATCCCACTCTGGATCATCTGGATTATTGTAATCCAAAATATTTATTCCCGAAAAAGCTTCATCCAGATTGGAATAAGAAGTAAACCAGAATTTATCGTTAGCCAAAGGAACGATGGAATTGATATTATTACTGGTAAGTCCCGAATTCTCAGAAGAATAATTTCTCCATTCATATTCATCCCATACAGATAATCCCCTATTTCCTCTTCTGGTGTCGGGAGGACTCAAAATCCCATTCCCAACCCATAATCTGTCCTGGTTATCCATTTTCAAGGTAGTAGTGAAATTGGCTCCAATACAGTTCTGAGTTATAGGATCGCTCCAGTAATCTCCATTATAGATCAATATTCCGTCTCCCCAGGTCGAGATTACTATTCCTCCCTGAAATTCTTTGATAGAGGTTACCATGCTGTTAAGAGTACCCAGATCATCCTGCGTCCACACAGTTTCACTGCCATCTATTCCAAACTTGATTATCATTTCCTCATCACTATCAAGCACCTTAAGCTCATCCTCATCCCAATATCCCTTGCTTGCCCAGATATTGCCTTCCTGATCAAGAAATACAGGGTAATACGCCACATCTTCACCAAATTTCTGCATTACTCTACCACCAATAAGTGTATCCTCAAAGTAATAGATACCGGATTTTGTCCCTATCGCTGTTCGGGAATCCTTACATGAAATACTTGTGATATAATTATCTCCCAGTTCTGAATTTGAAGAATTTAATTGCTGCCAGACAATCTCTTCTGCATTTAGATCTGCATAATCTATACCATTCTCTGAACCGCAATATAATATCCCGTTATCGTTTATTGCTATTGCATTGTAATTAGCCGAACTCAGTCCATCACTCTGATCATAATTAGCCACTGCCGGCAGAGGCCAGACTGGTAATTCACTGAATATACTGATCCCATCATCTGTGATCGCCACATATTTCTCATTATATGATGCCAAAGCATATACTTTTTCTGATGACAATCCATTTTCTTCACCAAGTGGCATCTTAAATTCACCATCTGCTATTCTATTAATACCCGCAGTTTTACTACCTATCAGTAGAGTTCCATCTGCTAGCAATTCGATTGAGCTCAGTTCATTATCAGT
>Ga0075120_10001188_pt1 | contig 20815 bp, 9 predicted proteins | sample AntAceMetag02UKL_FD_69792 | JGI IMG/M metagenome (GOLD analysis project Ga0075120, IMG submission 69792) | Saline lake microbial communities from Ace Lake, Antarctica - Antarctic Ace Lake Metagenome 02UKL | ecosystem: Environmental > Aquatic > Non-marine Saline and Alkaline > Saline | place... | reverse complement strand
AAGTTAAAGCAAAAATATTCTCTTGATTTTTATCATTTAAATAAACTGTCAATCCATCTAAACTTTTTAAACCTGTCCAGTTATTACCTAAAACAAAAAGTTCAGTTTCAATTTCTGTTACATCAAATTGTTCTCTATACCAATTATTAATTGTCTGCCCTGAATCGTTTGGTTGTACTATTATTTGTACAAAATGATTATCGGCTGAAGTAAAAAGAACTGATTCATAATTATCACTAATTTTTGTTGTCCATTCAGCTGGATAGTAAATAGTATAGTTATAATCAGTATTTTTAATTTCTTTTATATTTAAATTTTCTATTAGTTTACCAGCGCCAGCAGGATTATAAAGATTATTTAATTCTATTAAGTCACCATAACCGTCACTATCTGTATCTGTCTGACTTAAATCCGTACCCAATAATTGCTCTTCGCTATCAGTTAAATCGTCGCCATCACTATCTATACCTTTAATTGCTGAAGGTGGCAAATATTCTTCTGGATTAATAATTTCTTCCTGAGTGGAAGTTGCTATATCTTCTTCTGAGATATCTGGTAAAATACCAGCCGATATGTTCTCGTGAGATTGTTCGTTTGTTTTAGATGTCTCTTGTTTAGTTTCGTTATCTAATATTTTTTCTTGTTTGGTGTTTAACTCTGGCAAAGTTGTTTCCTGTATTTGCTTATCATTATTAGCAAACAAAACATAATACATGAGGGTTGCCAATGCAAATAAAACAATCACACCTGTCGATAGTATAATTATTCCAGTCATTTTTGCCTGACTAACTTTTACGTGTTCGGTTCGATATTTTTCTGGCATTGAATGAATTTCTATGCCTTCGTCTATTTTATTTTCTTTCGCCTGATTTTCTGGCATGACTGTATCTTTTTTGTTTTGATTTTTTTTAAAAAATAAATTCATAACAATAAATTATTTGATTTCATATAATTTCCCTGGTCCATTTGGATTGTAGCCACCTTTCACTTCATCGCCATCCAAATAACCATCTCCGTCAGAGTCAGGATTATTTGGATCGGTTAAGTAAACTTTTACTTCTTCTCTATCAAATAAACCATCTTTATCTGTATCTACTTCGCTAATACTTGTTCCTAACAACTTTTCTTCCTCGTCTGTTAAGCCATCCTGATCACTATCAATTGGTTTTTCAATAATGTCTGTTATTATAATTTCCGTATTATCAACATCTATATTTTGGTCAATTTCAGTATCTATAATATCTTTTTGCATATCTATAAGCGACTGTTCATCAATTAATTGTTTCGGGCTATCTTTAGATAAAAAATTATAGATAAAAAATCCGAATATCAACAATAACACTATTACTAATAAACCAACAAAAATATATAAAAAATTTTTATTCCCATTATTGACTAGCTGATCTGCTTCATTTGACTGCAACGAATTATTTATTGCTTTTGGCTGAAAAGCTTTTGGTTTATCGTTCTTATCTACATCAGCAAAAATATCTTCAGTTGAAACGGGTTGTTTATTCTGTTGATCAGACTGACTATTGTTTTTAATTTTTTCTTGGTTGTTTAAATCATCAAACATAATATTTAAATTATTATTTATTATATTAATTACTAATAGGTGTTAATTCTATTTCGTTAGATTTATCACTCTCGTTTTCATACGCATCTATAGCTGTGACTGTAATGTAATAATTAATTCCATTAATTAAATTTATAAGTTTATAATTACAGTCATTATTTTCACAAGTAGAATCAGTATTAACCTCGGCCGTATCACCATACAAACCAGAAGCAGTGCCATAATATATTTTATATTTTATAGCATCTTCTTGCTCTGACCAATCTAAATTTGCTTCCATGTTACCAGCTGAACCGTTTAAATCAACAATTAAAGAGGGTGGCGTAGAATCTGTTGGTATCACGCTTGTTTCATTTGAATAACTGCTCTCTGCTTTAGTATTATAATAAGCTGTAACTGTAAAATAATAAATCTGTCCATTTGTTAATCCAGAAATTATTTTTGAAGTCACATTACCAACATCCAAAAAATTATCATAATTACCAGAATTTTTTCCATAATATAATTTGTAACCATCAGCTCCAGTTACTGGCAACCAAGAAGTAACCACTTTACCGCCAGTTTGCTGATCGCTAGCAGTTATTACCGTAGTCAATGGCATATCTTCTCTTAAAAAATAATATTCTTTTAATAAATCTAAATTTTCTGAATATCCTCTAATTACAGTATCCTTTAAGATGGCTGGTAAATCATCAGCTGTACCGATATCACCTGTATCACGGCAATAGTACAATTCAAAATTATTATTAATACAACTCGTTCCTTCTAACCCAGAGCTACAATTGTCTGCGCTATCTCGCCACGGAGCCCAATAATTAGTAGAGTCAGTTGGTGGCCATGGATTAGCGCATAAAAATACATATGCATCTGCTTCACCTATCTTCTTTTGCCCAATTGTAGAAGGACTGATCACAATATCTTCACTAATAGTTGCTTCGGCATAAATTGTTGTTTTTGCATCTTGTTGATTTTGAGCTAAAATTGTTTGCTGACTACTATTAATCACTTGATTTCCATTGGCAAAATCAACTACGGCATCGTTATCTATTTGCCAATCCCAAGTCCAACTATATAAACCCGAAAACGGAACAATTGCTTCACCTAATGAATTTAATGTTTGAGCATAGAAAACCTTATCACCATCTTTCTCTGTGTCATATCCAACTAAAGTTGAATTATTATCAGTTGGATTATCATAAGCTGTCTGAAATAAATAACTTAATGGATCAATAACGATATTATTTAATTGACAAATGTCTTGTCCTACAGTAAATGACCAAATTTTAGAATTAATGAACTGCTTAGCATTAAAAGAATCATTAGCTTGACCAAACATGCCAATACTGTGTGTACTTAAAACTCCAGTTGATAAATCGTCAGTGATATTATCATCACCTTTTATAATGGCATAATGCAAAATATTCGCATCAAGCACGTTGGTTGGAGTAAAAGTTATTAGCCCTACCCCATCCTGATTATTATAACCACCAACTGTACCTTCTATAGAACAATAATTATGATTTTCACTAGCTAAGGCGACTATTCTTTCACCAAAAATTGGTTCAAAAATTTTAACTATTTTGGCTATAAATTTATATTTTATTTTATTTTCGCTAGCTAAAAAATTTGTTCCAGCTGGACATTGATTTTCACCATAATCCCCTATAACTATAAAATTATTTGTAAAACTAGCCGTGTCCATTTCTTGATCAAAGGTAGCGTTAATTAAAATATTTCTACAAACATTAGTAGCATTATTAACAGGAATAGTTTGAGCAATCTCTGGTCTGACATGACAACAAGTATCATTGCCACATCCATCAATTCCACCACTGCATTGGCTATCAGATGAACAACCGCAACATAATCCCCTGTCTTCACTATCACAAGGTGATTGGTTTGCCCAACACGATAAAGGTGCCGCACAATTATCATTATTTGGATTACAGCAACAACGACAATCATCGCCATCTTCATCTAAGCATTCTAATCCAGCTAAACAACTTAATTCACCAGTTGCACAAGCAACAATACCTTCGTTTTGACATTGATCGCCAGACCCGCCACCGCCCGCCTGACAAGTACAACTAGCTTCATCACAATACAATCCTGTCTGGCACATATCATTATCAGCTTGGCAAATTAATTGATCCAAATCGCTATCACAAGAATCACCAAAACTACCACCTGGTTGGCAAGTACAATTAATTACATCGCAATACAAACCATCTAAACACACACTGTCATTCGCTTGGCAACTAGCAGAAGCTATGTCAGCATCACAAGATTCTCCTTGCATAGCTTGATCAAGACAAACTCCTAACGGATAATCAAAATCATTAATTTCACAATATCTATTTGGTTGACCATAACAATTACAAGCCTGATCACTCACTACTTGATTTACTTGTCCATCTATTATAACTCGACAACCAGTACATAAACCATAATCAGGGGCACCTGAGCCACAATTACCAGCGTTACAAGTTAAACCAGCACAACAATCTTGAGCGTCATAACCAACTCGACAACAACATTCACAAACAGAATTACCTAATATGCATTCATTATTATTGCAAGTAGAGTCATCTGGACAAATTTCATCATCTATTGCACATTGATTATTTTGGCACTCAAAACCACTATCACACAAATCACATTCTTCTGGTGTACCTAACACTCCCACACTACACCAATTGTTAGTATCTAAAAATGAACCAATTGGGCAAGAAGTTTCACCTGAATTTATCTGCCAAATAGATTGATTGTTAACCAAGCGACATTCAGCTAAATAACCTGATATTAAACTACCACTAGTTTTGTCACAACTCTGATTATTTATTTTACATTTGTTTATATCAACGTCATAAATACAATTATTACTACATTCAGTATAATTATTGTTACAATAATCATTCCCACACATTCCAACTGATGCTTCATCTCTGGTTTGACATTGACCTGGTGAATTTGGGCACATATCAGTCGAGATGCAAGCTTCAGTTGTGGTATAACCACTACAATTTAAAATATAATCATTAGATGTTGTTGAAAAGTTCCAGCCAAAACCGCAAGTGGAAGAATCTGAACCTGAACATTCACCTTCACTTCGACAAATACCAGCCCAATAAGTACCTGAGCTACAACATTCTTCGCCTAATTCACATTGATCAGAGGCTGAGCAAGTGCCAACTGTAAATTGTAAAGTATTACTATTAACACCATTTTTTATTACCTTAAACGGACCAGTTTGAGACCCTGTTGGTATCTGCATTTCTATGTTTTGATTAGTCCAAACATTAAAAACCGTACTATTAATATCATTATAAAAAACTGCTTGTCCGTTGTCTTGAGTATTTTCAAAATTATCTCCATATACATTAATGGTTTGTCCAGTTGGACCATTGTGTGGTTCTAGTAAACAAATTCCTGGACCTGCTTCCCCTCTAATAATTGTAAAATTAGCTGGTTCACTAACATGTCCATCTCTGTTAGTTACTATTATTTTATATTCACCCAAATCAATTCCATCAGGCACTTTAACGGTAATATACGTATCGTGCCAAAATTTTTCTCGACATTCTTCAACAAAATCTATGTCTGCATAAATTAAATTATTTGGATCAGCTGGTGAGTAAAAATGAACTAAACTTGAGCTAACACTGTATATTTTGAAATTACTACCATAGATAGTGATATATTGACCAGTTGGTCCTCTGTCTGGATTAATATAATCTATGGTTGGATTATTTATATAATCGTATAATGTTTCAAAAATTAAACTATTAGAATTTTTTTCATCAATATTAATAAAAATTGAATTCTTACCAATGTCTATATTTGGCACGGTGGCTTTGACCGACGTGCCTGTCCAGTCAGAAATATTATTAGCAACTACATTGTTCGTCTCATTGCCAAAAAATACATTTTTTTCTGTACCATCAAAAGAAATTCCTTCTAAAGAAAAACTGTCGCCAAAATATCCTTGATTGGGCTCCGCCAAACAAAGACCTGGACGAATCATATCATTAACATCAAAATCATTGATAATTGGTCCTCGACTATCAATCGTTGTATCGCTTTCATTATCTGCCCGAGTAACCTTTATTGGACCGTCAATAGCTTCGTCAGGTACTATTATAATTATTTGACTATCTAACCAATAATCAACGCAATTAGAATTAACCTCATTAGGAAAAGAAGCTACTCGATCATCTGCATCACCGAATAAATTGCCATCATTATTAGTATCAGTGCCAGCGAAGACTACTTCACCAACTACATTATCAAAATAACGACCACCGATTGTAATAAAATTACCTGACGCTCCATTGGGCGTATTATCAATATCAATTGGACTAATCCATTCTATAACTGGTGCCCCTAAACATTTACAGTCTTGCTCTGACTTACATTCTAGATAAGCCTGGCACATATTATTTGAAGCTTCACATTCAGGAGTAAGAACATCACCATCGCAAAAATCACCGTAACCACCTTTGTCATAACAATAACAATCATCACCACAATATTCGTCATCGTCACATAAACCGCTATCAATATCACATGTGGGCGTCAAAGTATTAGCATCACAACGAGTTAAAGTTGAATAACCACCACCAGGAGATTCATTTCCTATCGTTCCTCCTCCAGAAGAAGTACCATCACTGCCTGTTGCTTCTAATATTTGTGACAATATAAAACTGGCAATAGCAAAAGCAGATAGCGCAATTATCAAACCAATAATAGCACCAATTAATATTTTTTTTGCCTGTTCTACTTTTTCTGAATTTCCTTCAGCACTCATCCAAAGCCAACCAGCATAAACAATTAGTCCAACGGCAATTATACCTAAAAAACCTAAAATTATTCTAATAATATTAGCAACAATAATTCGTGGATCCTCTTGTCCTAGACCGGTCATTTCTCCATATTCTAAACCTAGTTCAGTATCTGCGGCTAAAGCAAAATGAGCTGAAGTACAACAGATAATTGTTAAAAATATAAAGATTAATACAGTTTTAATAATTTGTGGCATGATATTATTTTTAAAATTATTGGCAGCTTTCAACTGCGCTTGGTTGGCCGTTGCAACATGAAGGACTACCAGATACACCTAACCCAGAACAAGGGCTATAACAATTTTGATAAATATCTCTTATGTTAGAATTTATTTGTGGTAAATAATTAGTATTTTCGTTAAATTGATCATGATTAATAATAGTTGTCGTTTGTTTATTTATTGAATTGTCGTTTTTTTCTATCCAATAATTTAATTGGCTACTTGGACTGCTAGTAATGGTAATACTTGATGTATTCAAGCTACGACTCATAATTAATTTATCGAAAGTAACTTCAGGTTCAACATTTAAACCTACATTTAAATCATTTATGTAAGGATCGATGCTGATAATTTCTGGTGCTGTTATATCTATATTATTATTAGTATTAAATAGCCAAGTGTAATCATCGCCTTGCGTATCTTGACTAGGATTATTTTCATTGTAAGCTATTAATCCGCTTTGCGATTCAGGACCTTGTGCAATGCCATTTTCATTACCATCTAAAGAATTACTTGCCATATCGACTATACCGTTATAAGGAAAATTTGCAGTAGATTCACCTATAGCAGTGAGAGTAGCTGCTTTAACTAAAACTGACAGGTTTTTATCTCCAGGCAAACAATAGACTGTATCACCACAAGAATTTACACCACATGCATTTTCAGTTAAAAATTCAATTGTTTGATATTGATTAGAAATATAAAAATTACCAGCTACTATTCCATTATCTGTTTCATTTCTGATAACTATATTATCAAATCCACCACCGCTGAAACCACTAGCAGCAATTGGATCTATCGCCTCATTAAAATTAATTTGAATAACTACATTTCTTGGTTCAATCGAATCGGGCTGTGGCACTATACTTTTTATCTGAGGCGACGTAACGTCGATAAATGTTCCTATCTCAAAAGACCAATCATAGGCAATCTCACCTATTGCTCCAGGAAAAGCTTCTCCACCATTTGCTTTTGCAATATTGTTTGACAAAGCTACGCTATACCAAATTTTTTCTGAAGGACTACCTAGATATTGAACTGGGTTAAAAACAAAAATTTTATTGTCATCGGTTTTAGACACTTGAACATCAGTTACAAATGATCCAGTTGAACCATCAATAGTTTTATAAATCTTTACGTTATCAACATTTAAATCTTCGCCAGACATAATAGTTGAGATATCCATTGCTTCTTTAAAAGTAATGACAATATTTGTATTACGCGGTAAATTCTTTTGATTACGAGTCGGATAATGAGATTCAATAATACCTGAACCAAGAGCAGCAATTCCACCAGAATTAATACCAGGTCCGCCAGCAAAATTAATACTACCGCTAGTTGAATCTAGTAATTTATTAAGTATAAAACTAGCTATAGCAAAAGAAGATAAAGCAATTACTAAACCAATAATTGCATTTTTTAAAATCATTTTAGCTTTTTCAATTTTTTCTTCATTACCTTCACTGGACATCCAAAGCCAACCAGCGTAAGTAATCAATCCAACAGCTATTATTCCTAAAAATCCTAAAAATATTCTAATAATATTAGCCGCGATAATTCTCGGATCAGTATCACCCAAACCTGTCTGCTCGGCATATTCTAGACCCACATTAACTTCATCTGCCAATGCGATATGTGCAGAAAATAAAAAAACAGCCATAACTATAACCGTCAAACACATGGCTCTTTTGATATTCTTTTTGTTAATAATATAATTATTTTGCATGGGGCAAACTTAAACTATATTTAAATAATTTTATTGAAACATTACAACTATATCTATTTTGACTTTTACACAATTTTATAATATTATTATAACATAATTAAAACTTTTGAAGCAAATGGAATGACTATAGACAGAATTGTAAACAAATTTAAAGAATATAATACTGACGCTGATACAGCCTTATTAGAGTTGGCTTGTGAATTTGCTCAAAAAGCTCATCAAAATCAAAAAAGAAAAAGTGGCGAACCATACATTCAACATAGTCTACACACAGCTTTTGTTTTAGTAAACATGAAAGCTGATTTAAATACGGTCATTGCTGGACTGCTACACGATATTCCAGAAGACACAGAATATACCCTAGCAGATATAGAAAAAAATTTCGGTAAAGAAATTTCAGTTCTAGTTGAAGGTATAACTAAGTTAAGTAAAATTAAATATCGTGGTATTGAACGCTATCGAGAAAGTTTAAAAAAAATGTTTTTATCAATGGCTCAAGATTTAAGAGTAATATTGATAAAATTTGCCGACCGTCTACATAATTTACGAACACTTGATGCTCTACCCCAAGAAAAACGTTTGCGTATTGCTAAAGAAACTCTAGAAATCTATGTACCGATTGCAGGACTACTCGGTATCTGGCATCTAAAATGGCAACTAGAAGACATATGTTTTAAATATCTCTATCCAGAAGAATACGAAAAATTAGAATATAAATACGAAGTTGAAAAAAAACTTGAACATAATAAATTTATTCAAAAAATAAAAAACATCTTGGGTGCTAAACTTCAAGATTCAAACATTGAATATGAAATAACTAGTCGCTTCAAACATCTCTATAGTATCTGGCAAAAAATGCAGGACAAACACCGACATTTTGATGAAATATATGACGTATTTGCTTTACGCATAATAGTACCAACAATAGCTGACTGTTATAAAGTTTTAGGTATTATTCATTCGATCTGGCGACCAAAAACTAATCGTTTCAAAGATTATATTGCTATGCCAAAACCAAATGGTTATCGTAGTTTACATACAACCGTGTTCGGCCCCGACAATAAAGCTATTGAATTTCAAATCAAAACAAAAGAAATGGATGATGAGGCTAAATTCGGTATTTCTGCGCATTGGTACTACAAAAATAAAGTTGGCAGTCCTCAAGATATTAAAAAACAACCAACTTGGATACAAGATATTTTAAATATTCAAAAAGATGCAAAAAATACTCACGACTTTTTAAAACAAATAAAATTTGATGTTTTTCAAGATCGCATCTTTGTTTTTACCCCCCACGGTGATGTCTTTGATTTACCAGAAAATGCTACACCAGTAGATTTTGCTTTTGCTGTCCATACTGATATTGGAAGTCATGCTGTCGGAGCCTTAATTAACGACAAAATGTCTACCTTAGATCAAGAACTCCATAATGGCGATATGGTAGAAATTATAATTGATAAAAAAAGGAAGGGGCCGAATCAAGATTGGCTTAAATTCGTCAAAACTGCACGAGCCAGAAGTAAAATTAAACAATCAGAAAAATACAACGTATTAGAAAATATCAAAAAATTCATCCCCAAAATATAATTTTTTATATAAAATAAAACACACGATTTTCATCGTGTGTTTTATTTTATATAAAAGTACTATTTACTTCCTAAAATTTTCTTAACTACTTCTCCAACTTTATTGCCATCGGCTTTACCTTTTACTTTTGCCATAGTCTGACCCATAATTTTACCAAAGTCTTTCATTGTTACTTCATCTATTGAAGAAATAATTTCATCAACAATTTTTTCTAATTCTTTATCACTTAATTGAACTGGCATATAAACAACTAATATTTCTAATTCAGCCTTTTCTTTGTCAGCTAAATCTTTTCGATCAGCTTGCTTGTAGGACTCAATTGAATCACGTCTTTTTTTAATTTCGCTATTTATAACATCTATCGTCTGTTCATCGGATAATTTTGCTTCTCCGCCTTTTCTTAAAGTTATTTCTTTATTGCGCAAAGCAGCCACCAACATTCTCAGAACAGATACTTTTTCTGTCTGCTTTTCTTTTATAGCACTTACCAAGTCTTGATTTATTTTTTCGAACAATTCCATAGTTTTGTTTTTACCATCTTCTTCTAGGTTCTTCCTTGAGCTTACCAATCTTTCTTAAATATTCTCTTTCTTCTCGAAGTTTTTGACCAACTAAAGCCCGGGTTTTCTGTTTATTTTTATTTATTCTTGGCTGTAAATATTGATTGTGTCTGGCTTGAAGTAGTTTTTTGCTCTGTTGTAAACGCTTATTAAATCTTCGCAAAAAACTTTCAAAACTTTCACCTTTCTTTCTTTTAAATTCTGTCACAACGACACCTTCCTTTCTAGATTATATTTTTTATTTAACAATTGTTTTATCGTCGCTTTTAACTGTTAATCTTTTATCAATCTCATTTATAATTTTTTTGTAATCAACTATTTCTTGATTACCTGATTCCATATCACGAATAATTATTGTGCCATCCATTATTTCTTTTTGCCCCAATATCAAGCAATATCTCACACCTAGACGGTTAGCCATTTCAAGTTGTGCTTTTAAATTATCTTTAACAAAAGCTTGTCTAACATTATAACCAGAGCGTCTCAATTCTTCAAAAAATATCATTGCTTTTCTCTTTGCTGCTTCTCCTAATTGAGCTAAAAATAAATCAGGTCGATGATTATTTTTGATTGGTATATTATTTTCTTTAATCTTTATGATTACTCTTTCTATTCCGATAGCAAAACCGCAAGCAGGCGTAGGTTGCCCGCCCATAAATTCTACTAAATCGTCGTATCTACCACCGGCAGCTAAAGCTGATTGCCGACTAGTTTCTTTGGTTTCATCACTTGATTCAACTGGCCAAACCTCGAAAACAGTTTTAGTATAATAATCCAAACCTCTAACTAATTTTGAATTTAAATTATAAGGAATATCAAGTTCATCTAGATATTCTAAAACTTTGATAAAATGGTCACGACATTCATTACATAAACTATCTACTATTTGAGGTACGCCAGAAGCTAATTCTGAACAATCTTTCTCTTTACAATCAAGTAAACGTAGCGGATTTTTAGTTAATCTCTTTTTACAATCAACGCATAGTTTTGCTCGTCTGCCTCTCTCTTTGTAATATTCTAATAATTTCTCGTGATATTCTTTTCGACACTCCGAACAACCAATACTATTCACTTGCATAATAACTTCTATCTGTAATTCTCTAAAAAAATTATAAGCAATTGCTATCATTTGAGCATCAGCCACTGGACTGGCTTCACCTATACTTTCTAAATTAATTTGAGTAAATTGTCGTAAACGTCCAGATTGTGGTTTGTCATGACGAAAAACTTGTCCCAACCAATAAAAATTAACTGGCTGAGGCTGATTTATCATACCATGTTCAATATAAGCTCTAACTAAACTTGGTGTTGCCTCTGGTCTTAGAGCTACTTTATTACCACCCTTATCAACAAAACTATACATTTCTTTTGTAACAATATCGCTAGTTTTTCCTGATGAACGTTCGTATAATTCTAGATTTTCCATAATCGGGGTATCTATCTGTTTGAAACCATAAGCTATAGCTAAATCCCCTGCTTTTTTCTTTACCAAATTCCAATATTTTAAATCATCGGGCATAACATCTTTCATGCCTCTTAATCTAAAAAAGTTTTTTACTTTTCTACTTCTGGTAGGTTTTATTTCTTGTTTATTTATTCTATTTTTATTATTTGAAAATCTAGGCATAATCACTTAAATTATATTTTTTAAAATTGATATTCTTGAGTTTGAAATAAATTAACTCTATCAAACGGCCAACCTCTCAATAAAACTTTTCCGACTAAAAAACTTTCATCAACCGAACCAAAACTACGTGAATCTTTTGATGCATTTCGATTATCACCTAAAACATAATATTCGTTATCGTCTAAAATTATAATCTCCTCATTTAAACCATAAGTTTTTATTTTTGCATCTAGATAATCTTCATTAATTTCTTTACCAAACGGACTCTGACTATTGTATATATAAACTTCACCGTTTTTAATTTGTACTTTTTCTCCTGGCAAACCAATCACTCTTTTAATAAAATATTCTTTCGGATTTCTCGGATATTTAAAAACAACAATATCACCTCTTCCAGGAGCAGAAAAACGATAACTTATTTCATCTATAATTAAATACTCCTGATCATAAAAGGTAGGCTCCATAGAAGCACCTTTAACATAAAATGGTTGTATTAAAAAATATCTAATTGGCATTATTATCGCCAATGATATTACAACCACTTTAATCAACTCAAAAGTAAAACTAAAAAAATTCTTTATCATAATTAAAATAATAGCTTATCGTTAATTTGTCAATAAGCTATTAACAATTGTCATAACCAAACACATTATAACAATAATTCACAAAAAAAGCAAAAAATCTATTTTATAACCATATTTTACTATTTCGCACACCGGAAACCAATAGTGGGAGTAGCAATAATTGGGGAATTACTTAAGTCAAGTGAATAAATTCCTTCATAGCCCCTGACAAAGCCTCTCAAATTATTGTCATTATCACCCACTTTAATCATGCCGATACCATTTGAAGAATTGTAGTAATAAGGAGGAGCAAAATTGAAATCTCCCATATCTATAGCATAATATTCTTGCCATTCGTCAAGAACAGGTTCAGGCAAGGCAGATGAAGATATTATTCTGTCGGTCCATTCTGCCAATACTCCAGTAAATTCATAAACTATATTATCGTTAGTTAAAACAAACTCTTGACTAGTGGTAGCTAGTTGCATGCCATCAATATCAACATTAACATCATTTTTTACTACTCTTATAATGTTTTCAGTAATAGTCAACCATTCATTTTCAGATATTAAATGATAACCATTGCCTAAATTTTGACAAACTAATTGTGCTTCACCTTGACTGACATCAGTCCAAACTTCATTGTCATTTAAAGTTTGGCGAATAATAATTGTATTCTCTATATTTTTTCCTGCTTTGTAGGCCATAACACAGAAGCCTGGCATAGTACCGTATTTAGCTGAGCCTGGTACCCAAATATAACCATCATCACAATAACCTTCGAAAGCACCAGCAACAACTTTACCCTCTACACCAATATCACCCATAGTTTCATCAACAGCATTTTCCAAAATTGTACCGCAAGAACCACCAGCGCAAGCCATCATTCGACCATCAATTAACAATTCACCAATCACACTGACTTTGCCTTGATTATTAATATTCATTATACTTACTTGATTATATTGAAAATCAGCTACATCGCCTTGACCCGTCTGATCAACTACAAATACAGCTTGAGTTGCACTAGCTATAATTCTCATTGGTTCAATTATCTGCACCTCTGGTGTTGAAGTTGCATTTGCCAACGGTATGGCTCCAATAACTAAATTACCATTATTATTAATAGTAAATTTAGAATCAACAATTGTTTGAAAGCTACTTATATCTTGAGAATTATACAATTCGTAAATATCATCTTGAATCCCTGCTAAATCATTTTTGATTCCAATTATATCTTCCTGTGCGTAACTCAAAATTTTAGCAATATCTGCGATGTCGTCTTCATTATTTAGAATTCTTTTATCTAAATCATCTGTTTGAGTAACTAACTGTGTAGTTAATAATAATAATTTAGGATCAATTACTTCATCAATCTCATCGTTTAAATCTAAAAGGTTGATGGCGTTAGCTATTAAAATATTTACTTCATCTTCTATTTCCATATTAGCGATTCTATCAGTAATTTCTTCTTCAATTGTCTCTACTGTCAGACTCTTATTTCGACGAGAAATTAGAACATTGATACTTCCTGTCCCTTCTACTAATCCTTCTAAAGCCACACCAACTGTTGCGTCACCAGCATCAGCCCGCATAATATAACCTGACATAGAAGCAGCGGTTAAAGAATCACCCGGTCTAATTTCTCCATTCTCAGTTGATACCTTAGCTGGAATCTGACCAAGCATAGCGACAGCTTTATAATATTCATCTGAAGCATAGCCTTCTTTATTATTACCCAAAAAAGCTGGATTAGTTGAGATAATACCCATAATATTGCTATCTCGCTCATTAACACATCGTTTAACTGCATTATTACTGGTAGTATCAACACAAACTGCTTCGCCCGGAGCTAAATCGGCATCAGTTGTGAAGTAATACTCAGCATAATCAGCGCCATCAGTTAAATACCCGTTTTTAGAATTAATTTTAGAGCTTGCATGTTGAACGTCTAAAACATAATCTGGGTTTGTCGTCCCGATGCCGACGTTGCCGTTTGTTAAATCTATATTCAAATTTCCTGAAGTTACACCAACATTACCACCGATAGAACCCATTTGAGAACCTGTGCCTAAATAAAATGAATCGGTATTATCATTTATTTGAATATACGCTGTTGGATCTGTTGAAGTAAACCGTCCAACGTTTTCATCTGCTGTAGAAACTTGAAGAATATTACTTGGCTCTGTCGTCCCAATGCCGACGCTACCGTTCATAAAAGCAGACTCACCAGCAACGTATATCCCATTAGCATTAAATGCAGCCGTGTACCCAGCCACCCCAGACCAAATAGAGCTATCGGTAACTAATAATGTATTTACAGAATTTCCAATATAGCCAATATTAACTTCGCCTCCAATAATACTTAACAAATCTTCTGGACTCGTCATCCCGATGCCGACGTTGCCGCTGCTATAGAGCGTCCCACCGACTTCTAAATCATCTTGGACAAAGACATCGCCAGAGCTTGGACTGCCAATTCTGGTTGGGTTAATGACACTGTTAGTCGTAGTAGCAAATCGAGTGAAACCAGTGAAAGTTAAGGCATCAGTCGTTGGAGCAGTATCCCATTCAATAGAGGCGTCATCAGAATTACCGAATTTCATCGGTGTATCATCCCAGAGTTGGATATTATAGGTGGTGCCAAAAGTATTTAAATTAAATGTGTCACCGCTTTCACCCAGAGTAATTGTATTCGTGCCTTGACCGAGAATAGCTGAATCTTCTTCAAACACCAGGTTGGAGGCACTACCAACATCACCGATATAGACATCGCCACCAACACCAGATATTTCTAACATACCATCGCTATTAGCTGACAGCGTGACATAGGAGTCACCGTCGTAAGCTAGCATCAGTTGAGTACCAGTTGATTGAATTGACAATTTAGCCGCTGAAGTCGTTGTGCCAATACCGATATTGCCCAGAGGATCCATGAATATACTAGAAGTTGCTTCTAGAGCTGATCCAGAATTGCCGATCAGGAAATAGCCGTCAGTGACAGAACCTATTCCAGTACCACCACGGGCAACTGATAGATATTGTTCGGCGGTCAGGGTATTCTCATCTGACCAATAGGTTGGGTAGCCAATTATACCAGAACCATCAACAAGTGATGTTCCCCAAACTCTTGAATCTATTTCATCAGTAATTATTTGATTAGAACTATTTAATATTAAAATTGTATTGTCTTCACCGGCTGATAGACCAGTCATAGTAACTGTTCCGGTCGCAGTCAAATTTCCGCCTAAATAGGTGTCGCCAGCGACAGAGAGCTTAGCAAATGGTGAAGTGGTAGCGATGCCGACCCCGACATCCGTCAGGGCAAGCATTGCCACCGCACCATTTCTGCTGACACTTAAATCACCATCAGACGCTACATCAAAATCAATATAGTTAGTCTCATCATAACCTAATCTTAATTGTGTCTCTGTGCTGAGCGACTGCAACTTAGTTGCAGGAGTCGAAGTACCGATACCGACGTTGCCCGAAGTGTCAAGGACTAATAGAGAACTACCTGAACTAGAAGTGACTCTGAATAAATCAGCAGTTTGTCCAGCTGTGCCTTTTATGTCTAGTGTTACTATATCTGAATCAGAATCATTTTGAATAAATAAAGGCTGATTTATATCAAACCTATCGTTAGTTGAATCCCAAGCAACTATAGCATTTGGCACAACTGTACCGCGGAAAAATATAAATTGAGCATCTTCGGTATCAACAGTAACATTATCAGAATTAAGAGTAAAATCTGCTGATTGAGTACCAGAAATAGAGGTTGAGGCCGATGAAATATTATTGGCGTTAATAGAATCAACATACAAATTATCCCAATAATAAGCACCTGAACCAAGATCACGAACTGCATTCTGGTCGGGAATAAGATCTGAATTAATGCTTGAATTAATAATTAAAGTGTCAGAAAAAGTATCACCGATAATAGTAGCGTCCCCACCAACAATCAGATTGTCAGTAATATAAGCACTTCCTGATACGCTTAATTCATGACTCGGACTACTAGTGCCAATTCCCACTCTGCCGCTATCTGGGTCAACTACAAATTTATTTGTATCAACCGTTAACCCGCCAGCAAAAGTAGAAGTGGCCGTGACCGAAGTAGCGGTGAAGTATGGTGTAGAGATGACACCAGTCGCAGTCAGAGTTCCGCCAAAGTTGGTATCCCCGGTCCCCAAAAAACTAAAGTCTGGATTAGTTGTCGCATTGCCAAAACTAATCGCTTCCGCACCATTGGTAGTATTGATGTCAATATAATTATTGGCGCCTTCACGAACTAGATAACTATTAGCCGTATTATCAGTAATATTACTGGTCATAGTACCAGTGGTAATTGTGTTGCCAGATAGAGAAATAACTAGACCATCAATAGTGACATTGCCAATGGAATTAATATCAAAATTATTAGTTTCAAAACTAATATGTTGTTCACTTCCATCTACACCAATGGTAATTGCGCCAGTATTATTTAGATCATAGGTGGAGGTATTGAATGTTGTCGGACCTGTGGTGAATGTAGTTGAACCACCAGTGATATTGATAATCTGACCAGTGGCGTCCAAGGTATAAGTGCCACCAGTGTTGAAAGTAGTCGCGCCAGTGGTGTCAATCAATGTTTGACCAGTCGTGTTAATGGTGTAATTACCACCAATCGTAGAAGTAGCGTGGCTGGTTGTATCTAGAGTGAAAATAGCTGAATCTAAATTAATTGTTTGGCCAGTCGCATTAACTGTGTAAGTACCAGTATTGGAATTACTGGTAATACCGGCTTGGCCAGATAGAGTGAGAAGACCCGAAGCAGTTGACCAGGTAGCGCCTTCAGCTGAAGTAATAGTTAGCGCGCCAGAAGTAGTCTGGATAATTGAACCATCACCCATAGTAATATCACCAACGCCAGTGAAAGTTAAACTATTGCCAGTCGTGGTAGCCGTGCCAGCCACACCGATGCTAGTACCAAATAATCCGGTTCGCCATCTTAACCAATTGGCTTCATCGCCTATATCTAGAACATTATCAATTGTTGGTACGAGCGAGGTGCCGATGCGGGAATTAAAATAGGTGATATCAGTCGTCGTGGCATTACCCAAATAATTATCAGCTAATAATCTAGTTGTACCGGTAGCGGTTAAATCTCCACCGAGATAGGTGTCACCAACCACTGACAGTTTAGCAAATGGCGAAGTGGTAGCGATGCCAACATTGCCACCATCTAAAATTGTAAAAGCTAAATTAGTATCATCATAAAGGTCTAAAATATTACCCGTGTCAGTTTGTTTAACTGTTAGAGCGGTACTAGTAGAACTAGCGATTAAATTAGCTACGCCATAGTCAGCAATTGTAAAACGACTAAAACCTTCATCTTGAATGTCTAATAAACTGCCGGCTGTACCAGTTTGGTTGATTGTATAAGCATAACCAGTGGTTGAAGCTGTTTGACTGATCGCGCCATAATCAGCAATCACAAATCTATCAATTGCATTATCAACAAATTGAATCATATTGCCGGTGCCATCATAGTTCACTAATATGCCCGGTGTCGTGCTAGCAGAATTAATCGTAAATTGTTTAGCGTTGGCAATAATTGTGTCAGTGGTAGAGGAGTTGCCAATCGTGATTTGGTCATTAATAGTATCAATGTTTAAATTATCATCTGTACCATCGCCGATTGCTAGGGCTGAAGTAGAAGCAGTATCTAGATCAAGAGCACCATTTAAATCCATATCACCGTTAAAGACTGTTCGACCGTTAAAATGCGTTGTGCCAGCAATAGTAACAATATCGCTAGACGTATCAACTATGAAAGTATCAGTTGTACCATCGCCGACAGTTAGAGCGACTGATGAAGCTTTATCTATATCTAAAATATTATTAGCGTCTATCCTGCCAGCAATATTAACTTCGCCATTTAGATTAGTCGGACCAGAAGAGAATAATCCATATTCACCAGCCGATACGCCCCTACCTGACAGTAGGCCGGATACGCCTAAATTGGCAAAGATAGCTTGACCAGCAGTAAATGTTCCGCTGACATTCAAATTGCCACTAATAGATTCGTTACCTTGAATAGTTGCATCGCCAACTACTTTTAAGTTTTGTCTAGCCAGCAAATTGTTTGCCCAAATATCAACCGCGTTGATTGAACCCATAAATTCTGATTTACCTTCAACTTTGAGGCTGGCAGTAGTCAGTGAATGAGTTACTTGCATGTCATCGTCAACTTTCAAAATCCCCTGGCTATTATATAATCCGTTTAATATATCAACTCCGCCAAGAACGGTTAACTGATCATCAAACCTGGCTAGCCCAGCAACATTTAATTCTTTACTGATGTAAACATTACCAGTAATATCTAAGTTGCCATTAACTTTGTTTGGGCGATAGTTAGCTGCTGCTGGTTGATTAACCACTGTTTGTTGAATAGTTTGTTGAATAGTTTGTTGGACTGTCTGTTGAACAGTTGGTTGATTTGTAGCTATTCCTGTCACAATTGTTTGCGGGGCTTCATACATCTGGGCATAGCGTGATTTCAAACTATCTGGAATTATAAAATCAACTGCTCTAACATACATATCAGCCAAAGAATAAAGTGATCTAGTTGTTTCTTTTGCTAAATAACTTTTGCCAGATTCATTATATTCTTCAACAGCTTTATTTGTTTCTTGAACTTTATTAGCACCTTGAACTAACTTTTGTGATGTTGATTCTGAATAACCTTCTATTTTTTTGGCACTAGCTAAAGTTATCTTTGCTAATTTTTTTCCTAAAGTGTAAGACAACTCTCTTTGATTATCAGCTGACTGATTAAGAAATTCACCAGTATTGTTTCTAGCTGAATCAACAACTTGTTTACCACGATTGGCCGTGACATTAGCCATGGCTAATAACCGGCTAGTAAATTGGTTTTGTTTTTCCTCGGATATTCCAGCCACTCTACCTTTTTTATCTTCATTATTTTTATCACTATCCATCAATAAATCTAATTCGCTAGACATGACTTCAACTAGCCTTTGTCCAGTTCGTCCCGTATGATCAACAAAACCGATTAATAATGTCGCACTGTTTTGTCCAATTTGTTTTATTTTATCTGGTAATATACCAAAAGCCAAATTGGTTTGAACAAACTTATTGTTTAAAATTTTACCCGCTTCGTTTATTGCTATTTTAGTGAACTCAATTCCTTTATTAGTAATTGGCTCAAGTTTTTGATTATATTCGCCTTGCCAAAATCTAGAAATAAAAATTGCTTGATCTCCTACGGTATTAAATCTTTGGGCAATAATATTATTTCGATGTTTTATTTTATTTTCTAAATCAACAACTACCCTACTGTATTTATCGCCAACAACATCTTTCAATACTGATTTAACTTTTTTACCAGAACCAATTATACCTTTATCAAAAAAATTAAACACAAAATCCAATCTCTTAACAATGATTTTATTACGATGCCTAATACTGTCTCCCAGATCAATTGCCACTTTTTCACTCTTCCCAAATAAAAATTCATTCGCCTCATTCATTTTCAATAAAAACTTTTTACCATTTATTTTTATGTTTTCAATAAATTGATGGTTTGTTTTTTGAGATGAATCTATAATAGTGTTTTCTGTTTGATTATCAGCGGAATAACCTAATACTGGCAAAACATTAGCTGCACCAAATAAAACTATTATTGCTAACATCAAAACAATCCCCTCTTTAAACCAGAGTGTCTTTCCAAATTTATTTTTTAAGTCTGTTTTCTTTAACACAAAATGTATAATTATTATTTGATATATTTACGAATAAACTTATTTAAATCACTCTCAAAAACCCGATAGGTTTTTCGACCTATTCGGGCTACTTTCAAATCGCCTGAGTCAACCCGACGATAAACAGTCCTCTTGCTTACCTGAAGGACTTTAGCGACTTCTTGAATGGTTAAAATATTATCTTTATTAAACACGTGTTATCTCTAATGTTAATAAAAATCATTGTGCTTTAATTATAATAAATAATGTCGTCCATTGTCAATGATAGTTATCCACAATACCTAATAATTATCTATATTACTTATTTATTATCTATAATTATCTATTGTCTTTTATTGTCACAAAAAT
>Ga0075120_10001179_pt1 | contig 20910 bp, 13 predicted proteins | sample AntAceMetag02UKL_FD_69792 | JGI IMG/M metagenome (GOLD analysis project Ga0075120, IMG submission 69792) | Saline lake microbial communities from Ace Lake, Antarctica - Antarctic Ace Lake Metagenome 02UKL | ecosystem: Environmental > Aquatic > Non-marine Saline and Alkaline > Saline | place... | reverse complement strand
TGTTATAGCGATGACTGTGCAACATATGAAGCCACTTACGGACGCCTATACGATTGGGCCGCAGCAATGCAGGGCGCGGCAAGTAGCGACACTAACCCAAGCGGAGTACAAGGCGTTTGCCCAACTGATTGGCATTTGCCTTCTGATGCTGAATACACGGAATTAACAACTTATTTAGGAGGGGAGAGTGTTGCTGGTGGAAAAATGAAAGAAGTAGGACTAATACATTGGAATACACCGAATACTAGCGCAGACAACTCCAGTGGCTTCACAGGGTTACCCGCTGGCTATAGGAACACCAATGGCAGTTGCGGCGATATCGGCGGCGGCACGGGCTTGTGGTCAGCTACTCAGTTCAGCATCACGTTTGCTTGGTACCGCAGCTTGCGTTACAATGCTGCGAGTGTCGTTAGGCTCAACTACGTTAAGGGCTTCGGTTTTTCCGTCCGTTGCCTCAGGTAGTAATATATGATTATTCCTTTGGAATAGATAATTTGGGTTTTGGAATTCGTCGGACCGAAATTTTTGGAAATTTGTAATTTAACAATTAATTAAGAATACTCCGCCAGATTTTTGGAGAACCTCGGCGTGGAAACGCTAAGGGCTTCAAGAGAGAGCAACTAAAATTTACTGCGCTTTTGTCTGTTTCTAATATAGAAACAATTGGCTGTCAGAGAATCTCTTAAAGGAGAGCATAAATTAGATTCTCGGAGAAAAGCTAAGTGCAAAAGATTATTTTGTAGCCCCGCGACTACCCGGTTTCCGAGCCCCGCTGGCTATAGGAACACCAATGGCAGTTACAACAATATCGGCAACAACACGAACTTGTGGTCAGCTACTCAGAACAGCGACACAAATGCTTGGAACCGCAACTTGAATTACAATAATGCGAGTGTCAATAGGAACAACAACGATAAGGGCAACGGTTTTTCCGTCCGTTGCGTCAGGAAGTTGATTTTAGTCAGCAAAAGAGACTATTCGGTCTTAGCGGAGTATTCTTTTTATCTATGAGTAATCAGCATCTTCCCTTATACTATAAACTCTATCAACTGATAAAATGCTTATATGGGAGAGTAAGTAATTTTCCCAAGCAGTATAAATATACCATAGGAGAAAGTATTTTGGAGTTAAGCTGGCGATGTTTAGATTTGGTATTGGAAGCGAATACTTTGCCTAATAAAGAAAAATATCCAAAGATTTTAGAGCTAAGCACTACTTTTGACAAATTAAAAATCAGATTAAGAATGGCTCAAGAAATAAATTTAATTTCTAAAAGGCAATTTGTCCATATTCAGACCTACGATATAAAAGAAATAGGCGAGATGATTGGCGGTTGGTTAAAATGGGCTTCTTAAAGGGTAAAGAATTATGAGTGAGGCAATATTTTCATTTGAAAAACTTTATCAGGCATACTTAGATTGCCGAAGAACTAAAAGAAAAACTGTTAATGCTTTGAAGTTTGAGTGGAATTTAGAAAGGAATCTTTTCCAACTTCAAAAAGAGCTTGAAACAAAAAGCTATAAGCCGGGGCGTTCAATTTGTTTCGTAGTAACCGAACCATCTCCAAGAGAAATTTTTGCTGCATCTTTCAGAGATAGAATAGTTCATCATCTTTTAATAAACGAAGTAGAGAATGTAGGAGAAAAAGAGTTTATTTTTGACACATATTCTTGCCGTAAAAAGAAAGGAACTCATTTAGCAATAAAGAGATTGAGGGAATTTATCAGAAAAGTGACGGAAAATAATACGAGCGAAGCATTTTATCTGCAATTAGATATCTCTGGATTTTTTATGGCAATTGACAAAAACATTTTATATTCTCTTTTTAGAGAATTAATTTTAAAACAGAATAAATTTTATCAATGGAAAAAGGATATTCTATGGTTAGCAAAAATAATTATTTTCCATAAGCCAGTTGAAAACTATATTATTAAGGGAAATCTCGCCCTATTCAACCTTATTCCCCCTCGAAAATCTTTGTTTTACGCTCAACCCAATAAGGGACTTCCCATTGGTAATTATTCTTCTCAATTTTTTGCCAATTTATACCTAAATGAATTAGACCAATTTATGAAAAGAACCTTAAACTGTAAATATTATGTTCGTTATGTGGATGATTTTATTATTTTGAATCGAAGTAAAGAAAAGTTAAAATTTTTAATTGGTCTTATTAATAAATTTTTGCAAAACAATCTTGCTTTGAATCTTAATTCTTCTAAAACAAAGCTACAACCAATGGATAATGGAATAGATTTTTTAGGGTATTTTGTCAAGCCAGGCTACACTTTGGTTCGGCAAAAAGTAGTTAAAAGATTAAAACACAAATTGTATAACGCAAATTGCGCGAATTTGAGCGAATTTAATAAATCTGACAATCCTAAAAAGATTTTAGCAATGATAAATTCTTATTATGGGCACTTCAAACATGCTTACAGTTTTAATCTAAGAAAAAGTATTTACGATAATCATTTAGGGAGGTTGCAGAAAAAAATTGAACCGAAATTAAACTTCTTTTCTTTAAATATAAAAAAGTGAGAGAAAGAATGAGGTTAGATCTATTATTAAACTATCTTTTAAGAAAAAATGAAGAAAAAATGAGGTCAATTCTATTTTTCGGTGAAAAAATTGGAGCGCGTCGAAGTCAGACTTCGACAGGCTTCAACGCCCCCGACCTCTTTATGAGATCGGGGGCAGGGAATAAGGAGAGGTCGGGGGTGGAGAAAGAGAAGAAAAGGAATATATAGAGAAAGAAAAGAAAAAACGAAAAATCCGTCAAAATAACGGACTTTTCGGGAACCGCGCATAATGCTGTGGTCCGGGTTTGTCAACCTAGTGATGTTAGTATATCAAAATAGAGAACTTTGTCAAGAGTTATTTGTGGATAACCCAAAAGCCCTGGAGGGCAGGGGATTTGCACCCCTCGATTCCTGGTTGACAAACCCGAATCGGCACTTTACGCCCCCCATGGCACATCTATTATACCTTCTAAGATTTAATGAAGCAAATAATTGAAAATTCATTTGACAATATTTTTATTTTGTGTACAATGTTAGTAAGTTATATTTTTGTCTTGATTATTTATTTCTTGTAAAAGAAAAGAAAGAAGTTTTGCCTTTTAGAAAAAGGAGGTATTTTTTTGTCAAACGGCAAAAATAAGTTTAAATATTCGGTTGTACTCATCGCTTCCATATATAATCTCTAATCTCTTTAACTTTTATCTTCTATGACTCCTACTCATATTAAAGATTTTTCTAAATCTAAAATTCGCCTTAATCTTCCTTATCTATTAGATGTACAGAAAGCCAGCTGGCAGGAGTTTTGGGAAAGGGATTTTAAGGAACTTTTAGAAGAAATGTCTCCAATTCGCGATTATACAGCTAAGTGGTTGGAGCTTTGGTTTATAGATTACGAAATAGGCGAGCCTAATTATACTAATGAGTTTGAAGCAAAAAGAAATGAGGATTCATTTGCTGCTCCTCTTCGTCTAACAGTAAAACTCAAAAATCTTAAAACCAAAGAAGAGTCAATTCAAGATGTATTTTTTGGTGATTTTCCCCTAATGACAGATAGGGGAACTTTTATTATCAATGGAGTGGAAAGGGTTGTTATATCCCAATTGCTTCGTTCTCCAGGTGCATTTTTTACTATGAGACGGCTCAAGGGCAATAAGCTTTTTGGAGCCAGAATGATACCAAGTAGAGGAAGTTGGCTTGAATTTGAAACAGATGCTTCTAAATTTATAGGAGTAAAGATTGACCGCAGGAGAAGAGTACCTGCCACTACTCTTTTAAGAGCATTTGGCATTGATACAGATGAAAAGATTAAAGAGCAGTTTTCTGACTTAAAAGCAGGAAACGAATATATAGAAGAAACATTAAGGAGAGATACAACAAACAATCAAGCGGAAGCGTTAGTAGAAATTTATAGACGGCTAAGACCCGGAGATTTAGCTTCTCCTGATACTGCCAAAGAACTAATTGATAATATGTTTTTCAATTTTGAAAGATATGATTTATCAAAAGTCGGTAGATGGAAAACATTACAGAGATTACCGAAATTGTCTAAGTCGGGATTATCTAAGGGTTCTAGATCATTGGATATTGACGCTCATAAGGACAAAATAACAACAGAAGACAGAGTTTTAAGAGTAGAAGATATTGTTGCTATTTTAAGAGAGATTATTCGTCTCAATATTACTCCGGGCAGTAAGCAGGACGAGATAGATCATTTAGGAAACAGGAGGGTAAGAACTATTTCCGAACTTTTAAATGATAGATTAAGAGTTGGTTTGATGCGGGTGGAAAGGGTTTGTAAAGATAGAATGAGTACATTGGATGTTAGTGAACTCTCTCCAGCAAGGATAATAAATCCCAGACCGTTTATGGCCGGATTGATGAGGTTCTTCGCTTCTTCGCAGCTTTCCCAATTTATGGATAATGAAAATATCTTGGCTGAATTGGAGCATAAAAGGCGACTCACTTCTGGCGGACCTGGTGGATTAACAAGAAAGAGAGCTGGGCTTCAGGTGAGAGATGTCCAACCTTCTCATTATGGAAGAATTTGTCCAATCCAAACTCCAGAAGGGCCTAACGTTGGATTAGTTGGTCATTTATCAATGTATGCCCGCGTTAATCCTTATGGATTTATAGAAACTCCTTATTTCAAAGTTGATAAAGGTAGAGTTACCAGTAAGGTAGAATACTTAAATGCTTTTCAGGAAGAAGAATATATTATTTCCAATGCTGGAATTGTAACAGATGATAAGGGGGTAATTTTTGAGAAAGAAGTGGAAGTCAGAGCAAAGGGAAAACCAAAGATGGTTAATAAAAATGAAATAGATTATGTTGATGTGGCTCCGGAACAGTTTATTTCCACTGCCACTAGTTTGATTCCTTTTCTACAAAATGATGACGCTAACAGAGCGTTAATGGGTTCTAATATGCAGAGGCAATCAGTTCCCCTAATCAGACCGGAAGCGCCTTTAGTTTCTACGGGCGTAGAAGGGAGAGTGGTAAGGGATTCTGGAAAAGCGGTTATAGCTATAGAAGATGGGATAGTGGTTGGAGTTGACGCCAGAGAAATAAGGATTGGAACTAAAAATTCAAAACTTAAAAATCAGGAAAGAGTTTATAAACTACGAAATTTTGATGCTACTAACCAATGTACATATTTCCACCATACTCCGATTGTAAAAAAGGGTGATGTGGTTAAAAAAGACGATATAATAGCCGACCCTACTGGTTCTGACAATGGCGTATTGGCTCTCGGGCAGAATTTTTTGATAGCTTTTCTTTCTTGGAGAGGTCATAACTATGAGGATGCTATTATTCTTTCAGAAAGATTATTAGAAGAAGAATATTTAACCAGTGTTCATATTGAAACATTTGCCTGCGATGTGCGGGAGACAAAATTAGGACCTGAAGTTACCACTTCGGATATTCCAAATGTATCTGAAGAAAAATTAAAAGACCTTAATGCTGAAGGAATAATCAGAGTAGGGGCGGAAGTGGGGCCAAGCGATATTTTAGTTGGTAAAATTTCTCCCAAAGGTGAGACAGGGCTCACTGCGGAAGAACGACTTTTATGGGCTATCTTTGGAGAAAAAGCAAAAAATGTTAAAGATACATCGCTTTTAATGGAACATGGCAAAAAAGGCAGAGTGATTAGAATAAAAGAGTTTTCAAGAGAGGCGGGGCATAAGTTAAAGCCCGGCGTTATTAAAAGATATCAAGTAGAGGTTGCTCAAATGAGGAAAGTAACAGTGGGAGATAAACTTGCCGGCAGGCATGGCAACAAGGGGATCGTGGCGAAGGTTTTACCAAAAGAGGAAATGCCTTTTATGGAAGACGGCACACCTGTTGATGTTATTCTAAATCCTTTAGGAGTTGTTTCTCGTATGAATTTAGGTCAGGTTTTAGAAACTCATCTCGGCTGGGCTGCAAAGAAGCTTAATTATAGAGCAGTTACTCCGTCCTTATCAGGTGCAAAAGAAGAGGATATAGAACGAGAGTTTGCAAAAGCGGGTATATCAAAGGGCGGTAAGATTACCTTATATGATGGCAGGACAGGAGAACCATTCCCAGTAAAAGTGACAGTTGGTTATATGTATATAATGCGTTTGATTCATATGGTTGCAGATAAAATACATATGAGGTCAATCGGGCCTTATTCCCTGATTACACAACAGCCACTTGGTGGTAGAGCCCAATTCGGAGGACAGAGATTTGGTGAAATGGAGGTCTGGGCGTTAGAGGGTTATGGTGCGGCTCATTCTTTGCAGGAAATGCTTACTATCAAATCCGATGATGTGGCTGGCAGAGCAGCGACTTATCAGGCGATCTTGAAAGGCAGGAAGATTCAGGGGCCCAATGTTCCAGCATCATTTTCACTTTTAATAAATGAGCTGAAAGCACTCGGATTAAATGTGGAGTTGAAGAATAAATAACAATTAAACAAATAAACAATTAAACAAGGGAACAAGGGAACAAGGGAATAAATAAAGAAGTAAGAAATTATTTTGTTTAATTGTTAGATTGATCATTAATCAATAATCATTAAGGAAAAGAAAAAAAGAATTATTAATTAATTTAGTTTCCGCCCCCGATCTCTTTAAGAGGTCGGGGGCGGGACAGGAACTCATGCGGGTTGAAGATATAAAATCAATGAAGATAAAGGTTGCTTCTCCTGAAGAAATCCTTTCTTGGAGTCACGGAGAAGTAGTCAAAGCAGAAACCATAAACTACCGCACTCAAAGGGCGGAAAAAGATGGTTTGTTTTGTGAGCGGATTTTTGGTCCAGAGAAGGACTATCAATGCTATTGCGGGAAATATAGAGGTATAAGGTATAAAGGGATTGTCTGTGATAGATGCGGAGTAGAAGCAACCAAATCCGCCGTGAGACGAGAAAGAATGGGGCACATAAAACTTGCTAGCCCTTGCTCACACATTTGGTTTCTACGGGGGATTCCATCCATTGTGGGAACGCTTTTGGGATTATCTTCGCAGCAATTGGAAAAAGTTGTCTATTTCGCTGCATATATTATTGTGAGCGTAGATGAAAAAGAAAAGAAAAAGATATTAATTGAGATAGAGAAAGAGTATAAAGAGAAATTAAAAAGCATAAAGTTAAAATATAAGGATAAAAAATCTTCTAAGACAAACGAAAAAGAACTTTTAAAAGAAAATAAGGCGTTGAAAAAAGCTAGAGACAGAGCTAAGAAAGATCTTGCGGAGATTGTTCCATTTAAGGCTCTTTCTGAAATAGAGTATTTGAACTATTCTTTAAAATATGGTCAGATTTTTAACGCAGGCACAGGTGCAGGCGCTTTAAGAGAGATATTACAAGGATTTAAACTGACAGAAATGATAACAGAACTTAAAGAGAAAATAAGCAAGGCAGATGGAGTTATAAAATCTAAACTTTTAAAAAGAGCGGATCTGTTAGAGAAAATGGAGAAAGAAAAAATTAGACCTGAATGGCTTATTGTGACTGTTTTACCGGTTTTACCTCCTGCTTTGCGACCAATGGTTCAATTAGACGGAGGCAGATATGCTTCTTCTGATTTAAATGATCTTTATAGAAGGATTATCAATCGTAACAATCGTTTGAAATATCTTTTAGAAATTAATGCGCCGGAGGTTATTCTAAGAAATGAAAAAAGGATGCTTCAAGAAGCAGTAGACGCCTTAATTGATAATAGTTCAAGAAGTGGGCATACAACTATGGCTTCTACGGGCCAGGCACGGCTCTTGAAATCATTGTCTGACATGCTGAAAGGTAAACAGGGGAGATTTCGTCAGAATCTTTTAGGTAAAAGGGTTGATTACTCTGGCCGTTCAGTTATTGTTGGTGACCCGAGTTTGAGATTCAGCGAGTGCGGTTTGCCTAAAAAGATGGCTTTAGAGCTTTTTAAGCCATTTGTTTCTGCTAAGCTTTTGGAAAAAGAGATAGTATATAATGTAAGACAGGCATCTAATTTAATTGAAAGAGGAGAAGAAGAGGTTTGGGAAGCATTGGAAAATATAATTCAAAATAAGGTGGTTATGCTTAATAGAGCGCCTACCTTACATCGTTTGGGAATTCAAGCATTTAGGCCCAAACTAGTAGAAGGAGAGGCTATAAGAATTCATCCGTTGGCTTGTGAGGCCTTTAATGCTGATTTTGATGGAGATCAGATGGCTGTTTTTGTTCCGTTGTCTGATGAGGCACAGAAAGAAACAAGAGAGAGAGTGTTATCTGGCTACAACTTATTAAAACCAGCTACTGGAATGCCAGTGGTAAGCCCGAGACAAGATATGATATTGGGCTGTTATTGGCTCACAGAGATAGAAGATAAAGCTAAAGGGGAAAGCAAGATATTTGCTTCAGCTGATGAAGCGCATTTGGCTTTTGAATCCAAGGTTATTAATATTAGGGCAAAGATTAAGGTTTTACTCAAAGGTAAGATTATTGAAACTTCGCTTGGCAGAATTATTTTCAATGAGGTTTTACCTGAAGATTTTCCATTTCAAAACGAAACAATGAATTCTACCAAAATTAAGAACATTACCAGAAATGTAATTCAGGATTATGACAATCAGACATCGGTTGATACTTTGGACAAGATTAAGAAGGTTGGTTTTGAATACTCTACTCTTTCTGGATTTAGTTGGGGAATGGAGGATTTAATTGTACCAAAAGAAAAAGCGGGCTTGCTAAAACAGGCAGAATTGGAGATTAAAAAGATTGAAGATTATTTTAAAAAAGGATTGCTAACAGAAGAAGAAAGAAAAGCCCAAGTAATCGAGATTTGGCAAAAAATTAAAGCTAAAATTCAGGAGTTGGTTCCAAATACTTTGCCTCATGATGGTATTGTTTTTGCCTCTATCAATGCAGGAGCTAGGGGAAGTTGGTCTCAACCCGTACAGATGGCAGGGATGAAGGGATTGGTCATTAATCCAGCCGGTGAAATAATGGAGTTTCCAGCCAAGAGCTCTTTTAAAGAGGGTTTTGGTGTTTTAGAATATTTTATATCCACTCATGGAGCGAGAAAAGGAACTGCAGATACTGCTTTGCGTACTGCTACTGCCGGCTATCTAACTAGAAGATTGATTGATGTTGCTCATGATTATTATGTAAGAGAGGAGGATTGTAAAGATAAGGATGGAGTTATGATGACTAAGGCGGAAGGAGAAGCAGTGGGCCAGAAATTTATTTTTAAAATTGTAGGCAGAGTTGCTGTGGAAGACATTAAGATTGAAGGAAAAATAATTGTGAAAAAGGGTGAACTTATTGGTTGGGACGAAGCAAAGCAAGTTGATGAGTCGAAAATAGAGGAATTAAAAGTGCGTTCGCCTTTAAGTTGTAAATCAAGAAATGGTATTTGTCAAAAATGCTATGGCTGGGATTTAGGCACTAATAAATTAGTGAAATTGGGTGAAACAGTGGGGATTGTAGCTGCTCAAGCGATAGGAGAACCGGGCACCCAGCTCACTTTAAGAACTTTTCATACAGGAGGGGTTGCTTCAGGTGGAGATATTACTCATGGTTTGCCCAGAGTAGAAGAAGTTTTTGAAAGAAGAAAGCCTAAAGGTGAATCAATAATTTCTAAGCGTAATGGTAAAGTGATGTCAATAAAGGATAATATAATAAAGATTAAAACTAATAAGAATAAGGATAAGAAAAATACTAAAAAGAGTGATACGGCTAGCAAGAGTAAGGGTAAGGCGGAGATTGTAGAATATGAAGCTCCGAATAAAAGGATTCTTTTAGTCAAAGTAGGAGATGAAGTGAAGGTTGGTCAGCGGTTATGCGAGGGAAATATTGACCCTAAGAAATTATTTAAGGTTTCCGATAGAGAAACGACAGCTAAATATATTGTCGGAGAAGTGCAGAAAATTTATGCTTCTCAAGGCGTTGATATTCACGATAAACATATAGAAGTGATAGCAAGGCAGATGTTTTCACGAGCAAGAATTAAAGACAAAGGTGACAGCAAATTTTCAGTAGGAGAGGTTAGAGAAAAAGCGGTTATATTAGAAGAGAATCAAAAATTAAAAAAGGAGAATAAAAATATAGTTGTTTTTCAGGATTTGCTTTTAGGAATATCAAAAGTATCTTTAACAACAGAGAGCTTTTTGTCGGCCGCCTCTTTTGAACAAACCTCAAGGATTCTGATTAACGCCTCTGTCACAGGAAAAGAGGATTGTCTAAGAGGATTAAAAGAAAATGTCATTATTGGCAAATTGATACCAGTTGGCACGGGGTATAAGGGAAAGAAATAAAGCAGGATGTGGTAGGACGAAAGAATAATGGCAAAAGAATGATTAATGATTAATCATCAGTTATAAGCGATAAATTATGACTGCTAAAAGGAGGAAAAAAAGAAAAACAAAGAGCAGAGTTAATAAAAGACAGAAGAAGGGTCTGTTTTCGGGGATTTTTAGCAAAAGAAAAAAAAGACAAAGGCAAGAGATTTTGCCTTCTATAATAAAACCCTGGATTTCGGGAGCATTAATGTTTTTAATTGCTCTTTTTGTTTTGTTTTCTTTTTTCAATTTAGCTGGAGCGGCTGGTAGGGGATTTGTAAAGGTCTTTAATTTTTTATTTGGCAAAGCAAACCTTGTTCTGCCATTAGTATTTATATTGGCTGGACTTTCCTATTTTAGTTCTAAGATAAAAAGCCGTCTGTCTGTCATTGTGGCAATGTTTTTTATTCTTGCCGGAACAAGCGGAATTTTCGCAATTTTCGATTTATCTAAATTGCCTGATCTCACATTTAATTTTTTCTATTCTGGAGCAGGCGGATGGCTAGGCAATCTTCTCGCTTGGCCTTTAATAAAGATTTTTGGACTTTGGGTTTCCGGTATATTCTTTTGCTTTTTGCTTTTAATAAGTATTTTTATTTTCTGGTATTATTTAAAACCAGAAAGAAAAGAGGATGACTATGAGGAAGAAGATGAAGAAGAAACAACTCAGCAAAAGCCATTTATTCACAAGGTTTTTTCTCCTAAGTTTAATGTTAGCAAGGTAGAAGAACATCAAAAGAAAATAGAGGTCAAGGATGTAGAAAAAAGTGAAAGGCAGGAGATCAAGAATATTGAAACTAAGACATTTAAGCCAGAGAGTCGAGAGGGGGGAGAAAAGTTATCTATAGAAGCGAGTTGGAATTTACCACCCTTAAAATTATTATCCGCTGATAGCGGTAGTCCAGAAGCAGGAGATGTGGGCAGTAATTCGGAAATTATTAAAAGAACCTTAGATAATTTTGATATTCCAGTTGAAATGTCTGGTGCGAATATTGGACCTACGGTTACACAATATACATTTAAGCCAGCCGAAGGAGTTAAGCTCTCGAAAATTACTACTTTAAATAATAATTTAGCGCTTGCCTTAGCTGCTCATCCTTTGAGGATTGAAGCGCCAATACCTGGCAAATCATTGGTAGGATTAGAAGTCCCCAATAAGACCCGGACTATCGTTCGTTTAAAAGGATTGTTTTCTAAACCAGAGTTTTTGGAAAACAAATCAAGGTTACTTTTTAGTATGGGTAGGGATGTGGTTGGCGATCCATTTTATGCTGACTTATCAAGAATGCCACATCTTTTAGTAGCAGGAGCCACTGGAAGTGGGAAGACAATTGCTTTAAGTACTATTATGTTGAGCTTACTTTACCGTAATTCTCCCAAGCAGTTAAGATTTGTTTTGATTGATCCCAAGAGAGTTGAGTTTTCAGGATATAAGGAATTGCCTCATCTTTTGTGTCCGGTAATGTATGATGTGGGTAAGACATTGATTGCTTTAAGGTGGTTAATTCATGAAATGGAAAACAGATTTGAAATTTTATCCAAGATTGGAGTAAGAAATATTTTTGAATACAATGAGCGGTTGACGAAGAATAGTGTCCAATCAGACGATGATAAAATAATGCCATATATTGTTGTTGTTGTTGATGAGTTGGCTGATCTGATGGCTGCTAAGAGCAGAGATATGGAAGCAGGCATTGTAAAACTGGCTCAAAAAGCAAGAGCAGTGGGAATCCATTTGATCTTAGCAACACAGCGTCCGTCAGTTGAAGTAATTACTGGGCTCATTAAAGCCAATGTTACTGCTAGAATTGCCCTTCAGGTTGCCTCACAAATAGATTCAAGAACTATTATTGATTGTGGTGGAGCAGAAAAACTTTTAGGTGGAGGAGATTCGCTTTTTGTCTCAGCTGACGTTTCTAAACCAAAGAGAGTTCAAGGTGCTTATGTTTCCACTAAAGAAATACAGAGAGTAGTTCGTTTTATAAATAAGAATAATAAAAAAGCAGGGCTTGATGAAGTGGACAGCTTGAGAGATAATATTGAGGCAGAAATGGAGAGGGTGGAAAGCTTTGGTTCTTCAGTAGTGAATGGATCAGAGTCTTTAGACCCGATTTATGAAGAAGCCAAGCAGATTATTATTGAATCAGGTAAAGCCTCAGCTTCTTTTTTACAGAGAAAATTAAGAATTGGTTATGCCAGAGCAGCACGAATACTTGATATGATGGAAGATAGGGGGTTAGTTGGTCCAGCGCAAGGGGCCAAGCCAAGAGAGGTCTTACAGACAATCGAACAGGCAATAGAGGAAGAAAATAACGAGGAGAAAGAGGACTCAGAAAAGCTACAGCAAGAGGTAGACGAAGCTCGGCAAACAGAGATGGATAATGAAGACAACGAAGATAATGAAGATAATGAGGACAACGAGGATAATGAGGGCAACGAAGACAACGAAGATAATGAAGATAATGAAGACAATGAGGACAACGAGGATAATGAAGATGATAAAGATGATAAAGATGATGAAATAAAGGAAGAGTTGTGATAGAATAAAAGTAATCATTGATAAACATTGATAAAATATGGTTAAGAAACCACTAGAGAAAAAAATTGAACATAAGGATTTAAAAGAAACGCTAGATGACATTAAGAAAGAATTCGGCGAGGGTGCAATCATGCGGCTCAAGGAAGTGGAAGCAGTGAATGTTGATTCTATTCCAACTGGCTCTATCTTTTTAGATGTCGCCCTTGGCACAGGTGGGCTTCCCCGAGGTCGGGTAATTGAGATATTTGGTCCGGAAAGTTCTGGCAAAAGCACTCTAGCTCTACATTGTGCAGCTGAAGCCCAGAAAAGGGGTGGAGTTGCCGCTTTTATTGACGCAGAACATGCCTTAGACCCTCAGTATGCTGAAAAAATAGGAGTAAATATAGATGAACTTTTAATCTCCCAGCCCGACTCTGGAGAACAGGGACTACAAATTGTCGAAAGTTTAGTTCGCTCTAACCAAGTAGATATTATCATTGTAGATTCTGTTGCCGCCCTTACTCCAAGGAGAGAAATAGCAGGAGAAATGGGAGCTCTACAGATTGGTTTACAGGCAAGATTAATGAGTCAGGGTTTAAGGAAACTTTCAGGCATTGCTTCAAAGTCAAAGACTCTTGTTGTGTTTTTGAATCAGACAAGAATGAAAATCGGTATTCCTTTTGGCAATCCAGAGACGACTCCGGGAGGTCTTGCATTAAAGTTCTATGCATCAGTAAGAATTCGGCTCGGAAGGAGGGCTCAAATCAAACAAGGAGATGAAATTATTGGTTCAAGAATAAAGGCGAAGATTGTTAAGAACAAAGTAGCCGCTCCTTTTAAAATTGCAGAGTTTGATATTTATTATAACGAGGGGATTTCTTATTCAGCAGATATAATTAACGGCGGAGTTGCTTACAATGTGATTAAAAAGAGCGGGAGTTGGTTTAATTTTGGGAAAATAAAGTTAGGACAGGGAATGCCTGGAGCTAAACAATTTTTGAAAGATAATCCGAAAATAGTAAAAGAAATTAAGAAAGAACTTTTGCAAAAGATGGAAGAGAAATAATTCTGATAATTTTAAAGTTGAAACTTAAACCTAAAAGCCCGCTAAGCGGGCTTTTAGGTTTAGTAGAGTGATATTGTTATTACTTTTCAGTAGCTGAAAGTAAGCCCAAGTGACGGGCTTGTTTTATTGCTTTAGCTACTTTTCTTTGATGATAACGACAAAGACCGGTTCTTTTTCTAGCCCGTATTTTCCCCAAACCGGTAATATATCTTTTAAGGGTTCCTGTATCCTTAAAATTTATTTCCCTTGCATTTTGTTTACAAAAAGGACAGTTCATATTTATTAAAAGGGTATTTCCTCTACATTAATGTCTTCTCCTTCTTCAATAGTAGGAATTTCCTCTTCTTGATTTTTTCCTTTGTTAGATTTATTCTTTTCTGGACTATCGTTAGTTGTTGTAATACTTGATCCTTTTGGTCCAAATTGGACATTTTCAGCAATTATTTCTGTCTTATATCTTTTATTTCCTGAAGGGTCGTCCCATGTTCGAGTATTGAGCCGGCCTTCAATCAAGACTAAACTTCCTTTATTTAAGTATTGAGATACAAGAGTTGCTAGTTTGCCCCAGGCGACTACGCTATGAAATTCAGCTTTTTGTTTCTTTTCTCCACTCTCTCTGTCAGTCCAAACCCTGTTGGTGGCGAGTCGAAAACTACAGACAGTTTGACCTGAAGTAAGGTTTTTAAGTTCAGGATCAGCAGTTAGGTTACCAATCAAAAATGTTTTATTTAAGTTCATTATTTTGTTCGTTTCCTTCGGGTTCTTTTGTCTCCTCTTCCGAGACCTCTCTCGAAGGGCTTAATATTTCTTCTATTTTTTTATCAATGTCTTTTAATTTTATTTTTTGATCTTCACCTGTTTCTGTTTTGGAAATATTCTCTATTTGCCTTTTAGGTACAGTCCTTGTTGGTTTTTTACCTTTTCTGATTAGAAAAAACCGGAGGAGTTCTTCTTTATCGTTTAGGCCATTTTTAAGCTCTTCAATTTTTTCGTTGCTTATCTTGAAATCAATAATCAGCATATAGGCCTTGATTTCATCTTTTATTGGATAACCCAAATCAACCTCGCTTAAGGGACTAAGATTAATAACTTCTCCTTCAGGAGTGGTTATTAAGGTCTTTATTTCTTCTACCAAATTGTTTCTTTCTTTTTCTTCAAGGGCAGAAGATATTAAACAGGTTAATTCGTAATCATTCATTACATTGAAATTAGCATATTAACATAGCATAGTCAATGCTGTATTGAAAAAAAGTAAGCTATAAGTTAAAATAAAATTGTATGGATGAATCAATTTTTAAAAAATACGATATACGGGGGATTTACCCCGAGCAGATTAACGAAGAAGCGGTTTATAAAATATGTTTTGGTTTTTTAGAATTTGTAAAGGATTTTTATAACCTGAAAAATCCCAAAATTGTTATTGGTTATGATATAAGAGAGTCGTCGGAAGCATTAAAGCAGGTAGGGATTAAGGCTTTAATAGAGGGTGGGGCAGAGGTGATTGATATTGGGCTTTGCTCAACCCCGTTAAACTATTTTGCCAACTGGCAATTAAAAGCAGATGCCTCTGTTATGATTACCGCTTCTCACAATCCAAAACAATACAACGGAATAAAATTTTCTTTAAGAGACGTGGTCGGTCCGGTAGAAGTAGGTGTAATGGACACAATAAAGAAGTTGGTTTTGAAGGGAGATTTTCAAAAAAATGAGGGTGGGAAACTTACACAAAAAGACATGCTCAATGAATACGTCTTTTTTCTTAAGGGAAAATTGCAGGGCGTTGATCTAAGCAATTTTAAAATAGCTGTTGATTGCGGCAATGGTATGATAGGGCTTGAGTTTGAAAAGTTTGCCAATGAGTTTGGTTTTGGATACAAGGGTCTTTTTATGGAGCCAGATAGCAGTTTCCCCAATCATGAACCAAATCCTTTGGATAAAGAAGCTATTAAGCCGATTCAGGAATTAATGAGTCAGGAAAAGTTTGATTTAGGAGTAATTTTTGACGGTGATGGAGATCGTTTGGGAGTTCTTAATAGTAAGGGGGAGGTAGTCAAGAACGATTATTTAATTGGTCTTTTCGCCAAACATTTTGTTTTGGGTATGGAAAACAAAAAGATTGTTTCTGATGCTCGGTTAAGTAGAGGGGTGAGAGAGGAAATAAAAAAGCTTGGGGGAGAAATTTTAAAATCCCAAGTTGGTTATCCTAATGCGAAGCGAATAATGAGAAAAGAAGATTGTTTTTTTGGCGGAGAATTGTCAGGCCACTTCTTTTGGCAGGATTTTTCTTACTCTGAAAGCCCTTTATTCTCTTTGATCAGGCTATTGAAGATTTTAAAACAAGAAAAAAATTCTTTGGAGCAATTGATTGAGCCGTTTTCAAAGTATTTCGGTTCAGGAGAGATTAATTTTAAGATTGAGGATAAAGAAGAGAAGATGAAAGAGCTTGAAGGGATTTATAAAGACGGAGAAATTTCTCATTTAGACGGTTTAACAGTTGAATACTCTGATTGGTGGTTTAATCTAAGAATGTCTGGCACAGAGCCGTTGGTTCGTCTTATTGTGGAAGCTATTAGCAAAGAATTATTAGATGAAAAAATCAAGGAGTTGAGAAATACTATTGAACATTAATCTTTTATCATTTCGCTTGTCTAGAGTGTGTTGAAGTCTGACTTCAGCAGACTTTTATCATTTCGCTCGGATAGTTGCCTCGAAATGACGCAGTCGATTTCCCCTGCGAGGAAATCGCTACTCATCGCTCGGCCTCGTTCTCCCCGCCAAGGCAGGGAGCCATGCCCACTTGGCCTGCGCGGGGCATTTCTCGGCAGCTATACTCGCTTATGATAATCCTAAAATATTCCGAGAATAAAAATCAACGAGGACGGGCCTCGTTGATTTTTAATTACTAGAGCGTGTCGAAGTCAAACTTCGACAGAAGTTGATTATACTTCTATCACGACGGGCAGAATCATTGGTCGTTTTTTTGTTTTTTGGAATAGGAAATCTCCTAAGTTTTCCCTCAAATTATTTTTAATGTAATTCCAATTGACTACCTTGTCTTTGCCTGTACTTTTTTCAACAATGGAAACCGCACTTTTCCTTGCATCTCTTAATATTTGCTTGGAAGTGTCTAAATGGATAAAGCCACGGGATATTATGTCAGGTGAACCCACCACTTTTCCTGTTTTAGAGTCAACTACAGCAATGATTACAAAAATACCATCGTTTGATAGGGCTCTTCGGTCTCTTAGAACCACTTCTTGCAGATTTGTTTTTCCTAAACCGTCAATAAAAACATAGCTGGTGTCTGCTTTTTGTTTTTCAATATATGGACGATTATCTTTTTCAAAGTTTATAATACTTCCATTGTCCAAGATAAAAATATTATTTGCCTTAAAGTTATCTTCAGATATTATTTTTTTTGCTTCTTTGAGAAAATAGTGATTGGCATAAACAGGCAAAATATATGTCGGGTTTATTTCTTTAACCACTTTCTTGATAGAATCAATATTAGTATGTCCGCTCACATGTATATTCATAACTTCATTATGAATTACATTGTCGCTTTGGCGATACAAACTGTCTTTTAATCGCTGGACGCTTCTTTCATTGCCCGGTACGACAGAAGAAGAGAAGACAATAGTATCTTTTTTTCTTAATTTAATATTTTTATGATTGCCACTTACGATTCTTGAAAGTACAGCCCTATCTTCGCCTTGAGCTCCAGTACAGAGGACAACAATTTTGTTATCAGGATAATCATTAATTTTTTTTATATCAATTATAACATCTTTCGCTGCCTTCACGTAACCCAATTTTCTGGCGATGGTAATGTTTCTTTTCATACTATAGCCATCTAGGGCTATTTTCTTGTTTATCTTTTGAGCATAAGATATAATTCCATTGATCCTTTCTATCTGACTGGAAAAAGTAGCAATTATTATTCTGCCCTTAGCATTACTCAAGATTTCTCTTAAATTTTTCCACATCTCATCTTCATTTGATAAAGGTTTTTTATTAGTGGCGCCCAAACTCTCTACTAGGAGTACTGTCGGCTTTGGAAGCATTGATAGGTGTCTATAGGATACTGTTTTTTGAGGGTCAGTGCCTGGTCCATATGTCCAATCGCCCATATGTATGGCAGTAGCTGAGGGGGTCTTTAGAATAACTCCCATAGAATCCATAATTGAATGTTCTACCTCAAAAAACTCTATTTGGAATTTTCCAAGGTTTACTTTTTCTTTTATGGATTTTATTTCTATTGTTTTAAGTTTTTTGGAAGAACCTTTTTTATGGTCTTCCATCCTGTCTTTAATCAAAGCCAGAGTCAAAGGTCTACCGACAATTAGGGGATAGCCGAGTTTTTCTAAAAGAATAGGTGCAGCGCCAATATGGTCTAAATGGCCATGGGTGAATACAACAGCTTTTATTTTTTTGTTTTTATTCTTTAAATAATCAATATTGGGTATGATATAATCAATGCCAGGCATATTCTCTTCAGGAAATTGGATGCCCATATCAACTATAACAATACTGTCTTGATATTCAAAAACAGTCATATTTCTACCGACTTCTTCTTGTCCGCCAAGAGGGATTATTCTTAAGCCATCATGACTAACGGGTTTGTTGTTTGATTTTATGTTTTGTATCATATATTTTAATTAATTTTAGATTGATTGTTGATTTTTCAATGAGGTCCAGCCTCATAAGAAAAATTAGAAATTAGTAATTGTTTTGTGTCGAGGAAGAGAGAGATTTGCCAGCCCTATGCTGGCCCGCCTTTGGCGGGGAGCGATAGTGCCGAGGGAGGGAATTGAACCCTCATGCCGTGAGGCACACGGCTCTGAACCGTGCGTGTCTACCAATTTCACCACCTCGGCTGATTAGATAGAAAATGGAAAGCAAGCGCTCACAAAGAGAGTAAATAAAATTTATAGCCGTATCACTTTTTTGTTATGTGATGATAGAGGAATCTGTTTTTTCAAACCTTAAATCAGGAACTTGAGTATATTTTTTATTTTTTATCCATCCTTGAGTGGTGTAGAAATAGCAAGCGCCATTTCCGTCTTGTATTACTTTATAGTCTACCTTGACTCTTTTGTCAACCCAATTTGCCATTTTCACCACTTTATCAGTAGGATTGATAGAAAAGTGACTAGAGAAAGGAGGAACGATAACTTTGTCTCCCTGTTCAGCTTCTACAACATAAATATCTTTAACTTCTCCTTCTTCTAATTTCTGTATTAGATAAAAAATTGTTCCTTCTAGGACAATATATGTCTCTTCGCCATCTGATACATGGGCGTGACCCTTTGTCTTATTATACTCTTCCCCTAACATTATTGGATTGATAACAGTGATATCATATCTTAGATTATCTTTCTCTTTTAAACCCCTATACATATAGTAGAGCTCTGTGGCAGGATCTGCTGTTTTTTTCCAATCCTTATCATATAAAACACTGCCCATATCTTTTAGGGCGCGGATTTCTGGAGTCAATTTGGTTAAATCAAATTCCATTATTTTAGAACCCTTTTGGTTTTGATATGCCAGTTTTCAATTCCTGTAAATCTTTGGCAGGAATCAGCAATCAAGCCGGGTTCAATGCCTTTAATTTTATCTACTGCTAAATAAAGATAGTTGGGATTGTATAAAAATATTGCTGGTGTTTGCTCAAGCAAAATATCTTGCGCCTCTGTATAATCTTCAATTCTTTTCGATATTTCTATTTCTGTTCTCGCGCTTTCAAGTAGTTTATCTACTTCGCTGTCTTTGAAATAAGAAAGATTTAAACCCGGATAAACTCTTTGGCTTGAATGCCAAAAAGGGAAGGGGTCGGGAATAATGCCTAATACTTGACCAAAAAGCAAAACATGATAATCTCTTTCTTTTATTACTTCCTGTTTTATCTCGGCGATAGGCAATGATTCTATTTCAACGGTTATGCCTATGGCCTGCCATTGCTCTTGGATAATCTCGGCGGTCTTATTTAACATTGGGTCTTGGCTGGTTGTAATTGTAATTTCTAAAGGAATAGTTTCAGCAGGCGAGATAATACATACTTGATTTAATTTCGCCCTGGTAGAGGGGCCGACTAAGCCATTGCCGACAGCAAGACCAGATGGTTTCAAAATTTCATCAGCATATTCTTGTTGAAATCTAATTACTGCATCTTTCGTTTTGGCTCCGAAATATCCGCTTATTTCCTTTCCCGGATAAATATTATCATCAAGAGAAGAGAGACACTCCTGTAGATATTTTACCACGTTACCCCGAGAGCCGGACTGGAGGGTAGTTGAGAACTTCATCGTTTCTGCGTCTTTTATTTTTACCAATACTCCATCTTGTTCCTCAAGGCCTGCCTCTCTTAAAAGAGTTAATGCCTTTTCTGAATCAAATGTTGAGCTTGAGTTTGGTAATTGGAACTGATAGAGTTCTGGAAGAAAAGGAGAAGAAATAATCGTGCCCTTATCATTCAGAACTATTCTCTTAATTTCCTCTTTATCAGAGGCATAATTCAGAGCCAATCGCACATCATCATTTGTGAGCAGTTCTTTCTCTTTGGAATTAAAGAATAGAGCGTAATATCTTGGTAATACAAAACTATATTCATTAAATTTATATACCTCTTTGTATTCAGACAAGCTGATTGGAGAAAAAGCATCAATAATGTTGTTTTTTGCTGCCTGGTAAAGCTGGCTCTCATCACTGAAAAAGATAAAAGAGATTTCATTTAAATACGGCTTTTTATTATAATATTTGGAAAATTTTTCTAAAGTAATAGAATTTATTTCTCCTGTATTATCTTTATTTACATTTTTTATTTTGAAAGACCCAGATCCTATTGGCTCAAAGTTATAATTAGATAAAGGAAAGTTCTGAGATGAGATCTCTTTCCAAATATGAGAGGGGAGTATTTTTAAGGTAAGTGTTTCTAAAAAGGCAGGGTAAGGGTTTTTCAGAATGAGTTTTATCTGGTAATCGGAGATTTTCTCCGCTTCAACATCTAGCCATTGGGCCTGAATCGGACTTTGGAAATCAGG
>Ga0075120_10001177_pt1 | contig 20946 bp, 18 predicted proteins | sample AntAceMetag02UKL_FD_69792 | JGI IMG/M metagenome (GOLD analysis project Ga0075120, IMG submission 69792) | Saline lake microbial communities from Ace Lake, Antarctica - Antarctic Ace Lake Metagenome 02UKL | ecosystem: Environmental > Aquatic > Non-marine Saline and Alkaline > Saline | place... | reverse complement strand
GCTATCTGGCTATACATCTCAAATAGAGAAGCAGATGTCTACTATTTTTTTATATCTGGAAGTTTTTTTAGCAATTATCATCCCTTATATTTCTACAATCTACCCGCACAGGTCGAAAAATTTTAACAATCGGGCGCAAATTCTGCAAATCTTTGGGATATAGTGTTATAACTGCTGCTTCCGGTAAAAAGGCGCTTCACATTTATAAAAAGAAAAAAGACAGAATCAGCCTTGTTATTCTTGATATGGTTATGCTGGAGATGAATGGGCTTGAGACATTTTTGGAACTTAAAAAAATAAATCCTGATATTAAGGCGCTGCTTTCAACGGGTTATTCCATTGATGAAAAGGCTCAGGAGATGCTCAGGCAAGGATGCAAAGGTTATCTTTTAAAACCGTATAATGCCATTGAATTGTCGCATAAATTAAGAGAAATTTTATAAAAACCCCTCAGGCAGAGGTTCTCAGGCGTACCAGCCTTGAATTTTCTCAAAGCACCAGAACAAGAGGCGCAGGCTTGTTTTGGTGCTTTGATTTTTATAAAAATCCTTATTCTTCTATCTTGGATATTTTGATTGCAAGTTCCTGAAGTTGTGCTGTTGATGCTTTTGAGGGCGCGTCAGTCAAAAGACAAGTTGCTTTCTGTGTTTTTGGAAATGCAATGACGTTTCTGATGGAATCTTCGCGGCATAAAAGCATCATAAGCCGGTCCAGTCCGAAAGCGATTCCACCGTGGGGCGGCGCCCCAGAGGACAGGGCATTTAAAAGAAATCCAAATTTTTCATTGGCTTCGGTTTCATCAATTCCAAGGCAGTTTAATACTTTTTCCTGGAGTTCAGTGGAATGAATACGAATACTTCCACCACCAATTTCAATTCCGTTCAACACCAGGTCATAGGCCCTTGATTTCACGGCAAGAGGATCAAAAGAAAGTTTTTCAATATCTTCCTCAAGGGGTGCGGTAAAAGGATGATGCAGGGCCTGATAGCGTTTTTCTGTCTCATCATAATCAAGCAACGGAAATTGGGTCACCCAGGTAAATTCATAGGTGTCATCCAAAATCAGTCCAAGCTGTCTTGCCAGTTCATTTCTCAGCTGGCCAAGGGCCTCATTGGTGATTTTTGGCTGGTCTGCCACAAAGAAAACAATATCCCCGGGTTCAAGGTCAAGTCGCGTTCTTAAAGCCTCTTTTTCTTCGGCTGTAAAGAATTTGGCAATGGGAGACTGCCATTCATTTTTTTTGATCTTTATCCAGGCAAGGCCCTTTGCTTTATAAATAGCTGTAAAATCAGTCAACTCGTCAATCTGTTTTCTGGTAAAAGTGGAACATCCCTTTGCATTAATGGCTTTAACAATGCCCCCATTTTTTACTATATTGGCAAACACCTTAAATCCAGCATCTTTTACAATATCGGAGACTTCACACAATTCCAGGCCAAATCTTAAGTCTGGCCTGTCCAAACCAAATCTTGATATGGCTTCATCATAGGTGATCTGTGGAAAAGGGATGACAAGGTCAAGATCGAGTACTCGTTTGAAAATATCGACAATCATACCTTCTGCAATTTCCATAACCCCCTGTTCATTAATGAAAGAAAGCTCCATATCTATCTGGGTAAACTCGGGCTGTCGGTCCGCTCTTAAGTCTTCATCCCTGAAACATTTGACAATCTGGTAATACTTGTCAAATCCTGCAATCATTAATAATTGTTTAAAAAGCTGGGGAGATTGTGGGAGTGCATAAAAGTTGCCCGGGTTGACTCTGGAGGGAACCAGGTAATCCCTTGCACCCTCAGGTGTGCTTTTGGTTAAAAAGGGTGTTTCAATATCCACAAACCCTTTATTGTCAAGATAGTTTCTGATAGCCATGGTGGCCTTATGTCTTGCCAGAATATTGTTTTTCAGCTGGGGCCGTCTTAAATCCAGATATCTATATTGCAAACGAATGGATTCCGACGCTTCCACCCGGTCATCAATCTGGAATGCCGGGGTTTTGGCTCTGGCAAAAATATTCAGTTCGTCTATCAAAACTTCAATGGCACCGGTTTTCATATTCGGGTTGAGCATATCATCGGGTCGAGCAATAACTTTTCCTTTAACACCAAGGACATATTCGTTCCTGATTTCCTGGGCCTTTTCATGAACTGTTTTTGAATTTTCCGGGTTAAAAACAATTTGGGTGATACCTTCTTTGTCCCTTAAATCTATAAAGATTACCCCTCCATGGTCACGGCGGTGCTGGACCCAGCCCATTAAAACAACTTCCTTATTAATATCCGTGTCCCTTAACTGGCAACAATGATGTGTTCTTTTTAAATCTCCAAGTGAATCAGTCACGTAGTATTTCCTCTATATTATTTTTGCATGTCTTGATCAGTTCAGGAACCAGGTTTTCCATGGCGAGAGATACCTGCTCTTTGGTATTCATATTTCTTAGTATAATAGCATTTTCCATAAGCTCATTTTCCCCTGCGATCAATACATATTGGGCTCCCAGTTTATCTGCCCGTTTCATAAGGGATTTCATACTTTTTCCCCTGAAATCCATCTCTGTGCGAATGCCAGCCTGGTTCAGCTCACAGGACCAGTGGTAGGCTTTTTCCATGGCAGCATCACCTAAAGAGACGATAAACAGATCAAGGAGGCGGTCTTCTGGTGTTTTATCAATCTGCTCCATGACCTCCACCAGCCGGTCAAAGCCAATGGCAAATCCGATTGCAGGTGTTTGGGGTCCGCCAAGTTCCTTGACAAGACCGTCATATCGCCCGCCGCCGGCAACTGCACTTTGTGCGCCAAGAGCCGTGGTATGAATTTCCCATGCAGTCCGGGTATAGTAATCCAGGCCGCGCACCAGGGATTTGTCCACAATAAAGTCAAGGCCTTGTTTTTCAAGGGTTGTTTTTACTGTATCAAAATGGTCTGAACATTCATTGCAGAGATAGTCCAGGGTTGCAGGGGCATTGGCAAGCGCTTTTCTACAATCTTCTATTTTGCAGTCAAGGATTCTTAAGGGATTTTTATCCATCCTTCTTAAGCAGTTTTCACAAAGCCTGTCTTTTTTTGATTCAATAAAATCCAAAAGTGCTTTTTGAAAGGATGGTCTGCATTCAGGGCATCCAAGGGAATTTATATGTGCTGAAAGTCCGGTCAGTCCAAGGCGTTTAAACAATTCGTTTAATAGAAAAATTAATTGAGCGTCGATATAGGCGGATTCAATACCAAAAACTTCTGCATCAATTTGATAGAATTGACGGTATCTGCCTTTTTGGGGCCTTTCACGTCTGAACATGGGGCCGAACATGTAAAATTTTCTGACAGGATCTATTGCATACATTTTATGCTGGATGTAAGACCTGACAATTGAAGCCGTGGCTTCCGGCCTTAGGGTCAGTTTGTCTCCCTTGCGATCCTCAAAGGTATACATCTCTTTTTCAACAATATCGGTTACTTCTCCGATACTTCTGGCAAAAAGCTGGGTTTTTTCCAGGATGGGAATCCTGATTTCCTTAAACCCAAATGCTTCAAATAATAGTATTGCTTCTTTTTCTACTTTCTGCCAGAGGGAAATCTGTTCCGGCAGTATATCTCTAAATCCTCGAATGGTCTGCATTATGTTTTCTTTATACTTAAAATTATTAGCAAGGTTTAAAATAACCGTTATTTATATATTAAAATCAATGCGTTAGTCAATACATAAAATTATGTAATAAATAATTGTTATTTTCTGATTTTTACACAATTGGCATGGGCCGTCAGCCCTTCCGTCTCAGCCAAAAGGATAACATCATCGGCCTCCTTTATAAAAGCCGCTTTTGAATAATGAATCAAACTGGTTTTTTTTGTAAAATGGTCAACACTCAATGCAGAAGAAAACCTTGCAGTTCCGGCAGTGGGCAGGACATGGTTGGGGCCTGCAATATAATCTCCCATGGGTTCAGGTGTATATGAGCCTATAAATAAGGCGCCGGCATTCTGTATAAGATCAATATAATCAAAGGGTTCTTGAACGATTAACTCAAGGTGTTCCGGTGCAAGACGGTTTGAAAGTTCGATCCCGGTTTCAATGTCCGGCACCAGCATAATGGCACCGAAACGTTCAATGGATTGCTTTGCAATATCTTTTCGGGGTAGTTTTTCAATCTGGCTTTCAAGAGCGGCAGCAGTATTTTTGGCAAGACTTTGTGAATCTGTCACAAGTATGGAAGATGCCATGACATCGTGTTCTGCCTGGGAAAGAAGGTCTGCTGCCAGAAATTGCGGGTTTGCGTGTTTATCTGCAATGATAAGTATTTCACTGGGGCCTGCAATCATATCAATTCCTACTATACCTGCAACAATTTTTTTAGCAAGTGTTACATAGATATTTCCGGGACCAACAATCACATCTACTTTTGGAACGGTCAGGGTTCCATAGGCCAGGGCGCCTATTGCCCAGGCACTCCCAGCTTTAAAAACAGAGGTAATCCCGATCCTTTGGGCTGCAGCAAGAATATGGGGATTGATCTCACCGTTTTCCATGGGCGGGGTCATAAGATTAATGGATGAAACACCAGCTATTTTTGCAGGAATCCCTCCCATCAGTACAGATGACACCAAGGGGGTTTTCCCACCCTTGGCTCCTGGTGCATAAATACCTGCAGCATTAACGGGTTTGATAAGTTGTCCCACCATGACACCGTTTCTCGGTGTATCAATCCAGGAGTTTTCTTTTTGTTTTGAATGAAAAGATTCAATTTGATTGGCAGATCGGTCAAGGGCTTTTAAAAACGAGGCATCAACACTTTTTAATGCAATTTTAAACTCTTTTTGGGTTACTTTTAAAGAGTCGATGGTGATTTTTTTTGAATCAAATTTCCTGGTGTATTCAACAAGGGCTTCATCCCCCCGTATTTTTACATCTTCAAGATAGGCTTCAACGGCCTCATAATCCTGTTTTGAGAATCCCAGGCCTCGTTCTATGGTATCTTTTACCCTTTTTTCTGCACTATTGGAAGGGTATTGATATAGCTTCATTCTTTATATTATTCCAAAAAATTATGATTTACAGCGTGACCATTATATGAGTTTTAACTCCCGATAAAATCCAGACATATATATACGTGGTCTTTTTTATAGCAAAAGAGACTCTATAAAGCTATTAAATAAATTTAAACAAGTTTATTTCAGGTTTCTTAATATTGACAGGGGTAAGTTAAAATTAAAAAAATAAGGGCAGAAAATCTGCCCTTATTTTTAGTGTTATTCAATTTAACTTTTAAAAATTGAGCGTTTTTGACAATTCTTCATAAGTAAAATCCCAGGTTGTATTATGGGGTGGAAGAGGTTCATTAAACATTTCCGGAAGCTGGTCATCAACTTTGGTAAACCCAGCCCTCTTGTTAAACTCTTTTTCATCGTTCAGTACGGATTTTCCAAGGGCAACCACATCATCCGGTGTGAGTGTCAGCCCATACCTTGCGTTAAGCATATCCACAATGGTTGGAACCCCGTCTTTATCATCAAGAATGGCAAAGGCAATAAACAGACAAAGCCCTGCAGAGTCAATGGCTGCTGTGGCGATCTGAAGGTTCTGGGACAGCTCAATATTTCCTTCTTTTTTGAGGGGATCAACGGTTCCGCCAACACTCAAGAGATTGGCGGTAACACCGTAACCAGCTGTATGATCGGCACCCATTGGGGTTGTGGCATAGGTTACCCCCACCCCTTTACAGGATCTTGGGTCATAGGCCGGAAAAGACTGTTTTTTTACCACGGGTACCCGGTCTACGCCCAGAGCATCGCCAGTGAACGCGGCACCGTTACCAATGATTTTTCCCTCGGGCGCATATTCCCCTACTTTTGACAGAAGCGCAATGGCAGCCTTGCCGTCTCCCCATGGAATCATGCCGCCTTCCATGGCAATCCCTAATGTAACGCCCATTTCTATGGTATCAAGACCGAAATCATCACTAAGCCTGTCCAGCATGGCGATATCATCCAGATCTTTGATGGTGGTATGGGCACCAAATGCCCAGATGGTTTCATATTCAAAACCAGATGTGAGATACTTGCCGTCTTTGTCATGGTAAACATTGGAGCACTTAATCACACAACCTGGATGACATCCTTCTGTTGTAATGCCACCTCTTTGCTGAATGTTTTCCGTCATTTTTTCACCACTGATATCCTGAGCATTCTCAAACCGGCCGGATCGAAAGTTTTTGGTAGGAAATGCACCGGCTTCATTGACTATATTTACCAGTACTGCCGTCCCATAGGCTGGCAATCCCTGCCCGGATACCGGATGATTTTTTAGCATGTCCACCCATTTTTTGTTGGCAGCTTTAAAGGCTTCCGGGTTTTTCATCTCAATTCTGGGTGCACCCTTATCATCCACAACGATGGCTTTGATTTTTTTGGATCCCATGACAGCACCTAGTCCTCCTCTGCCGTGGGCACGTCCCGGTCTTCCATTCATGTCTGCCTGCTGGATGCTGGCCCCTTTCAGGCATTGTTCACCTGCCTGGCCAATACTGAGAACGGCAACATTTTTACCATATTTTTCCCACAGGCTTTCCATGACAGCATAGTTGCCCTTACCCACAAGGTCTCCTGCCGGTAGAATTTGGACCCCATCATTTTTAATCACTATGATGCTGAAGTCATTCCCTTCCGGTTTATCTTCAAGAATCAGTCCTGCAATGCCTAATTTTGCAAGCTTCTGGGAAGCAAATCCGCCAGCATTACTCTCTTTAATACCTCCGGTAAGCGGTGATTTGGCACCCGCTGACAGTCTACCTGAATTGGCTGCGGGAGATCCTGAAAGAAGTCCCGGTGAAAAGATCAATTTGTTTGCTTTTCCAAGCGGATGGCTGGTTGCCGGTACTTCATCCAATACCATTTTGGATGTGAGCGCTCGGCCTCCTATGCCTGTGTAAGCTGCTGGTACTTCTTCAAACCCAAAGGTTTTTTCTTTGGTATTTACTCTTAAAAATTTTCCCATTTTTTCCTCCTTGGCAAGGGTTAATAAAAAGGCATTATCTGTTTTTTTTTCGTCGTTTTCTTCTGCCGGGAGGCGCCATTTTTACCAGTTTGGGTTCAAATTTTGCCACAATATCAACAAGACCCTTTTGTTGATCCATGACATCTTCAATATTCTTATATGCCATGGGTATTTCATCAATTCCAGCAGAAATTAATATTATTCTTTTTTTTTGCAAAATGCACTGTAAATCTTTAAAATTATATTGCTTCATGGCAGCACTCCTGCTCATTTGTCGCCCGGCCCCGTGGGCAGCGGATTTTAAAGACGCATCATTTCCCAGTCCCCGGACGATGAATCCCGGATCTGCCATAGATCCCGGGATAATGCCTAAGACCCCTATGCCCGCAGGGGTAGCCCCTTTGCGATGAACAATTACCGGCTGCAATCCGATTTTTTCTTTCCAGGCAAAATTATGGTGATTTTCTATTGTTGCAATGGCCTCTTCGCCAATAAAGTCCAATATGGCATCATGAATTATTTCATGATTGGCAGAGGCATATCTTCCCATAAGTTCCATGGCCTTGAAGTACTCAATGCCGTCGCCTCTTTTCATGTCCAGCCATGCAAGATTGTTCAGCGGCTTGCCAAGTTCAGGGTGCAGCCGTTTTGCAAGGGTTGAGTAATGGTCTGCAATTTTGGCACCGGTTCCCCTGCTGCCCGAGTGGGTTAAAAATGCGATATAGTCTCCGGCCGGCAAACCGATATCATCCCGGGCAAGGTTGAGTTTTCCAAATTCTGCAAAATGATTTCCTGATCCGCTGGTCCCCAGTTGTTTGTGGGCCTTGTCTTTTAATGATTTAACCACATGGCTGAATGTCCAGTCTTCATCCATGACGCGATGCTGCCTGGGGCAGGAAAATGCTTCCCCCACGCCAAATTTTGTCTGGGTTTCAAGGGCTTGCTTGAAGATCTGTTGATGGGTTTCATACGCATTAAAAGGTATGGGAAGCACAGATAATTTCATGCGGCAGGCAATGTCAACCCCCACGGCATAGGGAATGACAGCATCCTTAACCGCCAAAACCCCGCCGATGGGAAGTCCGTATCCCACATGGGCATCCGGCATTAATGCGCCCTTTACCGAAACCGGCAGACGAATGGCATCGTCCATTTGCAATACGGCAGCAGGATCAAGGTTTTCTCCAAAAATGGTATACGTTGCCTTATTTGTCATATTGTTTGTGCTTTTTTAACTTAAGAAAGACTGCCTGATTCTGACAGCTCAAGAAGTCCTTCAAGGTCTTTAATTAAAATGGTTTTGGTCTGTACTTCAATATAAGAAGATTCCATCATTTTTTTTAATATTCTGGAAATGGTTTCAGGTGTGGTACCGATCAGGTTGGACAATTGTGCCTTTGAGATGGGAAGGATCACCTGTTTTTTGTTTTTTTGTTCTTTGGAAAGTGTGAGAATATAGGCTGCAAGCCTTGCTGGAACTTCTTTTAAACTCAGGTTTTCAATCTGCATGGTAAAGTCCCGAAGTCGCCTGGACAAATCTGCCAGCAGGATCATCCCAAGTCCTGGTGTTGTGGTAATCAAATCTACAAACTTACCTCTGGGAAGGAAAATAATGACAGATTTTTCAAGGGCCATGGAAGAGGCGGGAAAATTTTTTCCTTCAAAAACCGGAACCTCGCCAAAGGTGTTGCCAGGGCCGTAAATATGAAGGATCTGCTCTTTGCCTTCAAAGGAAAGTTTGAAAACTTTAATCTTTCCTTTTTCAACCATATAAAACCCGTCTCCCTTATCTCCTTCATGAAAGATCATCTCTCCCCTGTCAAACTTGAGAGTTGTGGCTATGGAGGCTATTTTTTCCAGGTGTTCATCAGAAAGACCTGAAAAAAGAGGAATTGTTTTTAAGTTTTTAATAATATATAATTCTCCGATTAATGGTAGAAACTAATTAAAAAATCTCAAAATCTAAAAAAAAATCAAAAAAAGTAAGATTACTTGATCCAGGTCAAGGAATTATATTCTTTTTTATAATAAGTTCACATCAGGATGTAAAGATTAATTGTTTGTCAACCATAATATAAAGGAGAACCAACATGTTTTGTTTTCAATGTCAGGAGACAGCTAAAAACCAGGGATGCACCATTAAAGGTGTTTGTGGAAAAGAAAATGACACAGCCAATCTTCAGGATCTGTTGATCTATAACCTCAAAGGAATAAGTGTTATTGCAGCTGCGGCCAAGGCCCAGGGAGCAGCAACCCCAAAAGAGACGGGACTGTTTGTTGCCCAGGCGCTTTTTACCACCATAACAAATACAAATTATAACGATGAAAATTTGAACGAGTGGATTTTGCAGGCCCAGAAAGTCAAAAAAGAACTATTTGAAAGCGCGAAAGATAAATTGGGAACCAACCTTCACGAAAGTGCCACATGGTATTCCGATGATGTGGCCTCATTTAGCGCCAAGGCGCAAACAGTGGGAGTCCTTGCAACGGAAAACGAGGATGTCAGATCCCTTCGTGAACTTCTTGTCATCGGTTTAAAAGGGATTGCAGCTTATGCAGACCATGCATCAGTCCTGGGTGTTGAAAAAGATGAAATTTATGATTTCATTTTTGAAGCCCTTGCATCCACCACAAAGGATTTGTCCGTAGATGAAATGGTGGGCATGGTACTTAAGGCAGGTGAGGTGGCAGTCACCACCATGGCAGCCCTTGATGAAGCCAACACAACTGCCTATGGTCACCCGGAACTGACCGAAGTGAATCTCGGCGTTGGATCAAACCCGGGAATACTGATTTCAGGTCATGATCTTAAAGATATGGAAGAACTTTTAAAACAGACACAAGGAACGGGAGTGGATGTATACACCCATGGTGAAATGCTTCCTGCCAATTATTATCCTGCTTTCAAAAAGTTTGCCCATCTTAAAGGCAATTACGGCGGTTCATGGTGGCATCAAAATGAAGAATTTCAATCCTTTAATGGTCCGATTCTCATGACCACTAATTGCATTGTTCCCATGAAAAGTAAAAACACTTACCAGGACAGGGTCTTTACCACTGGTGTGGTTTCCTATCCTGGTACACAGCATATTGCGGACAGGGTGAAGGGCGGGGCCAAGGATTTTTCAAAAATTGTCGAACTTGCCAAAACCTGCGAGGCACCAGTAGAGCTTGAAACCGGCAAAATTGTCGGCGGGTTTGCCCGCAACCAGGTACTGGCCCTGGCTGACAAAGTAGTTGATGCCGTAAAATCAGGCGCAATCAAACGTTTTGTTGTCATGGCGGGTTGTGATGGCCGTCAAAAAGGAAGAAACTATTTTACTGAAGTCGCTGAGAAGCTGCCAAAAGATGCAGTAATTCTGACTGCCGGATGTGCAAAATACAGGTACAATAAACTGGACCTGGGCGATATCGGCGGTATCCCAAGAGTGCTTGATGCAGGGCAGTGCAATGACTGCTATTCTCTGGCTGTGATCGCCCTTAAACTTAAAGAGGTTTTTGAGCTTGAGGATATTAACGACCTGCCGATTTCCTTTGATATTGGATGGTATGAGCAAAAAGCAGTTGCTGTTCTTCTGGCCCTTCTGCATCTGGGTGTAAAAGGTATCCGTCTTGGGCCAACACTGCCGGCATTTGTATCGCCGACTGTCCTGAATGTACTTGTTGAAAATTTTGATATTAAATTGATTACAGAAGCTGATGCAGATGTAGAAGCCATCATGCAAGGTAAATAGTGGAATATGAGATTTGAGTAGTGGGAAGTAGTTTTCCTCACTACTCAGTCCTCATCACTCATCTCTTTATACGAGGAGGCTTAAAATGAAATGCCCGGGACAAGATACCCAATACTGGAATAAAGATGCCATCTTTGAAACTAAATGCCCGGAATGTGGTCATCCCATGGAATTTTTCAAGGATGATGCCACTCGAAGATGTGCAAACTGCAAGAAAAAAATTGTTAATCCCAAGATGGATTTTGGCTGCGCTTCCTATTGCAAGTTTGCCGAACAATGTCTTGGCTCCCTGCCGGAAGAGTTTGTTGCCAAAAGAGACGATCTCTTAAAAGACCGGGTGGCTGTGGAAATGAAAAGATATTTTGGAACAAATTTTAAAAACATCGGGCATGCAGCAAAGGTTGCAAATTTTGCAGAAAAAATCGGGAAAAAAGAAAAAGCAAATCTTGCAGTGGTTCTTTGTTCGGCATATTTATATGATATCGGTGTAAAAAATGCCCTTGAAAAATATAATTCCATTGAGTCTGAATACATGGAACAAGAGAGCCCGAAAGTGGCCAGAGAACTCATGGAAAAACTGGGAGCAAAAGAAGAATTGATCACTGAAGTCATTGATATCGTGGGACACCATAATCGTCCGGCAGAAGATGACAGTTTGAACTATAAGGTTCTGTATGACGCGGACATGCTCACTCATATGGCAAGTTGCGAAAAGAAAAACAGCGTTGATGATGAAGAATTTCGCGCCAAACTTGATCGGCTTTTTTTAACAAAAGCCGGGAACGAGTTGGCAAAACAGGTGCTGATAGAAGCGAATTAAAAAATAATGTTGAATCATAGGCAAACCAAAAGAATGTTTATAATTCAAATCAATATAGAATGAGGGGGGACTATTATGAAAGTGATGAGAAAAATAATCAAAATAGATGAAGAATTGTGTGATGGCTGCGGAAATTGCGTGCTTGCCTGTGCAGAAGGTGCGATTCAAATTATAGATGGCAAGGCAAAAGTGATTGCAGATAAGTATTGTGATGGTTTAGGAGCATGTATTGGCGACTGCCCCCAGGATGCTTTAAAAATTATAGAAAGAGAGGCAGATGATTTTGATGAAGAGGCTGTCGAAGAGTTGTTGAAACAGCAGAAAGTAGAAAAAAAAATTGCAGAACCCGTTGCCTGTGGATGCCCTTCGACGGCAATCCATACATTTCCAACAGCAAAGGAAGGATCTTGTGACTGTGCCAATAAACCAATTATACAGGCATCCGGGCAGACATCCGGCGGCACATCATGTCTGGGCCACTGGCCGGTTCAGATCAAGCTGGTTCCGGCGGGCGCGCCTTTTCTCAAAGGCGCAGATCTGGTGATTGCAGCCGATTGTGTGCCTGTGGCCTATCCCACCTTTCATGCAGATTTCTTAAAAGGAAATGCTGTGATGATAGGATGCCCCAAATTTGATAATGCCGAAGAATATGTTGAAAAGCTCTCCCAGGTATTTAAAGTATCAGGGATAAAAAGTATCACATCTGTTGTCATGGAAGTGCCTTGCTGTTCTGCCATGCCGATAATTCTTAAGAAGGCCCTTGAACGAGCAGAGGTTGATATCCCGCTTAAAGAAGTTGTGATCAGTTCCCGTGGACAAATCCTTTCATGAAGTGGTCCAGGGATGCAGAAAATGCCATTTTAAAAGTTCCATTTTTTGTACGGAAAAAAGTTAAAAAAAAAGTTGAAGATTTTGTTGGGCAAAAGGGAAAGACATCTGTTGAATTGTTAGATGTGAATGAATTGAAACAAAGTTTCTTGTCCAAAGGCGGGATGGAAAAAGAAATCAAGGGATTTGAGGTCACCAACTGCTTTGGGGGTGCCGGATGCCCGAACACGGCAAATTCCGGTACCCTGCTTGCAAAAGATATTGAGAAAATTTTTGAAAAAGAAGATATCCTTTCCTTTTTAAAACAAAGTGTAAAAGGGGACCTAAAGTTCCATCACGAATTCAGGGTTGCACTTTCCGATTGCCCCAATGCCTGCTCAAGGCCCCAGATCGTGGATATCGGTATCATTGGAGCAGTTCTTCCCGGGATTTTTGATGAAGCCTGCACCTTTTGCCATGCCTGTGTGGAGATTTGTGGTGAAAACGCCATTACACTTGATGAAGAAAAAGAAAAGCCTTTGATTGATTATACTCAATGCCTTATGTGTGCTAAATGTATAAAGGCGTGTCCCACTGGAACCATTGGGGAAAAAGAAAAAGGCTTTCGGGTAATGCTGGGCGGAAGATTGGGACGTCATCCCAGGCTTGCCATGGAAGTTCCGGGAATCCATACCCAAAAGGAAGTCATGCGTATCGTTCAAAAATGCCTGAAATTTTATAAAGATAACTCTAAAAATGGTCAGAGATTTTCCCATATCCTCTCTTCAGTGGATCAGATTCTTCCTATATGAGTGTCATCAGGAATTTTGAAACCTGGAATCACAAAGAAATCAACTTCTCAAACAAAAGCTATTTGTAAGAAATTTACCTACACCAGAATCAGAAATCCTCTAATTGATTCATTGACCCCATATTTAGTAGTCTGTCAAATGGTAAAAATGGATTTTTATGTTGTTAACAACAAACACAGGAGGATCGTATGAAAAGTAAACATTTATTAATCATTGGGTTTATTGCTGTACTCACCATGGCATTTTGCCAGACCGCCTTTGCAAAAGACAGACTCGTATTTGGCGGCGGCCCTGCCGGTGGTACATTCCAGGTGGTTGCTAATGCAGTCCAGGTGTATAAACCTGTAAAAGAGTCTGCCACTTTTAAAGTGCAGGCACAGTCTTCAGCAGGTTCCGTGGAAAACATGAGAAAAACAGATGCCGGTAAACAACAATTTAGTGTTGTTTATTCCGGGCATGTTTATCTGGGTCGAAACGGCATGATGAAAAATGATACCAAAAAGTATGAAAATGTCCTGGCTGTTGCATGGCTATATGGTGCACCAGGCCAATTGATTACCCGTGCAGGTTCTGGAATTAAAAGCGTAAAAGATCTTGTGGGTAAAAAAGTGGGCGTGGGTAATGCCGGTTCCGGGGCATTTGCAAACTGTGAGCTTTTTTTCAGTCACATGGGTGTCTGGGATAAAATTGAAAGAAATGCAATGGGTTACAATGATGCAGCCCAGGCATTTGGTAACAACCAATTGGATGCTTTCTGGCTGTTTACAGCTTTTCCCAGCGGTGCTGTCATCATGGCGGCCCAGACAAATGACATTGCCCTTGTAAACCTTGATGCAGATGCTCAAGCAAGCGGATTTTATAAGAAATATCCGTATTTTGCAAAACTGTCTGTTCCTGCAGGGACCTATAAGGGTGTAGATTATGAATCTCCTTCCTTTCAGGATTCAGCCCTCTGGGTAGCCAATTCAAAAGTGTCTGCAGACGCTGTTTATGAAATACTTTCCCTTATTTATACAGATAAGGGGTTGGCCCATATGCATGCTGCGAAAAAGACATTTAAGAAGATGGCCCTTGCAACAGGCGCTGACGGCGTTGTAACTCCTTTCCATCCAGGTGCTGAAAAATTCTGGAAAGAAAAAGGTATTTTAAAATAGACATAAGTTAGTATAACGGGTATATCTTATTAAAGGTATGAGTTGTTAAATAAAGAAAATTCGTATCCTTTAGCCGGTAACTGAATCACTGGGAACAGATTTGAAATCTTTTCCCAGTGACTTCAAACAATAGGAAGGCAAGCCGTGTACGAAAAGTTAAATAGATTTGAGCAAATCGTATTTGATGCATGCTCAGTGATCCTGGTCGTTTTTTACTCCTATGCAGCGTTGATCCATCCCATGGCAACCCAGTATCACAGGGGCGTTTACATCATTATAACCTATCTTCTTGTCTTTCTGTTGTATAAGTCCAAATCTAAGATTATGAGAGTTGTGGACTATACCCTCATCCTCCTTTCCTTTGTCTCCATCGGATACTGGATATTGATGTTTGAAACTATTAATTACCGTACCGGTGCAGAAACACAAACGGATATGGTATTTGCCGTCATTGGCGTATTAATTGGTATTGAACTGGCCAGACGGGTGGTGGGTAAAGTGTTTGTTTTTCTGGGCATCATCATGCTGACCTATGGTGTTTACGGCTATCTGGCACCGGACCTGGTTTCCCATGCAGGCGCTCCTTTTACTGAATTGTGTGTCAGTATATTTTATAAAAGTGACGGTGTGTTTGGAATTATGGCCAATGTTCTGGCCACCTATGTGATTTTGTTTGTTCTTTTTGGTGCTTATTTAGAAAAATGCGGGGCCCAGAAATTTTTTATTGACTGGCCCCTTGCTGCGGTGGGTCATACAATTGGCGGGCCTGCCAAGGTCTCGGTTATAGCCTCTGGACTTTTCGGTTCCATTTCAGGATCAGCCATTGCCAACACGGTTTCCACAGGCATGTTTACCATTCCCATGATGAAAAAAGCAGGATTTAAACCCCATATCGCAGGAGGTATAGAACCGGCGGCTTCCATTGGCGGAATGTTCATGCCCCCGATTATGGGTGCCGGCGGATTTATCATGGCAGAGCTCACAGGGGTACCCTATTCTAAAATCATGCTGGTGGCCATATTTCCCGCCTTGATGTATTTTTTCAGTGTTTTCTGTATGGTCCATTATTATGCCAAGATGCATAATATTGTGGGCGAAAAATCAGAAGTTTCAGCCACGGAAATTTTTAAAAAAGAATGGTTCTATATGATTCCCCTGGTTGTCATTACCATTTTTATGCTCTATGGGTTTTCGCCCGGGTACTCAGCCATGATAGGGCTTGTGTCCTGTATTGTTATCAGTTATGCCAGAAAAGAGACACGGATCGGTCCCAAAAGATTTGTTATAGCTGCAAGAGAAGGGACTGAAAATAGTCTCAAGATTGGTGCAACAGTGGGTATTATCGGTATTATCATCGGTGTTTTGACATTTTCCGGTCTGGTGCTGACCTTTGCCGATATCATGATAGAGCTGGCAGGCGGTTCTTTATTGTTGACCATTTTTCTGATAGCCCTGGCATCCCTTGTGCTGGGAATGGGGGTACCAGTGACGGCAGCCTATCTGATTACTGCAGTTGTCGCTGTTCCAGCACTGACCCATCTGGGAGTAAATCAACTTGCAGCCCATATGATCGTTTACTGGCTGTCCCAGGATTCCAATATAACACCGCCTGTCTGCATTGCCGCATTTGCCGGTGCAACCATTGCAAAAGCCAATATGTGGAAAACAGCTTTTACATCATTCAAGTTTGCAAAATTTTTATACCTGGGTCCCATTCTTTTTGGTTATGTGCCCGGATTTTCTCTTGATGGCAGTTCAACCGACATTATTAAAGCCTTTGTTTTAATTTTGTTTGGCACCTGGCTTTATTCATGGTTACTCAGCGGTATCTGGATTAGCCCCATAAAAGGGTTTTTTAAGAAAACTTCAGCATAAAAGATTTTTTTAAAAAATTGAATCACCCCTGACATTTTGTTTTTGTCAGGGGTGATTTTTTTTATTTTCATGAATAATAAATTTTTTATTGAAAAAATTAGTTGCATCATCAACGATTTTGTACAATATTAAATAGAAGAAAGCTTAGAAAGCCGGAATAAAAATAATCGGGATGGTACAGACGTATTGATTTGATAATAATTTTAATCTGAAAATAAGACATAATTATATGGAAACATTTGAAAAAGTTATTGACACATCTATTGCATATTTGGTGGGCCGAACATCCAGATCAATTATTAAAAGACTGACTAAAAAATTTTCAGATGCCGGGTTTGACGTAAGTTATGAGCAGTGGAGCATCCTTGTTCATCTGTATCGCAAAGACGGACAGACCCAGCAGGAGCTTTCCAATATAGCGGTAAAAGACAAAGCTGCCATTACAAGACTTTTAAATGTCCTGGAAAAAAAGAATATTGTGTTAAGAATCCCGGACAGGAATGATAAGCGAAGCAAACTTGTTTATCTCACCAATAAAGCCAAAGATTTTAAAGCAGATTTGATTGCCGTTGTTGAAGAATTGTTAGAAGAGGCAGAACAACAAATTTCTTCAAAAGAAATGGCACAGTGCAAAGCCACTTTAAATAAAATATTCTATAATTTTGACCGGCTGAATCATTAAGTTATAATTCCACCAGTTTGTTTTGAATGGCATACCTGGACAATTCAGCATTGTTTCTTATATTCAGTTTTTTTAATATTCTGGACCTATAGGTATCAACTGTTTTGATACTGATATTATAGGATATCGCGATTTCCCTGTTTGTCGAGCCCATGGCAAGCTTTCGCAGTACTTGAAGTTCGCGCATAGAAAGGGATTCTGTAAGGCTCCCTTTTTTATTTCCCCGGATTACTCTAAGGGCCAAAGCCTCACTTGCCTTTTCAGTTAAATACCGTCCTCCGGCATGGATTTTTTTTACAGCTGCCACAAGCTGTTCAGGAGCAGACTGCTTTGTGACATATCCCATGGCACCTGCTTCTATTGCCCTGATAACATATTGCTCTTCATCATGCATGGTCAAAATAAGGACTGGCACATCCGAACAATAACTGGTTAACCGGGCCACCACCTCAAGTCCATCCATGCCTGGCATGGAAATATCAATCACTGCAACATCAGGTTTTTTATTTATAGCCTCATCCAAAGCAGTTTCACCATCAGCTGCTTCAGCAATCACCTCAATTTCATTACTGTCTTCCAGAACTTTTCTTAAGCCTTCCCGGACAATATAGTGGTCATCGGCAAGAAGTACCTTAATCATGCATTATCCTTTTACTTTTACTTTACAGCAAATACTTGTTCCCTGGGACAATCGGGAAGAGATATCAAGTTTTCCACCAACAAGATTGGCCCGCTCTCTCATTCCCTCAAGGCCAAATCCATTAACGCCGTTGTTATTGACAACATCAAATCCGCATCCGTTGTCCTGTATGAATAGAATGATATCCTCGTCTTTTGTTTTTAATTCTACTATAATGGTGGTGGCATTTGAGTGGCGAAGGGAGTTGGTCACAGCTTCCTGCCCAATTCTATATAATGCAGTAGAAAGAGTGTTGTTGATTTTAGGAATCTCATCGTGCTTGAACACACATGAAACATTAGAACGTTTTTCAAAATCAGATAGCAAAGATTCCAATGCATCGGCAAGTCCAAGGTCATCCAGCACCCTTGGCCTTAAGCGGTAGGCCATGTCTCTTACATCATTAATGGTATCATCGATTAAAGAACACATTTTCCCGGCTCTGTTTCCGGCATTTTCATCAAAGCGCGTTAAAAATTTTTCAACCCATACTGCATCAATACGCAGGGCTGTCAACACCTGTCCCAGGTGATCATGGAGTTCCCCTGCAACCAAAGCTTTTTCCCTTTCCTGGGAGGCAATAATGTTTTTGGACAGGCTTTTTAAATTATCCTGGGCTTTTTCAAGCTGGATGGTCCTCTTTTTGACCTGCTGTTCAAGATCATGAGAATATTGTGATAGCTTTTCTGTGGCGATTTGAAGATCTCTTTGTGTACGATTTTTTTCTGTTACATCCACACTCACGGCCAGGGATCGTACAACTTTGCCATTCTCATCCCTGACCCCGTAGCATGAGAGCAGGATCTCCATTTTTTCACCGTTCTTTTTAACATAGGTATAGGGAACATCTTTACAGAAGCCAGTTCTGAAAAAACGATGGAAAATAACATTGATTGCATATTTTTTTGAATCAGGTGTAAAAAAGCTTATGAGCTGTTTGCCAATTACATCTTCCCTTTTTTGTCCCATCACTTCTACCCAGTGATCAGAAACCCTGATAATTCGTCCTTGAATATCAATTGAATGAAGCATGACCGGGGTTTTGTGGTAGATACGCCTATACCTTTCTTCACTGATCCGAAGTTTTTTTTCTGCTTTTTTACGTTTTGTAATTTCCTGGATCCCCAGCAAATAAAGAATCAAAACCAGAATTCCGGTCAGGATTAATATAGAGATGATAGCAGGTCCGATAACCCTTACAAAGGGCTTGGATACCTGTTTTGTAATTTCATTGTAGTTTCTTAAATTAATGATTTTCCAGTCAGGATAATTTGTCACAGCCAGGCTTGAAAAAATGTAGCGAGAGTTTTTTTTATCTGTTACATCACCGGTTTGATTCTTTGAAAACCCGGCCCAGGCCCAGGGACCGTTACCAAATTGTTTGGAATTTTCTATGGTATAAATTTGTTTTTCATTTGGTTTCCATAAAAAATTAAACTTTAATTTGTCTTTGTTGGAGATAAAAATAACACCATCAGGATCAACAAAAAGGAGAGTATCATCAGATTTTGGAAACAGCTTTGTTTCAACAAATTCCACAGAAGCCTTAATAATAGCAACTCCAAGGATATGGATATGGGTTTTATCATAAACAGGGTGAGAGTAGTAAACGCCTCTTTTTCTGGAAGTGGTGCCAAGGGCAAGATAGGTTGCAGGTATTCCAATGATGGCTTTTGTATAGTAGGGTCTGAAAGAAAAATCTTTTCCCACAAAACTGTCTTTGGCATTTCGATTGCTCGAACATAAGGTAATCCCATTTTTATCCATAAGATAGCTGACTTCAAGATCAAGGGATTTTGTAAAATTATCAAGGATCTTATTGGCTTTGTAAATTGATTCCAGGTTGGTATCTTTAAGCGCTGTGGCTAATTCATTAATACCTGAAAGAGTCTTAACCGGCTTGATATGCTCTGAAAGATAGGTGGATAGCTGGTCTGTTAAAAGGTTCAGCCTGGAATATGCGTCAGCTTCTGTTTTTTGAAAAGCAGCTTTTCGAAAAGAGTAATAATAGAAAAATCCCCCGGCGGCAGCTGACAAAAAAGCAAATAAAGCTAATATTAATATGATAATTTTAAGTCGCATAAAGATAAGTATATCTGCACAACTTAATTTTTTCAATGATTTTAAAAGGTTAATTAAGAGGAAACAGCATTGTTTGTTTTTTCCACTTTTAAAAACCATTGTGAAGCTGTAAGATTCCTTATATTATACACAAATAATAATTTTTCTAATATAAGAAAAAAGGGGTACTCTATGCCGGTCATCACATTTAATGCATTTTCGTTTTTACAGAAAAAGTTGAAAGAAAAACAAGTTGGATATTCAAATGTGACCATGACGTTCAAACCAGGAATTCGTGCAAAAGATTTAATCAGGCAGGTTCAATTAGAGCCTGAAGATGTTGAGGTTGTGTTTATTAATGGGAAAGTCGCTCCTTTTGATACAATAATTCAAGACAATGATCGAGTGGCCCTTATACCACCTGGAACTCCAGGGCCTTACAGGGTTCTGCTCGGGTTCAAAAATAAAAATTTATAGTGACAGAAGGCAACAGCCATATTCGAGCATTTATTGCCATATCTTTTCCAAAGGAGATCAAAAAATTTTTACATGATCTTCAGGGAAAATTGCGAAAATCAGGCATTAAGGCTTCCTGGCCAAAGCCCGCCAACATGCATTTAACCCTGAAATTTTTTGGAAATGTAAATGTCAGCAAGATTGATGCTATTAAAGCATGCATGATCAAGGCGGTAGCAGGAATACCAATTCATTCTTTGTCAGCCTCAGGTATAGGGGTGTTTCCATCTGTACAAAATACCAAGGTCATCTGGTCTGGAGCAAGAGGACAGACAGATGTTTTGGAAAAACTTGTTAATCGTCTGGAGGATATCTTTTTTGAGGACATGGAAATTAAAAGGGAGAATAGAAGATTTTCCCCCCACCTGACATTGGCAAGGATTAAACAGCCAATTTATCCAAAAACCATGATTAAGCTGTTGCAGGAGTTTAAAGATTTCCATTCCGATGATTTTGTTGTTTCAGAGATTAAATTTTTTCAAAGCGAATTAATATCATCAGGCGCAGTTCATAAAATAATTTTTTCAGTACCGTTTATAAAAAAATAGTCTTGCCAGTTCAAAAAATGGTTTTTGAAATGTCTTTTCAAAAAATTCATGTCTTGTTTAATTTTTTCAGAGCAAAAGGCTCCTCTTCATTTTTATATTTGCAAAATTCATTTTTATTTTTTTGTCTAGTTTTAAAAAGCAAACAAATTTAATTTTTAATTCGTCTGTAAATTTTTATTTTTTTATGGACGCGAAAAATTTTCAACACAGTTCTTTTTTTAAAAAGTTTTTACAACTATGTTTATACGCATATCATTTTTTCAACGTATCAAGCTA
>Ga0075120_10001175_pt1 | contig 20965 bp, 16 predicted proteins | sample AntAceMetag02UKL_FD_69792 | JGI IMG/M metagenome (GOLD analysis project Ga0075120, IMG submission 69792) | Saline lake microbial communities from Ace Lake, Antarctica - Antarctic Ace Lake Metagenome 02UKL | ecosystem: Environmental > Aquatic > Non-marine Saline and Alkaline > Saline | place... | reverse complement strand
GCTTTGACGCGCAAGGCACGCGAGCCGTGCGCCGTCCAGATTTGTGGAGGGCGTCGGGCTCCGACGCCTTGGGCGTGGGGAATCACCCCTGTGTTGGGATGTTCCGAGGGGCCGGTGGGCGATTGGCTTTGACGCGCAGGCACGCGGGCCGCGTGCCGTCCAATGCGTGGACAGAGCATCGATGCCTCAGTGGCGGTAGCCGCGTGTGAGCAGAATGCGGAGCTTCTTGAGAGATTCATCCTGAATCTGTTTGATACGGGCACGTGTGAGGCCCAGGTTGTTTCCGGTTTCCTCGAGAGTGCGGCCTTCGAGGTAACGCAGCTTCATGATGTAGCGGGCGCGTGAGGGAAGCTGTTCGATGGCCGTCCAGATTTCTGAGTTTTGGGCGGCATTGGAGGCCTGATTGCCGTCTTCTCCTTCAATGAAATGGTAGAGACTGGTCGTGTTGTCACTGGACACGGTGGCATCCAGCGAGACGGGTGGCGCGGGGAGCGTTTCCCACTGCCGGATGAAGGGGAGTATCTTAACCACATGCTCTTCCGTGAGACCGGTCAGTTTGGCAATGATGGCATTTTCCGGTTTAGCATTATGCTTCTCCTGCCAGTCATCCAGGATGGCCTTAATGGCGATCATTTCACGGGTGGGGCGTATGCCGATGCTGCCGGAGCGCACATGGTCGCGGAAAAAATTTCGGAGCCGGTTTCGGATGGCGGTTTGGGCATAGGAAAAGAAGGGCGTGCCTCGGGTAAAGTCGTACTTTCGCGAGGCATTGGTCAAGGCTTTGGAGCCTTCCTGCAGGAAGTCGGTCAGCCAAACCTGTCCAATCCAGAAATAGGGCTTGGTACAACTGACGATGAGTCGCCGATTGGCGATGAAGATTTCTTCTTCAGCAGCTTCAACTTCAGAGACCATTTTGCGGGCCTGGGTGACGCCCTGGTGGAGTTCCTGAGCGTTGGCGAAGCGCTTGCGGGCGAGCTTTTCGATTTGGTAGCCGCACCAGTGTATTTCCTTGAAGAGATTGATGGTCTGTTCCTGGGTAAGTATTTCCACCATGCCGCGCTGGACGAGAAATTTTCCGATGGGTTGGAGACTGGAGGTGGAAGGGGAATAGGTTCGGTGCTGCCGAATGATGATTGGCGCGTAGGAGTGTTTTTTAAATTCCGGGAGAACAATCACATTAAACTGCAAGCCCTGAACCAGCGCTTTCAGCTCATGTTTGTACTTTTCGGTTGTGTTTTCCCGCACCACGCTTGAATTTCTCTGTCGGCTGATTGTTGATTTGTTTTCTATCATGAACAAATTCGGGGCGCATGTTGATATTTTTTTTAACAAGAAGCAAGGATATGTGTAAGTTGTTGTGTTTTTGTCAGTTCGGGGAAATGGGAAAGAGCGCTATCCAGTCGGTGCAATGCCGGAGGTATATAGTTTGAAAACCGGGCTGTTGCGGGTCTTTTTGCGAGTCGGCCATAGGCACCCAACGCTTGTATCAGGCGTTGAATGCCGCCAGCGAAAAAGAGTTGCGGTGCGATCGGCTTGATAGGATATTTTTTATTGTAGTCGTTCAGCAGAGCGAGTCGCAGCGGCTCTTCCAGCGGCACGTAAGGATCGTACAGCAGGGAGGCCAGGTCGTAGGCGGCGGCACCCAGACGCATGCCTTGGTAATCAATCAAAAAAAGGCGGCGGCCTTTGAGCAGGATATTGCTGGACTGCAAATCGCGGTGGATCAGCACTTGGGGTTGTGCGCAAAGGAGGTCGGCAATGGATTGCAGTTCTTCAGCCACGGCCTTGCGCTGGTTGGGCGTGAGTCGCTTTCGGGGTGATATGAACTCGTCGAAGAACAAGTCGTGTTCCCAGGAATAGAGGGCGCGATCAAAGGATTTTTCGAGCGGGATGGGATGGTGCTCCAAGGCACTCGTGCCTTTGGTGTGTAGCAGCGCCACGGCATCAAGCACTCGCCGGTACAGTCGCCTTGCCTCTGCGGCGGAGGCGTGCCGCATTCGGTTTGTCAGGTCTTCGAGTCCACCATCCTCCATGAGCATGAAGCGGTGCTTTTTGCTGTGATGGAATACGCGCGGAACGGGCAGGCCCCTTTTCTCCAGCCAGCGGGTATGCCCGGCATAGTGCATGTTTTCGGGCCGGGCTGCGTCGTCATAACGGATCAGGAGAAGGGATTCCTTTTTTGGGGTGCTGAGTCGGCAAAAGGAGCGGTTAGAACCCCGTGGGGGGAGGGTTTCGACGGTGATCGGGCCGGCAAGCTGTTTGGATGCGGCGCGTTTTTCGGTCGCGGTGAGCGTGGAGGCGCCGGGAGTGAAGAGGGCGTTGCAATATTCGCCAGGCGCATGGATGATGGCCCCCGAGGCTACGATGCAGCGATCGAGTTTGACTCCGCGACACAGCCGGGTGTTTTCCCAGAGTACGCTGCGGATTGCCGAGGCGGCGGGCGCTATGCTCGCCGAGAGGTCGATGGCGGATATGTTTTCAAGGGAGGCATTAAAGGAGCCTGGTGCCACGGCGTCCGGATTGCAGAGTTCGCCGCCGGGGAGTTTTTGCATTCGTGCGCTGGCAGTTTGAAGGTGCGCGTCGAGGTATTGCTGAGGGGTTCCAATGTCGTACCAGAACACCTTCGATGGATTCAGTCCGGCAATGGTGTGGCCTTCCTTCATGGCTTGTTCATAGGCGGTGATGATGGAGCTGAATCCCTGCGGGGGGACCCATTTGAGAATTTCGGGCGAGAGCAAGTGCAGCCCGCAAAAGGTGAAGGTGCCGCGGGCGCCGGATCGTTTGGACTGAAAGCTCGTGATACGTTGGTCACGCATTTCGACGGTGCGTGGTCCGGCGCGGTCATGCAGCCAGAGGGCGGCCAACGGTTGTTCCTGATGGTAAAAATTCACCAAGGGGGCGGGATTCAGCGAGGCGGCGACGTCGGCATTCAGAAGCCAGAACGGTTCGTTGTCCAGCAGGCTTTGTGCATGGGCTAGGGCACCACCTGTTCCGAGAATCTCCGGTTCGGTCGAGAAATAAACCTGCACATTCGGGAGGTCGAGAGATTGGACAACCTGCCGAATCTGTTTCGCTTCATGATGAAGGTTGATGATGATTCGTTCGACATGCCAGTTGCAGAGCATGCGGATGACGTGTTCGATCATGGGTTGGCCCCAGAGCGGCATAAGGGGTTTGGGGCGGACCAGCGAGAGCGGGAGGAGGCGTGTGCCGAAACCCGCAGCAAGAATGAAGGCTGTTTTTGGATAAGTGTTTTTCATAAGGAGAAGTCGCCGCGCATTTAACGGTATCCGGTGAGAATTTCCAAGCCCGGAGTCTTCCGGGAAGCACTATCTTGGTGCTCTGCGGGGGAAAGAGACTCTCTCGCAGAGGGCGCGAAGAGCGCAGAGGAGAGATTCGCCGCGAAAGAACGCAGGGAGCGCATAGAAAGAGGAGCATTCGGGAAGAGAAGGAGAGGTTCTCACACAAAGGCACCAAGGCACAAAGAAGAATTTGGACAGGATGAACAGGGAAAACTGGATTTGGGGGTTCTTTCCTCCGTGTGAAAATTTCTTCTACCCGGGTTGGTCGGTCCAGAGTTCCACGCAGGGGGCATTTTGGAGGGCGAGCCCGCAGGGAATGCTCAAGGGGTTATGCAGAAGCGTATGGATCATCGGGGCTTTCTCCTCGCCTGCTGCGAGGATAAGAATGCGGCGGGTGTTAGAAAAAATGGTGGGTGTGAGGCTGACGCGGTCGGGTGGTTCGGGACGGCGGACCGGAATGGCGCAGAGACTTTTCCCGCGGTGTACGTCGTCGGCGGAAAAAAGCGATGCGGTATGTCCATCGGTTCCGAGACCTAGCACGGCGAGTTCAAAAATGATGCCTCGCTGCATCCACGAACGGATGCTTGCATCAAAATCGTGTGTGGCTTCTTCAAGAGGGAGAGTCGTGTGGACGGGCAGGAAGCGGTCGGCTGGCACCTGAAGCGAGGCGATCATTGGTTTCAGATAGCGAGCATTGCAGCGCGGATCGTCGGCGGGAACCATGCGTTCATCGCTAAGCGTCAGGTGTAGGTGTGGCGAGGCGGTAACGGCGGCGGAGGCTAGGCGTTCATAGACGGGCAGGGGAGTGTTTCCGCCGGAGAGGATGACGGCGTAATCCACCTTGGCGGGTCGCGTGAAGTTCTGCCGCAATTCATCGGTCAAGGCCTCGATCAGGCGTTCGCGGATGGGAAAGGTTCTCAGTTGCATGGTATTCCTCTCCTCCCCCCGTCGCTCGGAGAGCACCGGGCTACTACTAAACAAGCTAACAGTTGCCCCGTCGCTCGGAGAGCGGTGGGTTACTTTCCCGCCAGCATTTTATTGATGGATGCGGCGGCGCGGCGCCCTTCGCCCATGGCGAGAATGACGGTAGCGGCGCCGAGTACGATGTCGCCTCCGGCAAACACGCCGGGCAGGGAGGTTCGCCCGTCGTCATTCACGGTGATGTTGCCCCACTTGTTCACGTCGAGTCCGGGGGTGGTTTGGCGAATGAGCGGATTGGATTCGTTGCCGATCGCCACGATGACGGTATCCACTTCGATCACAAATTCACTGCCCTTGATTTCGACGGGGCGTCGTCGTCCAGAGGCATCGGGTTCGCCCAGCTCATAACGGACGCATTCCATGCCGGTGACGAGCCCATATTCATTGCCCAGAATGCGTTTGGCATTTTCCAGGAGATGGAAGATCACGCCTTCTTCTTTGGCGTGGCCGACCTCTTCGACGCGGGCGGGCATTTCCACTTCGGTGCGGCGGTAGACCAGGTGCACTTCTTCGGCACCGAGGCGTACGGCGGTGCGGGCAGAATCCATCGCCACGTTACCACCACCGAGTACGGCGACTTTTTTGGATTTGAAGATCGGGGTCTCAGCGCGTTCGCGATCATAGGCGCGCATCAGATTGGAGCGAGTGAGGTATTCATTGGCGGAAAATACGCCGACGAGATTTTCGCCTTCGATGTTCATGAATTTGGGCAGTCCGGCACCGGTGCCGATGAAGATGGCGTCGTAGCCGTCCTTGGCCATTAGGTCGAGCAGCTTGCGGGTTCGTCCGATGACGAAATTGGTTTTGATTTCGACACCCATGGCCTGGAGCGATTCAATTTCTTTCTTTACAATGGCCTTGGGCAGGCGGAATTCGGGGATGCCGTAGAGGAGCACGCCGCCGGGTTTGTGGAAGGCCTCGAAGATGGTGACGTCATGGCCTTCGCGCCGTACGTCTGCCGCGACGGTGATGCTGGCCGGGCCGCTGCCCACCACCGCAACGCGCCTGCCGGAGGGCGGCTTGACCGAGGGAGGCTGAGCACCGTGTTCGCGCTCCCAGTCCGCCACATACCGCTCGACGCGCCCGATGCTGACGGCTTGATTTACATCCTTCAGTGATTTGCCCACGGTGCAGAGCTCCTGGCACTGGGTTTCCTGCGGACAGACACGCCCGCAGACCTGCGGAAGCAGGCTGCTTTGCTTGATGATGGCGATGGCGCTCTGAAAGTTGCCCTCGGCGGCAGCGGCCAGAAAGCCAGGAATATCAATGCCAACGGGACAGCCTTTGATGCAGGGCGCGGTTTTGCATTGCAGGCAGCGCATCGATTCGAGTTTGGCCTGTTCGGGGAAATAGCCGACGGCGACTTCCTCCATGTTGGCGCGGCGAATTTGTGGGTCCTGCGAAGGCATTTCTTGCACGGGAATGGCCATGCGTTCTTTCGGCTTGAGGGGTTCCTCGCGCTGAAGAATTTGTTCCAGGCGCGAGGCAGCGTCCTGCTGAATCTGTTCGGGTGTACGGTGTGCTGACATGGTTGGGCGCTCCTAAAGATTATTGATTCTTGTTTTCAATCTGCTGGTCCAGCTTGCACGGGTGCGGAGCTTGCTGTTCCTGGGATTTGTAGGATTTCAGCCGCTGCATCATGTTGTCGAAGTCCACGAGATGGCCATCGAATTCAGGGCCATCCACGCAGACGAATTTGGTTTCATCGCCGACGGTGACGCGGCATCCGCCGCACATGCCGGTACCATCCACCATGATGGTGTTGAGAGAGACCATGGTGTGTACCTTATACGGGCGCGTGGTTTCGGCACAGAACTTCATCATGATGGGCGGGCCGATGGCGACGGCCAGGTCAGGCGGCGGCGTTTGTTCGCAGAGTTCCTTCAGAGGGGCGGTGACGAGGCCCTTGCGTCCGTAGGACCCGTCGTCGGTGCAGAGAATCAGCTCATCGGCCAGTGCGCGCATTTCGTCCTCGAGAATGAGGAGTTCTTTGTTGCGTGCGCCCATAATTACCGTGATGCGGTTGCCCGCTTTTTTCATGCCCTGGACAATCGAGTGCAGGGGGGCAACGCCAATGCCGCCGCCCACGCAGACGACGTGGCCGAATTTTTCAATATGGGTGGGTTTGCCCAGTGGGCCGACGAGGTTGGCGATGACCTCGCCCTCGTTCAGGGCGGCGAGGCGGATGGTGGTTTTTCCGACGACCTGGAAGATGAGGGTGATGGTTCCCTGTTCAGTATCGGCATCGGCAATGGTGAGAGGGATGCGCTCACCGAAATCACTATCGAGTTGCAGGATGATGAATTGTCCGGGGCTGCGCTCCTCGGCAATGAGGGGTGCGTACACTTTCAACATATATACGTCGGCGGAAAGTTGTTTTTTCAGGATAATTTTGTGCATCGGGATTCCTCTCTTGACAGGTGGGACGTGTTGATGGCGTAGAGATAGCGTTTGATTTTCTGGGTGGACGTTTTCTGAAATTCTTCGTAACGGAGCTGGATGCAGCGTGGCCGCTTGTATTCCGTCAGATGGGCGCATTGAGCGCGGACTTCTCCGCCGATGAGTTTTTCCAGCTCCTGATCGGTGAGCCCGGGTTTTTGCTGGGCGATGATTTCCTGATCGGGGACCACGATTACGCCGACTTTTTCTCCGACTTTTTCTCCTTGATCGCGGTAGCCGAGAATCAAGGCTTCGGAAATAAAGGGGCTTTTCAGTATTTGAGCTTCCACTTCTTCGGGATAAATATTTTTTCCTTCGCGATTAACGATGAGGCTTTTGATTCGCCCGCTGATGGTGAGGTACCCTTCGGAATCGATCTGGCCAAGGTCCCCCGTATGGAGCCATCCATCGCGAATGATTTCCGCCGTGGCTTCGTCATTCTTGTAGTAGCCCGCCATGATGTTTTTTCCCTGGACGGCAATTTCGCCGATCCCCTCGGCGTTGGGATTCATGATTTTCAGTTCCACGCCGGGCAGGGCTTTGCCCACCGTGCCCGGTTTGTTTTTTTCCGGCGGATTGAGGGCGACCACCGGGGCCGCTTCGGTCAGGCCGTATCCCTCGCGGACCACCACGCCGAGACGCTCCCAGCCCCGGATCACGTCCGGGTCGCAGGGGGCACCGCCCGAGACCACCACGCGCAGGCGTCCGCCCATGCGTTCAATAATTTTACGGCCTACTACCTTGCCTAGACCGGCCTTCAGCATTAGTCGGGCCGAACGTTTGGCGCTGATGCCCGCTTGAATTTTGGCATACATTTTTTCAAGCAGCAGGGGGACGCCGATGAGCACCGACGGGCGTGTTTCCTGGATGTTTTCGCTGATGGTTTTCAGGCTTTCCACGATGCTGATGGAACTGGCGGCAGCCAGGGGGACGAGCAGGCAGGTGGTGAAGGCAAAGGCATGGTGGAGGGGAAGGACCAGCAGAAAATTATCCTCTAAGCTCACGTCCTTGAATGAGGCGAGACTGCTTTCGACGTCCGACGTGAAGTTCAGGTGGGTGAGCATGGCGCCTTTGGGGCGTCCGGTGGTTCCGGAGGTGTAGATGATGGAGGCGATGTCGGAATCGGTGGGCGTGGCCAGATCGTAGGCGGTGACATCGGCCGGCAGCATTTCCCCGACTTGCTGCATCTGTTTTTCCATATCCTCGTATCTGATCGAGCCATCGGTGGGCAGGGTGATGTGATTGCCGTTGAGGATGAGGACGGACTTGAGCGCGGGCAGGTTGCCTTCGATTTCGCGGACAAGTTGGTAGTTGCGTGCCGTGGTGAGCAGGCAGGTGGTTTCCGAGTTGGAAAGGATATGAGCCACTTCCTGCTCGCGGAGTTTGGGGTCCATGGGCACCGCCGAGGCACCGAGACCGGTGATGGCGAGGTAGAGTTCGATCCATTCGACGGAGTTGTCGAAGAAGAGGGCCACATGATCGCCTGGTGCGATCCCGAGGCGGTGGAGTACTTCCGCGATGAGGCGAATTCGGTGGAGGAGCTGTTCGTAGGTTCGTTCTTCCCATAGGGCGTTTTGCTTGAAACGCACGGCCACGCCGGTCGGATTTTTCAAAATGGCTCGCGCTAGCAGTTCTTTTATGGTCATGCCTTGTTTATTCCCGTGTTTAGTTGTGGAAATGGACCCGCAAACTACCCGAATTCCAGATGAATGTAGAACCCAAAAGCAGCTAAACAGAGTAAGGGGAAACAAAAAGACTGGCAATTCAAAAGGTTTTTTTTCATTATTCACACTCTTACTGTGTTTCAAGCACGCAATCCGTGTGTTGTGGAGGGTGTTGGATATGGCTGTAACGGTGCAGGTAGAGTTGGGGGAGCGTTCTTATCCGATTTGCATTGGGCGTGATCTGCTTGCTGCGTTGCAGACGGAATGCGCCAAGCGTTGGCCGGGGGGGCGGTGTCTGCTGGTGACGGATCGGCATGTGGGCAAATGGTATGCTTCCGCGCATGAAACGGCGCTGCGTGAGGCGGGGTTGATTCCGGCGGTGTTGCAGGTGCCTGCGCGTGAATCATCGAAATCACGCAAGTGGCTCCATGCCGTTTATGATGCGGCGCTGGCGCATGGGATGGGGCGGCGTTCGTTCATGGTGGCGCTGGGTGGCGGCGTGGTGGGCGATTTGACGGGATATGCTGCTGCAACGTTCATGCGGGGTATCCCGTTTGTGCAGGTGCCCACTTCGTTGCTGGCGATGGTGGACAGTTCGGTCGGGGGGAAAACCGGTATCAATCTACCGCAGGGCAAGAATTTGGTAGGGGCCTTTCACCAACCGGCGGCGGTATTTGCGGATTTGGAAACGTTGGCGACGCTGCCGGAACGGGAATACCGCTCGGGCCTGGCTGAAGTCATCAAGTATGGCATTATCGAGGATGCCTGGTTTTTCAGCACGCTCGAGAACCAGGCGGAAGCCCTGAAGCAACGCGATATGGAGACGCTGGCCCGGGTCGTTTCGCGTTGTTGTGAAATCAAGTCCGAGGTGGTTCGCTTCGACGAGAAGGAATGCGGCGTTCGAGCCGTTCTTAATTTTGGGCATACGTTCGGTCATGCGCTGGAGACCTGCAGTGGCTATGGCAAACTGCTGCACGGCGAGGCCATTTCCATCGGCATGGTATTTGCCGCGCATCTTTCTCACGAGGTGGCGGAGCTGAGTGCGGAGGATGTGGAACGGATTGAGCGCCTGTTGATTTGCATGGGTCTTCCAGTGAAGGCGCCGCCGTTGGACTGGAATGAACTGTATGCGGTGATGCAGAAGGACAAAAAGAATCAGCGCAGAGAGCCGCTGTTTGTGCTGGCGACCCGCATCGGCAACGTGGTGCATGGGGTCGAGGCGTCGCAGGCGATCATGCGCCGGGTCTGGGAAGCCGTGCTGGAGCATCCGGTAAAACAGGAAGATGCGCAGCCTGAGTTGTTCCCCGAACTGAAAAGGCGTGGCGACGGATGAATGCACGCGAAGCTTATATCGGTCTGAACATGATCACACAACTTGGGCCTGTTCGCATTCGGGCGTTGGTGGAGTATCTCGGCTCGCCGGAAGCGGTGTTTCAGGCATCGCACGGGGATTTATGCGGGGCGAAGGGCGTGGGTGCCAAGCTGGCGGATGCCGTGTGCGAGCAGCGCGGGAAAATCCGGGTGGATCGCGAAATCGCGGCGGCGGAGGCGCTGGGCGCACGAATCATTTCCTGGGTGGACGAAGACTATCCTGAACCTCTGCGGACGATTTATGATCCGCCGGTTGCTCTCTATGTGAAAGGGACGCTGCAAAAGAAGGACCGCCATTCGTTGGCGCTGGTCGGCTCGCGGCGCTGCACGCATTACGGTTTGCGCACGGCGGACCGCTTCGCCTATCAACTCGCCAAGGTGGGCTATACGGTGAACAGCGGTCTCGCGCGCGGCATAGACACCGCCGCGCATCAGGGCGCATTGAAGGGGGGCGGGCGGACCTTGGCTGTTCTGGGCGGAGCGCTTGACCGGCTCTACCCTCAGGAAAACCGCAAGCTGGCCGAAGAAATCTCGAAGCAGGGCGCAGTGCTTTCTGAATTTCCGCTGGGGCGCGAGCCCGATAAAACCACCTTTCCTTATCGGAACCGGGTGGTGAGCGGCTTATCCCTCGGTGTGCTGGTGGTGGAATCCCCGCGCAAAAGTGGATCGCTGATTACGGCGGATATGGCACTCGAACAGGGGCGACAGGTCTTTGCGGTGCCGGGACGTATTGATGAACCCGCATCGCAGGGATGTCACCGCCTGATTCGTCAGGGGGCCAAACTCGTGGAAACGCTGGACGACATTCTCGAGGAATTTGAACAATTGCTGCCGTCCAACGTGCTTCAAGCACACCGCGAAGCTCAGAAGCGTCCGGACGTGACGCTTACGGCGGAGGAGGCGCGGGTGGTGGCGGCTCTGGGGGCGGGCCCTCTCGACATGGATGCGCTTGCCCGCTCGTGCAGCATGACCAGCGCGACGCTCAGCGGACTGATGCTCGGGCTCGAAATGAAACGGGTGGTCCGCCCTCTGCCAGGGCGTCGCATCGAGCTGTGTGTGCATGTAGACGATATCCGGGGCTGAAAGCCGGCACCCGCTACCCTGTGCGCAAACTCACGGTTGATTTACATTGAATACCCGCATTCAATGCGGTTATTTTCCCGGCTTTATTGGTTGACCGACCAGAAATGAGCAAGCCATGACTGAGAATGAACCCGCGCTGAATCAACATTTTATCCGCGAGAAAATCGCCGAGGACAACCGGACCGGCAAGTTCGGCGGAAAGGTGATCACCCGTTTTCCGCCGGAGCCCAACGGCTATCTGCACATTGGGCATGCCAAGGCTATTTGCCTGGATTTCGGAATGGCCCTCGAAAACAATGGCCAATGCCACCTGCGTTTTGATGATACGAACCCCACGAAAGAGGACGTCGAATACGTGGATTCTATTATGGCCGATGTGCAGTGGCTCGGCTTCGACTGGGGAAAACACCTCTACTACGCCTCGGATTATTTCGAGCAGATGTTTCAGTATGCCGAAGAGTTGATTCACAAGGGGCTGGCGTATGTTTGCACGCTTTCGCCCGATGAGTTCAAGGAATACCGAGGCGTGCCGACACGCCCCGGGAAGGACAGTCCCTGGCGGAATAGGCCCGTGGCGGAAAACCTGGACTTGTTCCATCGCATGCGCGCCGGCGAATTCGAGGATGGCGCCTACGTGCTGCGTGCCAAAATCGACATGGCCTCGCCAAATCTCCACCTACGCGATCCGGCCATCTACCGAATCAAGAAGGCGCCGCCGCATCATCGCACCGGGTCCGCCTGGTGCATTTATCCCATGTATGATTTTGCGCATGGTCTGGAGGATGCCATCGAAGGAATCACGCATTCCCTGTGCACGGTCGAATTCGAGGTGCATCGTCCGCTCTACGACTGGATTCTTGATAACGTCTCGGTTCCGTGCCATCCGGAACAGACCGAATTTTCGCGGCTCAACCTGAGTTACACCATTATGAGCAAGCGCAAGCTGCAGCAGTTGGTGGAGGAGAAGCAGGTGTCCGGCTGGGATGATCCGCGTATGCCGACGCTCGCTGGCCTGCGGAGGCGCGGCTATACCCCCGAGGCCATCCGCCGATTCTGCGAGGAAGTGGGCATCACGAAATTCAACAGCCTCACCGATGTGGCGCTGCTTGAACACTGCCTGCGCGATCACCTGAACAAAACCTCGGCGCGTGCCATGGCCGTGCTGGACCCGATCAAGGTGGTGATTGATAATTTCTCCGAAGGACAAGTGGAATACTTCGATGCAGTCAACAATCCCGAAGACCCTGCGGCGGGCACCCGAAAGGTGCCCTTCTCGCGCGAGTTGTATATCGAGCGCAACGACTTCATGGAGGAGCCGCCCAAAAAGTTTTATCGTCTCGCCCCGGGGCAGGAGGTTCGCCTACGCTATGCCTGCCTCGTGACCTGCACCCATGTGGTGAAAGAGGCCGATGGCCAGATCATGGAGATTCACTGCACGTGGGACCCCGAATCGCGCGGCGGCTCCGCGCCCGATGGGCGCAAGGTGCGCGGAACCATTCACTGGGTCTCGGCGCAGCACGCCGCAGCGGCGGAGGTGCGGCTGTACGACCGCCTCTTCACCAAAGAGAACCCCGGTGATGAACGGGACGGAACCGCGTTCATCGAGCACCTGAATCCGGACTCCTGTCAGGCCGTGCGTGCCTATCTTGAACCCTCCCTGGCGGATGCCGCGCCGGGAACACGTTTTCAGTTCGAGCGCCTGGGATACTTCTGCGCCGACGTCAAAGATCACGCCCCGGAGCATCCGGTGTTCAACCGAACGGCTTCACTACGGGATTCGTGGTCCAAACAATAAAACAAAGCGTTCGTTGCGCCCTGTGGGGTGCGGCAGACAGGATGGAATGAGCGGCATGGAAAAGCAGGAAATCAATCGTAGAGTCATAGCCATCGTAGGACGCCCCAATGTGGGGAAATCCGCGCTGTTCAATCGCATCACGGGTCGGCGGCTGGCCATTGTGCATGAAGAAAGCGGCGTCACACGTGACCGCCTTTGCTGTGAAACGGAGTGGGACGGGCATCCCTTTGAGCTGATCGATACCGGCGGAATCGGCCTGATGGATGGCAAGAGCTCGGCGGATCACATTGAGAAGGGCACCCGTGAACAGGTCGATATTGCCCTGCAGGATGCCGCCTCCATCATCTTTGTAACGGATGTCACGCAGGGCGTGGTTCCCCTGGATGAAACGGTGGCGGGGCTGCTGCATCAATGCGGAAAACCGGTGGTGATCGCGGTGAACAAGGCCGATCACGAAGGACTCGATGACCGCCATATCGAATTCGCCTCGCTGGGTTTTCCCATGTTCCCCATTTCCGTGCTGCATAAACGGGGTATTGACGACCTGGTGATGGAGGCCATCAAGCCGCTTCCGCCGGTGACTCCCGCCGACCTGATCGAGCCGCTCAAAATCGCCGTGGTGGGCCGCCCCAATGCGGGTAAATCCTCCTACATCAACCGACTCCTTCAGCACAAACGCGTCATCGTTTCCGAGGTGCCCGGCACCACCCGCGACAGCATTGAAATACCCTTCTGCACCGGGCAGGGGGAACAGTTGCGCAAGTATATCCTGATCGATACCGCCGGCATCCGCAAATTCAGCCGTGCCAAAGATGCCGTCGAGAAATACAGCATTAACCGCGCGGAAAAAAGTGTGGAGGCCGCCGACGTGGTGATCATGATGATTGATGCCACCGAAGGACCAAAAAAACAGAACAAAAAAATTGCCTCGTTGGTCCTGGAGCAGAACAAGGGTTGCGTGATTCTTGTGAACAAGTGGGATTTGGCTGAAGGCGTCACCACGCAGCGGGAATACGGAAAAGCCCTGCGCGAAGAACTTCAGTTTTTGGATTTCGTGCCCGTGCTGTTCACCTCTGCCGAGACCGGCTACAACATCCGCCGAACCATCGAGGCGGTCGACCACGTATCCACGCAGATGCGCACCCAACTGACGACCGGCCTGCTCAATCGTGTGGTGCAGGACGCCGTGAAGAAGTATCAGCCGCCCGTGATGCAGAATCACCGCCTGAAAATATTTTACGTGACCCAGGTCGGAGTGAAGCCGGTTACGATTCGCTTCTTCGTCAACACACCCACCCGGGTTTCAGCCAATTATCAAGCCTATCTCATGCGGCGCCTGCGCGAAGCCTTCGGACTCGAAGGCGCTCCGATCGTGCTTCAATTCCGAGCCCGCAGCGAAGGACGCGGCGAGCACTAATGCTAGAAGGCCACCGGGCTATGGCCCGACAGCCTTCTAGGCAACAACAGCGGCTACGCTGTTGTGTTTTTGGAACCCATAAAAAAGTTTCCAATGATTGGAAAAACGCTCTGAAAAAGTTCCAACGATTGGAAAAATGGCGCAAAAAAGTTCCAATGATTGGAAACTTTTTTATAAAGACCGCTTGTGTGATTCCGTAGGCAAGAACATCGCGAGGTGGATGCTCCAAGAGCGGGGATGGACGTGTTGGTAGCGTGGTGCTCTCCGAGCGCCACGATTTTTTGTGCGTGATGCCCGCCCCCGCCCCCGCCCCCGCCCGCTCGGCGAGCAGGCGGCTACTTATTTGGTCGTTTCGCAATACCTCCATCCGCTCGGCGAGCAGATGGCTACACACGACACAACAGCGTCTTCGCTGTTGTTGACTAACAGGATGTCGGGCTAAAGCCCGGTATCCTGTTAGTTCGGGACCCAGGTGGAGGGTTCGGGTTTAGTGGACTCTTTCTTTTCACGATGGAAGAGGCCAGATTCGACGGGGCGTTCAAAGACGATTCGGCGTTGCTTGTTGTCGATGGTGACGGCGAATTTTCGTAGGAGGCGTGCGCCGATTCGGGGGATTTCGGGATAGCCGAGTTGGAGCGTTTCGGCGTTGGTGATGTGCACATCGAGCAGGGCGAGTTCGCCGATGAAAAGCTGACGGATGACGGTTTCGTCGGGTTTGTTCCAAGCGATTTCATAGTCGCCGCCTGTATCGATAATGGCCTGCACGGGTTCGCCGTCAATCAAGGCTTTTACGGCCAGCGTTCCGTTCACTCGTTCATAGGGCACGGACTCTAGGAGAAAATCCTGCGAGCCTTCGTATTTTCGGTCGGCAGAGAGATAGACGCAGTGATTGGGATAGTCGAAGCGGACAAAGGAGAAGGTGCGAAGCAGGTCGCAGCCGAGGACGACTTCGGGTTTTGGGTCGTCGGCCTTTCGGGCGAGAGGACCGAGGGTGATCTGGGGGATGCGTACGTAGGCGATCATGTTTTCGACATGAATTTCACCGATGCGTAATTTGGTGATGTAGATGGCGATGCCGGGTTCGGTTTCGCCGACGTGATCAGCTAGGCGCCGATACGGTGGTGGGCCGAGGGGTTGAGCGGCCAAGAGGTAGGCGGCATCCAGGGTCAGCCAGGAATCACGCGAGCCGGTATCGAGCAGGGCATCCACCACTTCCAGTTTTTGGCCTTTTACCTCGACGACTGGAATATAGGCGTTTCGACCTTCAAAATCGGATTTAGCGGTTTGAAAATCATGCAGTCGTTTGGAGCCGGAAAAGATGGGGCCGTATTTTGATTGATAGACGGTCAGTCCGAAGCGGCGGGGGTCTTGTGGTTTCTGAAAAAATTCTTTGATGGTTTGGGGGGTGTGTACATCCTGATCGGTGGGTGGGGACATGCAGGAGGTGAGTGGAAGCAGAAAGGTCAGCGCTTGGATCAGAAGTAGTGCTTGTTTCTTCATTCGGTGTGTCTTTCGCGTTGAAGGAGGTACTCGACCTGGACTTGTTTGTTGAGGGGGATGATCCAGTCGCGGTAGATGGTGCAGGCGGTTTCGGGGGTGATGCAGTGCATGCCGGGGAGTTCATCGAGTTCGCCGGTGTAGATTTTTGTTTTGTTGGCCACGCGGTTCAGGACATCCTGCTCGACGGCGGCATTGGTGATCAGGGCCATGATGCGGGTGGCATCGCTGACTTGGATGGCGGTACGAAAGGCGTCGGGGGTATCCTGGAACTTGCATTCGGCAACAAATTTTCCGTAGTGGATGCGCTTGGAAAGGGCCTGGATGAGGGTGACGTCGTTGACGGCGCTGGAGCCGTATTGCTTATCGTCGCCGGGGAGGCAGAGAAGCGGAATGATGCGGTGGATATAGTCTTCTCGGATGCGGTCATTCAGGTTGATGGTGTTGGGTGCGAGCGGATTGTCCACGTAGGTCAGGGCGGGAAGGATGGGCTCGGGAAGGTCGTGAAAGAAGGGCTGTTCGTCGGGTGAGGTATAGCGGCGGACCTTGGCGTGCGACCGCTCGCACTCGTGGAGCATGTAGTCGAGGAGGCTTTCGGTGTGGTCCTCGACGCCTGGGAGACCGGGTTGATAGACGGGGACGTTTTGTCGAAATTGGGCACGTTCAATCATCCCGAAGAGGATGGTTTCTTCGAGCCGAATGAGTGCATTGCGGATGTTGGGCAGTTGAAGTTGCGCCGCCATGAATAGGCCTTTCCGCCATGGATATGCAAAACGTGCTTCGGATCAGCGCCCGAGCAGGAATTCGAGCCATTCGCCGGAGTGTTTGGCCCAGGTGGCTTCATCGTGTTTGCCTTCGGGGTCTTCCGTGAAAAGGAGTTCCCGGCCCGGCTTGAATTTTTTCCGTTGCAGTAGTTCCACCATTTCGCGGGTGGAGTGAGTGAGTTCCTGTTCGAGTTCATCGCCCTGGCCGACGTAGAAGAAGAGGCGGAGGTCCGGCTTTTTCTGAGTGGCATTTACCAAGTCGAAGCAGGTTTTGCTTTCGTTGAAGCGGAAGGAGGGCGAAAGGCAGGCCGCTTTCGAGAAGACGTTGGGATGCTTCCACGCAGCGTAGAAGGCGATGGTGGCACCGAGGGAGGCGCCGGCGATCGAGGTGTTTTCTGGGCCGGTGAGAATCCGGAAGTCACGCTGAATGATGGGCATGAGTTCGAGGAGTAGAAAGCGGATGTAGTTTTCGCCTTGTTCATCGGGATTGTATTCGGTTTCGCGGTGCGTGGTGCAGTAGGGGGCCACGACAATGGTTTCGCGGATTTTGCCGGATGCGATGAGTTCGGTGCACCAGTTATCTATATTCCAGGCCTGATTCCAGGTGGAGGTGTTGGGGTCGAAGACCTGCTGTCCGTCCTGCATGTACAGGACAGGATATTTTTTGGAGGAGTCTTTGTAGTAATCGGTGGGAAGCCAGACCAGTACGTTGCGTGCGGTGCTCAGGACCTTGGAGGGAACATTTTCGAGGATGTCGTAATTGCCGGTGATTTCTGGGGGCGGACCCATGCGCAGGTCTTTCCAGTGGTGAATCCAGTGTTGGAGCGTATTGCCGGAGACTCCGGCTTCGAGGCGTTTGTTGCCGGGGATGTTGTGGTCGGGGGTGACTTCCTCGGAGGCCCAGGAGCCACGGGTGATTTTGTATTCGAGCGGAAGGTCGGCCGGTATAATGCAGGAGCCGGTCCAGACATTATCTTTCTCGCGAGTGAGAGGAATGGCCGCCGGGTTCCAGCATTCAAACTGATTTGTATTGCCGGTGATAAAGACCTGTTCGCCAGCGGGGAGGGGTACGGCGGTGCTGATTTCAAAGCGGATGCATCGGTTTTTTCGAGGTGCTGCACTCATAGTTCCATCCTCTGATTTGCGGCATATAGCCGGGGTTTTTTCTACTGTTTGAGATAGTATGGGAAAAACGTGTGTGAGCCAATCCCTAAATGGGAGATTCAACTGGTGCTGTTTGATTGGTGTTTCGTGGAGAGGAGTCCGCAGGCGGCGAGGATGTCCTGTCCTTTGGATTTACGGATGGTGGTGGTGATGCCGGCTTGTTTGAGAATGTTTTGGAAGGTTTCGATGACGGGACGCGGGGAGGGGAGCAGATGGGCGTCGGGCAGGGGGTTGCAGGGGATGAGGTTGACGCGGCAGGGGATGCCGCGCAGGAGGGCGGCGGTGTCGCGTGCGTCTTGCGCAGAATCGTTGCTGTTTTGAATCATGGCATATTCAAAGGTAAGGCGGCGCTGGCCCGTGAAGGGATGTTCGCGCAGGAGTCGGATGACCTCGGCGAGGGGATATTGTTTTTCGACGGGCATGAGGCGCAGGCGCTCTTCATGGGTTGGGGCATGCAGGCTGATGGCCAGGTGGCAGGAGTGTTCTTCGATGTATCGTTTGAGCGTGGGCAGGATGCCGACGGTGGAAACGGTCAGACGAGTGGGACTTTTCGCGAGGGCGTCGGGCGAGGTGAAGAGGGTAAGGGAGCGGGCGACTTCTTCGTAATTATCGAGCGGCTCACCCATGCCCATATAGACGATGTTGGTGATGCCGTCGCGCTCGGGACAGCTCAAATACTGATTCAGGATGTCGGAGGTGGGCAGGTTGCCGTGGAAGCGCTGCTGTCCGGTCATGCAGAAGGAGCATGCCCGCCGACAACCAACCTGCGTGGAAAGGCAGAGCGTTTTGCGGTCGCCATCGGGAATCATCGCGGTTTCCACAAATTGTCCATCGCGTGTTTGGAAGAGATATTTTTTTGTGCCATCGGCGGATTCAGCCGTGCGCACGGGCGGATGGCGTCCCGAATCGAATTCATCCGCCAGGAGGGTGCGGAGCGCGGGAGGCAGGTTGAGCATGGCTTCGGGGGATGCGGCATGATGCACGTAGAGCCATTCGAGAATTTGTTTGGCGCGGAATTTCGGAAGGGCGTTGCGCTCACAGAAGAGGCGCCATTCCTCGGGGGTCAGGTCGAGCAGGGTGGATTTGGCGGGAGGGGTCGTCATGCGTTGTGTTTTCGGTTATGTCAGATCCCGCCACGATACCGTTGCAGGATCAGCGTGATATATTTTTTGGTGGTTGGATAGGTGATACGCTCGACGAAGCGTCGGGCGTTGGGGTCGTCCGGGTCGGCCCAGCGTCGTGCGTTGGAGCGTCCGGCGTTGTATTCGGCGAGAGCGTAGGGGATGGGGTCGGGCACTTTGTTCTTCCAGTAGCGAATGGCCCGCCCGAGATACCAGCAGCCCGCGTGCAGATTGGTCAGGGGGTCGAAGAGGTCGTCGCGTTGGAAGGTTTCGCGGTTGGTGGCATCTGCCCATTCTTGGGCGGCGGGTTCGGTGACCTGCATGAGTCCTATTTCCCCGGCGGCACCGACCTGCATGGGCTTGAAGCGGCTTTCGGCCCAGATCACGGCGGTGGCCAGGCGCGGATCCATGTGGTACTCCCGGCTGACTTCCACAATCATGCGGTCGTAGCGGTGTAGCTTTTTCATGTGTAAAACGAATCCGAGGGCCAGCACGAGAACCGCCAGAACGAGGTTCCAGTAGAGAATACGCAAAAAGAGTTTTCCCGAGAGATGCATAATGGGTGGCATTCTCAACCATTATGCCGGTATAATCAACGAAAAGTGAACAGTATAGGGGTCATCACCCCGGAGGGGGTGTGGGCGTGTAGCCCAGGGTCGGCAGACCCTGGGACTGTGATGCCAAGAAACCCCGCACCCCGTCCGGGGTGCATGTTGTTTTTGTTGATTGTGTTCCCGGGGTCGCCGACCCCGGGCTATTTTCCCCGGCCCCTCCCGGGGCCAATTCTACATAGAAAACGATCACCCTTCAGCAGTCCCGGCAGGGCCAAACAACCTCTCTACTATTTTTCTCATGAAGATTGTGCAAGTTGTGCTAGAAATGTATTGCACAAAATAATGACGAAAGATCGTAGTAGGGATGCGTAGGAATACAAAGGAGGCAAGCAATGAAGTCTTACCGGAAAGAGTTGTGGTTCAATACGCCGACGCGGCGGGCCTATATCAATATCACCCCCGAGGTGCAGGGCTGCCTGCGGGAGAGTGGTATTCGCGAAGGGTTGGCCTTGGTCAACGCCATGCACATCACCGCCAGCGTATTCATCAACGACGATGAGAGCGGCCTGCATCGTGATTTCGAGCGGTGGCTGGAGAAGCTCGCGCCGGAAAAGCCCTACTCGCAATACGATCACAACGGCTTTGAGGACAATGGGGATGCGCATTTGAAGCGCACGATCATGGGGCGGGAAGTGGTCGTGGCGGTGACCGATGGGGCCCTGGACCTCGGGCCCTGGGAGCAGATCTTTTATGGGGAAATGGATGGTAAGCGTAAGAAACGGGTATTGGTGAAGATGATCGGCGAGTGAGCCGTGGGTTTTGTTTTCAGAAAAGAGGGATATGCCGACGATTGTACAGGTTGCCGTAGAGCTTTCGCTAAATCGGGAGTTTGACTATCTGGTTCCGGATGCGCTGCTCGAGCAGGTCCGCCTCGGATCGCAGGTGCAGGTGCCGTTTGGACGACAGACCAAGTACGGCTATGTGACCGGCTTCAAGGAGAAGTCGGAGTTCGAGAAGCTGCGCTCGATCAAGAAGGTCATTGGTGGTGCGCCGCTGATTGGCGAAAAGGTGCTCGATTTGGCGCGCTGGATGTCGGATTATTACATCACCCCGCTTGAAAAAACGCTGCAAACACTCATTCCCGGCGCCGTGCGAAATAAAGATCGTAGCTTTCGCGAGCAATTGATGGTGCGGCCAGCCGCGCGCGCGAAAAAGGCGTCGGAGCGGGCCGCTTTGGCAAACGCCTTCCCTCGCCGCTCCGAAGTGCTGGAAATTCTGCTTGTGGAACAGGAGATGCTCCTGGCGCAGGTGATTCAACAAACGCGCACTACGTCGGCCACCCTGCGTGCGCTTGAAAAGGATGGCTACGTCACGATTGAGAAGGCCGTGGTGGGGCGGAATCCTCATGCAGGGAAACAGTTGCTTCCCACCGAGCCGCTGCCGCTGATGCCGGAGCAGCAGGAGGCTTATGAGGGCATCTGCCGCGCCATGGATCGGGAGAAGCCCGGGGTGATGTTGCTGTACGGCGTGACCGGAAGCGGCAAGACGGAGGTGTATTTGCAGGCGCTGGCTCATGCACTCGAGAAAGGGCAGGATGCCATCATCCTCGTGCCTGAAATATCACTTACGCCGCAGACGGTGGAGCGCTTCCGAAGTCGTTTCGGAGACCGTATTGCGGTGCTGCACAGTCATCTTTCGGATGGGGAACGGCACGATGAATGGCATCGTCTGCATCGGGGTGAGGCGCGTATTGCGATCGGCGCGCGTTCGGCGTTGTTTTCGCCGCTCCGTCATCTGGGGTTGATCGTGGTGG
>Ga0075120_10001172_pt1 | contig 20991 bp, 18 predicted proteins | sample AntAceMetag02UKL_FD_69792 | JGI IMG/M metagenome (GOLD analysis project Ga0075120, IMG submission 69792) | Saline lake microbial communities from Ace Lake, Antarctica - Antarctic Ace Lake Metagenome 02UKL | ecosystem: Environmental > Aquatic > Non-marine Saline and Alkaline > Saline | place... | reverse complement strand
TTGCTACAGTATTACTGCCAAGAACAGAAAAACATGGTTTATGCAAAATAACCAAGAAGATTTAATAAGTCTGAAAGCGCATATTTGCCTGAAAAATACTTTTTCAGGAGACCCTATTTATGAGAAATAAAAGCTTGCAGGTCAATTGTGGTTTTATCTATACATCAATTACGGACGTTAATGCTTTTTGAATAGCCGGATATGCAAAATTACTATCGGTATAATCCCAATTTTTTCAGCTTATAGTATAAAATAGTTTTGTTGCTGTGTAAAACGAAAAGCCAAAGCGAAGGTAAATAAAACTTTGAACGATCTATAATTCGTGAGATAATACGGTGTTTTGCCTCTTGAGTATTGGGGATATTGGTAGTGCTTATGATAGTCATTTGTGGTTTTTGAATAATAGCTTCACGAAAGTATTTTATTTTTTTTCTCAAAGTTGGTTGAGCGAACATATATATTAAACTACTGAAAACTAATATTTCATCGCACCAATCGGAGCAAATTTGTTTGCTCAAACGAGCAGCAATTTTTTGTGTCGTTTTAATTTCTTGCCTTGATTGGAGCCTGACAACTGGATTATTAATGCCTGTCAGTATGTGAAGAACTTCCAGAGTGAGATACATTACTTTTTCACAGCCCCAATTTCGAGCTGTATGATCTATTTTTTTCCAGTCAATCTGTTTCTCTGCATAAGACATTAGAACAATAAGGTCAACTAAATACCTGAATCCTCGTAACACATGCTTATAGCCAGCATGAAAAGACATAAAAATAAGGTGATCTTCGAGTGAAAGAGTAAGTACTGGAACTCCGTTAATTGAAGTATTCTGACTCCTGCTCCAGATTTCGTCCATCTTAATTCGTACTGAGGATTTGGAGTCGTTTAAATTAAAGTGCAAATCAATCTTCACCTTTGGATGACCTGTATAAAAGTGTATACACCGTATCTTGTTGAAATTCATATTTGAAAGGTCAGACTCTACTGAGGAAAATCCAGAATCTTGCATGATTTGGATGGCTTTTGTTGCGTGTGAAGGATTAATAAGAAGATCAAAATCGGACATTGGACGCATACCTATGCTATCATACACATGTTCTGCCAGATATCCACCTTTCAGGATGATAGCCGGTATATCAGCTTCGTTAAATTTATCTAACAGTAAACCGAGTACATTATATCTTATAGTGTTTCGAGCCAATGTTTTCGTGAAATCGCTTCTCAGCTTTCCCTTGGCAAAGATGGGCAAATCCTGATCCAAACCTCTTTGTTTCAGGCGGTAGTATAGGCATGAAGCCATATGTTCGCGTAAAGCAAGGCGAAGAATCTGGTCCCAATCTTCTCCTGTGAATTCGTAGAATCTGCTTGTAATTTCAGGGGAGTCCTGAAAACCTATAATGCTAAGAATCCATTTTAAGTAGTCGAGTTCTAACATTCAAAATTCTTCAGTTTGCACGATATTATCATTAGATATAGATTTGATCATTTGCCTGTATTGCCCCTCATCCTTCATCAACTCGTGATGAGTCCCAATCTGTGCTACTTCTCCCGAATCCAGAACGATGATTCTATCCGCTTGTTCAAAAAGAGCGAATCTATGTGTAACTATAATACCGGTTTTATCATCAAGTAAAATTGGGAGTTTTAATATAAAGTCATGCTCAGATTCAGCATCAAATGCGCTGGTAGGTTCATCGAGCATGATTACCTGTGAATCGCGATAAAAAGCTCTCGCTAAAGATAATTTTTGCCATTGTCCAACGCTCAGTTCTGTACCGTTTTCAAACCAATTTCCGAGAATGCAGTTATAACTGTCTGGAAGTTGTGTGATAAACTCATCAGCCCCAGCTGTTTTCGCAGCTGTTATAACGGCTTCTCCTGAGTCTGCCGAGTTAACGTTACTCATCCTTATGTTGTCATTCACTGACAGGAAGTATTTTGATGAATCCTGAAAATGTACGCTGAACAATCTTCTAAGTGAGTGCAGGCTGATCTGTTTTATGTCGATCCCGTTGATCGTAATATTACCGGAGGTTGGATCGTATAAGCGGCATAGCAGCTTAATAATAGTTGATTTCCCCGATCCGTTTAAACCGGTTAATGCTATTGTTTCACCTGGAAAGATTGAAAAGTTTACATTGTTTAGAACAATTTTACTATTCGATGGGTATGAGAAAGAAACATTGATAAATTCAATCTTGAGCTGCTCAGTTCCCGGCAGTGAAACTGCCTCTGCTTCTTCCTTTATTTGCGGACTCAGATCGAAGAATTCAAACAGGTTGGATACAAAAAGATTATTTTCATAAACTCGTACAAATCCAGCCATTGTTCCATGTAAAGTGTCAATCCCGCGTCGGATGGCTTGCAAGTACATTACAAAACTTCCCAAAGTCATTAATCCCATTGCGGTTCGATATGCCAGGTATGCAAAAGAACCAAAAACGGCAACTACTTTGATTGATTGCGATGGTAATTCTGCAAAAAGGCGCTTTCTGACAAGTCCGTTTCTTTCTGATCGAAGAGCATCACGCAATTCGTTGTACTTGCCGGACAAAAAATCTCCTAATTCGAATAATTTTATTTCTTTTGCGTGAAAATCACGAGTCATTAGCCAATTATAATACGAGGCAAGACGGTTCCGGGGAGTATTTTTATGCTCCCAATCGAACATTATTCTAGCAAACTTTATACGGATGTAAACCCCAGGCAGGATAGCGAGAAATAAGACAGGTACTACTGCCCAGTGTAGTGTTACCAGCAGTATGGATATTGCCGCAACCGATAATCCATTTTGAATTATTGACGAAATATTATTTACCAGTTGTTGCGGACGATATGCAACTTCGCGATGTGCTCGCTGCATAATATCATAAAAATCTGGATTTTCAAAGTATCCCAAATCAAGGACCGTAGATTGTTCATGAATAAGTGAATATAAATGGTCTGTTAGCAGATTTACCTGGACTTTATTTATCGCCATACCGAGTTCAGCAAGTAACGTTGATAATAGGTAAACTCCGCCGGCAAGAAGAATGATCACTAAAATATTTTGTACCGAGTCTTGTCCGGGGGAGGAGCTGATGTTTTTTGATACTACATCAATGACCAATTTCAAAATGTATAGCTGAAGCAAAGGAAGAAAACCGCGGACAATCAGTGTGATTATATTTAATATTGACCAAGTACGCGAGCTTTCCCAAACGATCAAGATAAACCGCCATAGAGGCTTGTGTTTAATCCATGTTTTCACTTTGAAATCACGAATGAGGATTTCGCTTCCAGTGATGAGATTGTTTCAGGGACAGGTAAAATGTCTTCAGCGATTACCAGCCGGAAGGGAGGACGGATATGCCAGCGATTGTATTGTTCAACATACTTCCCAATTTGCATCGATCCGAGCAACATCTTATGTTCGACACTGTCATTGTTCCTGAAAGCGCATATTTTCACAAATTTATGCAAGGGAATCAGTCGTTTTACAATCCCATGTTCAGCAAGTGCCCTATATAAATTTCTAAAATAGACCAGTATAAATAACATTAATTTCCGTTTGAATATCAAATATCTGTGGTATAATTCAGATTTGAAATGATCTTTTAAACCGCCTCGAACCTTTATTGTTTTACCGGATCTTTTTAGGGAAGTAACCTTTCCAATCAATATGTTGTCGGTAATGATATAATCATCTTTAGATTTTGAATTATCGCCGCCTGTATAAATTCTGTTCTTATCAATTTTCCTCACTCGATGTGCAATCTTTATCTGTCTCTCCGGGTGGTTAAATACAATTACGTCACCAAGATGCAGGTTATCACAATTACACACAGAAATATTCAGGACATCTGCATCTCTAAACGTAGGTTTCATGCTTGAACCAAAATATCTTAAAGAAGTTTCTGGCTGTTTGGTGTTATTTGCAGAAATTTTTGAATTAAACGTATTCAAATTTTTCCTCAACGACTTGATATTAATAATCAGGGACAATTTATAGTCTTCCCCTGTCGTTTAATTTATCCTCAACCTTCTCCCAGAAATTTCCATTTTTGGATATAATAAGCATATAGGTTGGGATTTTTTTTGCCAATTCCACGGCATTTGAAAATACTTGATGTTTCAGAGTTTTTTCTACAGCTGTGCCTGAAAGTGACCATCCTCTTTTCATAATTTGTCTTGCTGATTGATTTATCAGGGCGGCAGCATTAACAGGCCGAAGATGTTCTACAAAATCATGCTCTCCATGTTTCAAGAAAAATATTGCCCCAAGTTTAAAATTACTATTGACTTGCCAGGACATCAACGGTTTTTTTTGTAGAAATGAACTCCAGGTTGGAAATGGATGGATACGATATTGATCCTCAATACCTGGTATTACAAGCGTTTCATCATCACATATTTTATTCCATGTACCGGGAAGTCGATTCAATGTAGTTGTTTTACCTGTTCCACCTGGAGCTGCGAAAAGAATTCCAATACCATTTCGTTCTGCAAGCGCTGCATGCAGCGGGATGCCGTTTGATTTTACAGCATGTCTGTAGATTGGATGCACAGCCGCCCACATGTTATAAATATTTTCAGTAGTATTACTTTCGTATCCGATATCATAAATTATATCAAGTGTTTCAGTATTATGGTAAATACGCATTCCATAGTAGTCATAATGTTCCCAGTCTGACTGCTCACGTATTTCATTATCAGGAAACGCAAGTTCTGCAAAATTCAAATCGACATGGCATTGTTTGTCGTTTTTCAGAAATACCAGATAGGGTGCTCTATAATTATTTTTGCAGTTCGGGAGTTCAAGTATTTGACTGAACCGATGAGTCCAGGTATATGCTGCTTTCGATGCGCAGACTGTCCATCCATTTCTATCAGACAGTTCTAACCTGAAAAGTGCATCCAATTCAATTGAATGACTGGTTTTTTGGTGATTTGTAACTTGATTTTCGCAGGTAGTTGTCATGATTGTTTCTCAGCAAACGTATCCTGCCAGTCCTCTTTCAATGAGTAATGTAATATATTCCTGTATATTATCATCAATTTCAACGGGTGTGTTTTCAAATGTATCTGTTACAATCCCGACAATTTCATCTATATTTTTTCTCTCGTAAAGCATTTTCCAAACAATGGCACCAGTTTGATTCAGGCTGAAAGCTTTGCCGTTGTCAGGATTATAGAGTATAGCGATATCGTCTAAATCGTCGCGAAATACAACGGACGGATTTAGTGTAACTTCTTTCATTTTTTTTATTTTCTCACATTCCTAAAGCATCATCGATGCCATCTTCAAAAGAATCATCGCCACCATCCCCGCCCGGTTGTTCAGGCGGAGGCGGTTCAGACCAACCTCGCGCGCTTTCATCGAGCAGATCAATTTCTATAAGTTCCGGTGGTTCGTAGTCCCGCTTTTTCAAGGGGGATTTCTTGTGATCAGTCATGGTAGCTTCCCCTTTCTTATTGTAGCAGAATGAATTTTTTGATGGATTTTTGCTTCTCTGTTTCCAACCGGACAAAATAGACCCCGGAGGCGAAACCGTCGGCTTTCCAGGTAGTCGAGTAAATTCCGGCAGATAATCTGCCGTCCGCCAGCTTTGCTACCTCACGTCCCAGGACGTTATAAACACTTAATGAAACCTGTTCCTGCCGGAGAAGGGAATAACTGATCCGTACCGTGCTATTGAACGGGTTCGGATATAGCGCAACCAAACCGAATTCGGTGGGAATCGTTCCAGGTTGTTCTGAGGCTTGTATATTACCGGTTGAAGTGATTCGGAAATAGAAGTACTGGTTTCGCTCCTCACCGGTGAAAAAAGAATAACTCTCTTCGTCGCGCAGGTTAATCTCCATATCGCTGCTGTCTGAAAGTACAAAATCAACCTCTTCAGGAATTTCAGCTATATCACTCCAGATCAACTTCAACTCCCTCTCTACCAGGTTCCAGGAGCGAACCTCGAAATCCCACACCCTCTCATTATTGACATCCGCGGCACGGTAGTCATAAGTGAAACGGTCTGCAATGGGGAACCACTCTTCATGCGGAAAATATAGATGCACAAAGCTGCCACTGGCAGGTGTGAACTCTATAGCATCCATCATATCGTAACCGTCACTGGAGAAAGCGTTGACTCCCAGCCTGTTGTTAGGATCGGAATACACTTCGTCCGAAGTGGAGATCTCCAGGTTCAGCGTCCACTCACCAACCTCAGATGCCGGGCGTCGAGGGTTGTGGTCGGGCGCGGCTTTATGCAGCATCCCCTGCGGCACAAACTGCACATGCAGCTCATCGCTGGCGAGCAATTGCTCTATCCAGAATCCCTGCCAGGTATCAAGATCGTATGGTGCGGTAATACCATAGAAATTAGTGTTAGTGTATGACTCAGCCCAACCATCGTAAACGTATGCGTACCCGCTGATCCAATTGGCGGCAGCAGCTTCGAAAATGGATAGATACTGGTCATCGGTGGCGTTGTAAATCCTTGCGTCACGCCAATCGATGGTGTGATTGAACGGGTTGGCGACCTGTGTTAATCCTCGCCGGGTGGGGATCGTCATCGGAGCAGTAATCTGAACGTCAAAACGGTTGCTGGTGTTAACCTCCCCGGTGCTTTGAGCGATAGTGATGTCCATAACAGCGTTGTCAACAACATCCTGGATCACCCAATATCCCAATCCGGGTGTAAAATCTGCCGGATTACCTTCAGGAGTGCCGTTACTACCATTGTTGTTAGCTTCTTCATAGCGTCTGTATCCGGTTGTGACGGCGTCGTAACGGCTTATCATCCAGTTGGAGCCACTGGGAACGTTGCCATCGAAGTCAGCCTGAAACAGTGTCCCCGGACTGCCGTCGGAAACATTGCACGGCACCCCCACCATCTCCCAGCGATTGCGGGGAATAGCGTGTTTGAATCTTGCCGGACTGACATTTGGATTGATATCATTCGCCCACCAGGTGATGTCATGAGCCTCCCCGGCAGCTCCAAGCACATCCACGTCGCCATCGCCGTCCACATCAGTCGCATAAACCGAGACGGCGTAGTCGAAGCTGGCATCGATAGTGTGTTCAACCCAACCACCTATACTCGGTGAACCGTCGTTCTCCCACCAGGTGATGTCGTCGGCACTTGAGGCTGCTCCAAGTACGTCTACGTCGTCGTCGCCGTCCACATCCGTAGCATAGACTGAATATGCGTTCATGAACATTCCAGCGATGCCGCGCTCGGTGAAGTTCTGGCTGCCGTCGTTCTCAAACCAGGTGATGTCGTCGTCAATAAAGGCAGCACCGAGCACGTCTACGTCGCCGTCGCCGTCCATATCCGTTGCATAAACTGAGTAGGCGCCGTCGAAATCACCCTTGATGGTGTGTTCGGTGAATGTCTGGCTGCCATCGTTCTCCCACCAGGTGATGTCTCTGGCATCTCCGGCTGCGCCGAGGATATCAGTATCGCCGTCACTATCGACGTCCGTGGCATAGACTGATTTGGCACCGTCGAAGGTCCCTAGGATGGTGTGTTCGGTGAAGTTCTCGTTGCCGTCGTTCTCAAACCAGGTGATGTCATCGGCAATTTCGGCGGCACCGAGCACATCCACATCACCGTCGCCGTCTACATCCGTGGCATAAACTGATTTGGCGCCGTCGAAGGTCCCTAGTATGGTGTGTTCGGTGAAGTTCTCGTTGCCGTCGTTCTCCCACCAGGTGATGTCGTCGGCAGCATCGGCGGTGCCGAGGACATCGACGTCGCCGTCGCCATCCACATCCGACGCATAGACGGAAGAAGCGCCGTCAAAATCACCTTGGATGGTGTGTTCGGTGAAGTTCTCGCTGCCGTCGTTCTCCCACCAGGTGATGTCGTCGGCATTAGCGGAAGTGCCGAGTACATCAGTGTCACCGTCGCCATCCACATCGGTGGCAAAGACCGATGATGCAACGAAAAAATCCCCTTCAATCGTGTTCTCTGTCCAGGTTTCCGGCTCTGGCTGCGGTTGCTGAGTGTTCTCCCACCAGGTGATGTCGTTACCGTTATAAGCTGTACCAAGCACATCTATATCACCGTCGCCATCAACATCACAAGCGTGGACTGAATTAGCTCTCCAAAAATTCCCAGCAATTGTATGCTCAGTAAAACTTCCACTTCCATTATTTTCCCACCAAGTAATATCGTCGGCAAGATAAGCCGTTCCAAGCACATCAATATCACCGTCACCATCTACGTCAGCGGCATAAACAGATTTAACATTGACGAAATTGCCGATAGTATGTTCAGTCCAGCCACCGTTTAATGGTGTGCCATCGTTCTCAAACCAAGCAAGGTTATCATTTTCTGCTCCACCCAACACATCCATATTACCGTCGCCGTCAACATCAGCGGCATGAACGGAAAATGCACCTGTAAAACTACCCTCAACGGTATGCATTGTCCATTCCCCTTCATCTGGTGTGCCGTCGTTCACCCACCACGCAATATCGTCGCTATCATACGATGCACCCAACACATCTATGTCGCCATCGCCATCAATATCAGCGGCATAAACCGACTTGGCATCGAGAAAATCCGCATCAATAGCGTGTTCAGTCCAATCCCCTACATCTGGAGTGCCGTCATTCTCCCACCAGCTAATATCGTGAGCTATTTCAGCAGAACCCAATACATCCAAGTCGCCATCGCCATCAAGATCAGCGGCATAAACAGAGTTAGCTCCATCAAAATTGTCGTCTATACTGTGCCTTGAGAAACCTCCTTCTCCGTCGTTCTTCCACCATTTAATGTCATCATCTTCAAGCGCCGCGCCCAATACATCCATATCGCCGTCACCGTTAATATCAGCGGCATGAACACAACGAGCGCCGTCGAAATCAACATTAACAGGATTTTCATTCCAATTACCAGCGACATCGTTCTCAAACCAGACAATATCATCCGCAGTATAAGCTGCACCTAATACATCCATATCACCATCACCATCAAAATCTGCTGCAAAAACAGATGTGGCACCTTCGAAATTGCCTTTTATCGTGTGTTCCTCAAACGTCGGCACGGGCGGTGGTTCGGTCATGTTCTCCCACCATGTGATGTCATCATGATTTTCTGCGGTACCGAGAATGTCCATATTGCCATCGTTGTCAATGTCGGCAACAAAAACGGAAACGGCTCCATTGAAATCGTCATCAACAGTGTGTTTAATCCAACCACCATTTAAAGGAGTACCGTCGTTTTCCCACCAAGTAATATGGTCATCGCCGTATGCAGCCCCCAGAATATCTACATCGCAATCACCATCAATATCTGTAGCATAGACAGAGGAAGCTCCATCGAAATTGCCTTCAATAACATATTCTGTCCAATCACCTCCCTCGGGTGTACCATCATTTTTCCACCAACTGATGTCATCAGCAGAATATGCCGCACCTAACACATCAACATAACCGTCATTGTCAACATCTGCAGCATAAACACATCTTGCCATGCCAAAACTACCATCAATCGTACATTTATCCCAATCGTTGTTATTAGGTGTTCCGTCATTTTTCCACCAGGCAATGTCACTATCATTTGAAGAAGCACCTAAGACGTCTATATCGCCATCATTGTCAACATCCACGGCACAGACACTTCGAGTCATACTGAAATTTCCATCAATAGTGTATTTATCCCAGTTGTCATTATTAGGTGTTCCATCGTTTTCCCACCAGGCGATTTGGTTGGCATTCATTCCAGCTCCGAGAACGTCAATGTCGCCATCACTGTCCATATCTATAGCATAGACATTGTATGCTCCGTCGAAACTGCCGTCGATGGTATATTTTGTCCAACCGCCGTCTGCTGGTGTTCCATCGTTCTCCCACCAGGCTATGTCATCGGCAACTTCGGCAGCGCCAAGCACGTCCATGTCGCCGTCGCCGTCCACATCTGCAGCATAGACCGAACGCGCTCCGTCGAAATCACCCTCGATGGTGTGTTCGGTGAAGTTCTCAGCTCCGTCATTCTCCCACCAGGTGATATCGTCGGCATTCACAGCCGCTCCAAGCACATCAACGTCACCGTCGCCATCGACATCGATAGCATAGATCGAGGTGGCGCCGTCGAAATTACCCTCGACGGTGTGTTCGTAGAAAGACGGAGGAAGGGCAAGAGCAGCAGTTGCAATGATCAGAACAGTGACTACACCAACCATGGCGACCGGAAATGAATTGAATAAACGCATCGTAGAGTCCTTTATACTATAGACATACCAACGAATTGCACCTGGAAAATCAGGGAAAACCTATCTGTAGAGAAAGAAAAGATACAACCTCAATTTTAAGTTCAAGATTGCACTAATTTCTATTGTCAAATACTGGATTTGTATATCCAGTACTCCTCTAAACAAAACTTTATTTAATATTGTACGAATAAAGTCGATAAATGCAAAGGGCATTTGTTAAATACAAAGTTTCACAAATTGCTTGCGCTCCCGAAAACAAAAAAGCCGGTTCTGATATACAGAACCAGCAGGTTAATACTTAACCAGCGGGAGTATTCATGGACTGATCAAACGACATATCCTGCCAATCCGTTCTCAATCAGTGAATCGATAAATTCACCGGTCTCAATTTCAATTTTATTTTGTGTGTCATTGTGATTTTCTTTGATATTCGCTGCAATATCGTAAGTCGAATTTTTATTGCTTAGTAATTTCCAAACAATGGCACCTGTTTGATTCAGGCTGAAAGCTTTGCCGTTGTCAGGATTATAGAGTATAGCGATATCGTCTAAATCGTCGCGAAATACAACGGACGGATTAAGTGTAACTTCTTTCATTTTTTCTGTTTTCTCACATTCCCAAAGCATCTTCGATGCCATCTTCATAAGAATCATCGTCACCATCCCCGCCCGGTTGTTCAGGCGGAGGCGGTTCAGACCATCCTTGCGCGCTTTCGTCAAGCAGATCAATTTCTACAATTTCAGGTTTCTCGTAATCTGCTTTTTTACGTTTTACAGCTCTGAGATTCATCTTTGTGACTCCTAACAAATAAGAATCAGTCCATGATTATTATCTGTTCTTTATTTGTATCAAAACTCTTCAATAATCCAAGCTTCCCTATTGCATCTGCAAATTATAATCTACCTCAACAACACGATCTTCCTCACCAGTTTCATTTCTCCCGGTACTATTGCATGGATGAAGTAAATACCGCTTGCAAGATCATCAGCATTAAAATTCAGCCTGTGATAACCTGCTGAATATCTTCCCTCAGCAAGAACACCAACTTCCTTTCCGAGGATATTATAGACTCGCATTTCAAGAACCGACGTTTCCGGCAAACCGATTGTTGCGGTAATTGTTGAATTGAACGGATTTGGATATAGGGAAGTCAGACTGAATTCTTCGGGTATAGAAATCTGATCCGGGCTTACCGATGTACCTGTGTAAATTACGTTCAAGCGATAATCGACAAACTCGTAATCTCCGGTAAATTCACCGGTAGTGAATGTGACCTGGTCAACTTCACGCATGTCAGCCAGTTGTTCTCCGGATTCAGGATCGACAAGTATGAAAGCATAATCTTCCGGAATCTCATCGATATTGGGCCAGGTAATAATATATTCTGTCTCAGGTGTATTCCAGGTACGTAAAGATACATCCCAGGTTTTCAAACTGTCAAAATCAACAGATCGAAGATCCCAGGTATAATTATTGGGAAAATCTTCCCATTCTGGATGCGGGAAAAACAGTTGAACGAAATGAGATCCCATAGGAGTCAATTCAAAGGCGTCGTAGGGGTCATAATCATCCTCTGAACGCGATGAGACTCCCAGTCGATTTGCATAGTCCTGGTATAGACTATCTGTTGAAATAACACTTAATCTTAAATACCATTCCTCTTCATCGAGTTCTGGACTGCCGGGATTTTCTTCTCCTAATGCAAAACCACCGAAACCATCAGGAGCAAACAGAAAATCAATACTGACAGTATTATCTGTCTGAATCACCCAGAAACCCTTCCAGGGATTTATTGAAGCATTATAGGGAATGGGATCGTTATATCCCTGGGTCGTTGGATTGAAAGTGTAAACGTTTGCATTTATGTATGAACCTGTGACAGCGGCTGCTTTAGTTATCGGGGCTGCGCCATCAATGCTGAAATATGTGGTGCTCAAGTCGTAGGGATAATGATACGGGTTTGCCAGCATTGTTTTTGATCCACCTACTCTTCCAGGACTTAGTGCCACTTCGGTCGTGTCGGCTTGGTCCACTATTCCCGTATTTTGTGCTACAGATATATCAAGAACACAGTTGGTTACAACATCCTGGTAGAGCCAGTATCCAAGTCCGGGAGCAAAATCAGGAGGATCATCGTTGGTTCCTACTTCCCCGTAATATCTATCAGCTTCGTTTTCTCGGGCATATTTCTGATTAGCATCGTCCCATCTGCTTAATCGCCAGTTGGGATATCCGGGATCGGTATTGTTTAAATCGTCACCAAATAACGTAGCAGGAACCCCACTGGTAACTGTTGCCGGTATGCCGATAAAATCAAAATTCAAGCGTGGATGAGATTTCTGGACAGGGGAATCATAAGCTGAAACATCTAGTACGCGGAGACCGTCGGCATCGTCAGCTATAAAAGCATGGAATCCGGAGACATAAACATTCTTATATGTGGGAGTGTTGGCATTATAAGTTTCAGTTAAAGTGGGTGTACTGCCTGGCAAAGGAGTGAGGTCCCAGACTTGCAATCCTCCAGTGTCATCAGCAACGTAAAGATAATCACCAGCGACTTGCGCATGAAGAGCGGCTCCACCTGATGCAAGAGTGTAACTGTACGAAGGTGCAGTAGGAGTACTGATATCGATTACATAGACTCCGTCATCTCCGAAAGAAACAAACGCATAGTCGCCTGCGACTTCCACTTCTACAGCAGTTTCATTACCTGGATCATATATTCCTGCTTCTGCGTCGCCATCGAAGTCTGCCGGAGTACCTACGGTAACATCCGAGATATCCCAGATTCGTAATCCACCGTTGCCTGAAGCGCAATAAGCGTAGTTTCCCCTGACAAAAATAGCATCTACTCGACCTTGTGTCGGATCAACTTCTGCTATTAAGGTATAAACTGTTCTGGCGGTATTCAGCTCTATTACTCTTAGTCCGAAGTTAAGACCGGCAGTAAATGCATAATCCCCCACAACTTCAACATCATAAGCTCCACCTGCTTGAGGATCGTAACTTGAAAGATAAACTGGGACTCTTGGATTTGTGATTGCAATCACGTGCAATCCGGCAGCCATTCACGTTACGTACATCCAGCCATCTATGAGATGGCTAGACGACCATCCCGCAACAGCGGCATCCATATATTGAATAGTATCAGGAGCTGTCGGATCTGAGATATCTATTGTGAACATCCCTTCGTCTGAAGGCATATATGCAATATCCCCATGTACTATCGTATATTCTGCCGTACATGCTGGCGGAATTGCTTGAACCCCTGTCTCGGTAATGGCAGCCTGAAGCGGATTAGCATGAATAAAGCAAAGAGTAATAGCGCAAATCAGCAATATTACATAAAAATCAACACCTTTTCTTTGCCTCTTTGATGGATAAAAAGAGTGCATTGCTACCTCCATGTCTAAAAAATATAATTTATTCAATGTATAAATCATATACAGCATATGCAAACAAATTCACAAAATTTTCGAAAAAAGAATTAAATCCTTTTTCCAGGCAAATTTTTTTTGTAGGATTAATTTAGATTACTTCACAGTGTGTAATTCCACTATAGGCACTATATATACATATATATACTTGGATGCATTTCATGTGTGACAATGATCACAATAATTTCATATTGAAGCAATACATGAAGATTTGACTAATCACAACTGTTTGTTCACTTACATTTTCCCAGCAGAACTTATCGTTATTTGACCAGCATTATTTTCCTCACCTCCTTCATTTTACCCGGTACATTTGCTATGAGTAAATAAACACCGCTGGCAAGATCTTGGGCATTGAAATTGATTTTGTGGTGTCCTGCTTCGTAGCGATTATTTGCGAGCACAGCTACCTCTTTACCCAGAATGTTATACACACGCACATCAAGATTTGCCGCCTCAGGTAATTCGATTGTAGCAGTTATGGACGGGTTGAAAGGGTTTGGGTACACAGATGCTAAACTGAATATTTCAGGAATTACTAACAGATCAGATTCTACAGAGGTTCCTATATAACTGACAACAATTGTGAAGTTGAAGTATTCATAATCTCCCGTAAATTCGCCGGTACTGAAAGTTATCTGATCATCATCACGCAGGTTAACCAATTCTTCTCCAGTATCCTGGTCTTCAAGTATGAATATATAATCTTCAGAAATCGCATCAATATTCAGCCAGCTAAGGATGAATTCCCTTGACTTTTGTGCAAACCCCGATCTATCAGAGGAAATCTTAAATTTCCTTAGTAATTGGATCATTGATCACATACTGGATTCTGACAAAAATTATACTGATTTTCTGTCAGATAAACCTATTGAGTTGCCTCTTTGATTGATCAAAAGAGTGCATTACTCCCTCCATGTTTAAAAAAGAAAATTTATCTATTATCAATATTTTGTACAGTATTTGCAAACAAATTCACAATAATTTACAGAAAATTCGTTTTGGGGTTGAGCAAATCAAACATTGGGAGTTTAAAGAAGAGAGAAGGTTCTTATCCGATCAATAGTGATAAGGATCATAATCATTAAGCTGGTCTGGAAGAAATTGGATTGCTCGCCAGTCTCTTCACATAACTTATTTGAATAATTACTTTAAAAAGCCTGAATTGGTTGACCTTGAAGACGATGGGTTCCCTTGGTTGGCAATTTTAATTTTTTGATATCTCGGAATGCTCCAGAAGATCAACCTCTAATCCTGTATCTGTCCTCATCAACCATACAGGTAATGTGACTCCAAATTCTGAAACCGGTTTTTCCGGTAGAGTTTCCATATTGGCGAACCGGACGTCCTGAACTAATTCCTCCACCGCTTGAGCCGCGACATGACGATTAATAAGCCTCAGGAGTTTAGCGTATCCTTCAAGTGGTTGAATGAGTTCTTTATTTCCAATACCTGATTCTGGGGTAAGAATTTCGAGAGATTTTTGATATAGATCCTCAGCTTTGTCAAGGTTCTCACGTTCACGTTCTAAATCAGCAAGATGACAATAGTAATTTGCAATTATCGGATGATTTTCTCCTAATGAAGCTTTGCGCAACGTTAATGTCCTGTTGATTAGCTCCTCAGCAGAAATGTCATTTCCATCTACCCGGTATTCCGCTACGCGATCCAGTATCTTTTTATCTATTCCTTCTAAATCATTTCTTCGTTTCTTGCCGGCAGTGGAATACTTCAATGATTTCTTCATCTGTGCAGCGCTTGGTTGCCCGGTGTTTCTGATCCAGGCTGGGGTCTCTTCAACTTCATCGGGTTGGGAGACAGGTTTTTCAGAGAGGGATTGAGGTGAAATTGACGCTGTTGCCAGGTCAAGTTCATATCCGCATCTGCATACGTTGGAATCTTCAGCAAACATCTCACCGCAAGAAGGACAGGATATTGCAAGACCATCTGCTTTTCGTTTTGACTGGATAATTTTTGAAGTCGAGGTACTGGTAGCAAGCACTAACGCGTAAGTGAACATAGTGATTTCGATCAGGAGGATCATGATCATCTGCAAATACATAACACCGGACAAAGATGTTGCGTAGCTGCCAAATACCGGGTAAAAACCTTTGAAAGAAATATCATCACCGATTTGAACACACCAAGGCGGGAACAATGCAAGCATTAAGACCAGGAATGCCGCACAAATTAGTACTAATTGTTGTGTTCTATTGAATTCCATATCGCTGCTGAAGCATTTCTCTTGAATAAGAAGTGGTTACTGTGTATATGTTTGATATATAAACACATACTAATTTCTTATTGGTAAGATAATGCTCCCGCGGCTAATACGCAAGAGCATGACAAATATTGTTGCAGAATAATTATAAACAAGGAGTGCGCTACTGTAAATGGCAGTCAGAAAATATTAACGATGTCAATATGCTGCAATACTGATACGTGACCGCCTATTCCGCTGGATCAATTCTTCTACCTCTATCATCATATTTGAAAAATCCTTGCCCGGTTTTAAAACCAAGATGACCGGCTCGCACTAATTTTCTCAGGATAGGGCAGGGGCGGAATTTCATCTCGCCGGTTTCATGGAACATCTGGTCCATCCATTCCCACACCTGGTCGAGTCCCATACGATCAGCCATTTCCAGCGGTCCGTAAACAAAATCATATCCATAACGCAGAGCGATATCAATTCCTTCAGCGGTGGCAACACCTTCCATCAAAGCGTACATAGCCTCATTCAACATCGGCAGGATTATTCGCGTGGTAACAAAACCGGGTGATTCATAAGCTTCAACAACATGCTTCCCGATATCTTTTGCGAGACACTTGGCAATCCTGACAGTATCATCGGATGTTTTCAAACCACGGATAATTTCCACTAACGGTCTTTTGGGAACAGGGTGGAGAAAATGCATCCCGATTATCTTCTTGGGGCGATTAGTACATGCTGCAATCTCAGTAACTGAGAGGGTAGAAGTGTTGGTTACAAAAACAGTATCGGGACTGGTCAGGGCATCAAGCCTCTGAAAAAGAGGTCCAACAATTGACATTTTATCGGGTACTGCTTCGATAATGATTTTATAGCCCTCAGTTTCGCTCAAATCCGTTGACCAGGAAATTCTGCTCAAAATGGCGCGTTTATCGGAATCTGTAAGTCCCCAGCGAGCTATCTCGGCGTCAAGGATCTGCTCAAGCCTGGCTTGACGTTTTTTCAGGGTCGTTTCAGTTTGCTCGAGGAGGAGCACCTCGATTCCCTTGGCTGAGACGGCATGTGCTATGCCCATGCCCATCTGTCCTGCACCGATAACCGCGATACGGTCAAGACTTTCTTCGCTTTCTTTGGTAGGAGTTTCACCCAACAGGTCGCGAAGAGTCTCTTCTTTAGCCATTATTACTCCCGAATATGAGCTTGTTATCTTTGCTCGATCAGTTCCTGTTCAGAGAAGAAAACGGAAATTTCAATCATTCCGTTCTCAGGGGAATCACTGCCGTGAACGGTGTTTTTTTCCTTATTGACCCCATGCAACTTACGAATTGTGCCCGCATCCGCTTCTGCAGGATCAGTAGCGCCAATTACTGTTCGCCAGTGAGATACGGCGTTTTCTCGCTCCAGCGCTATCAATATAACCGGTCCGCTTGTCATATAATTGACGAGGTCGTTGAAGAATACCCGTTCTTTATGCACAGCATAAAAATGTTCTGCAGCATGCCGACTTAACCGGGATTTCTTCATTCCGATAATTCTAAAATCTTCACGTTCGATCCGGTTTATAATTTCACCGGCATGATCGTTTTGAAGTCCGTCAGGTTTAATGATACAAAGTGTTCGTTCCACAAAATCCTCACATATCTTATGTTAAAAAGTGTTTGTCGTTTCAGCTCATATAACGAGATGCAAAAAGTAATTCACTTTCGACGAAAGTGAACTACTCGTAAACCCATATAGTCTGAGCCACAACTCTAATTTTCAAATTTTCAGAATGTACTGCAAGTATCATTCAGGAGAAGGCTCTTCAGCGAGTGCTTCCTTGGCAACGTGAACTACAGATTTCGCTGCAAACTGGAGACCGGTTGTCAGGTCATATAACGCTGACTCAGAGTTTGGCATATCTGTGGCTTTCGCTGTACCTGTTTTCCATACCAGTTTATCTGATCTTCGGCGAATTGTATAGCTGACTCTTACATCTGTACCAATTCTCCCGCTTTGAAAGCTGATCTCCATATCCAGCATGACTGTTGATTCATAGGGAACCGGTGTAGAATCGAGTTCCTTCATCGGGATATATCGTAAATCCTGATTGTACAGTTCCTCCTCGACAAATTTACTGAAGAGTTTAACCAGGTCTTCGTTTTTCATCCCCTGTGATAAGTTGTATGCATAGGTTTCCCCAACAGCGACATGCGTCGGCAGGTAGCCGGGTTCTGTTTGTTTCATAGCACCCCCACCGGCACAGCCTGAAAACAAAACAGCAAATAATAAAATTATGAATAAAGTGACTTTTTGCATGGAAATATCCTCCCCTGCTTTAGTTATACCTGAGCTGTCAGGCAATGTTTCCGGGCTGAATTTGAGATACAGTTACAGCTTTGGAAAAACAATGTAATTATCCTTTTCGGGAAAAATGAGCTTTATCTCCCTGGTGGTTCCCCGCGAGATACCGGTTAATTTTTTGCTCATCATTCCGGGCTTCATAACTTTCAGTTAATTGTTTTATCCTGCTGATTTGTTTCGTGATGAATAAGAATTTAATTGGCTCGAAAATCATGGCAAGTACCGGTCCGCATGGTCCCCTGTAATCAAGAGTGCTTCTAATCAGCAGTCTGCATGCGCCCAACCCGCGTGGTTTTAAATGATAGGTGAGCCGGTGATCAAGTGACCCGAATGGATGATTCCGCCCTTCACGAATCCAGGTGACGGAGCTTTTTTCCTCAACCTCTTCGATTTTCCCGAGAATCCGATTGCGGTCTCCAACGGTGGGAGGAGGCAGATCTTTCAAGACATAATCTGCGCTGGTTCGATTCCCATTTATGATGTAGTCACACGCATAATATCCTGCGCCCCGTCCCATTTGAGCGATCCAGGGCCAGGCTTCATCAACACTTCGCAGCAGGTTGATTGCCATAGTAGCACGAAGTTTGTCTCCCAGGATCCAGTCACCTGAAAGGTCTTCATCAACTTCACTGTCTTCGGCGCCTCGGGTATTCATCCATCGCCGAATAAAGAAAAAATAGAATATTATTACTGCCACGCAGAATAGTCTGCGAAACCATAACCTCAAGATTGCCTCCGGAATCACCAGTTAATTCAGATTGGTTCAATATAACGAGAAATTCCGCCAAATCGTAACATTTTGACGGAATTATATAACAATAAGTGACGGCAGTTCAGAGTTGACTATTCATTGTGGGAAGTTTAGAGTTCACACTTCAGTGTGTGAATAATAACAACCTGAAGGTTGAACTCTATACTTTTAGACTCTATACCTTTAAACTTTACACTTTTTAAACTCTATAGTCTTTGAAACTACCGGTAGCTCATCGCTTCACAAATGAACTACCGGAATACCAAATACAATTACTTCAGAAGCACTACCTTTACTATTTTGTTGTTAACCTGTTCAATATCAACCCTATTCAGAGAGATGAAGTAAATACCGGATGCCTGACCTGAACCGTTCCAATTCCAGTCATATTGTCCGGTTTCTTCTAATTTTATATCATTCCTGTAAATCATTTGACCGTTAAGATTGAATACTTTAAACCGGTATAAGCCGGGTTGATTAATATTATATCTGACATTAATTTCAGGGTTGAAGGGATTGGGGAAAGCGCCGATAATAGAATAATCATCCGGCAAAGAAGAATTCGGAAATTCTTCTATCTCGTTTGGAAATGCCGGAGAACTTCCGTCAGGGTAAAGCATAATTGCCCATACGGTATGGTGATCACTGAAAGCGACAAATATTGTATCACCACCAACTACGCAAGTTTCTATTAAATCAGTATTTCGAATTTCTTCGGACTCTTCAACAATTCTAAATGGACAATCTCCCCAGAGGAAATCTCCGGAAGATGATATAGCCTGGGCAGTCGGGATATCATAACCCATTCTCACATAGTCAGCATATACAAGGGTAACACGTTCTGAGTCAGCAATCATTTCAAAACCTATTGTCCAGTAAATGGTGCAGGTGTCAAAATCTATGCCATCTTCTCCAAAATAGTGTGTACCAGTTTCATCTAATTTATACAATCTCTTATATAAATCACCATAAATTTCTTCTTCAAAAGGAATGTAAACATAACCATCACTTGCCGCGATTGGTTCAATGTCAAAGTGTTCAGCGTCTTCGAATATTGTTTGTCCGTTTAATCCCAACGAAGGTCCCCCGGCACTGTTCACATGACCGAAACAAAGATCGACCTCAAGTGTCCTCCCCACTTCGACTGCAAATACGAATTCTCCTGGATCCCAGGATGCCAAAGATGCAAAAAATGGTGGTCTTTGAGCAAAAATCTTATTGACCCAGGGCCACCACCACATCTCTTCACCATCGGCGTTTAGCCTTTGGGCATATATTCCCTCGCCATCAGGAGCGTCCTCATCTCCACTCCAGACTATAATAATTCCACCGGCGTTATCTGAAACTGCTTGAGCATGTGAAGCCCCGCCCTGTCTGCCGTAATCATGAGCTACGCCACCAGTCCAGAGAACCTCACCTGACGAATCCACCCGGGCAGCATGTATGCTTCTCTGATTTGGTGGATAATTACTTATCCAATATGCAGCTATCAATCCACCTTCACCGTCAGGTACAACCATATTCTTAGCATCTTGTTCGGACAACAAGTATTGGGAATACTCATCATTGGTGAGCTGCACACCCCGTGGACCGAAAAGCCGTTCTCCTTCACGAGAAAGATTCTGTGCGTACATGTTAGCGCTTTCACCCGGTACAAACCCGGTATAGACCACATATACACCACCACCGGGGGCTGGAAGAATTTCCGAAAAATCTATTCCGCCAAGTGAATCGGTATCGGTTGGTGAAATGCCCGGTTCATCCCATAATAAATTACCATCCCGATCAATACGCTGGATTAGACAGTACGATGGATACCCCGTAGTATTAAACCAGGCAACGTATGCTCCTCCCGCGCTGTCTGGAGCAACTTTGTATCGTTGATAACGTAAGGCATCGGTCGGTGTCACCTGCAAACCTTCCGGGGGCCATTCGGCAAGGGAGTAAGAGAACGTGAAGGTCAGCAGAATAAAAACGGCGGCAATAAACATATTTGTACGTTTGAGAATTGAGTAACGAGACATGCAGGTACTTCCTGTTCTTGAATTTA
>Ga0075120_10001171_pt1 | contig 20991 bp, 19 predicted proteins | sample AntAceMetag02UKL_FD_69792 | JGI IMG/M metagenome (GOLD analysis project Ga0075120, IMG submission 69792) | Saline lake microbial communities from Ace Lake, Antarctica - Antarctic Ace Lake Metagenome 02UKL | ecosystem: Environmental > Aquatic > Non-marine Saline and Alkaline > Saline | place... | reverse complement strand
GCTTGAAACCGCCCTATCCGATGGATATTTTTGTTCGATGCTAAACGCTTAACCTCCTGCAAATATCCATCAGACAGGGCTATGAGATAATTTCTTTTAACGGGCTGAACAGTTACGAAAGTTCTTTGGCTGTTTTGAATAATAATGGAGGCAAATAAATGTTAGTTGCCGTGATAGATAATTATGACTCATTCACATTCAACCTGGTTCACTATATCCGTGAAACGGGATCTGGTGTAGTTGTTTATAGGAACGATAAGGTATCCATTAATGATCTTAAAGACTTGAATCCAGATGCCCTGGTCATCTCCCCAGGGCCCGGTCGCCCTGAGGATGCCGGTATTTCCCTGGATGTTGTCAAGCATTTTTCCGGCATTATCCCTCTTCTTGGCGTCTGCCTTGGACACCAGGTCATTGCCCAGAGCTTTGGCGGGACAATCATCCAGGCAAACCAGATCATGCATGGAAAAACATCCACGATTATAAGTGATGGAAAACAGATTTATTCCGGGATAAAAAACCCTTTTACCGTGATGAGGTATCATTCCCTGGCAGTTTCCCACGAAAATCTTCCCAACTGCCTCTTAATTACTTCAAGGACTGAGGATGGTGAAATCATGGGCATTCGACACAAAGAGCATCCAACACAGGGTGTCCAGTTTCACCCTGAATCCTTTATGACGGATGTGGGGAAAAAACTGATAAAAAATTTTATCAATGGTGATAAAAAAAATTGCCTCGGAAATAACACTTACCGGACAAGAATACTATCCCCCGGATAAATCTTGGCATCAGGTGAAAGCTTGTTCAGCTTTTGTATGTTTTTGACTGTGGTATTATATTTTTTACTGATACTGTAAATGGTTTCCCCTTTTTTAATGGTATGAAACAAACCAGCCTTTATTTCCTTTTTTACAGGAGCTGCAGGTTTTGCAATGGATTCTGATGTTGTGACTGCAATAGATTTTTTCTTAGGCCCTGAAATACTTTTTTCAATATCATTCATTCTCTTTAGTAAAGAATCAAATTTAACTGAAAAAGCTGTTTCAAGACTTGCCACCCGCTCTCTTACAGGGCCAATATCCATCGCCCCTCCTGTACCTGAGCCATCTGATACCAGGGCATCGTTTTCTCGGATTTCAAAGGCCTTTTCCAGGGCCTCAACCCTTTCTTCCAAATCAGCAAAAGATGAGCTTGAAGTATTTGTTTTAACAGTTTCCGTCCTGATGTCCGAAGACCTGAAAAAAAGAAAAAATATAACAACAGTTAATAACAAAGCCCCAATAAGAATCAAGGCAAATTCATTTTTTTTCAAATGAGATGGTTCAATTTTTTTAGTGCTCTTGTGAACCTGGTCTGTCTGATTTTTATTGGGATTAATTTTTGTTGTCGGTATTTTTGATTCAGGTGTATCTTTGGGATCCATCGCAAAGCTCCTGTTTTAATTTTTTAAAATTATCAAGCCGGAATTTTAAAATCATCAAGCTCAGCCATTCTTGATAAAGCCTGGATATATTTTCTTCAGGAAGACTGACCTGCCCTTTATCTTCCATCTTTTCTCCCATGCGCTTTAAGCCGGCCTTAATCTCCGTAGACGTTTCCCGGCCATCCAGAAATAAATAAATTTCCAATGCCTCTTCAAAATAGCCCTGGTTTTCATAAATCCGTGCAACTTCAAGTGTTTTTAATTCATGATTCATGGAGTATTCCTTTTATTACCGGATTTGTCCTTAAAGATGAGCTCATCTTCTTCAGCCATATCATGTTCGTGTTTTGCCACATGTTTGATATAATTCATATCTGTTTTCAAACTTTTAATTTCAGTTTCAAGTTTTTGATTTTCCTGATCAATTGTATGGACCTGTATTAAAACGGTCCTTTCTTTTTCTTTTAACATTTTATAATCTAAAACACCATTTTTTGAAAAAAAAATGAGAAATAACAATATCACAATAATAAATAATGAAATATAAAAACCTGTTTTTTCGACCATTGTCATGATTTATTCCTGATCAATCCCTTTTTTAACAATTTCAATTCAGGGCTTGAAATAAAAAAATTCATGCTAAAGTAAAAAATCATTCCAAAACACATGCAGCACACCACCCCTGTTCCAAACCAAAATTTATTATGCCCTTCCGTCAGTATAAAAACGGCTGCCTGTTTTACAAGAAAAAACATTATAACAGATAAAAAAAGTGATCTGCAAGCAGAAACCATGATCTCAAATTTATTGACATTCACAGCGCCCGGAATATTGACAAACAAAACAATAAACCCCACCATGGCAGATATGGAAACGGACATAACAAGCCCCTTAAGACCAAGGGTATCGATAAATAAAGAGCAGAGAATCAGATTCAACAAAATGGCAATGATGCCGGAATAAAATGGAATTCTTATATTGGACAGGGCATAATACAAAGTGACAAACAATCGAACCCCCGTGAATGCCCACAATCCTGAACTCAAAAAAACCAGGCAATCTGCTGTCTGCTGAATGGCCATTGCATTAAAAACCCCATACCCGAATAAAAGTGCAACAATTTTTTCATCCAAGGCTATCAATCCGGCCATTGCCGGAATTGTAATAAAAAAAACAAGCCTTACCCCGTTTGAAAACAGTTCGGAAATTTCATCCATATGCCCCAGAGCTGCTTTTTTTGAAAATTCAGGCAATAGCACTGTTGCGGCCGAAACGGCAAAAAGGGCCATGGGAAACTGAACCAGCCGGTCTGCATAATATATAAAGGATACACTGCCCTCATCCAGTTTTGAAGCAAAAAATGAGGCCACGGCAATATTAATCTGAAAGGCGGCGGCTCCAATCATACAGGGAACCATTATTTTTATGACCTTGAATATCTTGGGATGAAAAAATTGAAGCAGGGGTATTTTTAACATTCCTAAACGAATCATAAATGGAACCTGGATTAAAAACTGAAGTAAGCCACCTATAGTAACCCCCATTGCCAGGCCTATTATTGGTGTATCAAAATATTTTGATATCATAAGTGCAAAGCATACCACCACCAGATTAAATACAACGGGTGCAAGGGCAGGAACTCCAAAATTTCCCAGAGAATTCAATACACCCATGCAAAATGCGGCAATAAGAACCAGCCAGAAATAAGGCAGCATTATTTTAAATAATATAATTGTCAGTCCATATTTATAGGAATAAACCATAAATCCCGGGGCAAGGATTTTTATGATCACAGGGGCAAAAAAGATCCCGGTCAGCACAATAAAAACACCGGCAAGGGATAAAAAACAAAAAAAGGAAAAAGCCAATGTGATCGCTTTGGAGCGCCCTTCCTTTTCAAGGGTTTCAGTGAATATCGGCACAAATGAAACACTCAAAATCCCTTCGGAAAAGAGCTTCCTGACAAGATCAAAAGGGCGAAAAGCGATAAAAAAAGCATCGCTTTGATATGTTGTGCCAAAATACATTGCAATGACGGCATCTCTGATAATCCCAAGAACGCGGCTGGCAAAAGTTAAAATGGTCAGCAACAATGTATTTTTTAAGATTTTACTCACATGTTTTCCTTGACAAAAACCAACAATCCATATATCCTGACCGTCTTAAAATAGGATGAATTTTTATATTAAATAAACTTAGACAAGGAGCAAAACCAAGTTGGCTAACCATAAATCTGCAAAGAAACGGGCAAAACAGAGTCAGGTAAGACGGCTTAGAAACAGATCTGTAAAAACCTCTCTTAAAAATTTGGAAAAAACCCTTCACGCTGCAAAAGAGGCTGGTAGTGATAATAAAGATGAACTCATGAGAAAAACTCAATCTGCCATTCATAAAGCCGCTAAAAAAGGTGTTCTCCATAAAAAGACTGCTTCCAGAAAAATTTCAAGACTGTTCAAGTTCATGAATGCCTAGTTACAGGCTTTTGTTTCAAACAATTTAAGACAGGATTTATATTGATAAGATATAAATCCTATCTTCATCATTTTCATGCTAAAAATTATTCATCAGCTTACTGATTAATTTTTCAGCACTTCGAATGGCTATTTTATCCACAGCTACTTTTTTGTTGCCTTCATCCGTTATATTATCCTGTGATACAGTGTAGTCTTCATATGATGTAAAATCTGATGCAGACCAAATCACTTCACCTTCCCTGTTTATCAATTTCAAATCCATAGTAGCAAAAATTCTTCTTTCCAATACAGATTCTGTGGTTGAACGGGACAAGGTGGCAAATGTAATTTTCTTTATGGTTCCTTCAAGAAAAGCAGATGCACGGGATTCCTCTACAACTTTGGTATCCGTCTTTTGAATGATCTCCTGAATTAATGCATTGGTAAATGAGATTCCAGCTCTTGTTTCAGAACTTTTATTTTTCAAAGCCCTCACAGCAACACTGCTCACATCTTTATTAATATATCCGCCGCCTTCAAACTGATACCCACAGGAAGCAAAAAATACAACCAGACAAGTATATAAAATCCATTTTAAATTTTTCATATTAAACCACAATATTTATAAGTGTTTGTTTTTTTCTAATAACGATAATTTTTTTGGGTTCTTTATCCCCCATGTGCTTTTTAATCTTTTCATCTGCCAGGGCTGTTTCTTTGATCACAGCCTCCCCAACACCTGCATCAATTGTAAATTTTGAACGCAGCTTACCATTTACCTGAACAACAACAATAATCTCATCTGTTTTAAGGGAATCTTTTCTGTATTCAGGCCAGGATTGTTCAAGAATTGAGCCGGTCTTACCAGATTTTTCAAACAATTCTTCACAAAAATGCGGAAGAATGGGAGACAGCAATAAAAGAATATTTTCAAGGCTGAACAGGATCACTTTTTTCATTTCATCGTCTGCAGAGTCAAGATCAATAGAATATAAGGCATTTACAAGCTCCATTACAGAAGAAATGGCAGTGTTAAAATGAAAGCTTTTATCAATATCATCCGTAACCTTTTGTATGGTCTGGTTTGCTTTGATATAAAGTGCTTTTGCCTGTTCTGACGATAGATCCGAAGCTGCACCAGTAAAGGGTTTAAAACCATCTATTTTTTCCAGGCATTCCAGGGCAAGCCGCCATACCCTGTTGACAAATCTATTACTGCCTTCAACCCCGTCTTCACTCCATTCAAGGTCCCTTTCAGGCGGAGCTGCAAATAAGCAGAACAACCGGGTCACATCAGCTCCGTATTTTTCAAGCAGCTCATTGGGATCAACCACATTTTTCTTAGATTTGGACATTTTAATGACCCGACCCACTTCCACATCTTTGTTGCATTTTGTGCATACAAGGCTGCCCTTATCATCTTTCAACGCTTCTTCAGGAAAAAGATATCCATGATCAGGACAGGTCATGGTTTCCTTGCAGACCATGCCCTGGGTCAAAAGCCGTGTAAACGGTTCTTTAAAATCAATCATTCCAAGGGTATGCAACACCCGCATAAAATACCGGGAATATAATAAGTGAAGGACTGCATGCTCTACCCCTCCGATGTATTGATCCACGGGAGCCCAGTATTTTACAGCTTTTGGATCAAAGATACCCTCATCATATCTGGGAGAGCAATACCTTAAATAATACCAGGAGGATTCCACAAAGGTATCCATGGTATCAGTGTCTCTTTTTGCATCCTGTCTGTTGCATTCAGGACAGGTGGCTTTTGCAAAACTATCAAGGTATGGCAAGGGAGATCCCCCTTTTTCAAGGAGATTTGCATCCTCAGGAAGTCTTATGGGAAGATCTGTTTCAGGAACAGGAACCACCCCGCAATCAGGGCAGTGAATAACAGGGATCGGCGCGCCCCAGTATCGTTGCCTTGAAATTCCCCAGTCTCTTAACCTGTATGAAACAGCTTTTTTACCCCTGCCCTTTTTTTCCAGCCAGTCAGTGATCACATCTATGGCCTTTGCGCTTTCAAGCCCGTTAAATTCAAGGGAATTTACAAGAAGTCCCTCACCTGTGTAAGCCTGGTCCATGGTATTGCCATCAAATAGTTCTCCTTTTGGCTGGACCACAACCCTGATTTCAAGCCCATATTTCCTGGCAAAATCAAAATCTCTTTGATCCCCTGCCGGGACAGACATGATAGCACCTGTTCCATATCCCATTAGAACAAAATTGGCTGTATAAACCGGGATCTTCTCTCCCGTTGCCGGATTAATACAAAAGGCCCCGGTAAAAACACCTTCTTTTTCATATTTTTCCAAACCTTCAGCAGATCTTTCCTGGGTGGATACCTTTTGAACAAATGCCGCCACTTCATCTTGTTTTTCTGTCCCCTTTGAAAGGCTCTCAACCAGGGGATGTTCCGGAGCAAGGCACATGAAGGTTGCACCAAAAACAGTATCCGGTCTTGTTGTAAAAACTTCAATATTATTTTCCTGGCCATGGATTTTAAATTTCAATTCAGATCCAACACTTCGACCTATCCAATTTTTCTGCATGACCGTTACCTTATCAGGCCATCCAGGAAGTTTATCACAATGGACAAGCAGGTCCTGTGCATAATCTGTAATTTTAAAAAACCATTGCCACAATTTTTTTTGCTGAACCGTCTGGGAGCATCTCCAGCATTTATCTTGTTCAACCTGTTCATTGGCAAGAACTGTCTGGCATTTCTCACACCAGTTCACATAGGATTCTTTTCGATAGGCCATTTTCTTTTCCAGCATTTTAAGAAAAAGCCATTGCTCCCATTTATAATATTCCGGCCGGCAGGTGGCAATCTCTCGGTCCCAGTCATATGAAAAACCCATTTTTTTAAGCTGTTCTCTCATGGAGCTGATGTTTTCATAGGTCCAGGCTGCAGGATGGGTATTATTATCAATGGCTGCATTTTCAGCAGGCATGCCAAATGCGTCCCAGCCCATGGGATGAAGGACGTTAAACCCTTTCATCCGTTTATATCTGACCACCACATCGCCAATGGTATAATTGCGAACATGACCTATATGTATTTTACCGGAAGGGTAAGGAAACATCTCCAATAAATAATATTTTTCTTTTAAAGGGTCCTCTATAACTTTGAAAAGTTGATTTTCTTTCCAGTATGCCTGCCATTTAAGTTCTACCAGTTCCGGATGATACCTCTCCTCCATTGCACTTACTCCTTGTGAAAACTTTTTCTATATTGAATTACAGTTTCTTTATTTGAATTTTTATAGATGCCACAATCAAAAGCAAATAGCAAGAAAATCAAGCGATAAACATTGACTCAAAGCAGTTTTAATGATATACAAAAGAGTTTTTATACAATACCTGACAGGCAGGTATTGTTTTTTTGTATTCATCCTTGCTCTGACAAAACGTCAGGGCTTTATATCCGTAAGGAGAAAAAATGAGGAAGTATGAAACTGTTTTTATTTCTGACCCTGATCTTCAGGACCAAACTCGTACCGACCTGTTTGAAAAAGTCAGAAATATTATTGCCAAAGAAGGCGGCATTCTTACAAATTTTGATGACTGGGGCAACAAAAAGCTTGCCTATGAAATCAAGAAAAAATTGCGGGGTCATTATGTATGTGTCACTTATGGTGGCACGGGCGGGCTTATAAAAGAGCTTGAAAGAAATTTCCGCCTTAGCGATGATGTGCTCAAATTCATGACAATCCTTCTTTCTGATGATGTAACGGCTGAACAACTTGAAAAAGAAGTCCAGGAAGCCCTAAACCAATCCAAACAGGCAGACGAAGCAGACAAAGAATCTGTTGAAGATGAAACGCCTGGGGAAGAGGCTTCGGCAGATGATGAAAAAGTTGAAGAAACCGAAGACAAAACAGAATAATTAAGATTGGAGGATAATAATAATGTATGATAATAATAATAAATCACAATACGGCGGCGGTAAAAACAAATTTTATCAACGTCGCAAAATATGCAGATTCTGTGTGGATAAGGATCTTTTTATAGACTATAAAACCCCCAAAGCACTCAGGCAATTCATAACAGAACGGGGGAAAATAATTCCCAGAAGAATCACGGGCACCTGTGCTAAACATCAGCGCCAGCTTACTGTTGCCGTCAAGCAATCTCGCCAGATCGCGCTGTTGCCTTTTGTTGGCAGACCCATGTATTAAAATTTAGTTTTCAGGAGCAATACAGGTGACTGGCACACTAATACAACCAACCATAATTAAAAATATCCTGACGGGTATCCTCTTATGTATATTGATCATTGCCGTCATATATATCATGCCGTTGATCGGTGTTTTTGCCTGGATGGTCCTTCCTTTACCTGTTTTATTTTACAGGCTTAAGACAGGAAGAAACAGCAGTGGCATTATCATTGTGGCCAGTCTGACAATATTGGTTGTATTTACACAGAACTTTGCATTTAATACGCTTTACTTTGGTTCCTTATTGATGACAGGTTTTTTCCTTGGAGAATTTATAGAAAAACACTTGAGTATTGAAAAAATTATGCTCTACACCTGCTTTGCAGTCCTTGGAATCTGTACAGCGGTTTTGTTTATTTATTCTTTAACTTATAGCCAGGGAATTGAACACTTGATTTCAAATTATATTTCCAGATATCATGCATTGTCATCCCAGCTTTTTTCCGAATCTGCACAATTGTATCCGGAAATGAATGTTGACCGGCAAATGCTTGAAAAAGCAAGTTCATTATTTGTTCTTATTTTTCCGGGAATATTTATCAATTCATATCTAACCATGATATGGCTCAACATTATATTGATAAAAAAAGTGTTATCAAAAAAAGGCATCGTCGTTAAAAGTATTGAAAATTTAAATCAATGGAAAGCACCAGATTATCTTGTATTTGGCGTGATTGCGTTATCTGTTTTGATATTTTTACCAATATACACAATAAAAATAATTGCTATAAATAGTTTGATTGTTTTAATGTTTGTATATTTTTTTCAGGGAATTGCAGTGGTATCATTTTTTTTTCAAAAGAAAAGCTGGCCTTTTGCATTTAGGTTTTTTTTTTACACCCTAATTGCGATTCAACCTCTTTTCATGTTCCTTGTTATCGGATTTGGACTGTTTGATACATGGATCAATTTTAGAAAACTTGATGCGGCTACGTAATAAAAAATAAACTAAAAGTCAGCCTGATGAAACAAAGGGCTGAATCTTTTTGGAGGTTTAAATGAGAGTTATATTAAAAGAAACCATTGACACACTCGGTATCGCAGGAGCAGAATGTGACGTGGCGGCAGGATATGGCCGCAACTATCTTCTGCCCCAGGGTAAAGCAATTCTTGCGACACCCCAGAACAGGAAAGTCATGGAACAGACAAAAGCAAAGCTTGAACTTCAGATTGCCAAAGAAAGAAAGATTGCTGAAGAAATGGCTGCTAAAATTAAAAACGTTGTATGTACAATCAAAGCTAAGGTTCATGAAGAATCCCGCCTTTACGGATCCGTCACTACCCATGACATAAAAGAATCTTTGAACCTTCAGGATATCATTCTGGAACGCCGTTCTATCCTACTTGCAGAGCCGATAAAAGAAATCGGTGAATACAAGGTGCCCATTCGTCTTTACAAGGATGTTGAACCTGAAATTACAGTCAATGTTATTGCTGAAGAAAAAGAAGGAAAATAATGTTTAAACTTCATCCGGGAAGATGGTTAAATTTTCCCGGATGTATTTTTTAAAATTATATTGTGCTAAAAAAAAAAAACATATCTCAAGACCCCCTCTTAAGTAAAACGCCTCCCCATGATATTGATGCGGAAGAATCAATATTAAGTGCCATATTTATTAACAATGACAGCCTTCTTGATATTATAGATATTCTGTCCTATGAGGACTTCTACAAAGGCGCACATAAAAAAATATTCAAGGTAATTGTCGAACTTGCCACTAAAGAAGAGCCTGCAGATCTTGTCACCGTTGCCAATGGGTTAAAAGAAAAAGGTGAGCTTGAAAGTATCGGTGGGGCCGCATTTCTTGCAGCCATTTCCGATGCAGCTCCCATTGCTGTAAATGCCGTCCATTATGCTAAAATCATTAAAGGCAAGGCCTCTTTAAGACAATTGATAACAGCCTCATCTGACATTATTGAAAGATGCCTGAAAGATAAAGGAGATTTTGAAGATATTATTGATTTTGCCGAAAGCTCTATTTTTAATATTTCAGAAAAAAAATCAGGCACTTCCTTTCAAAGCCTGGGAGAATTGATCAATTTAAATATTGATAAACTTGAAGAGCAACAGGGAAAAGATGGTGGACTTTCCGGCATATCCTCAGGATATCCAAGATTAAACCAGATTACATCTGGATTGCAAAAATCTGATTTGATTATTCTGGCAGCAAGACCCAGCATGGGAAAAACTGCCTTTGCGTTAAATATTGCCAGAAATGTTGCCCTTAATGAACGCAAACCTGTTGCTGTTTTCTCTTTGGAAATGTCCAATGAACAGCTTTCCATGAGACTGCTTACCTCTGAGGCCCGCATAGATTCAAACAGGCTTAGAACAGGCTTTATAAGCCAGGAGGACTGGCAAAATGCAACAGATGCAGCTGGTATTTTAAATGAATTGCCTATTTTTATTGATGACTCGCCAAACATTACTGCAATGGAAATAAGAGCAAAAGCAAGAAAGCTTTATCAAAGAAATAATGAGCTTGGCCTGATTATCGTGGATTACCTTCAGCTCATGAAACCCCCGTTCAGGACTGATCGAAGAGACCTTGAAATTGCTGAAATATCAAGGTCTTTAAAAGCACTTGCCAAAGAACTGGATGTTCCGATTATTGCGTTATCCCAGCTGAATCGTATGTTGGAACAACGATCTGATAAACGTCCCATGCTGTCTGATCTTCGTGAGTCAGGTGCTCTGGAGCAGGATGCTGATATTGTTGCATTCATCTACAGGGATGAGGTCTACAATAAAGAGCCGGATAATCCTAAAAAAGGGACTGCTGAAATTATTGTTGCTAAAAACAGAAACGGTGCTACAGGCACTGCATTTATGCATTTTATTGGTCAATTTACCCGTTTTGAAGAGCTTGCACCGGATTCATACCAGGAATTTGAATGAAGAAAAAATTGTATGGTAACACTTCCGGCCTGAGAAACACCCAGATCAAAAGAATAGAAAATTTATATGACTACAGCTCTCCACCCGAGTATATTATTAACCCTGAACTAGCGCAGCTTTTAGTTGAACTATCCCATGATATAAGGCGGCAGATCGGTGTGCTCATTGATCGAAACGGTACTATCATCTATGTGATTGTCGGAGAGTCTCACAAAATTGTCATTCCCATCACTTCAGGATATATGGCCCTTCCCGGCAAACTCAAAGGTCTTCGCCTTTTTCATACCCATTTAAAAGATGAGCCCCTGACAAGGGATGATTTAACAGACCTTGCACTCTTGCGGTTGGATTATATCACGGCTATTTGCATTTCACAGGATGGTAAACCAGGAATAGTTTACTCAGGACATATTCTCCCAGATGAGGATTCAGAACCATACCAGGTTCTCGAACCCACCACAATTCAAAAACTAAATATTGATTGCCTGGCTCAAATTCAGGCTCTTGAATCTGAGCTGACAAGAAAAAATTCTTTATACAAACCTGAATCAGGTAGAGAAACCGCATTTTTAATCAATGCGACGACTTCAGATCCAAAAGACGCTTATGCCTCCATTGAAGAACTTAAAGAACTTTGCAAAACAAGTCGTATCAATGTGATTGGTACAGCCATCCAAAGAAGAAAAACCATTGATCCCAAATTTGTGGTGGGTAAAGGAAAACTTTCAAGCCTGATCATTCAGGCGATTCAAAAGTATGCTACCCTGCTGGTGTTTGACAGGGAGCTCTCGTCATCCCAGATTCGTTCCATTACTGATTTTGTTGAAATGAAGGTCATTGACCGGACTCAACTGATCCTGGATATCTTTGCCAAACAGGCAAAGTCCAGGGAAGGTAAATTTCAGGTGGAACTTGCCCAGATGGAATATCTCTTACCACGATTGATCACCAAAAACACTGCCATGTCACGATTGACGGGAGGAATAGGTGGCCGTGGGCCTGGTGAAACAAAACTTGAAATCAACCGACGGCGGGTCAATGAAAGGATTAACCGGTTAAAAAAGGAAATTGGCAAAATCCGCAAACAACGGCACCAACAAAAATCCAGACGTAAAAGAAAGGATTTACCCATTATCTCAATTGTTGGTTATACAAATGTTGGCAAATCAACACTTTTGAATACCTTGACCCAAAGTAAGATCATGGCAGCCAATCGGCTGTTTGCAACCCTTGACCCTTCCAGCAGACGCTTAAGATTTCCAAAGGATACGGAAGTCATTATCACAGATACCGTAGGATTTATCCAGAACCTTCCAAAAGATTTAATGGAGGCATTCCATGCCACCTTGGAAGAACTGACGGATGCAGATGTTATCCTCCATGTGATAGATATCAGCAATCCCCGGTATCAGCAGCAAAAAGACTCTGTTGAAAAAATTCTTAAAGATTTAAAATTAGATGCTATCCCTACCCTCTATGTATTTAACAAAATAGACAGGGTTGATCTTGATTCTTTTGATAATAAATGGCTATTAAACCAGGGGATTCTTATTTGCGCCACTCAAAAGCAAACTCTGAAACCTTTGGTTGAAAAATTAGAATCAATGGTTTCCATATAAAAAAAAATGTAACTATTCAGCTATTATGCTTGAAACCGCCCTATCCGATGGATATTTTTGTTCGATGCTAAACGCTTAACCTCCTGCAAATATCCATCAGACAGGGCTATGAGATAATTTCTTTTAACTGGCTGAACAGTTACAAAAAAATTAGATGTTGACCAATAGATTTTTTTACTCTAAATAAACAAAAAAATAAATTTATATGTGGAATAACAATGGAAATAAAACAACTGAGCCAGATTCTTAACGATAATTTGATTAAAAAGGACTCGATAGACATACCTGATTGTTTTGGAGAATTTAATAAAAAGAACAGGCTCTGCTCAAAATATTGCTCAATATCTATACGATGTTGCATCATGCATAATAAAAATCCAAAAATTGATATTTTGGAAAAACTATTAATCCACAACCAATATGCGATAAAACTCCAATGATTTTCTTGTTTGAAATATCAAAAATTTAAAGATTCAGACTAATGCCTGACTGAAAACCCCGTGTTTGGACGGCTCGTAGAGGAGCAATGCTCACAAAGTTGCCCATATACAAGGCGCAAAAAATCTTGAAACCGGAGTGTACTACTGTACATGATGCCCGATTTATAATTTGGCAAGATTTTGCGGCAACGCAGTAGATGGGTGAGTTTTCGTTCAAACACTATTTAATGGAAAATCTTGCCGGGATTCAATATATTCTGAGGGTCAAATACCTTTTTAATCCCTTTCATAAGTTCAATTTGTGTTGCACCGATTTCCCGGGGAAGGTATTTAAGCTTGGTCATACCAACCCCGTGTTCTCCAGTAATGGTTCCACCTAAGCTTAAAGTGGCATTAAAAAGCTCATCAACAGCCTTTTCTGCCCTTTCTGACTCGTTTTTATCGGTTTTATTATACATGATATTGCAATGGATATTTCCATCACCGGCATGACCAAAACTGACCACTTTTAAACCCGACGTCCTTTGTATTTCTTGAATTACTTTAACCATATCAGGAATTTTATCTATGGGAACAACAATATCTTCGTTAATTTTGTTTGTTGCAATTTTGTACAGAACCGGAGACAAAGCTTTTCTGGCATCCCATAATTTTTGTGCCTCTGTTTGATCTTTTGCAACTAACACATCCAGTGCATCATAGAAAAAGCAGAGTTTTTTTATATTTTCAGCATCTTTTTCAACACTATTGATATCTCCATCCAACTCCAGGATCAACATGGCTTTAATGCCTTCTGGCAAATCAAAGCTAAGGGAGTCTTTTACAAGGTCAAGACAGGCTTCATCCAAATATTCAACACACCTTGGGACCGTGGCCTCCTTCATGATACGGGATACGGTTTTGGCAGCCTTTTGCAAGCTGTCAAAAAAAACAGCCATTGTTTTAATGGTTTCAGGCTTGCGCAAAAGCTTTAATGTAATTTCAGTGACCACTGCCAATGTGCCTTCAGACCCCACAATCAATCGCGTCAAGTCATACCCGGCAACCCCTTTTGCTGTGGAAACCCCTGTTTGAATAATTTCTCCTGAAGGCAATACCGCTCTTAATCCCAGGACATAATCCCTTGTTACCCCGTATTTTACAGCCCTTGGTCCTCCTGCACATTCACCAATATTTCCCCCAATGGTACAAACGGATGAACTTGCAGGATCAGGTGGATAAAACAAGCCTTTTTCTTCTACTGTTTTGTGAATATCTGAAACAATAACACCAGGCTGTACTCTCACTAAAAAATTATTTTCATCAATATCAAAAATTTTGTTCATGCGGCTTGTGACCATTACAAGCCCCCCTTTGACCGGCACTGACCCCCCCGTCATTCCAGAACCGGCTCCACGGGGTACCACAATCAATTTTTCTTTTGATGCCAGTCTTAAAATCCGGGCAACTTCATTTTCCGAGCCTGGAAATATAATGGCATCAGGAAGAAAAGATGCACCTGTTGCATCATAGGAATAACACAACAATTCTTCTTTTTCTCTTGTTACGTATAATTTTCCTGATATTTTTTTAAGATGCCTGTAAAGAGAACCGGAAAGTCCCATTTAAAGTTTTCCTGATTCGATTTTTTTTGAAAGATACTTTATTTGTTCACAAATAACGCTTTTTTGCTTTAATTCTCTTTCTATTGCATTGATGGCATATATGGCAGTTGCATGATATTTATTATAACTATTACCAATTTTTTTTATCGGCTGATCCGTATATTTTCTGGAAAGAAAAATAGCCATTTGCCTTGGCTTAACAATTCTATTTTTTCTGGAGGCAGACACAATATCTGTTTCTGTAATTGAAAATTCTTTACAAACCATTTTTTTAATGGATTCAACCGTAATTCGTTTTTTTGCTTTTGTAATATTAGCCAGAACACTTTTTGCCAGCTCAATATCAATATTATACCCCATTAAATGACCTTTTGCAGCCACACCAAACAAACCGCTTTCAAGTTGCCGGACATCATCACACAATTCCTGGGCAATGTACTCAGTTACCTGATTTGGAATGTCATATCCAAAAATTTTGGATTTCTTTTTTAATATTCTGACCCGGGTTGCATAGTCTGGTTTATCAATTTCAGTAACAAGTCCAATGCTTAAACGAGATTTTAACTGGTCATTGAGTTTAGGAATATCATCTGGAAGCTCGCATCCTGAAAAAATAACCTTTTTATCTGCGTCAAGAAGATAATCTAAAGTGATAGCCAATTCATTTTGTGTCGCTTCCTTGCCAGACAAAAAATGAACATTTTCAAGAATCAAAACATCACATTTTTTCCTGTATTTTTCTTTGAACCTCTCTATGGTTTTATTTTTCAAAGAAAATATCATTTCATTGGTGAACTCTTCTGCCGTTGCATAATATACCCTTTTGGAAAGACTGTTGGTGATAATATGATGTCCAATAGCCTGGGACAAATGACTTTTCCCAAGTCCGGTTTTAGCTAAAATATAAAGTATATTGGACCCGTTTCTTTTCCCCTGGGCAAGAGATAACGATGCAGAATATGCAAAGTTTGAATTATTTCCCACAACAAAATCATCAAATGTGAACCCTTTTTTAAACATCCTTCCGTTATTAAATCGTACGTTAAGTCCGGGTAGATTTAATTGCTTTGATCTTTTCATGGGTAAAGGAAGCGCTGGATATGCACCTGTTTCTTTATTTTTTTCTTTTGAACAAAATTTTCTATTGGATGTTACTTCAAATTCAATATTGATATCATTAATCCCTAATTTTAAAAACTCTTCTTCAAATAACGGCAGGTAATTATCTTTTAATCGTTTGACAAAATAAGCATTTGGACTGGATAACTTAATATGATAATCATCATGGGAAAGATGTTCGACCGGGTCTATCCACATTCTATAACTATGGTCGGGTAATGTCTTTTTGATTTGGTATTTAACTTGTTCCCAGAACGATTCCATATTTTCCAAAAAAGATCCTCTTTCTTCCAACTACGAAAAAAATACTGATTTATAAAACAAATTTAACAATTACCAATGGATAAAACTGATATTTACAAAAAGTATTATTTTTTTATTGGATTATTTTTTATTGGTCAAATCTAATAAGAAGGGTTAGCTTATTATTAGATTTTTGTTTGGCATAGTTTTTTAATTGCCTGATATAATTAAGATTTTTTTGTGAAACAAATTTTTTTTCAAACATTACAACCACTTCGACAACTACCTCTTATTTCAAGATATTTTAACATTTCATTGGAAATTTTTATTTCTCTATAAAATAAATTTACTCTTATTTATTCCTTTTTACTTTTAATTACTTCTAATTCAATAAAAATTTCCTCTTTTTTTTGGAGCCTGCAATTTACTATAGTTTCACAATTTTATGACATAAATTATATTTACACTTTCCTTATCCAATAGTATATTGCACTTTGTTTTAAACCATTTACCCTTAATATTATCGAGAGCCTTATGAAACCGCCACACACACTGCCGATTATAGGCATTACCATGGGAGATCCTGTTGGAATCGGCCCGGAAATATTGGTAAAAGCGTTAAACAACTCAAAAATGTATGCTTTGTGCAAACCTCTGATTATCGGAGATTCCCAGATTATAAAACAAGCATTAAAACTTTTAAAGTTCAAACATCATATCCATATCATAACTGATCCAGACCAGGGCAAATATGAGTTTAATACATTGGATATAATGGATATCTCCACTATTCATACGGATTGTTCCTCACTTTCAGGCCCAACCATTGAAACGGGGACTGCCATGCAGGACTATATCACTAAAGGGATTGATCTTGCATTGACCAGCCGCATTTCAGGTCTTGTGACCTGCCCCATCACAAAAACTGCCTTAAAACTTGCCGGGTCTCAATTTCATGGACATACTGAACTTCTGGCCCACAGAACAAAAGCAAAAAATTATGCCATGATGCTGTCCGGCAAAATACTTAAGGTTGTTCTGGTAACGATTCATATTCCTCTATCCCAGGTGTCTGCCCGTCTGACCAGAGAAGATATTATCAAAAAAATAAAATTAACCCATACCACTTTAAAAAACCGATTTAATATTAAAATGCCCAGAATTGCCGTTGCAGGATTAAATCCCCATGCAGGGGAAGAATCCATGTTTGGAAGAGAGGAAGAAGATATTATTGAGCCTTCTGTCCGGCTTGCAAAAAAAGAGGGAATAAATGTCTCTGGCCCCCTGCCCCCTGATACAGTTTTTTACCAGGCTGTCAACGGAAGGTATGACGCAGTGGTTTGCATGTATCATGACCAGGGTCTTATTCCATTCAAGCTCACCCATTTTAAAGACGGTGTAAATACCACCATAGGTCTTCCCATCATCCGAACCTCTGTGGATCACGGGACGGCTTATGACATTGCCTGGCAAGGAATTGCAGACCATTCAAGTCTGACAGAAGCCATTAAAATGGCAGCATTCCAGGCCATAAATAAAAAAGCCCAAAAGAAATAAGGACCAATGGATAAAAATAATATTATCATTGAAGGTGCCCGGGAACATAACCTGAAAAATATTAATGTTAAAATACCCAGAAACAGCTTGACAGTTATTACCGGACTTTCAGGCTCTGGAAAATCAACTCTGGCCTTTGACACATTGTATGCAGAAGGCCAACGACGATATGTTGAGTCCCTTTCCACCTATGCCAGACAATTTTTGGGCCAGATGGACAAACCAGATGTGGATGCCATTATCGGACTTAGCCCTGCCATATCCATTGAACAAAAAACTGCCAGCCATAACCCCAGATCCACTGTTGGTACTGTCACGGAAATTTATGATTATCTTAGATTATTATTTGCAAGAGTCGGCACTTCCTATTGTTATAAATGCGGATTACCCATTTCTTCCATGTCCATTGATCAAATCACTGACAAAGTCATGGATCTTGATGAAAACTCTAAAATAATAATTCTGGCACCATTAATACAAGGACAAAAAGGCTCCCATGAAAAATTATTTGCAAAAATAAAAAAAGATGGTTTTGCAAGGGTCAGAGTAGACAATGAGATCTATTTAATGGATGACCTTGTGCCATTGGAAAAAACTAAAAAACACACCATAGATGCCGTTGTAGATCGACTGGTCATTAAAGAAGGCATTGAAAAACGCCTGTCCGACTCATTGGAACTTGCCCTCTCATTATCAACTGGATTTGTAACCCTGATTGATCTCAGCCATAACGAGGAAACCCTTTTCAGCGAAAAAGCATCCTGTGTACGTTGCGGGGTCAGTTATCCTGAATTTACACCCGCATCTTTCTCATTTAACTCGCCCCAGGGGGCCTGTAAAAAATGTGGCGGCATGGGATCAGTCACAGAATTTGATCCGGATCTGATTGTGCCAGATAAAATGCTTTCGTTACGGCAGGGTGCCATTTTGCCTTGGAAAAACAGGGATTCCGTTCAATTTATGGAGTTTTTGGATGCCCTGGTTACCCATTATAAAGAAGATATTTATACGCCATTTAAAAAGCTGGCACCTGATTTCCAACAGGTTTTGCTCCATGGATCTAATAAAGAAGAAATTGCCTTTTATATTGAAAGAATGGAAAAAAAAATTATTTATAAAAAAACCTTTGAGGGTGTGATTCCTAACCTGAAAAGGCGGTATAATGAAACTGACTCCACTTATATGAGAGAAGAAATAAAAAAATTTATGAATTTTAAAACCTGTTCTGTATGTAATGGATCAAGGCTCAATAAGGCATCCGGATCTGTCAGGGTCGGGGATAAAACCATCTGGGAGATCACGTCTCTTTCCATACAAAATTGTGTTAAATATATTTCATCCTTACATCTTTTGGATAAAGAAAAAATTATCGCCTCCAGAATTATTAAAGAACTTACGCAACGGCTGGGATTTTTAGAAAACGTTGGTCTTGAGTACCTTACCCTTGCCAGATCGGCTGCAACACTGTCCGGAGGAGAAAGCCAGAGAATCCGCCTTGCCACTCAAATCGGATCTCAGCTGACAGGGGTTCTTTATGTGTTGGATGAGCCCAGTATCGGGCTTCACCAAAAAGACAATGCAAGATTATTGACCACCTTAATGAATCTTCGAAATCTTGGCAATACAGTACTGGTTGTTGAGCATGATGAAGAAACAATTTTGTCCTCTGATCATGTCATTGATATCGGACCTGGCGCAGGAATAAATGGAGGCGAGGTTGTTTTTTCAGGCCCTCCGGAAGAACTTGTCAAAAGTGAAACCTCATTAACCGGTCTTTATCTGTCTGGTAAAAAATGCATTCAAATCCCTGAAAAAAGAAGAAAGGGAAATGGAAAGACCTTAAACATTTATCAGGCAAGTTCAAATAACCTTAAACATATTGATGTCTCTTTCCCCCTGGGGTGTTTTACCTGTGTAACAGGTGTTTCAGGGTCAGGAAAATCAACCCTTGTTTTATCCACCCTTTATCCGATTCTTTCAAACCAGATCAACCATTCCAGAAAAACTGCTGGTACTTATGAAGAAATCAAAGGGCTTGAACATATTGATAAGGTGGTTCATATTGATCAGTCTCCCATTGGAAAAACACCTAGAAGTAATCCAGGTACCTATACCCAGGTATTTAACCCTATCAGGGAATTATTTTCCAATACCCGGGAATCAAAAGCCAGAGGGTACAAGCCAGGCAGATTCAGTTTTAACGTTAAAGGAGGCCGGTGTGAAGCATGTACTGGTGATGGCATTATTAAAATTGAAATGCATTTTCTGCCTGATGTGTATGTTGACTGTGATGTCTGCAAGAGTCAAAGATACAATAGAGAAACCCTGGATATCAGATATAAAGGTAAAAATATCGCCCAGGTCCTGGATATGACCATTAATCAAGCCAATCGTTTTTTTGAAAATATCTCATCCATTAACACCAAACTTGCAACCCTGATAGAAGTCGGACTCGGATATATAAAACTTGGGCAAGCTGCCACTACATTGTCAGGGGGAGAGGCCCAAAGGATAAAACTTGCAAAGGAGCTGTCAAAAAAAGGAACGGGTAAAACCATCTATATACTGGATGAACCCACCACAGGACTTCATTCAGATGATATTAAAAAATTATTATTTGTTTTAAATAAACTGGTTGATTCAAATAACACTGTGGTAGTTATCGAGCACAATCTTGATGTCATCAAATGTGCAGACCACATTATTGACCTTGGACCTGAAGGCGGGGATAAAGGAGGAGAAATCGTTGCTTTGGGAACACCTGAAGATATTGCCCAAAATAAAAAATCCTATACTGGCTATTATCTCAAGAAAACATTAACCAAATAAAATTATGAGCTATTATGATTTTCCAACCCAATAAATCTTATTGGGTAATACAGACGTCTGAATCACAGGGACAGGCACCATCAATTTCACAGGCATATGCAATTCTTGACGCTTTATCAAACAAGGCCTTATGAATCGGTTTAAATGAAAAAGATGCCATATTTTTCTCTATCGTTTCCTTATCCGGTAAATTTTCAAGCCCCGTTGAGATTACCTTTCCTGAATCCCCTTCAAGGATTTCTGCATCCTCGCCATTGGTAATGACAACAACTGGAACCTGGTAAGGTTTGATTATCCTTGATAAAGCCAGGGTGGAAAGTCTTCTGGTGACAAGGGAGCCCGGTGCAAATTTTATCAGGGCAATAGCTTTTCCCTGAAAATTGATCAAAAAATCAATTTTCATAGCAGCCTTTTTCAGCCCTGCAATAACCTCCAGGGTAATATTGCTTTCAATATCTGTTTTTTCAAATTTTCCATCTATTATAAGCTTTTTGGCAATTTTTTGCCGGTATCTTTCATCAAGCGTGTCTGCTAAAACAGAACCCGTCAAAAAATCATTTAGTTTTCCAAGAA
>Ga0075120_10001162_pt1 | contig 21123 bp, 16 predicted proteins | sample AntAceMetag02UKL_FD_69792 | JGI IMG/M metagenome (GOLD analysis project Ga0075120, IMG submission 69792) | Saline lake microbial communities from Ace Lake, Antarctica - Antarctic Ace Lake Metagenome 02UKL | ecosystem: Environmental > Aquatic > Non-marine Saline and Alkaline > Saline | place... | reverse complement strand
ACCGTCTTCTGTAAACCACAACAAATTAGTATAATCAGCATCATAAATAGCGAATTCTGGAATAGAATCCTGCCATGTCGCCATAGGTATCCATGTTGGTCTGAAACCCGGATCGGATAAGAGCTTCCCCTGCCCTGTTCCATAAATAAAGTGCGGTACAACCGAATCGGTATCCGCGCTGATCGTTCCAAGGGCGAGGTCGTCCTCAAGAAACGCAATCTCACCATAAGGCGGGCCCCATATACGGTCGTTATCGATTGGCACTATAATCGGGGGATCTTCAACACAACCATTAAACCCGGCCAGATATGCAACTAATCCTGCTAACAAAAACAATTTTGGGATATTCTTCCACTGTCTCATAGCATGTTCCTCCTTTGTAAGTTATACGGATGATGGTAGAAATAAATTAAAGATTAACCATCCTCCGTTGTGGGTATCCGTTATTTTCAATATAAGTACATGAAATACCAAAGGTGCAAACAGTTTCAAGAAAATAGAGATTATTTTGATTTGAAACTTGTTATCCATTATTGCTCATATCACAAGATTTAGAAGGTACTTATCCTGCTTGATTGGTAATCCATATATATCTGCTTACTTTTATGCAGGAGTTTCTTACTTGCCAGGGAGTATATTCTGACCGATAATTTAGAGATTTCTCATTGGCAGGGGTTACATTAAGACTCAATCAATCTTATTTTGACGGTATCGGAAAAATAGGTTGGAAAATTCAAGGAGGATTAAATGGCTGTTCGTTTGGGTATTAACGGTTTCGGTCGGATAGGTCGTCTCGTTTTTAGAGCTGCATTCGCAGATGATGATTTTGAATTTGTTGCAGTTAATGATTTAACAGATGCTGCGACTCTCGCGATATTGTTGAAGTATGATTCAACTCATGGTCGTTTTCCCGCTGAGGTACGTCATGAGGGTGAATACATAATCGTTGGTGGCAAAAAGATTAAGATTCTTGCCGAACGCGACCCTGCACAGCTACCGTGGGGCGATCTTGGCGTAGATATCGTTGTTGAATCAACAGGGGTATTCAGACATCGAGAAAAAATCGCCGGGCACCTCGAAGGTGGAGCGAAAAAAGTGGTTCTAACTGTTCCCGCAAAGGACGAAATCGATGCAACCATCGTTCTTGGGGTTAACGATGCCGATCTTAAACCGGAACATTTAATCGTCTCTAACGCATCCTGCACAACAAATTGCCTTGCCCCGGTTGCCAAAGTTCTTAATGATAATTTTGGGATTCGCAGAGGCTGGATGACAACTATCCATTCCTATACGAATGACCAGCATCTCCTTGATATGCCTCACAAAGATTTACGTCGTGCCCGTAGCGCCGCAATCAACCTGGTTCCAACTACTACTGGTGCGGCTGTGGCAGTTGGAAAAGTAATTCCTGAATTGAAAGGTAAATTGGATGGCATGGCAGTGCGTGCGCCGGTAAACGATGGAAGTGTAGTCGATCTTGTTGTGGAATTGGAAAAGAATACAACTGCAGAAGAAATTAATGCTGCAATGAAAGAGGCTGCTGATGGCGCCATGAAGGGTATCCTGGAGTATTCAGTCGATCCAATTGTTTCGCAGGATATAGTTGGCAGCACGTATTCGAGTATTTTTGACAGCCCCCTGACAAGAGTCATGGACGGAAACCTGGCAAAGATTATATCGTGGTATGATAATGAATATGGTTATTCATGCCGTGTAGTAGATCTGATCAGAAAAATCGCCTGATTAGTATTACAATTAGATAATTTTTTCGATCACAATAGTATCAACTGGTTCTCGTTGGAAAAGTATGTCGTTTTGGATAAAGTGAAGAATCTCAAAAGTTAAGTCTGCATTTATTTTGATTATATTCAATTATTCCAATCATTCCGTTGGAATTTTATATACATTGAATTAAGCTTGTAGAGCCAAATGAGTTCAGCCAGGATAGCGGTGAAAGCATGTTTGACAAAATGACAATAGACGATGTGGATGTTCAAGGAAAGAATGTCCTGATGCGGGTTGATTTTAATGTTCCGCTAACTGCGGATTTTCAGGTTGCCGATGACGCACGCATCGTTAAAGCCCTGCCATCAATCAGGAAGGTTCTGGACGATGGAGGTAAACTTATTCTTATGAGTCATCTTGGGAGACCGAAAGGTATTCCCAAGCGTGAATTCAGCCTGGCTCCGGTAGCAGAACATCTTTCAGGGTTGCTGGAAAAGGAAGTTCGTCTTGCGCCTGACACTATTGGTCCCGAAGTTGTCATGCAAATCGAAAACATGAAACCGGGAAATGCGATCCTCCTTGAAAATGTTAGATTTTATAATGAGGAAACGGATAATGATCCGGAGTTTGCAGGTGCGATTGCCCGTTTAGGCGATATTTATATAAATGATGCTTTCGGTACAGCTCATCGGGCACATGCATCCACTGAAGGTGTAGCACATCATGTTTATCCGGCAGTTGCTGGATATCTCATGCAAAAGGAACTTGATTATCTCGGGAAGGCGCTGGAGAAACCGAAACGACCTTTCTGGGCAGTTCTTGGCGGCGCAAAGATAAGCGGCAAAATTGACGTTATCGAGAATTTACTTCCAAAAGTTGATGGTATTCTTCTTGGTGGGGCTATGGCTTTTACTTTTGATGCTTTTGAAGGACTGAAGGTAGGTAATTCCTTTGTAGAGAAAGACCGGATTGAGATGGCTGGAGCTTTACTGGAACATATAGAAAACTCCAATGCAAAAGTCTTAATGCCAATGGATATTGTGATTGCGGATGCATTTAACGAGAATGCTGGTACAAAAATAGTTAAACGGGGAGAAATCCCGGATGGCTGGCAGGGTCTCGACATCGGACCGGAAACAATCATATCTTATTCAGAAGCTTTGAGAGATGCTGAAACAGTTGTCTGGAATGGTCCGATGGGCGTTTGTGAGATGGAACCATTTCGAAAGGGTACAAAAGCATTAGCGGATACTCTGGTTGAGGTGACAGCAAGAGGTGCAGTTACAATCGTAGGTGGCGGTGACACTGCGGCGGCGCTAAAGACGTTTGACCTGGTTGATAAAGTTACACATGTCTCAACCGGTGGCGGCGCTTCGCTGGAATTTCTTGAAGGAAAAACACTGCCTGGTGTAGCAGCGCTTACAGATCATTCTTAATTGATCTTTGTATAATTTGACAGTAAACTCTAAAATATGACAATTTTGCATGTTGCAGTAAATCCTGCTCCTGCAAATAGAACAAACTATATGGTTATGAAATAGTTTATTATTGCGAGGATATGATGAGAAAAAAGATGGTTGCCGGCAACTGGAAAATGAATTTGAATTCAGTCGAGGCGGTTGAACTGACTAAGACGGTCATTAATTCGACAATTGATGGCGGGGCGGAAGTACTGTTATGTCCGTCTTTCACTCTTATCAACATTGTAAGTAACTTGATTAACGATTCATTGGTAAAAATAGGTGCGCAGAACCTATACTGGGAACAAAAAGGCGCATTTACCGGTGAAGTATCTGCCTATATGATTGCCGATGCCGGTTGCAGCCATGTTATTATTGGGCATAGTGAACGTCGTCAATATTTTGGTGAAACTGATCATAGCGTCCAGAGAAAAACTGCTGCTGCATTGAATTCTGGTTTAATTCCACTCGTATGTGTTGGAGAAACAATTAAAGAGAGAGAAGAGGGACAAACCGAAGCAGTGATCGAAAGGCAGACAAACGATGCACTTGGTCGGTTTGAGGACGAGGATATAAGCAATATAATAATCGCCTACGAACCTATCTGGGCAATAGGCACCGGTCATACAGCAACTCCAGCATCAGCACAAGAGGTACACAGCCAAATCCGAAACTGGCTGCGAGATAAGTTTGGTGACGAGATCGCAAGCAGCATTCGTATTTTATATGGCGGTTCGGTTAAAAGTGACAATGCGGCAACGCTTTTTTCTGAAGAAGATATTGATGGCGGGCTTGTTGGAGGGGCAAGTTTGAACGGTGAAGATTTTGCAAAGATAATTGAAGCGGCTCGTTAGAGACGGCTTGTATATGAATATTGCAGGAAAAGTGATCCACACTTACATTAGCGTTTTTTTAATATACTAAGGGAAATAATGATTTACGGATTTTTACTCTTTATACATGTATTGATATGTATTCTTCTGGTAATAGCGGTTCTTATGCAGCGCGCTAAAGGTGGAGGTTTAGCTGGAATCGCCGGTGGTGCAGCTTCCCAGGCAGTTCTCGGGGGTAGAGGCGCTGCCACAGTGATTCATAAATTCACTGTCGGTCTTGCTATTAGTTTTGGGGTTGTTTGCCTTCTGCTTGGAATTCTGTCCAAGGGAAAAAGCACAGCACATTCGGTTACACAGGAAGCGATGCAAGAAGAATTTCCTCTCAATTTTCTTGGGGAATCGGAAGAAGCAGCAAGTATTCCGGCTTCTGATGTTCCGGCTGGAACAGATGAATCCGGCTCAGCTACTCCGATTGAAACTGAGAAATAGACATTTAGATTAATAACGTGAACAATATTAACAGTGTAAATTGCATATTGCCGGAGTGGTGGAATTTGGTAGACACGCAGTGTTGAGGGCGCTGTGTCCGAAAGGGCGTGCCGGTTCGAGTCCGGCCTTCGGCACCTATTACCCGATTCAGAAATGATTCGGGTTTTTAAAAGAGCAAAAATACTGTTGATAAGGATTTATATTGACAACTGCAATGCCAGATTGAGTCCGAATCTTTTGAACAATCACTTTTATTAAAAGGATATCAGTTGATTATAACAATGGTAGATCAGAAATTGTTTGCTGTTAGTATCGGAAGAGGTTTAGAGAGGAGCTAATAATATGTCGAGTAAAGTATTACTTACCGGTGGTCGGGGCTTTTTCGGAAGACGTATTCTTGAAGCGCTTCAAAAGCATGAATATGACGTCACTACACCTTCAAGACCGGAATTTGATTTGATGGATTTCAAATCAGCCCAGTTGACGATACATGAAAATAATCCTGAAATAGTCATTCATTCCGCTGCTTATTATGGTGGTCTTGGTATCAACGTTCATGAACCGGCTAATTTATTCTTTAAAAACACTATTATGGTTGCGAACCTTCTTGAAGCTTGTGGTAATGCTAATGTTAAGAGATTTATATCTATAGGTTCCGCATGCGCTTACCCTCAAGATGTTGATGGTGACATGAAGGAAGATGATTTCTGGAGTGGACCTCTTCATTCCTCTGTCGAAGCCTATGGTTTTTCCAAGAAAATTCAGCAGGTTGGAGCCCGCGCTTACCATAAACAGTATGGTATTAAAGGTCAATTTCCACAAATCACCAACCTCTATGGTGAAAATGACGTTTTCACTGAGTATAGATCCCATGTGGCTGCCGCCTTGATAAAACGCTTTGCTGATGCAAAAGAGAACGATGCAGAAGAGGTTGTTAACTGGGGAACCGGAAAACCTGTTCGTGAATTCCTGTACGCTGGGGATGCTGCAGAAGCTATAATCCGGCTGATGGAAACAGACTATTTTGATACAATGAACATTGGAACCGGCATTGGAACAACTATCAAAGAGCTTGCAGAGCTAATAGCAAAGCATATCGGATATGAAGGTAAAATCGTCTGGGATACATCCAAACCCGACGGAGTTATGCGCAAGGTTCTCGATATTTCAAGAATGAAAGAAGTTCTTCAATGGGAGCCTCCCACATCATTGGATGAAGGCTTAGGAAAAACAATCAATTGGTATTTATCAAATAAAGAAAAAGCCGACCTGCGTGAGTAGGTTTCAATTGAACGACAACGCAATAAAAGTTTTGATATATTCAATCGATCATATACAATAAAACATAATAACGACTGTAATACTTTTACATTGGTAATTAATTGAATAGATAAGAAGGTGTGTCGGGTACAACCTCAACACACGTATAACAATAATAAATGTTGGTCAGTTTTGATTCAGTGGGTTGATATTTTAATAATCAAACAGTTAAGCAGAATACTTATTATTAAACCTAAAGAATCGCCTCAAAGCGAGAGGGTATTTGATCCAATATTTGATCCTCGCCTCAACCTTTTACCTTCAGGGATAGGAGGATCGTAGCGGGCAAAATCTATGCTTTTTCCTCCAACGCTGAGTGTAATACAATCCGGTTGTATTATCTGATAATTAAACTGTCCGCTTACGGCGTTACAGAAAATATGAATAATCTGTGTTTTCGGATCGATGAAGGCCTTGCCTTTCCCTGAATGAATCCTCAAGGATGTACCTCTGTTAAGCGATCCCGACAGAGTCAGTATCTCAACATTTTGTGCAGTATCGGCAGTCTTACCTGAATATGTCCAATGCATTAACTTGATATTATTGAGGGATACTTCTTGAGTGCCAATGTTTCTTAATTGCACCCATTCTTCATTGAGAACACTGGAAGGTGGACTCTGATTAACCCATTTCATCTTGCCAACCGGGTTCACCATAGCCATTTCAATTATTAGAGAAGCCATGATAATTCCTCATATATAAGAATACATTTTTAACTGTCATCCAAGGCTATTAATGTAGCGATTAAGGTAGAAAGATATAATCCCTCACTACCATCAGCTCTTCCCGGCAGAGCCACCGGGACACTACCTCCGGCAAGCACCACACCAGCTTTTGCTCCGCTAAGTGAAACTGCTGCTTGATATATAGAGCGTGAAACAGTGAGGTTCGATCCTATCAGGCAGTCAGCTTTTCCCGGAACATCTCCGGTAGCTTTTTTCTTTTGAACCGCGAGCATATTTACTGCGAGATCCAGGGATACGGGTCCTTCAATTATTGCATCTTCGCGTTTTACTTTCTCCGAGATTTGCTGTGCTTCGACTGTCACAGGCATACCGGGATTAACCACCTCAACTGCCGCAAGCATCGCCACTCGCGGCTTTTCAACACCGCAGCCTAATGCTGTATCAATACAATGATTAACAATTTCTACTCTTTGGTCAACATCCGGTTCCGCCCGCATAGTAATATCCGAAACAAAAAGCAGACGTTCAAATCCATTTACAGCAATAACTGCAATTCCACATCCAATGCTGTTAACAGGAAAGAAATCAGCTCTTGCTTTCTTCAATAAGTCGAAATTCCTGGTCGCGGCATCTGGACCAATACATATGGCGGAGAGCCCGCCTCCTAATACCGCCTCCATCATAGCTATAATTCTGGTTTCACGATCTATAGCATCAGCGAGTATACATTTATGCTTATCAAGTCCGGCGTTATTTAATGCGTCGGTCATAACATCAGCATTACCATAGAATATCGGCTTCAACCACCCTTCTTCGAGGGGATCATGCAGCGAACTCAGCATATCGAAATCACCGGCACTGATAATCATCCCGATACGAAACGGATGCCCGTTACTTATAGCACGCGCTCGAACTTTCTTCAGCATTGGATCGAATAGATTGCTCATCATCTGTCATTCCTGTTTTATGATACTCCAATTTCAGGTAGTACTTCAAAGTTACATTTAAGATAATCTGCAAGGCAAACGGCAAGAGCAATAGATGACATTTTATTCATCATTGTATCGCTCCTTGAGACAAGGCTTATTGGTACCTTTGCTCCACTAATAACTCCCATAAAAATAGCGCCACTGAACTGAATCAAGGTCTTGGCGAGAATGTTTGCCTCTTCGATTCTATGTACCAGTATCATATCTGCATCACCGGTCACGGGGCTTTTCAACTCTTCATCGTTTGCAATTTGGCTGTTTACAGCCGACTCCAGTGACATAGGACCATCAATGTCAAGATAATCAGCCCAGTGCGCCCGCGCCATATTAACAACCTCAAGAGCCATCTTTGTTTCGGGGACATTAGAACGAACCTCATTCCATGGAGCAAGAACAGCAATTTTCGGTCGGGAGACGCCAATTGCTCTCAGTACTCTATATCCATTAGCGAGAGCGATCATCTTCTGTTCGAATGAGGGAGTTATGAGTGTGCCACCGTCTGTCACGTTCAGTAATTTGCCATATCGAGAGGCATACATCACTGCACTGTGACTCACCAGTTCACGATCACGTAAGCCGTATTGATGCCGTAACAATGTCTTTAGTAATACTGATGTTTTCAGGAAGCCCTTCATAACTACATCAGCATTGCCGGAACCAGCCATTTCAGCGGCATATTTTGCTGAAGTTTCATCATCAGGAGATTTTACAATCTCAAATGTCTCCCCTGGTACTTTCGCTATTTCAAGCGCTTTTATGATATTATCCGGATTCCCGACCAGTACAGCGTCCGCAATACCTTCTTTCCAGCAGGCGTACAACGCCGCGAGAACGTCATCCTCTTCAGCGGCAGCAATAACTACACGTGCAAGTCCATTTGATTGCCCTATCACCTTTGCACGCTCGATTACTTCAAGGTGAGTTCGGAGTGGTGTTGAAATTGGGTGAAGCTTTGTCATTCAATAATCCTGTTCGATCATATCAAATCTGAGTTGTGACGCAAAAGTGCAAAACAGAATTGTCTGCCGCAAGTCAAAAGCATTACGGTTCTCCAGTCCGCTCAATATGAATATAGTAAATTCCTGAAGCTGGATATTGAATTTTAGAAGCATTATTTTTGTCGCCATTATTGCTTATATACTTGTTCTGCTGGAATGCCTTTGAATCCTGATTAAGATTTGGTATTCTGACCTGTTCATAAAACGAAGATTCTTTCCGTTAGATCAGAATTTTGTCCGAAGGAGATGCACATGAATAGCAGCGGGTGAAACCCGTGGAGAAATAGTATATTCAATAATACTAATCCCGACTGATCGGGATTGAACCCATTGTTGTCCCCCCCCCCTTCAGGGACAAGATGGTTGTGACAATTATTCTCCGAGGGTTGACACACACGTCTATTCAAATTATTCTCTTTCAGGGAATTTCAAGAGGAAATATTGAGAAAGAATGATAACAGATTGAATCAATCAGACACTATGCAGCCCTCCGGTTGGTGGTGGAATGCAATATTATGGCTGACTCATAATGTTTTACCAAAAATTCACCTTTTGTGGACCCGGACATGGCGCGTAAAATATGAGGGAGTGGATAACCTCCGTGCTGCAAGCAAAGCGGGAGGTGTTTATGTTGGTATATGGCATTGCAATATATTAATTACAAGTATGTTTGTTGCACGTCACTCCGATTTTTTTCAAAACATGATCACCCTGGTTTCTCCTGTCTGGGAAGGTGAACTGATCGCGCGTTTTTTAAACGGATTGGGATATCGTCTCATCCGTGCATCTGGTCGAACTGACAGGATACAGGGTTTTAAGCAAGTTGTCCGGGCATTAAGAAAAGGGGAAATAATCTTAGCTGCGCTTGATGGACCATCCGGACCCGCTGAACTTGTCAAACCGGGTGTAATCAACGTTACCGCAATGGGCAAAGCCACAATTATTCCGGCAATCGCTTCAGCGAAACATTTCATCCACCTCCCAACATGGGACAAGCACAAACTTGCACTACCTTTTACCACGGTTATAATCAGCATAGGAAATCCCATAGACCTCCCAAAACGGCCTACTCAAAAGCAGGTAGAACAATTCTGCAGTGAGATTGAAAAGCAGATGACTGATATGGAGCAGCGAGTCAATTCTCAATTAAGCAAGAAGAAAGATAGCTTTTTCCGTTCGTAATAACGGATTTACAATAAAATTTACCGTTCTGATGCAATATATTCAAGATGTTTGTAGTATCTTAGATTGATTGGCACAAAAATTCGGTTTGGATGAAAAGAGTGTAGCCTTCTTAAATGGTCGATTGGCTAATTAATATGGAGGTTATAACTGGAAGCAAAAAACTTCGTAAAGTGAGGCAGAATTTAATATGGACAAGAATGGTTACGTTTACATTCTTAAAAATGAATCCATGCCTGGACTCCTGAAAATTGGTATTACAACGAGGAGTCCAGAGCAAAGGATTGGTGAATTATCAAGCGCAACGGGAGTACCCACTCCATTTCAAATGGCATATTGTGTTTTTGTATCTAATCATAAACAAGTCGAAAAACTTGTACATGAACAACTAAGTTCATTTAGAAAAGAAGGGAAAGAATTTTTTGAAGTAAATATTAATGAAGCTATTGATTTAGTCAGCGAAATCGCTGAAGATAATAAACCTTTTTATTCGATTGAGTGTTCTGATGCAAAGGAAGACTTTCTTGCTAACAGCAATTTATCTTGGGAAGAATATGAATCTTTAGGAGCAAAATTTCATTTTGGATTTGATGATGTTTTACAGGATAATGAAGATGCTTTGAACTGCTATCTTAAAGCATATGAAGCAGGTTCGCCAACAGTGTGTTCCCTACTTGCTTCAATGTATGAATTAGGTGAAGGATGCAAGCCCAACCAGAAAAAAGCTCTTTTTTATTACAAAGAAGGTGTAAAGAGGGGTGATTATAAGTGTAATATTGATTTAGCAAATTATTATAAACTAGAAGAGAATTATGATAATGCAGACAAATGTTGGATTAGATATTTTTCTTCCGCGATTGATAAAATAAAACAACTTTCTGATTTAGATAAGAAACAGAGTGATTTAAAAATAAATGAACTTGATAATAAGGATTCAGAACTGGAAAAACACTTTGATTCACAGCAATTATCAGAAGAGATTAGCATTGCGAAAACAAACTTTGATTTTGTGAGAGCTTCGAAGTTGATGAATATCCTAACAGAAAAAAATAAATTCTCAAATACTGAAACTGTAGATAATCTAAATTTGGCACTATGCGATTGTGTTGGATATTTTGCTACGCATGACCGTGATAAATATAAACTAAAATTCTTAAGAGAAATAAAAGACTATGTAAACGAAGATTTAGAGAAATATCTAAAAAATATTGCAAAACATCCTGACTACCATAAGACTACTCTTAAGGAAAGTATATATGGGATATTAATGATTATTGGAAAAAGTGAAATTGCTGAACACTTAGAGGTTGAATATAAAAAAGAAGATGCGAAGCGAGAAGCGGAATTAGAGTCTGAGATAAATGCTCACAATAAAGAGCGAGAAAAAAAGATAATGACAAAAATGGTTTGGGTGGGATTATTAATTGCATTTTTCACCATAATCATATTATTTATATGTACATAATTGAAGTTTCGTGGTAGTAAAAACAGATATTTCCAAGAAAGTGAGTGTCTGGTTCATTCTTAAAATCTGATTTGTATGAAATTATAATAGTATTCATCATCCCATTGGGATGTAATGAATTTAGCCCACTCTTTCAAGGGTGGGTTGAGTTCGAGTTCACATTAATCCAGTCCCGTCAGGAACAACTGAAATTATTTATCTCGATTTCAGCAGATTTTATTTCAGCCGTCCCTGATGGGACTATGTAGAGACTGATACCATGTAACTGAGTAGCTCACTTTCGGCGAAAGTGAGCTACTTTGAATTCTCTATCCAAGAGCAACGCTCCATTAGTGGTTCAGTCCATATGTAGCAAGTCATTTTGCCATTCTCGGGTTGGGACGCCCGCCCTCCACAAATTGGAGAATTTTTTAACCATTACTGCAAAAATCAGGAATCCGAGAAATCAGAACTATCCTTTTTTGTCCGCATTGCGATTACCAGGCACCAAGCGAGCCCTCCATACAAAACAATTGCTGTGGAGATACCAAAGATTACTGCTGCAATATTCATGATAACTTCTCCTTCTGAATAGTGACTTTAGATGGTGTTTTTAATTGCAGCCAAACCGAAATCCCAATCACGAGGAATGTCACCAGCCACCCACCTACCATCAAAGACCAGACCGGGTATCCACCATAGGCTGATGTGAATTCACCAATTAGATTTTGTATAATCATTATTATCAGGATAATCGGCGTTACCCATTTGATACAGATTGTCCACCAGATCCCAACACGAAAATCGCTTACTTTGTTCAGGAATTCCCTTAGAGTTTCGATTGGGAACATCCACCCGGCGACAATACATTCAAGCAAACCGACTATTGCCAATCCCCAGGCGGAAATCCAGTGATCAACGATGTCCATCCAATGGTAACCACCAGCAAAACAGAACGGCACCCCAAAGACAAAACCTATTAGACAGATGATTTTGGTTGCTCTTTTTTTACTGATATTCCATCTATCATGAGTAGCCGCAACAACCGCCTCCACCATAGCAAATGCAGAATCTATTCCTAATGTCAGGAGCATCAGGAAAAATATTACCCCAATTGCCTCGCTAAGGAAGGGCATTGCGCTGATAGCTGTAGGATAAGCGATGAATGCGAGTCCGAAACCTGAAGTTACAGCTTCCGGCACTCCAACTCCCTGCATTGTGGCGAGGTAGCCCACAGTGGAAAATACTGCGAATCCGGCAAAATAGCTGAATCCGCCATCGAGCAATGCGGTTATGAAGGCGCTATTGGTAACATCAGCCGATTGTGGGCGGTAACTGGCATAAGCAACCATAATGCCCCACCCGATTCCGACGCTGAAAAATACCTGTCCATAAGCCGCCAGCCATACTTTCGGATCGAGCAACTTTGAAAAATCCGGCGTCAGGTAATAGGAAATCCCGTCTATTGCGCCAGGCAGTGTAACTCCACGTATTACCAGGATTACCAGAAGTATTACCGGAAGAGGTACACTCCACATGACCACTTTCCCAACTCGCTCAATACCTTTATGAAGAATCCAGTAAATCACCATCCAAGTCGCAACAAGACCTCCAAGAACCGGGATGTTAAGTTTACCCCAGTCAGCAGGACCTTCAGTGACTGCCAGGAAATGTTCCCTGTAAAACTGTCCAGCATCCGGAAGCCAGGATTGACGGAAGGAAAAGATCAGGTAATCCCATGCCCAGCCCATGATTACAGCATAATAACTTACAATAACAAAGCTGACACCCACTCCCCACCATCCAACCCATTCCATACTTTTGTTCATGCTGCGCATCGCGCCGGGTCCGGCTTTCTGGGATTTCTGCCCGATCCCAAATTCCAGCATAAGGAGTGGAATCCCCGCTGTAAGGAGCGCGATAAGGTAAGGAATCATAAACGCACCGCCGCCGCTCGTATAAGCCACATAAGGGAAACGCCAGACATTTCCAAGTCCGACAGAGCATCCCACCGCCGCTAATATAAAACGATACCGGCTCTTCCAGCGATCTCGACCTTCAGTCATCACAATTCCTCATATTAGATTTATCTTTAACGGATTACTTCAAATATAGTGATATTCTGACATCTCTCTACCAATTTGTTAAAGTTGAGTGAAGTTTTTTTTGCTGTATAGTTGGTGTCATTCATGCGAAGCAAGCTGTTCGAGAAAGCACTAATCAGATCAGAGTGTCATTCCTGCGAAGGCAGGAATCCATTCATTACAACAGGTTACAATATTATAGATTCCCGGATCAATGCGCCAAAGGGCGCATAAGGTCCGAGAATGACATTGTCGGACAGCCTGGAAGGCAGGAATCGAGTATGTTAAGAATATCAAATAGTTATTGGATTCATGCCTTCGCAGGAATGACACGTCGGACTGACGTTACATGTTATTATACTACAGTTTAGGGACAATTATAATTAAATAACTAAACAGTAATGATCAATCAATGAATTATACTTGAAGATTTATCCATTATATCAGGAGATTATCTAAATATCCTGCTTATGCTCTGAGAGGAATATCTCGACTTTTACTCAAGGTTTTTTCTCAATCTTCCGATAAGGTTAAAGTAGGTGATGAGTATTCCCTCAAGATGCTCAATATTCTGAGTTTTACCGGAAACTCATTAAAAGGCGTAGGAACCTTCCGGTATTGCACAGCGCCTCGCTTATTCTCTATGAACAGGGAACGAGCGGGGCGCTGTTACTTTTACAAAGCTGATATCAGAAATAGTAAATTTCATTACAATAATTATATCACCACGTCCGGCAGATTATTTTATTTCAGATATACTGCTTTCATAGTTTTTCTGTATTCTCCCGCGGTCAACCTGTAGAAATAAAGCCCGGAACTCACCTCCACCCCGTTAATATCTTTGCCATTCCAATTTACTGTATGTGTTCCTGCTTGCTTAAAACCCTCAATAAACTCCCTGACCAACTTACCCTCTATATTGAAAATGGATAGTTTTACTGCCGCTGATTTTGGAAGAATGTATTGAATAGTTGTTAATGGATTAAAGGGATTGGGATAGTTTTGAGCCAGGTGAAAATCAGATGGAAGATTGTCAATTGGATCAACGTTATTCTCAAGGACTGTTATATAATTTTGTTTGATTTCCGTATCGGAACTGTCGCCGAAAAACGCTGTCAAAGTTACAGTATAAATACCGGGATCCCTGTAAGTCCATGCAGGATCTCTCGCATCCGAATCCTCTAATCCATCATCGTCCATATCCCAATGCATACTTGTTACCCAACCGACAGATATATCTGTAAACCTCACAGTAAATGGGTCGTATCCTTCCAGTACGTCAGCAAGAAAATCAGCACTGTCCGGCAGTAATGCCATGGTGAATTCCTGGGTCTCCGACCAACCTGACCATTGCAGGTTCTCATCACGATATTTCACTCGCCACCAGTACGTGCTGTCCAGTTCGAGGACACCCTCAGGGACAAAAACCCTGTTTAGATATTCGCCTGCATTGAGATCAACAGGTGTATATAAAGGAGTACCCGAATCACCAAAGAAATTCACTCCATTCATTGTCTCATCAACCAGGAGTCGATCCCAATCATTTTCAGTATCAGTAAGCTGGAAAAAGGATGTCTTAATAGGAAAACCACTTGAGGTTTGGGAACATGTCAGGAATACAGGGTCAGAACCTTCCCTCCAGGGGCGAAGTGCCACCGGATCATCCAACTCGACAGTAATATCCCTGTAGAAACTATCGAAAGGTTCACTATTCAAAAGCCGGTCGGGATGACCAAGTCCATAGCTTTTTGCTGAATAAGTACCATCTTCGCAATCAATATCAAACAATACATAATTATTATAATCGTATGAACGGTTAATGATTTCATAATCGGTCTGATTCTCAAACATTCCCCATCTGTCGAGAGGGGCTCCTCCGCCGCCAGTTAGAATTAACCTGAAACTTTCATCAGCGGGCGCACCTCTTTCATATCCATGCGAATTGCAGTAGATCAGGGCTGCTGTTTTATCATAGTCTCCCAGCAACGGAGTAATACTGTTGCGAACCCAGTCAGAATTGTTAGAAGGGTGTAATTCACTTAAACCAGGATGATGTGTAAACACAAATACCCAGCTTATATCTTCGTCATTTTCAGCGCCTGTGAGAATTCCCTGAAGCCATGCTAATTGTGTGTCACCCTGGGTATTACTATTCAAGCTGATAAAAAGCACAGGTCCGACACGGTAGGAATAATACTGTTCATCATCGAAACCGGCAAAGTCATCATATTCCATATATTCATAGAAATAATTCGACTCATCTTCGTTACTGCCAATAGTTACCATAAAGGGAACTTCGCTTGATAAAGTCCGTACAGGATCAAAATATTCCCTCTTATATTGTGAGAAAATATCACTATCCGTAATAATTCCTCCGACGTTAATAATCAGATCAAGGTATTGGTTGATATCCTCACCTGATTCTTCCTCTACCTTCTCTTTCATTGATTCGATAATCTCAGTATGTTTTTCAGGATCGCTGCTGCTGCAACCATAGACAATAAAACGAACATCGGCGCTTTCGTCAGTCTCTTCAGGTAGCGTCCTGAATCTCCCTAATTCAGACTCTGCCGTATCTGAAACACAACGATAGTAATAAAAGGTATTGGGCTCAAGGTCTGTTAGCTGAACTTTATGCCATATTGTATTTGCATTGAAGCGATGATGTGTGCCGGTTATCACAGAATCCAAAGCGTTGGTAGGTCCAAACCGGACTATCGATTCTATCGAGTACCGGTAATGCCAGCATACAAACATTGAGGTTGGTGTCGGAGATTGTAAAAAGACGGGCATATGGATAATTTCGGGTCCCTCGATTTCATGACCATATCCTCCTATACCTGCAATTTCCCTTGAGTTAAGAAAGCGGCTGAACAATACAATCATTGCGACATCAATAGCATTGTCCTCACCATTGTCATCGGCAAAGAATAAAACCTGGTTATCATCGTTTTGAGAAGACAGTGCAAATCTACCGTCAAATTCCTGGTCTTCCCCAATTTGTAACAATTGACCGTCAAGATAATAATTGACGACTCCGCCAAGATCGACTGACACAACGAAACGATACCATTCATTTGCTTCCAGTGAATCAATGGAAAAACCCGTTGCCGTGGTACCGATATGACCGTCACCGTCAATTAGACATTCAGAGTCGTCGGTGTTATAGATATCGGTCTGATAAATAGAATAAGATTGATTTAACGCTGGAATACGTATATCCATTACCAAAGTATATTGATTAACTTTCTCAGGATTTCCATGTCCATTTGGAGGTATGCTATGGAAACACCTGTAAAAACTCCCTGCCCCGACAGATACAGCTCTATCTCCTTGATCCGGACCGGTTATTGATGTCACAGTTCCTGCACGGCGCAAATCTCTCCCGAATTCAGCTTCCTCGAGATTTTCCTGGTTATCAAAAGTCCAGTAACCGACGAGTCCATAAGGAAATGAAGATGGATCAAGGGTGAAATTATACTCATTCTCTCCCTCAATAAATTCGATTTCACGGTCGAAATAGTCATAATATCCATTTACATAAGCTCTTACGTCATATTCTCCTGCTCTTATCTGCTCGATAGCGTACTCGCCGTTGTCGTCTGTAACAGCCTCATAATCACCAAATACTAATAACACATTTTCAATAGGATCACCGGTTTCGGAGTCTGATATCACTCCCGAGACACTTGCATCCGGCTCTTCCAAAGTGATTAGAATTGCAAGATTTTCATAGGGATAGTCAAATGGTTCATCATCCTGCGAAACCTGGAGTCCAACTGCTCCCTCTTCATCCTCAATACCAATGGTTTCGCCATCTATGTCTATATCTCCTTCCAATGAATTGTACTGTAAAAGAATGCTTCCGTCTTCATTGAGAATTATTTCAGCCGTTATAGTCCCATTCTCGCCGCCAAATTCGCTAATCTGTTGAAACTGGCAAATCCAGCGGTCATCTTCATCGGTTCCGTAATGGATCGTGCCGCCGCCTGATGGATCGAGATCGTCCCAGAACAGACAGATAATATTATCAGGAGCGCCACCGAATGGGATCGGATCATTTCCATGCTCGTCGCTGCCATCGCCAAATCTCAGGAAACCATTTGAACAGATGTAGATTTCATCATATTCATTTCCATAAAAAGAAAAATCCCAGGGGAGCTCTATCGGACCTTCAAAATCATCATCATCCATGTCATCAATCGTAGTGCCTGTCAATGATATGTCAACCCAGCCATATTCCGGCCCATTCTGTTCATTATTATCAATAAAACGATACCCGAAATCATCCGGACCACCTGACTCATCAAGCTCGTTTATGCCAGTGTTTTGTCGTTCATTTAACCATGTTTGATATGATTTATTTACATGGTTGAACATGGAGAGGTTTTCTTGAGAAAGATCAGAATTTCCCGAAGTTGTTCCGCAGATAACAAGTAAGTATATGATAAGTGAAGATTTCAGATTGAAGTTCAGCATGGATAAATATCCGAAAAAGAATATGAATAGCAGGATTTCAATATATGATATTAAAACATCAAAATAACATTATTAGCATATTCCAGAATAGGACAAGTCAAACTAATAAGGTTACAAGAAACAAAAATATATAGCTTACTCAGGAATTATTCTTTGCGCCTTAGCGTCTTTGCGCGAAAAAAACGGTTAATACGTATAATTATATCTTTAATTCGCATAGAAAATTAATATTACATGCCGGTTCTACTTCCGGCAGGTCCAGGTCTGGCTTACAAAACCTGATTACTCGCTAATTACCTTGTTCTAAAATGCCCGAACCTCAATGTAATGGCTCCACTCATATCAGTAAGTTCAGTATCTGTCAGGTAAATCGAATCAATGCCGGAAACATATCTGTAGCCTCCGCTGATGCTGATACGGAAAACAGGTGTGACATTTAATGTGAATCCAAGCATAGGTTCTGCCACAAAACAAGCGTCGCGTCGGTATAAAGTTGCTCCCATAGGTTGATCCGGATCAAAATCAAGACTGCCTGCGCCAATCAGAGCATAAGCAGAAAAACCAAGAAGTCTTTCAAACCGGAAAGCTCGTTCTATTTCCAGCCCACCATAAGCAAATTCTGTATTGTAAATAGTTCCTGTTTCTATATCTTGAACCTGATGTTCGGTCGCAAGCCCATACAAGCCGACACCCAGCAAATATTTATAATCTATCAGCCATGCAAACCTTCCGCCGACAAAAGTGGCAAATTCATTGTTTACCACGGAGAATTTCATTACAGGTGCTCCGAGGCCTCGATGGATTGTCCCGGGGCTGATAATAGTGCTCAATGGACGACGAATTATAGTGCTGGATTTTCTGGTTAGAGATGATGCAGGTTTCTGCTCCATTTCAGCGGTCGCCTCATCAGTTTTGACCTCAACTGATTCAGCAGCCGGTTCTGCTTTATCATCTGACTGTTGCGCGTCTGCCTCTTTCTTTACTTCTGCCTCTGGCTCTTCAGCAGGTTGTTCCTCAGGTGTTTCCTCAGGTTTCTTCTTTTTCTTCTTCTTCTTTTTCTTCTTTACAGGCTCTTCTTCAGGTTCCGCAGGCGCTTGAACCTCTGTCTCTTGTTGCACTTCTGGTTGTTGCTCTACTTCTTCCTCATCCTCCGATTCATAATCATCATCGTATGATTCCTCTTCATCCTCTTGCTCGGGCTCAGCCTTGGGTTTCTCAGTTTTTTCTTGCTGAGTTTCTTTCACTTCCTCTTTCTTTTCAGGTTTAGGCTTCTCTTCTTCAACAGCGGGCTGTTCTTCAGTTTGCTCAACCGGTTTTGGAGCGGGTTTCTTTTTCTTCTTCTTTGGTCTTCTTTTCTTTTTCTTCTTCGGCTTGGGTTTAGGCTCCTGATCGATCTGGTCAATCCCAATAAAATCAGAGTTGGACACACCGAGTGCCGTGCCATTCGTTGCGAATGACAAAGTCACAATTATAAATGCAAGTAGTAACGTCAGAACCCGTTTCATGTTTTTACTCCGTATTATCATCAATGTTACTTAAAGTAAGTGATTCTCAGGTGAAAAAGAAATAACCTGAGACATTTTTATTTATTCGCTGATTGCGTACATTCTCCTGAAAGTATGGATATCCATACCGCCCTATTATCAAGCATTATATTACGCTGACAAGGGCTGAAAGAGGCAATTTTCAGATCAATATTTACAAATTTCTCGTAATGTTGACAAGGTGATTGATGGAGAATATCTGTAGGCGAGATTGAATCGATAGTGCAACATTTGTATAATTAAGCGATCTAACTAAGGCAGGAGCGACAATATGTTTTCGAAAAGCTGGGGCTACGCAGTCCGCGCGATGCTTAGATTAGCGGAAATTCATGATGATCCCAAAGCGAGACGAATGGCCGGGGAGCTTGCCGAGGAGACTGGAATGCCGCCTTCCTTTCTTAGCAAGGTAATTCAACAGCTATCTGCTGCGGGGCTTGTGGATAGTGCCAGGGGAAGGCAGGGAGGTATTCGTCTCGCAAGAAATCCTGAAGAAATCACCCTTTTTGATATAGCAAAAGTTACTGATAATTTCGACAAAAACGGTCACGATCTATCAGGCTTCGAGGACGCACCTGAGATGATGAAAGGTATTTTATATAAAAAATGGAAACCTTATCATCGAGGATTAGTGGAATTCCTTGCAGAGATCAATCTTGCTTCATTAGTGAAAGAGCTGGAAATGAGGCGAAAATAGCAAACTATTGGTTTGATCTGTTTCTCTGAGAGGGAAAAAGATGAATAACTCCCAGGGCGAAAAATAGAAACTAAAAAAATATATCTAATTATGAGAATAGGGTGAGCGTTAAATATACAGACTATTACGAAGCTATCGGTGTTGACAGAAAAGCCTCCCAGCAGGAGATCACAAAAAAATACCGGCAGCTGGCGAGAACTTATCATCCTGATGTAAACAAATCACCTGATGCAGAGGATCGGTTCAAGGCGATTCAGGAAGCGTATGCGGTTCTGAAAGATCCTGCAAAAAGGAAACGCTACGACGCATTGGGTGCAAACTGGGAACACGGACAGGAGTTCCGTCCACCTCCCGGATGGGGATCTTCTTCCGGAGGATTTAACAGGGGCGATGCACAGAATGGTTTTAGATTCGGAGGATCAAACCAGAGTGATTTCAGCGACTTTTTCGATTCAATTTTCGGCGGATTTTCACCCGGCACAAAAGGTGGGCGATCAAGAAAACGTTCTCAACGTAACAGAGATATCGAAGGTGAACTGAAGATCACACTTGAAGAGGCTTTGGAAGGAGGAGTTCATCGGATTACTCTCTCTCCACATGGTCTGCCTTCAAAAACAATTGATGTAAAAATACCCAAAGGAATCAAAGAGGGTTCAAAAATAAAAATCCCGGGGCAGGGTGCCGATGCAGATGGATTCGGACAAGCAGGAGACTTGTTACTGAAATTTAAATTCCATCCACATGAGTATTTTGTACCGGATAAATTCAATCTGAATATTCAAGTTCCTCTGTCTCCCTGGGAGGCTGCTCTGGGCGCTAAAATTCCTGTCCCAACGCTTGAAGGGAATGTGTTATTGACCATCAAACCCGGAGTTTCAACTGGTCAAAAATTGAAAATACCAGGAAAAGGTCTGCAAAAAAAAGATGGTAATCGAGGAGATATTATTGTTGAATTTGAGTTGATCGTTCCAAAGAAACTTTCTTCTAAAGAGGAGAACCTGTTCAAAGAACTCTCCGACTCGAGTGATTTCAATCCGAGAAGTTGGTAATTTAAAGATTTGATATTATAGTGTTCGGTCTGATTGTCCCTTAGTAATTCCTGATCAGAACAGACGGAACCAAAAAAATACAGGGATGCACAAGATTAACAGGATATATTCTTTGTGCCTTTGCGTGAAAAAAAAGTGTTTCAGGTT
>Ga0075120_10001157_pt1 | contig 21160 bp, 18 predicted proteins | sample AntAceMetag02UKL_FD_69792 | JGI IMG/M metagenome (GOLD analysis project Ga0075120, IMG submission 69792) | Saline lake microbial communities from Ace Lake, Antarctica - Antarctic Ace Lake Metagenome 02UKL | ecosystem: Environmental > Aquatic > Non-marine Saline and Alkaline > Saline | place... | reverse complement strand
AAGCAGGTTTTTGGCCACTGGTTTTACGTCTTTGCGGGCAATACAGTAGGAAAGCAACATCTCAAGCACTTCATAGTCATGAAAGGCCGCAAGTCCCTGCAGTTTGAACTTTTCTTTAATTCTACGGCGGTGTCCGGTTGTTTGGAGTGCAGGTTTTTGTTTCATTGTTTTCTACAGCAAGATTTGAAGGGCTCTGTTTTTTTATTTGTGAATATGCACGTGCTCCTCATGCCTTTAGTATAAACGCAATCCAGCGCAGTCTCTTCCCTTTACAGGTTTTTTTAGGGGATGAATTTTTTTCTTAGTGTTGTCCTGACACGGCTTCAGCGTATATGTTTAGCTACGCGTGCCTTGCTTTTAAGACCATTGATACACTGGTTTAAAATAAGAACAATGTATCAGGAAGGGGGTACTGCTCTGGTATGTGTATCGGTTAACCGATACCTGCAAGTTTAAGGCGGCCTTGCCAGTATCTGTTAACCGATACCTGCAAGTTTAAGGCGGCCTTTCCAGCGTTCGGCAAGGATGTTTTTAAAAGGTTGATTTTCTGGACTTTCAAGGCGGGGATCTTGATCCACAAGGTCAAAAGCTGCACTGCGCGCTTCCTGCAAAATCCGGATATCACGTCCGATATGGGCAACCCTGAAATCCGGCAGTCCGGACTGGCGCGTCCCAAGGAATTCACCTGGACCACGAATGTTGAAATCTTCCTCAGCTATTTTAAATCCGTCATTGGTTTGTTCCATGATTCTCAGGCGTTTGCGGGCGTCATCTGAGCGTGAAAACTGCGCCAGTAAAACACACAGTGATTCGGCTGCTCCACGGCCAACGCGGCCCCGCAGCTGATGGAGCTGCGACAGTCCAAAGCGCTCTGCGTGTTCGATAATCATGAGGGCTGCATTGGGCACATCAATGCCGACTTCAACTACCGTAGTCGCGACAAGAATGTGCGTATGGCCCGCGCTAAAGGCCTGCATAACACTTTCTTTCTCAGCGCTGTCCATGCGGCCGTGCAGCAGGGCGATCTTTAATTCCGGAAAGATATCCTGCTGCAGGTGTGCTGCCATGCGGGTTGTATCTCGCAGGTCAAGTTTTTCAGAGGTGTCAACCAGAGGATATACAATAAAGGCCTGGTTGCCGTTGGAAATTGTGCGACTGACAAGTTCGTATACATCCTGGCGTCGGGATTCATTGTAGAGCCTGGTTGTAACCGGAGTTCGGCCGGGAGGCAGCTCATCTATTATCGATACATCAAGATCTCCATAGACCGTCAGGCCCAGTGTGCGTGGAATTGGTGTGGCTGTCATGACAAGAATATCGGGATTGTCGCCCTTTTTTTTAAAACTTGCCCGTTGCAGAACGCCGAATTTGTGTTGTTCGTCAACTACCACCAGGCCAAGCCGGTTAAATATGACCGCTTCCTGTATGAGGGCATGCGTGCCGAGGATAATCTGTGCACTACCGTTGCTAATGGCCGCAAGGTTTTCTGTTCGCGCGGCTTTTGGCTGTTTGCCCGTCAGCATGACAATCTGCAGATCCCGGGCAAGCGCAAGGTTTTTGATTGTCGTGTAGTGCTGTTCAGCCAGAATTTCGGTCGGGGCCATGATGGCTGCCTGGCAGCCGGCCTGCACGGCAATGCAGGCCGCTATGAGACTGATGACAGTTTTGCCGCTGCCAACATCACCTTGCAGCAGCCGGTGCATGGGAACCCCGTCTGTCATATCTAAGCGTATTTCTTGAAGGACCCTCATCTGCGCGCTGGTCAGACCAAAGGGCAGTCCTTTGACGAGTGTATTCAATTTATTATCTGTAATTGCCAGTGAAACTCCCTGCTCGAGGGCCACCCCTTTTTTCTTGAGTGCAAGCATCGTTTGTAGCAAAAAAAATTCATCAAAAACAATGCGGCGGTGGTAGTGCGATGTGGTGTTGTTGAGCTGGTCAAGATTGTCGTCAGTATGCGGCTGGTGCACGTGGCTGAATGCATCCTGCAGCGAAATAAGTTTGTATGTGGATCGTATCCGGTTTGGCAGGTATTCACTCACAATATCGGGTATGCGCAGGCTGAGTGCCTGCATAATGCGCTGCATGGTTTTTTGAGTCAGGCCCTCCGTCAGCGGGTAAAGAGGGGCTATTGAAAGCAGCGCGCAAGGGTCCTCATCGGGTTCAAGCAGTTCAATCTCAGGATGATGTATCTCAATCCGGTTGCCAAATGATTTTGCCGTGCCTGTTATCATGACCCTGTCACCGTCAGTGTATTTTTTCTTCAGCATTGCGGCATAGCGCGGCGAGAGTCTAAACCACTTTGCGGCCATAACTGCGCTGCCGTCACTGATAAGCATTTCCAGCAGGCGCAGCCGCCCGGTTGATTTGATTGCAAGGCTGCCCTTTACATGGCCGATTACAACCGCGTCAGCGCCAGGCTCAATCTGGTCAATCGGCACAATCCGGCGTCGGTCAATATAGGATCGAGGTACTAAGTAGAGCAAATCTTCAAATGTTCGTGCGTTAATGCGCGCAAGTGCTGCGGCTGTTTTTGGTCCGACACCCGCTAGGTCAGTGACAGGACGGGCAAGCTGTTGCAGGCAGGAATGAAGATCAGGGGTATCGTTATTGTGTTGAACCTTAGCATTAGGTATTTCGTCTAAATATTTGATATTATTTAATATTTCAAGAGTGTCAGCAATTATTTCATGCTGTTTGTTAAGCGTTTGGCTATAGAACTGCTCGAAATTTTTTGCTATGGAAAGCATGTTTTTACTGAGAGTTTTGGGGCAGGTATTTTTTTGTGTCTGGCGTGCCAGAGTGGGCAGCAGGCTGTCGAGGCCTTTAACCGTTTGCAGGTTGGCAAAATTATTTTTTGCCGCAAAACTGAGCGCTTTGTGGATGGCACGCACAGTATCGGCAAGTGTTTGTGGGTTGTCTGGCATCGTGTTTTTTCGGTTATCTTATGGCAACAATTTTGTTTTAGGAAAAAGGTAGTCGAGTAACTGTTTGGCAATACGTTTTCCGCCGCGCGGAGAAATCGCCAGATCGGGAGCAAGTTCGATTACATGGGTTTGTTGACCATCGTCTGAATGCACGAAATCGATGCCGGTAACCGGTAGACATGCTTTTTTCGCAATGCGCCTGCCAAGCTCAATCAGGTCTGGACTTACCTGGTCGCTTATATCATCTACGATGCCGCCGGTATGGTAGTTTGCGGTTTGGCGGACTATAACCTGTCGGTCGGCTTCAGGGATGCTGGCCAGTGATAAACCGTTTTTGTTAAGGAAGCGTGTGGTTTCACGGTCAAGAGGAATCCTGTGAACCGGATCGATTGCAATACAGCGGCTGTTTTGGGCTGTTATAAGTTTGCGAATAGTGTCACGGCCATTACCAATGACACAGGCAGGTCTGCGCTGCAGGGCGCATACAAACTGGTAATCGATAAATACAAGACGGTAATCTTCACCGGCCACCATTTTTTCGAGAAGAATATCGGGTTCATAGCGGCGGGCATTTTTCAGTGCGGCTTTCAGTTCTTCAGGCGTTGATATGTTGGTCGAAACCCCGCGTGCGCCCCATTGCGAGCATGGTTTGACGACAATAATACTATGCAGCTTCAGGAAGTTCAGGGCCTGCTCAAAATTTACATAGAGCTCCTGCGGCGGGACTGGAAATTCATGGTCACGCAAAAAACGTCCAGCCAGGTATTTGTTTTGCATCAAATGAAAGGTGACTGCGCCGACCCTGTCTGTCAACGACCGATAACAGCGAACAGTTGAGCCGCCGTGCTGCAGTTCAAAAACGGGCACTGATGCATCGATTACGGTTACGGTAATGCCCCTTCGCCGGGCTTCGTGCGTGATTGTTGTTGTATAGGGGCTCAGCATCGGGTCCACTTTAGCATCAGGCATTGCCAGGCTCCATAAGCTCACTTTGCAGGTTCAAAGCACAGTCTTCAGGGTTGACATGCGTTCGGGGCGCAGCAGCAGGCAGCGCACCGTAGACTGGCACCATTTTCTGACACAGTTCAATACCGAGCTGCACAGAATTACTGTAGAGCTCACGGATTGTAACACTGCGCTGGTCGCCTGTTTCAGGGTCGGGCATGGTCCATTCGTCATGCAGTTCAGGAACCATACGTATGAAACGCGGCAGATAAAACAAGGAGGCAATTTCACGCATACCGGCAGGCAGGCAGGGGTACAGGCTCTGCAGGATGCGCGTAATAAGTGGATTGGAGTACAGCGACTGCATGCGGGCGAAGTTTCGCAGGCTGTTAAGTATACCTTCTGGCAGCTTGGGGCAATCGAAATCTTCAGCAGTCTGCATAAAAGCATCCTGTAAAAGCGTGGGAACAGGACGTTCGCATGCGCGCATTATTTTTTTCAGGGAAAAGGTTTTTATATTTTTCATGGTTCCGGCAAGATATACATCCAAAATGGTTTCAAAGCGGCGATGCAGCTGGACGGCACGAGTGCGCCGGACCGGATCAGGATCGTCGTAATTGCCGGTTTCATGACAGATAAGCGGGTGAAAGCAGCTGTCTGCAGCAATGTGGCAGATCATACCGACAAGCAAAGCCAGCTCAGGGCCGGAGTTATCTGTTTTGACAGTCGTTGTGGCCACATTTTCGATGAGAGCGAAAACGTCATGGCCTTTGCCGTGAATGGCATCGGCAATGACCTTCATCATTTCGCGGCAACTTCGTCCACGGGCGTAGTAAGGTGCGTCGTGTAGTATTGCGCCCAGCAGCAGACAATTGGGAAACGCCTCAGCAGCTTCGCCTGCCGGCGTGCCCTGTAGGGACGTGGCAACCTGATGCGCGACCAGCCAATGGGTTACTTCTTTCGGCATGCTCGTTTCCTGTTAGTAGAATATATTCACAGTTTGACCGTTTTCAAGCGCATAGTATAGTAGAGCATAATCACACACGTCAACAGCAATCGACAGTGAGTTGCTGCCGGTATTTAGGTGGAGGTAACGGATGGAGAATGTATGGCCCGCATTTGCACTGACAGTGCTGGCCGGGCTTTCAACCGGTATCGGAAGCGCGTTGGCGTTTTTTACCACGAGAACCAATACCAAATTTCTCGCAATCTCACTTGGCTTCTCAGCCGGTGTTATGTTGTATGTGTCCTTTGTAGAAATTTTTCAAAAAGCGCGCGAATCCCTGATCTTCGAGCTGGGGCAGGATAACGGAACCGGTTTGACTGTGGCGGCTTTTTTCAGTGGTATCGCAATGGCGGCCCTGATTGACCGCCTTGTGCCTGGCTTTGAAAATCCCCATGAAATACGCGGCGTTGAGCAAATGCAGCCCGGGCAGCAGCCGGCAGACGAGCAATTGCTGCGCATGGGTCTTTTTTCTGCACTTGCAATCGCCATTCACAATTTTCCCGAGGGGTTGGCGACTTTTATAGCAGCGCTGAGTGATTTAAAGCTGGGTATCAGCACTGCTGTGGCAATTGCCATTCATAATATCCCCGAAGGCATCGCGGTTGCTGTTCCCATTTACTATGCAACCGGCAGCCGCAAAAAAGCATTTGCCCTTTCGTTTGCCTCAGGGCTTGCTGAACCTGTGGGCGCGCTGATCGGTTTTATTGTGTTGATGTTCTTTGTTAGTAATCTGGTCTTCGGCATTATGTTTGCGGCCGTTGGTGGGATCATGGTGTATATAGCGTTAGATGAATTGCTGCCGTGCGCAGAGCGCTACGGAGAGCATCACCTGGCTATTACCGGTTTGGTGAGCGGTATGTTCGTTATGGCGTTGAGTCTGGTGCTTCTTGGTTGATAGATGCTCTGGCGGGAGCTATGCGGGTTCTTTTGTTACTGCATGCACGTATCTGTTAGAACAGCTTTTCCTCTTTTTCCTTTTCTTTCAAATAACACATCACAGCTTCGAGACTGTACTTGACTGAACGGTGATTCGGGGCGGTTCGAACGTATCGGGGGCCGGATCCCGAGGAGCGCAATTTTTCAAGCTCATCTTCGGTTGTGCTGAGTATTTTCGAGACTTGTTTTGATGTGAGCAGATCAGATGCCTGAAGGCGCATTTATTTGTTACTCCTGAAATATACGTTTTGTATCAGCGATGTATTCAATACCCTGTAGAGCTTTGGTCATGCAGATGCTCACGCGGGTTGCTGTGTTTGTTTCGGCACATTCTGAACTATTTTTCCAGAAATGCAACAAAAAATATTAGCGGCTTTAAAGCATAAAACGGGCCAGTATAAAAAGGGGAGGGTTATGCGCCTTGAAAGCTGTTGTGTGCTTCGCGTGCAGGCTCATCCGGCAGAGATTCATAGCGCGGGGAAAAATGAAAGGGAATAAGAGATTTTACGCCGCATTCACGCGCAAGCTTTCCGGTCTGATGGGCGGTTAAATGACCGCGTATCAGTGCTTTTTCGGCATCACGTTCCATGAAGGCAGCCTCACAAAAGAAATGATCCGCGTTTGCGGCAAGGTTTCGAATTTTTTTTGTATTAGCCGTAGTTGCACCGCAGTCAGTGACATAGGCGATAACCTCTCCGGGGGTAATTTGCACTGCCTGCGTACTGATTTCTTCAAGGGATATATGCCGTGGTGCGGTATCGTTTTCAATGGGGACAGCTATCATTGTGGTGGCGGGGCATCCCTGGCGAATACTTTTTTTAAGTGTTTGCAGCCAGGGCCCAACTGGAAGGCCGAGTCTGTTGAGCGCATCTTTGTTTATATTGATATGACAGTGCTCCTCAAGGCGGAAGCCAAGTGACGGTATGCCGTTGTGATCAAGCCGTTGGGTTTTGACTGTGTAACGGGAATTGTTGACCACTGTTCCGCTGAACGGGATGCGTTGTTCCGGGCCGGGCTTGAACTTGTCCCTGCAGGCGAACCGCCGAATCTTGATATGGCGCGTGCCAATCTCATGCACGTCAATCATGAACGGGTAGTTTTCTGTCAGGTTCCAGGTATAGCCCTTGAGTTTACCGGTCATATTGGCAATGATGCCCGGCGGGCCGTACAGACGCAGAACGCGCTCGCGCGCAAGATTGAGGCGCACGAGGTGATCAATACCGACAAAGTGGTCAATATGGGTATGCGTTATGAATACATCTGTAATTTTAAACAGCAGGCCGGCAGATACCCTGCTGATGTCGCCAATGTCAAAGAGCAGGGCCGTACCTTCACCCTCCAGCTTAACATACAGGGCCGGGTCATCGAAAGGTGGGTTCAGGAGTCTGGGCTGAAACAGGGGAGTCATGCGGGAACGTCTCCACTCTGAGCCGTTTGAGCCTTATCTGGGTTGATTACATGCCACAGTTTTACCTGCAAGGCATCCATTGCATCATAGAGCTGCTTAAACTTTTTTAGTGTACCGTTTTGTTCAAGGCGGGTGCTAACGCTTTTGCAGTTTACCTTCACACAGGGAAACGGGCGGCTGTCGGCAGGCAATACGCATCCAGTTTTCCCGAGAAAGGCACAACCGTTGGGAATGCCGTGGTCTACGCGCAGGTTGAGCGGTGCATCATTATTGGCGCGGTAGATGAAGTAGTCGCCCTTGGTAAACCAGCCTTCAACCGGCATGCATTGACAGCAGGGCGCTTTGCAGTCAGGGCATAGTTCTGCAGTAATTGTATCCAGCAGAGCGCGCATGTTCAGCTGAATCAGATTGTTTTGATCGGAGAGTTTTTTTAAGGTTTCAATACTGTCCGGGTTCTTAGCTATAAAATCCTGATAGCGTAGTTCAAGCAGTTCTACTCCCATTATATGTAATTCCTATTAATGAATTCGGCACAGCCAATGTGTATACTTGAAGCATACTCTGAGTGTGCAGTTTGGTTATTTTTTTTATAATTTTAACATACTTTTGTATTCGGGTACAGATTTTACGATTGAGCACTGTGTCGGCATGACGCAGGCAAAAGCTCTGTTTAAGTATATTCATTGAATTTTACGCTTTCTTATATTATTATGTGCACCCCGAACAATGTGTAGAGGCGCAATGACCTTTGATGTGAACGTAGGGCGCCTGTAGTTGTCCGGGATGAGCCTGACGCAGTATCTGGCTGATGCTGATAAATGATTCTGCAATTGGAGCAGTATGAACATAGCGGTTATTGGTGCCGGACGGAAGCGCAATGGTATTGGCGCATATAGTGCCCGTTTCGCGCATGTCGAAGGCGCACATATAGTTGCGGTGCTGGCACAGGATTTAGCAACCGCGCGCCAGGATGCCGACGGATTGAAAGAGTACGGAATTACAGCTGATGCCTATGGGGATATGGAAACACTCATTGATCGCCATCGTCCTGATGCGTTCATTATTGCCTCTCCTGCAGCAACCCATGCCGACTATTGTGCCAGAGCTGTTGCAGCCGGTATGCATGTTTTGTGTGAAAAACCTTTTATCTGGGATAACGGTTGCAATCCCCGGCTGGCCACCCGGATTTTTGATAGCGCGCACACCCGCGGCCTGATTGTTGCCATGAATTCACAGTGGCCGTTTGTGCTGCCGGTATATGAACAGCTCTGCGGATTGCCTCCGGCGTCACAAATCGAATCATTTCACATTCAGCTTGCACCTTTGTCACGGGGTCGTGATATGATTCCCGATTCCATGCCGCATGCCTTGAGCATACTCTACACTGTGCTGGGCCCGGGCTCTTTGGAGCAGATCGAACTACAGCCGGCTTTAGACCGTCTTCAGGTTTCTTTTAGCTATGTTACAACGCACGGTCGTTGTCGGGTGACTGCCGACCTCGTGCATGAAACCCGGCAGCCGCGTTCATTTGCATTTGGATTTAACGGTAGCATTGCACAACGTATCATTGATATGGCGACCTACCGTATTGCTTTTACCTGCGGAGATCAGAGCTGTGAGGCAGATGATCCCCTGCAGCTCTGTGTACGCGATTTTTTGCATGCCTGCAGTGGCGGCGTTGCTCCGCAAATCGGCAGAGCACATATTGTGGACACCATGAAAATGCTGCAGCAGGTATATATATCCTGGCCGCTTGACCGGCCTCATGAAAAGGAGAACAACAGTGGAAAAGTCTCCCAGTAGGGAACATGATTTTAGCGCAAAACTCAGGCAGTCTTCAGTTGTTGAGCGCCTCCGGGCCTACGTCGATTGGAAGCGCAACGGAGCCCCTGAAGGGACAATGCCGCAGTTTGGTCCGTTGTCGATTAATCTTGATCTAACGGCAGCCTGCAATTTTGCCTGTCCGCACTGTGTTGATTCGGGCATCATCAATACCGGTGAGTACCTGACATATAATGATATTCAGCGCAGTCTGGAAACACTCAAAGAACGCGGCCTGCTGTCGGTCATTCTGATTGGTGGAGGCGAGCCCACGCTTCATCGTGATTTTGAAGATATTGTCTGTATGGTTAAACGCCTTGGCCTGCAGGTGGGTATTGTGACAAATGGTACGCGCCTTGACCGGGTTGCCGCAGTCGTTGATCAGTTTGAAGATAAGGACTGGCTGCGCCTGTCAATTGATGCGGGCAATCGCGAGACGTTTATCAAGGCCCATCGTCCAAAGGTTAGCATAGATCTGCATACCATTCTACAGAACGCTCATGACATTAAAAAAGCTAATCCGGCACTTTCTTTAGGGTTTTCTTTTGTGATTGTCTGGGACGGCATTGAAGTCGGTGGAGTGGAACTTGCGCCCAATATCGATGAAATGGACGTAGCTGTGCGTTTGGCCCTGCAATATGGTTTTGATTATGTGTCTTTCAAACCCTGCCTGATCAGGCTGGAAGGTTCCAAGCGTGAATCGCTGCTCAATGAAACTGAAGAAGATCGGCAACAACGTCTGATCGTAACCTTGCGCGACAATCTCGAGCGTGCAGAGCAGGCTGCTGACGGGAAGATCGCTATTTTGCAGAGTGTTAATCTGCAGGCATTGCTCGCTGGACAGGTTGAAGATTTAAAAAAGCAGCCGGGTACCTGTCATATGCAGTTTTTCCGAACCGTGTTGACTCCGGCCGGGGTGTATCACTGCCCGGCGTTCAGGGGTATAGAGACAGCATGCGTGGCAGGGCCCCTGGGCTATGCCGATCCTGAACAGTTTGCAGCGACAGCTAAGCGCCTGGAGCAGTCTATCGGCAGTTTCAATGCTACCGAAGAGTGCCATGAAGTTGCCTGTTTTTATCATCATGTTAACTGGTGGGTTGATAAAACCATTGAGAAAAAAGGCCAAGCACCCGTTATTGATCCCATTGAAGACGATAACTTTTTCTTTTAATCACTGACATGCCATTACAACGAATTGCAATTTTGCATTTGAATCAGATCGGTGATCTGTTGTTCTCTCTGCCTCTGCTCAAGGCCCTGCGGCAGTATGCGCCTGAGGCGAAAATTGATTCGTATGTTAAGCCGTATTTGCGTGAATTGCTGGATGCCAGCGGTTTGGTTGATACCATTATTAGCCGTCGCGGGGGATTGCGCGATACCGTGTCCCTGATCCGGCAGGTGCGCCGGAACCGATACGATTGTATGATCAGTCTGTCCCGCTCTGAGGAATGTTTGCTGATTGCGGGCCTAAGCGGTGCAAAGTCTAAAGCCGGTTTTACGCATCCACCGCTTGACCGCTTACTGCATGTGCGTGAAACCATCCAAGGGCACAATAGCTGGAGTAATAATGCACGGCTGCTGCTGCGCCTTGGCATTCCGGTGCCTGATAACGGCTATGTCGGTCTTTTGCCCCGGGAAGTCTATAGCGGACCCGGCACATTGCCTGACAATAAGTACGTAGTCATATCCGCGGGTGCATCCAGCAGGCGTCAGACCAAGGCCTGGGATACGGGCAAATTTGCTGCACTGTCGAATGAACTTTATGATCGCCGCGGTTTGGTGCCGGTGCTTGTGGGCGGCTCGGATTGCCGCAGCTGCAATGATGAGATTTTGTCCGCACTGCAGCCTCGCGTGCATGAAGCCTGTATTGATTTGACGGGCACTATTGGTTTGCGGCAACTGAGCGCGCTTCTTGCAGGCGCGATTCTGTTTGTCGGAATTGATTCGGGTGTCATGCACATGGCATCGGCCCATGATGTTCCGCTTGTAGCGTTGTTTGGTCCGTCGGATCCTGTGTTTGTTGCGCCGCATAATCGCCGCAGCCGCATAGTACGCAATGAAACACTAGAGTGTGTTCCCTGCTATTTGAAACCATGTGATCATTGCACCTGTATGAAAAGTATTTCTGTTGAGCAGGTGCTCTCAGCATGTGAAAGTTTGCTGTCAGATAATGAGTGCGAGGCTGCATGCATCACAAATTCTGACTCTGAGGATCTACGTAGATGACAACAAGAAACTCTATTGACCGTCCTGTTTTTATTGTCGGCCCGCATAGAAGCGGTACGACCCTGCTGTACGGCATTATCAGCAGACATGAGCATGTCGGTTTCCTTAATCGTAATAATCACCGGTTTCCTGCGACCCCTCGTATAGCGCGAGCACTTGGCACAGTCCTGCGCACTGATGGTAAACCCGCTGAAGCACAAAGGTTTTGGGATTATTTATGGCCGGGTCCTGATGACACAATGGGTGCCTCTGATCTTACAGGCAAACAGAAAGCATTTTATACCTCTAAAATTTCAAGCATACTCCGCCAGCGCAGCCGATCGCGTTTTATAGCCAAGTACCCGCGTCTTTCCCTGCGTGTTGGTTGGCTTATGGCACTGTTCCCCGATGCACGTTTCCTGCACATGTCGCGTGACTGGCGTGCTGTTGTCAGCTCAACACTTCAGCGTAAAGTCAAGCGCGAAAAGCGCGGGGGAGGCTGGTTTGGTGTGCGTATCCCCGGCTGGAAGGAGATGCTGGACGTACCACACGAGCTTACGGCCGGTAGACAGTTCCGAGTTGCTACCCAGGCGTTAGAGGCTGATGCGCTTCGTTTGCCCGATCGTTTTCACCGGGTAGATTATGTTGATCTGTGCCGGGATCCTGAACGTATAATCCGCGGGGTTGCCGATTTTTGCGAACTTTCGTTTTCTCAGGTCTTTCAGTCAACCTTGCCGCACGACTTGAAGAGCAGGAATGACAAATGGAAACAATCACTTGAGCCCGCAATGATTGAGACGATTCGCAGCGAAGATTCAGAGTTTTATTCCCGCTATGAAGATGCATTGTAATAGCAGTGAGCACAGTCTGGAATTTGATCCAGACTGATGGTTCGACGCTACCAACCCGGTTTTAGGACCTCAGGTACATAGCGCTGCAGACAAGCATCGAAGTACTCACTCACCCAATGGCCGTAGTGTAGAGCAACATGGAAATCATAACGTCTATAAAATCCGACAGGTTTTTCTGGTTGCTCGTTGCTATTTTTGTGGTGCGAGGTATTGCGATTCAATGTCTTTACCCTCCGCTTGAGGGGCCGGATGAATACCAGCATATCGCGGTGATCCATTCTATGGTTGAGAATCGCGCTTTGCCGGTTTATGGTCAATCAAAGGTTCCTGTTTCTCTGTACAACGATATCGTTGCCAACCCGCATCCAAATCACAGCAAAGAGCAAACAGGGCGAATCGGCGCGCATTCATACGAAACATTTTATGGCAGCGAACCCGTGGTAACTCCCACGAAACCGATTAATTTGTATCAGGCCCAGCATCCTCCCTTGTATTATCTCATGATGGCACCGCTGTATTCCTGGTCGCGTAGCGTGTTTGATTTTCGTACGACGGTGTATCTGCTTCGATGTATAAATATAGTTGCGGCTGCGTTCGCCCTTGTACTCCTGCTGGCCCCCCTTCGGCGTATGCTCGCGGACAATGGGCTGTGTCGACTCTTTTGTCTTGCTATAGCCGCATCCCCAATGTTTATGGTGTATGTCTCGCGCGTGGCTAACGACGCTTTTGCACTCCTGTTTGCTGGAGTGGCCCTTGTCTTGGTGCTTGGTATTTCAGGGGCCAGGCATGCACGCCTGTCAGCCGGCCTTGTAGGTTTTTGCATCGGTTTAGCAGTGCTTTGTAAGCTGAATGGTCTGGTTATGCTGCCGGTAGTTTTTATATACCTGATGATTTGTGCGGCAACAGAAAAAATAACCTGGCGCGCGTGTGCGCGGTTTAGCATTCTTATTACAATCGGATATCTGCTTGTCAGCCTCCCATACCATGTCTGGGTATATGCTCATCATGGAACATTTCTTTTTGATCAGGTGACAAGTCGATATCAGGAATTAGGGTTCACTATGGTTGACGTGTTGGGCGGGATGCGATTCAGCCATTTAAACGATTTTCTGGCCAAGTCTATTTGCCTTGATAATCTCTGGACGAGCGGTTGGTCATTCCTCGGGTTGCCAAGGTTTTTAAAATGGGTTTATGGTGTTCTCTTGCTTGTGGCTGCAACCGGATCCTTTTTCTGGATAGGCGCCCGATCAAGGTCTGAAAACGCCGGCATTATTCATGATTGGTATTCTCTTGTTGTATGCATTTTGTTGGCGGTAATGACGACATGCGCACTGTACCTTTTTGCATTAAAACATGTAGTTGCTTATAACTTTTTGAGCACCCCAAGCTATTATTTTATGATTGCCTATCCCGCTTTTCTTTCATGTCTGTTTATTGCCGCGATTGGCTATGGTCGGCGCATTGCAGGTGCCCTTGCGCTGGTGCTGCTTACGATCTTTACTTTTGCAGAGCTGTACGGATTGTGCTTTGTAGCAGTTCCTTATTGGTCACAGACGCAGGGATGGAGCCAGATGCTGGCCCGTCTTGCTTCGCTGCATCCCGTTTTTCCTTCTCCGGCGTTTTTTCCCGCCCTGTATTTCCTAGCGTTGATGCTTTTAGCGATTGGTGTTCTTATAAGCCTGCAGCGTCGTGCAGAGTGAAGTGAGAAGGCCCGCATACGGTCGTTGTGAGTTCTGTAGCCTCCGAATCGATACCTGCAAATTCCAACGTTTGTACCGTGCGCGAACAGTTTTCACTGCTGCAGGGCATGAAACTGATCTACGGTTTTTTAGTTGACGCATCAACTAATATGTGCTATCACTTTTATCATGAACTCGAAAGATAGTAATGCCAGAGAGCCGGTTGGCCCCATGCTCATCAGGACAGCACGGGCTGTGGGCAATATGCTGCAGCGTATGTTTGTCAGCCGGGGTTTTGATATCAGCGTTGAGCACTGGACCATCATGGTAAACCTTTTTGTTCGCCAGAACGGACAGTTCCAGCAGCAGCTTGCCGACCGTACCTATAGGGATAAAGCTGCAATAACACGCCTTGTCGACGGACTTGAAAAACGCGGCCTTGTCATACGCGAGGAAGGCAAGGCAGACCGGCGCCAAAAAAAAATATACCTTACTCAAAAAGGCGAAAAGCTGATGGTTGAGCTTTTCCCAGTTGCAGAGACGGCACAGAAACGCGGACTTCAGGGTATCGATCCTGAGAAGATGCTTGTCTTTGAGGAAGTTCTGCAACAGATTTTCAAGAATGCTAATCCAGAGGACTAAAAAAAATTGCATGTACAGTTAATCTATCAATGTTAATTTACTGAAAGATGCTATTCGGGAGAGAAAGGTATGGGAGATATGGCTGCAGAAAAAAAACCGGTTTTCGGCTGGAGTGGTAAAATTCTTCGCATCGATCTTACTAAAAAAACCATCAGGGAAGATGAGTTGCCCGAAGAATATATTGAGGGCTACATCGGAGGCGCGGGGATCAACGCTCGCATACTCTATGATGAGCTTCGGGACAATCCGACCATTGATGCGCTTGATCCTGCAAACCCGCTTATATTCGGATGCGGTACGCTGGTCGGCACCGAGTTTCCCTGCGCCAGCAGGTTTACCGTTACCTCTAAAAGTCCTTTGACCGGTATTTTCGGCGATAGTAATGCCGGCGGTTTTTTTCCCGCTCGGCTCAAGCAGGCCGGCTATGATCACATTGTTATTCAGGGAGCCTCAGATACGCCTGTTGCGCTTTTTATTGAAAAGGGGGCAACTCCCCAAATCATTGATGCAACTGATCTGTGGGGCCTTGATACCTATGAAACAGACGAAAAACTGCATCAGAAGTTTGGTGATTGTGAAACCGCGCGCATCGGCCAGGCCGGTGAAAACCTGGTGCGCTATGCCAATATCTTGTCTGGCACAAAGCGCATCAGCACCAATGGCAGAACCGGCATGGGATGCGTTATGGGTTCCAAGAAACTGAAGGCCATTATCATCAAGGCTTCAGGCACAGTTCCTTCGGCTGCAGGAGCGAACGCCGCCAAATTTACAAAGCTCTACCGGGATGCCTGGCTCAACGGTCCCGGCACAACGCTGAAACGGCAGTACGGCACTCTGACAAATTTTTCCCAGATTGCCGAGCACACCCGCGTTAAAAATGAACAGGAGCCTTTGACCACCGAGCAGCTCGATGCTTATGATCTTGATCTGTTTACAGACACCTATAAAACCGGGCAGACAGCCTGTTACCGCTGTCCCGTGGCCTGCACGCAGACCTGGGAGGTTAAAGAAGGGCCCTACAAGGGTGACAAGGGCGATAAGGTCGAATACGGCCATCTGCTCAGCCTGGGTCCTAATATTGGTATATTTGATTTTCCCTCTATGCTGCATTTGGCTCATCTCAGCAACCGGCTCGGACTTGACTGCATACAATTTGGCTACAACATGGCCATATCGATGGAATGTTTTCAGCGCGGTCTTTTAACTGCCGAAACAATTCAGAATCCCACGTTAAATTGGGGCGATGAAAAAGCAGTTGAAAAGTTTATGATGCAAACAGCTGTTCGTGAGGGCTTTGGCGATCTTCTGGCTGAAAATGCCCCGACGCTGGCAACCAGAATTGGTCCAGAGGCCGAGCAGTACGGTGTCCATATTAAGGGCATGTCGTTTCCTTTCAGCTGTTCATTTGCGCTGCCCATGAGTTTGGCATCATCGGTGGCCACACGCGGTGCAGATCATCTCAAAGGCCATCCTTTCGCCTCCATAATCGGCCATACGGACATGCTTCAAAAAATGTTCGGAAAAGACATTCCACCTGAGAGCGGTGATCATTTCAGTCCGGTTGCCAAGGGCCGTGTTGTCTGGTGGCAGGAAAATTATAAAATGGTGCTGGACAGCCTGGGTGTCTGTTTCCTTGCTGTCATAAATTCAAACGTATGGTGCGACCCCTTGATTATGATGCGGGAAATGGGCGAGATGTATGAAGCCATTACCGGCCGTGATCCATCCAATCTATTTATGGCCTCTGAGCGTTCTTATCAAATAGAGCGCTGCATTAACGCTCTGCAGGGTATTACCAGCAAGGATGATGTCAGGACGGGTACCTTGCGCGGCGAGAAAAATCCGGTTGAGCTGCCCGGCATGCTGGATGAATATTATGAATACCGGGGATGCTCATCTGATGGTCTTCCAACGCGAAAACGGCTTGAGGAAATCGGCCTAAAAGATGTTGCTGATGATCTGGAACGGCACGGCAAACTCTCTGATGAGAGCCGACCGGCCATAGAGGAACTGCTCAAAGATTCAACCGATATTGTTGAGAGATTGCATGCAGGGTAAGCTGAGAGTTACTACGTCCGTTGTTTGCACAGTGGTATCTGCCTGTTAGAGATTGTCACGGGCATTAAATTTTGCTATTATTTGAAGTTCGTTAAGCCTTCCGTCGCCTTTAAGTTTTAAGGTTTTGAGTAAATAACGCTACAATGTCCTTTCGTACCTCCGGCTAATAATTTGGAAGTACATAAGGGCGTGAAAGGACAGGACAAGTAAATGAGTGAAGTACGTGTACGATTCGCACCATCCCCAACCGGATATCTGCACATTGGCGGAGCCCGCACAGCTTTGTATAACTGGCTGTATGCACGCAAGCATAACGGCAAATTCGTTCTTCGGATTGAAGACACCGACGAGGAGCGCTCAACCAAGGAATCAATTGAAGAAATTCTCGACGGCTTGAAATGGCTCGGTCTTGACTGGGATGAAGGTCCGTTCTTTCAGTCAGAGCGCTTAGGAGCGCATCAGGAAGCAGTCCAAAAGCTGCTTGATAGCGGCGAATCTTATCGCTGTTTTTGTACCAAGGAAGAGCTTGAGGCCCGGCGAGTCCACGCCCGCGAGAATAAACTTGATTATAGATATAATGGTGCCTGCCGCGAATTAACTCCTGAGCAGGTCGAAGAAAAAACCGCAGCCGGGCAGAAGTCGGTTGTGCGCTTTAAAACACCCCGGCAAGACGGTTTTATCGCATTCGAGGATCAGGTGCTCGGACGGATTGAGAAGCGCTATGAAGACATAGAGGACTTTGTCATTATGCGCTCAGACGGAAAGCCCCTGTATCTGCTCTCAAGCGCAATTGATGACATGACTGACCGCATTACGCATGTGATTCGCGGGCAGGACGGTCTTGGCAACACCCCGCGCCAGATACTCCTTTTGAGTGCGCTCGGGTATATACCTCCTGTCTATGCTCATATCTCGCTCACGCTTGATACGAAAAAGGCTAAAATTTCCAAGCGCAAACATGGTGAAGTGGTTACCGTGTCCTATTACAAAGACCGGGGAGTTTTGCCCTGGGCCCTGTGTAACTTCTTGCTGCTTTTGGGATGGTCGAATTCAGAAGACCTTGAATTTTTTACGCGCGATGAACTTATTAAAGCTTTTGATCTTAAAGGTATTGCCAAGCACAATTCTATTTTTAATTACACGCCGGGTGACCCCAAAAACTGGACCGATCCCAAGGCAGTTTCAATAAATGCCCGTTATATCAGCATGCTCGATATGGAAGAGCTGCTACCCTATGTTCGTGCAGAGCTTGAGAGCAGTGGATTGTGGCAGGATGCGTTTGCTAATGAAAAGAAGCAGTGGTTCAGCGATACTGTCGCCCTTATCCGCACTCGCCTGCACACCATCTGTGATTTTTCAACAAAGGGCCGGCCATATTTTGGCGATGATTTTGAATTTGAAGAAAAGCCAGTTAACAAAAATTTAAAAAAAGACGAACGCGTTGTGCAACTGCTGCCAAAAGCAGCCGATGTCCTGGCCGGACTTGCTGAATTTAATGAAGAGACCATTGAACAGGCTTTGCGTGATTTTAGCGAAGCTGAAGATATCAAGCCCGGCTTGATAATCAATGCGATCAGGACCGCAGCTACAGGGCAGGCAGCAGGCCCCGGTCTTTTTGAACTTGTGGTCGCTATCGGGCAGGATCGCACGGTGGCGCGTATGCATGCTGCTGCCGACATGATTAAGGCCGCTGCGGACAAATAGCCTTTCTTAATTTTGTTGGCTGAATTAGCGCAACGCAATCCAGGGGATTACACGGTATGCCTTTCATAAAGCACTATGAAATGCTTCGCAAAGTGAGCAGAACATTCGCGCTCTCCATAGAGCAACTCCCCACACCTGTGCGCAATGTTGTTACCATCGCCTACCTGATGTTTCGGGTTTCCGATTGCCTTGAAGATCATGATGAAATGCCGCCAAAGCGTAAGTCGCAACTCTTGCGCCTGTGGGCGCAGGTTATGCAGGGGCAGGAACCGATACAGAAGTTTCTTGACGGTATGTCTGATATTGATGCCAAAGGCGATCCTGAAATTGAAGTCGCCTTGCAGGCAGATCAAGTTCTTGCCGCCTTAAACGAACTACCCCAAATTCCCCGAGATATTCTTATAAAACATGTCTGCGACACGTCAGAGGGCATGGCGCGTTGGCAGGATCATGGCCCGTATGTTGAAGATGAAGCGGCCATGGATGATTACATGCACGAGGTCGCGGGCAGGGTGGGGCACCTCCTGACCGAGGTCTTTATCTGGTATGATCCGTCGCTTGCAGGTAATCGTGAAACACTCATGAAGCTTGGTCGTGAATTCGGGCTGGCTCTGCAAACCGTAAATATCATCCGGGGCATGCGCAAGGACTTTGAGCGCGGCTGGGTATTTGTTCCGCAGACTATCTACGGAGAACAGGGTCTTAATCGTGACAACCTATTTGAACCTCACAACCGCGACCGCGCCATGCGGTTTGTTGCGCGTCTGGCTGACAAGGCCGAGCGGCATTTAGGTAACGGGCTTGACTACATTATGCTGCTGCCGAGGGCACAGCGGAGTATCCGCCTTTTTTGTATTTGGCCGCTTTTGTTCGCGGTTAAAACACTGGCAATTAGTCGCAATAACGTGGCAGTTATTGCAGCCGAAGCCAAGATAACTCGTCCACAGGTCAAGCGCATTGTAGCGATATCATCATTGATCTGGTGGTCGGACTTTCTGCTGGGTTGCTATTACAGGGCTTTGTCGAAAGTAACTTATTAATAAGTTGCTGACGTCCTAAGTAGTTGCAAATGATTGTGCTGATATTCCAAGTTTTAAAAAAAATCTGATTAGGCAAAAGTGGTGTATTCCGTGATTTCATTTATACGGATATAACAACACATACCGATAAAATTAAAAAGTTATTACGGATTGTTGCGAAACAGGAACCGGAGTTATACCCCATAAAGGGTGTATTTTTCCAGAATGTTATTGGGCACTTTTGGTGTCTAATCTATGTTAAATGTCGAGGAAAACCATGAATGATATTCATATTACCGTTCTAAAATATGGGAGAGATAACCCTGGATTTTCTCATGCTCAACTTGAAGAAAAGTTCCCTGAAGATTATCCTTGGCTAAAAAAAGAAATTAATCATGGCAAATTGTTTCAAACAGAACAAGGCGATGGTTCAAAACTTTACTTGTCGTTTGACGATCGATCCAGACTACTTGAATATGAAGAGTTAAGAGATGCAAGGAGATCGTCTAAGCAAGCAATGATAATAGCCATAGTGTCTATCCTTTTAACATTTGGAAGTATTATGTATCAATTTGTTAATGTTCAAAAAGTTGAGGTGGTATCTATTAACGATAAAATTGCCGAAAAACATTTAACAAACAATTCAAGAGGGACGCCGCAAAAAGGCGCCCCTTAATTGAGCGTTGGACGGTCCGCATTGAAATAGCTCTGGACAATCTCAACACATAGAAAGCAATAATGGAGGACTCGATGCAAATAAATGTAGAGCCGCTAGCCCGATCAGAAGCCTCTCACGCAAGTGAAATGCTCTCTCGTGCCTTCGCAGAAGATCCGATTATCACCCACTACCTTTCAAACAGCGGATTGCCGGCATTCTTTCGAGCGGTTTTGGAACAAATGTTTCCTGTTGGACATGTCTATGCAGCGCGATGTGACGGAAACCTTGTTGGGGTTGCTGCTTGGATGCCCCCTGATCCTCCAGACCTTGATCCTGCCGAGCAAGAAGCAGCTAAATCGTACAAGCAGGTAGTTGAAACAATGTTCCCTCAGGAGGCGCGCCAATTGTTCGCCGGATTCGCTGCTCTTGAACAGTTTCACCCCAGCGAACCGCATTGGTACCTCGCCTTCGTTGGAATCGAGCCTTCTATTCAGAGCCGCGGTTTCGGTAGAGCCTTGCTCGCTCCAGTGCTAAAGATCGCGGACGATTCAAAAACATGCTGCTATTTGGAGACACCGTTTCCGCGAAAGCACGCGTTCTATGAGCGTCTGGGATTCAAGAGACAAAGGGAGCACAGCCCGTTCGACGGCGCTCCTCAAGGTGTCATAACTTTTTTACGCAAGCCGGATTCCTTAATCCTGGAGTAGTCGTGGACGGCCGCTTGAGCCGTCCAACCATCTGCTGCACCGGACGCGCTAAAACCCGCGCGCCCGTGAGCAGCAACGTTATAGGTTTAGGTTTGGGGTCGGACCAAGCTATCTAGCTGTAATTACATTAGAAAGTGCTGAATAAAAGGCCATTTCATGCCTTAGAAGGCTCTTTTTGATAGCAAAAAGGCGGTTCTAAGAAAAAAAGGGGGGGGTATGGCACGAGCAAACAGGCATTACATTCCTGGTTGTGTCTGGCATATAACGCATAGATGTCACAAGCAGGAATTTCTGTTGAAATTCAGAAAAGATCGGCAACGTTGGGAGCGGTGGCTCTTTGAAGCAAAGAAACGTTTCGGTTTGAAAGTTTTAAACTACATCGTAACATCCAATCACATTCATCTCCTTGTTGTAGATAGCGGCAAGGAAATAATACCTCGAAGCATTCAGTTGATTGCTGGAAGAACCGCGCAAGAATATAATCAAAGGAAAAAACGCAAAGGTGCTTTCTGGGAAGATCGTTATCACGCAACAGCCATTCAAACAGATCGACACCTCCTGAGGTGTTTGGTATACATTGATCTTAATATGGTC
>Ga0075120_10001156_pt1 | contig 21175 bp, 17 predicted proteins | sample AntAceMetag02UKL_FD_69792 | JGI IMG/M metagenome (GOLD analysis project Ga0075120, IMG submission 69792) | Saline lake microbial communities from Ace Lake, Antarctica - Antarctic Ace Lake Metagenome 02UKL | ecosystem: Environmental > Aquatic > Non-marine Saline and Alkaline > Saline | place... | reverse complement strand
CGCTTCTCAACCCTTTCAAAGAGGTTGCGGTGCTTCACGATCATGTCCGTCAGATCATCTACAACCAGGTAGAGAACCTGTACGTTTAATCCAGTCAATTCGGGGCAGGGGCCGAGAAGACCTTCACTCCGGCAAACAATTATCAATCTATCTTTCTGATATCACATGATATTTTATCTCCGAAATGCTGACCAATATGGCAGATATCTGAAATCCATTGTTAGTTCATATACGGAATCAATATCTCAGGTTCACTCCATCTACTCGAATTGAGGATATCACAGGTTTTTGAACTTGATGATATGTTTGCTTTCTGTCAGATGTCACGTTTTTAGACATCCAGATTTGATATGCTTACCTGATCGGTACGAGCCGTTCTGTCGGGAGGGGGTGGCCGCCAAAGGCCACTTCCTACCCCGAATTGGGCTTTCTACCCACAAATTCGTATGACCAGCCCGAAAATGATTCTTGATAAATTTCGAATAGACAGCAAAATTGCTGTGGTGAAAGGTGGTACAATAAAGAATAGGTAATTCTGAAAATCGACACTATACTCATGGGTTTGTTTTCTGAGGATACCTTTCTGCACCTTCCGGCAAAGAGAAAGAGCCCCAGGGGAAAGCACAGCCACATAGTCAAATCCCTTTATATGGAAAAGGGAAGGGCTCCAACGTCCACAATGCTGCCACCTCCATCTGCAATCATTATTGTGCCAGTAACAAAAGAAGCATCATCTGACGCAAGAAATTCAGCGCAGGATGCGATCTCTTCCGGCATTGCCATTCTTTTCAGGGGTAGAAACCTGGTAACCTCCAAAAAGGCTTCTTCTATGCTGATATCTTTCTTTTTCATAAGGGGCAACATGTCCTCTTCCGCCATAGACGTTTTCGTCCAGCCTGGACAAAGCGTGTTTACCCTTATTCCATGGGGCCCGTAATCAAAAGCCATGGAGCGTGTTAGCCCCAGCACTGCGGTCTTGCTTGCAATGTAAGGAGCTCCGCCAGCATACCCGAAGAGTCCGGCTACTGAGGATACATTTACAATAGAACCTCCACCTCTGTCGATCAGAACAGGAAGGGCTGCGCGTGCTGTTCGCATCACGCCCGTAAGGTTAATGTCAATGACTTTTTGCCAATCATCATCCTTCACATTGGCCACATCACTTTTTATACTGATTCCGGCATTGGCCACAACAATATCTAACCCTCCGAATTTTTTCACTGCTTCACTGACGGCAGTATACAGATCTTCGCTTTTCTGAACATCTCCCTGCATAGCAAGGCCGTCCGTCTCTTTTGCGATCTTCTGTAAGTGTTCACTCCGTCGCCCCATTATGATAATTGAAGCGCCGTTTGAAGCAAATCTTCGTGCAATTGACGAACCAATACCTGTACCTCCCCCGGTAATTAAAGCAACTTTTCCTGCAAGCCTTCCGCACATATTAACCTCCTTATCAAGATAGTATTGAATCACATTTGAGATAGCAGAAATTCAACAGGAATTCAAGGATGCAGTTTAGATTACAAGAATTCCCAGCCACAGCGACTAAGATATTTTTGGTAATTGAGGAAATACCGGCGGAATTATTAGAGCGGTTATGTAATTGGGGAAAAACGGTTAGAAGCATTGCGCGGACGTTTCCTGAGCTCTGAACAGTTAGATGGCCAAACCCGTTTTATGGCCATCCTGCATTGCATCGACAATGAGCCCCGGTTCCCTGCAATTGCCGATGATATAGGTTTCAGCAACCATTCCTTTCAATTGATCAGCTATCTTCCCAGTATTCGGTCCTATTAAGGAACTTTGCATACGCACCCATTTTGATGCTAAAGGGCGCTTCAGAACCGAGGCCTTCCCCTAAAAATTGTATCCCGGTTGACCTCATCTCTTTGAAATTTATCAGGACCGCACCATTGATGCTAACAAGCTTTTCTCGCCAGACAAAAAAGTATATGTCCGGGGCGATCTTGAAATAGTCGCAGGAGTCGGTATCGGCTCGGCCTAGCGATGTACCCTTCACACAGTGCCACGTATATAACCGGTCAGTAAGGTAGATGTGCTCATATTCTATGGCACTGCTGTAAGCATATTTAATCCTCTTGCCGACGAGGTCGGTAGTTCTTTCATGGCGTATTACCGGTTTATCCGAGGAGGGCGGGTTAATGTTTGCATGCCAGTATTCAGTATCCATCATACCCAGTTCAAAACCCTGATCTAACTTTTTCATTAAAGCATTGAATTCCGTCCCTTTTGCAGGTGCGGTAGATATTAGAACAGTAGCTCTCCAGCTCTCTAGATCAAGAGCCATCGCGACGTCAACATTTGGCATATCTTGCCGAATATAGTCCAAAAAATAGATGTTTGGCGCGATACTAGTAGCCAGGTATTTTTCTTCACCGGATTTACCCTTATCGGGGCCATCAAGAATTTCCCACTTGAGCGAATCGATACTATTGAATACGTATTTCAGAACACGATTATCAGTGTCAAAATAAAATTTGAGTTCTTTCCCGACAAGCTCATCGGTTGCAGGCAGTCTGTATTTTTGAAACTGGTCTTCGTAGCTCTCGTTAGGTTTCCAGTCTTCTACTGGTACATTTTCCATATCGTTTCTTCCTCCTTGTTCAAGTACCTTGTTCATATGGGAGTTAGCCGGAGCGGGTATTACAAGTACGTTAAAACAGTGCATGAGAATGAAATGGAGCCGGATTTTGACTTAATTGCCAAGGTTTGTGAAATACACTCCGATACCAGAGGCAGCTATGGTTCACGACGAATGAGCAGCCAGCTTCGGGACGATGGCTACGACGTTGGCCGATACCGTGCACGGAGTCTGATGAAAAAAGCCGGTGTATCTGTAAAACGTCGAAAGAAATTTAAAAGAACCACTGATATATGCTGCCTCTCTTTGACCAATTTTTTTGCACTTGACGATTAATCCCTCCGGGATTCATCCCCGCAACACAGCGGGCATTCCTACGCATTTTCTGGATCTTAATTGTAACCTGCCAGGATGATTGACTTTGCGGAACAATGCGATCCAACACCTTGACTATATCTGAAGCGCTTCTCTTTCTTCTTCTGACAGGCTTGTCTTAAAATCTTCAAGTTTTGCCTCGCCGCTCTTGGTTACAGTCGCTTTCCCATTCTGGACTTCGAGGTAGTCCATAAGCTCCAGTTCCTCGGTCAATACCTCCACCATAATCTGGCTTAACGCAGGATATATATTGTCTATTTCTTCTTTTGAAAATTCATCGAGTATATTATCTATCACAATCCCCGGATTAGGCAGGACCTTGCTCAATATTACCATCTCACGTCTAAAATAAGGGGTATCATATCCCTTATCACTGAGGTCAAATGCCTCAAGCTTCATGAGCATCGAGGTCCTGACGTCTGAGCAAATCACCATCGGGGTTTTGGCCACAGTCCTTTCCCCATATGGAGGCCATTTGAATGCGTTTGCAGGTAGCAGGTTTGCCATGTGGTACTTAGGTTCAACAGATGTTTCCAACACGTTTCTAAAACCGACACCATCATATTTCTTTAAACTCGGGTCCTTTACACTCACGGGAGCATACCAGAATGGATAATAGTAGCCCGGCTTGCTTATAAACCTTGGGCCAGCGGCATGAATCCCAATCATCGGTTGAACAACAAGAGGCAACATACTCGGGCATATTCTCCCAACAAATTTTTCTCCATCATAAATGAACTCATCTCCGACATTGTGCTGGAAATGGCATGGATATTTCTCTTCATCTCCCAAAAAAGCCACTACAGTTGCTTTAACCTTAAACATGATATCCTCCCTCATTAAGTGATAATTGTTTATAATAGATCTGTGTTTCTTCCCCTTACAATTAGAAATTACGGCATCCCTGTTTATGCGTCATCTCTAGGATCAATTGCATGGATGTGAAACCTTTTACACTCGATCATTTACTGTATAGGTTTATTTTTCAATCAATCCAATCTCACGTACCTTCCTGGAAGCATGGGAAACTGTGTTTGAAAATGAAATACTTGTGTATTTCTATTTTAGGCCACGGTTTATTATAAATTGAGGCACTCCCCATTGTCAAGCTCCTTGATGACGCGCCATGCGTCGCCTTCAATGATGCGGGCTTTAGTATCGCCCTCGACGGCGAGGTAAACCCCTCTGGCTAATCGGACCATATGGGTACACTCGGGATATGCCGTTCCGGACGATTTCCATGCCCAGATGAGTCGGAATCGATCCATGAGATTGAACGATTTGCCGGGAGCTCAAAAAAAACTTGACATGGATACGGGGTGAATCTATCCTGAATTAAACCTGAATGTATGTGCCTTTCATTTTTGAATGATGGAAGCTTTCTGAACCGGAAATATCCATCAGATCTGGAAATGTTTGTTTGAAGGCAGAGAAGAGAACTAAATGGCTTATACGGTTAAAGATATTTTGAAAATGGAGGTGGCCCCGGCGCTTGGCTGCACGGAACCAGCCGCCATAGCTTTGGGTGCGGCTTCAGCCAGGACTCTTTTGCAGGGTCCTGATCTTGACAGAATCGAAATCTGGGTTGATCCCAATATTTATAAAAATGCCATGTCGGCTTCCATCCCTGGAGCAGCTGGGATATCCGGTCTCGATATGGCGGCAGCCCTTGGCGCTCTGGGTGGAGATCCGGCGCTGAAACTTGAAGTCCTGCGGCCAGTCAACGAGCAGACAGCCAAGATTGCCAGGCGGTTTATCGAGGCCGGCAAAGTGAAGGTAAATTTACTGCGGAACCAAAAGGGCATCTATATTCGATCCGTTCTTAAGAGCGGCAACGACACGGCGGAATCCGTTATAGAGGGTGTGCATGACAACCTGGTTTCTCTTATCTTAAATGGGACAGACGTTACCGAAAAGGTTCTTCTTGTGAAAGGGAGTCTTCAAAATACAAAGCAATTGGCAGACCTCGAGGCCTGGCTGAAAAGACTGGGTCTTAAAGAGCTGTTGGGATTTATTCAAGATCTGGACTTGGAGGATTTGGAATTTCTGGAACAGGGCGTTCAGACCAACATTCGCTTGGCCGAATTTGGCCTGAAAAATGGATCAGGCATGGGTGTGGGTCGTACTCTGCAGGAAATGGCACATCAGGGATTGCTCAAAAGGGACATGATGCTGGCTGCTCGCATCATAACCTCCGCAGGCGCGGATGCCCGAATGTCCGGGGTTAAATTGCCTGCGATGTCTTCTGCTGGAAGCGGCAACCATGGACTTACCGCCATTCTTCCCATTTATGCGGTTAAGGAATTTGTTGAATGTGATCAAATCGCATTTTTGAAGGCAGTATGCCTCAGCCATCTTGTCACGGCTTATATAAAGGCTCATACCGGCCGGCTTTCCGCGGTTTGCGGTTGCTCCGTGGCAGCAGGCGCCGGCGCTGGCGCCGGAATCACCTACCTCTTGGGAGGAGACTCCCAGACGATTGCCGGCGCAGTCACGAACCTGATCGGAGATCTGGCCGGGGTCATCTGCGATGGGGCCAAACCGAGTTGTGCTTTCAAATTGTCCACGGCAGCGGGCACTGCGGTTCAGGCGGCTCTCTTCGCTCAGAGGGGTGTAGGCGTTCATTCAAATGATGGTATTATCGGCTTGTCTTTTGAACAGACCAGCCAAAACATCGGGGAATTAAGTGTCCACGGTATGATCGAAACAGATCGGGCGATCCTTGGCATCATGCTTAAAAAGCAATTTATTGGCGATAGATCCTAAAGGCAAGGTACGACATGGAACCAGAAAAGATATTCCAGCTTTTGAAGGAAAAAATCATTAAACTGGAGCTATTTCCGGGCAGCATTCTGAACCTGTCCGAATTGGCCAAATCGTCTAACATAAGCCGTACCCCGGTCAAAGAGGCGGCCATCATGCTTCATGCCGAGGGATGGATACTGCGCGAGAGTGGACACTTCACGGTTACGCCACTCAGCCTCAAACTCATCAAAGAGATAACTGAAATACGATCGAGCGTTGAAATCCAGGCAAATTTGTGGGCCATGCAACGGATCGACAATGAAGGAATCAGGGCTCTTGATGAATTGCGACAAAAGATTCTCGGATTAGAGAATGGTCTGACCAACAAGGAGATAATCGAGCTGGACATTCAGTTCCATAGAATACTCTTTTTGGCGGCAAGAAATACTCAATTGGCCGTGATGCTTGAAAGACTGCTTGGCCATTATCTGCGCTTTTGGCTTTCTATTCCCCGGAAGATCAAGCCTGCTGTGTTTTTTTCCGGTACGCTTGAAATCATTCGAGCCATCAAGGACAAGGATGAGGCTCTCGTTGAATCCCTGAGTGCGGCCCACATTAAAGAATCCATCGATACGATCATGCGTGCTTTTTAAGTCTATATCAGGGACTTTCTAGTAAAGGAGGTGGTGAGAAACGAAAATAATTTATTTAGCCCCGCTATGAATGAGAACTGTGAAGGAAGCACGGAGAGTTGTCTATAACAGGGCAACAATCGGCTATGAAATCAGTATCAACACTTTTGTCAAAGGGAGGGCAACATGAAAAAGACAACCCGCATCGTGTTAATTGGAATATCATTACTGCTCGCTTTTTCCGTTTTTTCAGGTATTTCAGCTGCAGGCAGTGTGCCTGGTGTTACAGACGATACAATTCTGATCGGTGGCTTAATGCCACTGGCTGGGCCGCTCTCGATGGTTGGGGTGGCGGTTCGTGATGGCTGGCAGATGGCCTTTGATGAAGTGAATGAGGCAGGAGGCATTAACGGAAGGAAGATAAAAGTATTATGGGAAGATACCAGTTGCGTACCGAGTAAAGGGTTGGCCGCAATAAAAAAACTGATCACCAGAGATCAAGTTTTTGCTCTTGCCGGTGGGCTCTGCAGTAATTCCATTGCGCCAGGCGTGACTATTATTGAAAAGGCAAAGGTCCCTTACTTTACAAGTCATGTTAGCGATCCCGGCATAACCCATCCTACAAAAAAATATATTTTCAGAGCCGCCAATATTCCTGGCGATTATCAGGGACGTTCAGCTGCCATGTTGGCCGTGGACTTTTTTCACGAAAATAAGATAGGAATTTTGCACGTCGCGGATGAATTTGGGGTTAGTACCAGGGACGGCATATTGGAATACTTAAAAAAAATTAAAGTTGCGCCAACAACAGCAGAGGCTTTTAACCCGGGAGATCCTGACTATACTGCGCAACTGGCAAATTTAAAGAACTCGGGATCAAAGGCTGTTATAATTATAGCCTATCCCCCTGACGGTGCGAAAATCGTGGTACAGGCGAAGAAGAAAGGGCTTAAGTTCCTTTGGATTGCAGCGCCGCCATTAGGTGAGCCGGGCTTTGCTGCAATGGCTGGCGATGCTGCCATCGGATTGGTTCATGTAAATCCGACCGATATGCTCGTCACAGATACCCACCTTCCAATGATGGCCAAATGGAGAGAAGCGTTTAGAAAAAGAATTGGCGAAACGCGAGGAAGACCTGGCCCTAGCGAACTCATGAGCTATGGCGCCGCACAAGTCTTTTGTGAAGGGCTCCGAATGGCGGGAAGAGACCTGACAAGAGAACGATTTGTTGATAGCCTTGAATCAATCAAGGATTTTGACAAGTGCATCCTGGGAAAAATTAGCTTCAGTAAAGACAATCATCAAGGCAATATCCAGAGCAGATTTGGAGTCTGGCTGCCAAACAGGAAACACAGTCTCCTGAAATTTACCGTTATAGGAAAATAACATGGAATTGCGAGGATGGGCTGAAGAGCTTAGCCCATCCTTTACCTCTGCTGATATTTCTCGGAGTCAGACATGATTAATTTTTTCGACCTTATAACTTATGGCATTATTCTGGGTGGAATATACGCTATTTGCGCGATAGGGATGATTCTTATTTTTAAGGCCACCGATATAATCAGCATAGTACAAGGCGAACTGATGGCAGTGGGAGCCTACTGCCTCTATTCTTTTGCAGTTGTCTTGAAATGGCCGTTGGGGCTTTCAATTCTAATGGCCATTGCTGCTGTCATAATTCTTTGTTTGTTTATTGAAAGATTTGCGCTCAGGCCCCTGATAGGCGCACCCTTATGGAATAGCATAATGGCTACTGTTGCGCTCATGATTACCATTCAGGCAGTAATACGAGTAACATGGGGGCCTGAGCACTTTTCTGTTCCTCCTTATATGAGCAGAACGCCTTTTACTATTTCAGGTATTCGTTTAACGTACGAGGAATCGACTATCTTCGTTGTTTGCCTCATATATGTTTTACTTCTTTTTCTTTTCTTCAAATATACCAAGATTGGAAAGGCAATGAGAGCCGTTCAACTGGACAAAGAAGCAGCCGCTTTGATGGGAATTAGTGTAAAGAAAGTGTTTTCCTTGGTCTGGATAATGAACGGCATCCTTATGGGGACAATTGGCGTTCTCATGGCCCCGATTCTTGGGGTCTACCCAACCATGGGTTTTATAATGATCAAAGGTTTCATCGTGGCTGTTATCGGAGGATTTGCCAGCTTCGGAGGGGCCATCTTGGCAGGGCTCCTCCTTGGAGTACTTGAAACTCTTTCAGGCGTTTACATTTCTACTGCCATGAAGGACATCGTTTCCTTTGCAGTCTTGATCCTTGTTCTCCTCATCAAACCGACAGGCCTTATTCCTGAAATTGTGACCAAAAGAGTATAGAGATGTCGTTAATTAAGCCATGGCAAGTCTGTTCCATTCTCATTTTTCTTCTCATGCTTACCCCTCTTTGGGCAGACAGTTACTTTGTCTATATCTTCAGCTTGGCATTGGTCATATCCATAGCAGCAGTCGGATTGGACATACTCATGGGCTACGCCGGCCAGATTTGCTTTGGTCAAGCGGGATTCATGGCGCTGGGCGCATATACTACGGCCTATCTTGTCAACCATGGTCTCTCCTTTTGGCTTTCTTTACCTATCGGCGGTATTCTCTCTGGTCTGGCTGGGCTAATGATCGGTCTTCCTGCCTTGAGGATTAAAGGACACTATCTGGCGCTCGCCACCATGTCTTTTGCTTATATTATCTATCTTATTCTCCTACATTGGGAAGGCGTTACGGGCGGTCCCCGCGGCATGCCGGCACTGCGGCCTGAGTGGCCAATATCTTTTACCGAAGATACCCGCTTCTTCTTTATTATCCTTGGGATTGCCATTGCCATGGTCGCACTTGCACGAAACATTGTCGCTTCCAAATACGGCCGAGCCTTTATGTCCCTTCAAAAAGATGAAATCGTGTCAAAAAGCATGGGTATTAACCTCTTAAAATACAAAACTCTAGCCTTTATGATCAGCAGTTTTTATGCGGGCATTGCAGGTGGTCTCTACGGCCCGCTTATCGGATTTCTGGATCCCCAATCCTTCTCCGTTATAGAATCTGCATATTTCTTACTAATAGTCCTGCTGGGCGGGCGAGGCACCATTTTCGGCGCAATTCTGGGAGCATTTATATTTGTGAGCATTCCTGAATTGGTTCGGCGGGCCGAGCATTTCCAGGAGGTTATATACGGACTCATTTTTTTGGCCATTCTCATTTACATGCCTTCGGGTATCATGGGAATTTTCAGTAAATACAAATCTTTATTCACAAAGCGCCTGGGAAATGGAAAGCTTTTGAAACCTCTTATCAGCATGCCGATGAGCAGAAGCGAACCGGTCGGGTTATCAGATACCCTCTCACCAATTCAAGAAAAGCAGCTCTTTTCGAGTGCCGAAGGATCAGATCGTACATTTCTTCAGGTCATGAATGTAACCATGAGATTCGGGGGGCTTGTGGCACTAAATGATCTGAGTTTCAAAATCGAAGAGGGTGAAGTATTCAGCCTGATTGGCCCCAATGGGGCAGGGAAAACAACAGCACTAAATGTAATCACAAGATTGTATGAACCAAAAAATGGAGAAGTGATCTTTAGAGGCGAAAATTTTATCGGGGTGAAATCGGACAGAATCATTGAAAGAGGCATAAGCCGCACATTTCAAAACGTGGGTCTTTTTGAAGGGTTGACGGCGTTAGAAAATGTCATGGTCGGGCTTCATTCTTTTGGACAGAGCGGATTTTTTCAGACAGTCGTTAAATCGCGAACAGCCAGGCAGGGCGAAGCATGGAAAAGGTGGCGAGCCTTGGAAATGCTTCGCTGGGTGAATATTGATGATGTAGCTTTCCATGTAGCAACCGATCTGCCTTATGGAAAGCAGAAATTGATTGGCATAGCGAGGGCCTTGGTATCAGAGCCTCGACTATTAATCCTGGACGAACCGGCCGCCGGCCTAAGTCATCATGAAGGGGAATTTCTAATGGAACTTATCCGGCGACTCTGCGATGAAAATGGATGCTCAATTCTCCTTGTCGAACACGATATGGACATTGTGATGGGAGTCTCCGATCGTATTCTTGTGCTTAATTTCGGAAAGAAGATCGCAGAAGGGAGACCTGAACAAATTAGGAACGACCCCTTGGTTGTAGAAGCCTATCTGGGCGAGGAGGAGATAGAAGGGGATGCTTCGGATTAAAGATATTGAAGTCTTTTATTCAAAAGTGAAGGCTCTCGAAGGCATATCGTTTCAGGTTCCATCACAAGGCATTACGGCCTTATTAGGCGCCAATGGCGCTGGGAAGACCACTGCTTTGCGGACGATCTGCGGGCTCTTACGACCTTCAAAGGGTGTCATCTTGCTTGAGAACGATGAAATCCATATGTTACCCCCGGATAAGATCGTGAGGAAGGGCATTTCCATGGTAAGCGAGGGGCGTCGTTTGTTCTCTGAAATGACGGTCTCTGAAAACCTGGAAATAGGTTCATTTATCCGGAAAAATAGAAGCGAGATAAAGGACGATTTAAGAACTATCTTGGGCTATTTTCCAGTTTTAAGGGAGAGAAGCTCACAAAGAGCTGCCAGCTTGAGCGGTGGGGAACAGCAAATGCTGGCCATAGGGAGGGCTCTGATGTCCAGGCCGAAGGTATTGCTCCTTGATGAGCCCTCTCTGGGATTAGCGCCTTTGGTTGTAGGGGAAATTTTCAAAATCATCAAAAAACTTAATCATCAGGGTATGACCATTCTGGTGGTCGAACAAAATGCAAGGATGGCTCTTCGATACTCCCACGAAGCTTATGTATTGGAAACAGGCAAAATAGTGCTCAATGGCAGGCCTGAGGATTTGCTGTCGAATGAGGACTTCTATAATGCATATCTGGGAGGAAGAAAGCCCATAGCTCAAAAAGCCCAATCGACTATTTGAAACATCAAAGGGCACTTTCCAATTTTACTAATGAGGACCAAGAGCTTTAATAAGACGAATAGTTCAATGATGCCTATGCTTCATGAAGAGATCTTATCTGAAACCGCGAGGGCCGTTCGTGGACATTAGAAAGGGCGATGTGATCATAATAGGCGGCGGTGTGATCGGTCTCTCCGCTGCATATTACGCGGCGATGGCTGGTGCGGAGGTCATCGTCCTTGAAAAGGGAGAGATAGGCTGTGGGTGTTCCTCAGGCAATGCAGGACTCATAGGCCGAAGTTACCTTGAACCGTTGCCATCACCGGGTGTGATTAGGGAGAGCGCCCGAGAAATCTTTGATCCGGAGGGATTCTTCGGGATCAAGCCGCGTCTGGACATCGGTTTTTTGTCTTGGATCATAGGTTTCCTGCGATCCAGCAATAAAAAACACTTTGCATTTGCAGTGGATACCTTCTCGCGACTCAATGCAGAAGCAGCAAGAGCTCACATGGAATTGGCTGAGTTGGGGGGGGGCAGGTACGACTTCAAAAAAAGTGGCTTACTCTTGATTTTTGGGAGCAATCATCGCTTTCATCAAGCCCACAAGAGACAGGAGAGGGCAACTGCTTGCGGCGTCATATGCAGAGTACTTTCGAGGGAGGAGGTTTTGGAGCAAGAACCAGCTGTCGGAGAACATGCGGTCGGGGGCATACATTACTCTGAAGACGCATCACTTGACCCTCGACTGTTCCTTCAATGGATTGGCGGAGAGGCCAAGGCTTATGGAGCCAGAATAATTTCTGGAGCCGAAGTATATGGGTTCAAAACTAGCCGTAATCAAGTGAAGACGGTACTTACAACAAAGGGGGATTACAGGAGTGAACAGGTAGTTGTAGCCTGTGGATCTTGGTTAAGCCAGGTTTGCGGTCAGCTTGGGCGTAAAATACCTGTTGAGGGTGGAAGGGGGATTAGTCTTACTTTTCCGGTTACAGAAGAAAGAGTCCGTCAGCCTCTCCTATTAGATGAAAGCCATATTGCAATAACGCCCTTCACCACATCCTTGCGCCTCACAGGTGTTCTCGAATTGGCTGGATTGGATTTGACTCTCAATGTCCGACGAATGAGGGGGGTTCACCGTGCAGCAAGTCGTTATGTGCCAATGCTTCAGGAACTCAAGCCCATTGAAATATGGCGGGGCCTGCGACCTTGCATCCCGGACGGTCTACCGGTCTTGGGTCAGCTTGACCCCTGGGAGAATGTCCTGGTAGCTGGTGGCCATGATGGGAGAGGTGTATCTCTTGGCCCGATAACCGGAAAATATGTGACACGACTTTTGAACGGTGAATCTATGGGTGATCTAGGAAAAAGGTTGTCTCCGAAGAGACTACAGTCTTTTTCTTTCCTGCATTAATCATATTCATTATTGATGGTGTTCCAAGCCTGATGTAAGCGCCATTCGTGAAGGGTATTTTTGAATCGCCCTAACTCAACCGGAGTTCCGGTTAGGAGAAGCGATGAACAGGCATAAGGAAATGCTACCTAAGTTCAAAACATGAGAATCAACCAAAAAAAGAAAAAATGAGAAGTTGCAATGCCTGTTTCAAGTATATTGTAGAATGACACCCTAAACAAAAGCGAGAAGAAGACAATGCATGCCTTACCAAAGGTGGAAATCTTATTCCTGAGAAAAGAAGAAGTTGAAAGCCTTCTAAATTTGGAGGATGCCGTCTTGGCCGCTGAACAGGCTTTTATGGTTTTAGGAGAGGGTCAGTTGGTTCAAGATCATAGTATATTACCCATTAAAGGACCCAATATCATTGCAACGCTTCCTACCTTTTTGAGGTCTCTGAATCTTTACGGAGTAAAGCAAGTCAGTGTATACGAAAAGAGGGAGCCAGATGACAAGCTGCCATCTGTTTGGGGAAGTCTTATTATTCTCAATCAACCAAGTAACGGTCTCCCATACGCCATAATGGATGGTACGGCCATCACCAACATGAGATCAGGCGGCGGTCATGCCGTGGTGGCCGCAAAATATCTGGCCAGAAGAGATTCCAAGACCCTTGGCGTTATTGGTTGTGGTGCGCAAGGCCATATCGGCCTTCGATCCTTTGCTAAGGCCTTTTCCTTAGAATATATAAAAATATATGACGTGAACCCTGAGGCTCAATCGACACTCTTGGAAAAGTTAAGAGAGGAAATTACTGCTAAAATTACAGCTGTAAATTCGGCCGAAGAGGCTGTCCGGGATTCCGAATTGATCTTAGTGGCAACAACCTCTCGAGAGCCTGTTGTTTTCGAGCCATGGGTTGGAAAAGGTAGTTTTACAGCTGGGTTAATGGGATTTCGTGACATAGATCCTAAGCTTGGAGCCAGAGCCGAAAAATTGGTTTTAGGAAGTCATGAGACTGATGGCCCTGTGGTCGTGGATGGTGCGGGTGGCCTGCCTACGCCCATGGGGGTTTCAAAGGAAGATGTGTACGCTGATATGGGGGAAATTGTAACTGGAGTCAAAGCAGGCCGTGAAAATGGGCAGGAACGCATAATCTACACACATATCGGGATGGGGGCTCATGATGTGATACTTGCCCACAAAGCTTATATTAAGGCAAAAAAAGAAGGGACAGGTACGAAGATCTACCTGTAATGAATATCTTGGAATTTTATTTTCCCAGAAAATGGAGGGATGCCCATGTCATCAGCTGAAGAGACCCTAAAAAAAACAACCTGCCACGGATGCACAAGACGTTGTGGCCTGCAAGTTACAGTTAAGAATGGAAAACCGGTCAGACTCAAAGGCGATCCGAGCCAACCCTTATCCAAGGGATTTTTCTGTAATCGGGGAAAGGCGCTGGTCCTTGAACTTTCTCTTGATAAACAGAGGTTGAAATATCCATTGAAGAGAATAGGAGAACGTGGAGAAGGCCTGTGGGAAAGGATATCTTGGGAGCAGGCCCTTGATGAAATAGCCGAGAAAGTCAACAGGATCAAGCAAAAATATGGTCCTGAATCTATCTCGGCCTTGCTGGATTGTATGATCAGTACAGGTTTGAATTTTGCAGGAACCCGTTTCATGAAAAAACTCGGCAGCCCCAATTATTTCACAGAAGGAGGGCAGGTTTGTTACGCCAATAGTGCCATTATGGAAATGGTGACTTATGGGCATGACACAGCATGCGACAGGGCCAATTCCAAATGTACCATTATATGGGGTTGTAATCCCGCAATCTCAAAGCCTGAGTTTTTTCGGTATATCAAAGAGAGCAAAAAGAATGGCGGTAAAGTTATTGCGGTCGACCCCTATCGTACGGAAACAGTTGAGATAGCTGACCTTTGGCTCCAACACAGACCTGGTTCGAGCGGTGCCATGATGCTTTCATGGCTGAACGTAATTATAAACGAGAAGCTCTATGACGCTGAGTTTGTTGAAAACTGGACTAACGCCCCCTATTTGGTAAGCCTGAACCCTCAAAAAATCTTGAGAGAAAGCGACGTAATGCCAGGGGGAGATTACAGAAACTTCGTCGCATGGGACAGCGTTTCGAAAGGACCCGTGGCTTTTGATGTCGATTCGCTAACGTACAATACTCCCAACCCCAAAATATCTTTAGAAGGGATTTTCCATGTCCGGTTGACCGACGGAACAACGGCGAAATGTACCACGGTCTGGGGACTGCTGAAAAAGCAAATAGAAGAATATTCTCCAGAAAATGCCTCTGTCCTCACCTGGGTCCCAGCCGATAAAATAAAGGAAGCGGCCAGAATGTTTGCTTCGACAAAACCGGGTAATTTTTTCCCCGGATTTGCCATGGACGGTATCGGACCTAATGCCAACCAGGTTGGAAGAGCAAGAAGCATACTCAGCGCAATACTTGGGAACCTCGATGTCAAAGGTGGGCAGGTTGTTCTTAATGGCCCAAACGCCCAGGTAAATATGGACACGGGGTCACTCCCGTTGGAACAGCATCGGAAGGCATTGGGCAATGATACCTACAAACTGTGGTCATACGAGACCTCTATGAAGCTTTTTGACTACCAAAAGAGGGTAGGGGTAAAGATTCCACCTCCTTTTTCCGGTGCTCACGCTCCTTCTGTCTGGCGGGCTATGAAGAATGGTCATCCTTACGCCGTAAAGGCGCTAATATGCGTTGGATCTAACCCTTTGCTCAGCGGGGCGAATGCACGGGGTATTGAAGAGGCTCTTAGAGCGCTGGATCTAATTGTTGTTCAAGACCTATATATGACTCCGACTGCTGAACTTGCGGATTACGTTACACCGGCAGCCCCGGATGACATAGAAAATTGTAGGTTATATACAGGTGGACCTTGCACAGGATGGCTGGAAGGGCATTCATTGCTATCAGGAGAAAGAGCCGTTGATCCTCCTGGTGAAGCCCGGTCGGATTTTGAATTTTACAGAGAACTGGGAGTGAGGCTGGGTCAGGACTGGCCTTGGAAAACGGATGAGGAATACTATGATTGGCAGCTTAAACCACTGGGCTTTAGCTCTTTTAAAGAATTTCATAAGAAGGTCCAATGGGATGTTCCAGCGCCCACATATGAGAAATACAAAAAAGCCGGGTTTGGGACGCCGTCAGGAAAAGTTGAAATTTATTCCTCCTTTCTTGAGGAGTTGGGATATGAAGCCCTTCCATCTTTTGTTGAGCCACCTAATAGTCCTTTTAGAACCCCCGATATCTGGAAAGAATATCCATATATACAGGGTGTAATGCGTCCCAAATACTTTTATCAATCCAGCTATCTGAACCTCCCGTCTCTTAGACGAAGAACCCCTGAACCCCTCGTGCAAATGCATCCTGATACTGCAGAAGTCCACGGTCTAACGGAAGGAGATTGGGTATGGATTAGTTCGCCGTCAACACTTCACAAAATCAAACAGAGGGTTAAAATATTTGAGGGATTGGACCCCCAAGTCATCTACCCGGACTATGGCTGGTGGTTTCCGGAAAAGTCTGCTGAAGAGGGTAATCACGGCGTGTGGGAGTCAAACATCAATGTGCTTACACAAGACGGCCACGGGGCTTGTTGCCCCATGATAGGAAGCTGGTACTTCAACGCAAACTTGCTGAAACTGGAAAAGGCTTAGTAGGCTAAAGCCTCCCATAAAGATTTGGGGGAATCGGTATTATCCGGTGTACTAATGGCTGTAAAATCTCATTAAGGGCTGAGGCATTGAACATTCTATTATCCATGAACGCCCTTGAGACAGTGCAACTCCTATTTCTTTTTAGGGAAGGAAGGGTATAAACATGGGAGAAGACTTGACCGATATTGGTTTACTGCTAAGGCGTGAGATGGAGGCCGCAGTAGCAGGGCCTTTGATCAAGGCCTTTGTTCAAGAATTTGGACAGGCGAAAACCGCTAAAATAGTCGAACGCGTCATTCAATCCCTTGCCAGAAAGAGCGGTAGTCAACTGGCGATGGTGATTGGTGGAAATAATATTGAATACCTTGCTAAGGCCTTTCAATTACTAAGTCAAGACAATATCCTGGAACAAGAAATCATAGAACAAAATTCTACCAAACTCTACATCAATTGCACAAAATGCCGTTTTGTTGATATGTATGATGAACTTGATATGCCTGAGCTTGGATACTTATTATCCTGTAACCGGGATTTCGCGATGACAGAGGGGTTTAATCCAAAAATCAAACTCACTAGAACCCAGACTATCATGGAGGGGGCTAATTATTGTGATTTCCGCTTCCATTTTGAGGGGGGCGAATAGATCGGAAAATATTGTTATGGAAGCGTTGATTCGTAATGAGATCAGGGAGCTCAAAGACGAAATAATTCAAATCCGACGGGAATTCCATAAGTATCCTGAATTGGGTTTTAAAGAGAAACGGACTTCCGCTAAGATCGCTGATTATCTCAGGAATCTTGGGCTTGAAGTTCAGGTTGGCATCGCAAGCACGGGTGTCGTCGCACTATTGCCAGGCAGCGCTCGTGGGAGAACCCTATTGGTTCGCGCTGATATGGACGCACTTCCCATCCAAGAAAAAAATGAAGTCCCATACAAGTCAAGAGAAGATGGCGTTATGCATGCTTGCGGGCATGACGGCCACATGGCTATCGCCTTGATCACTGCCAAGATCCTCAGCAGACATCAAGAACTCTTTTCTGGCCAAGTAAAATTCGTTTTTCAGCCTGGAGAGGAGGGTTTTGCAGGGGCTCGAGAAATGATCAATGCCGGCGTTCTTGCTGAGCCAAAGGTAGATGCTGCGATTGGGCTTCACTTGGCACACTTCTTCCCTACGGGAACTATTGCTGTAAAAAGTGGTCCGGTAATGGCTAGTATGGACTCATTTATTATCAAGATCATAGGACAAGCGGGACACGCAGCCATGCCCAATGAAGGAGTCGATGCCATCCTCATCAGCGCTTACCTGATCAATGCCCTGCAAAGTCTGATTAGCAAAGAAGTTTCTCCTCTGTCTCCTCTTGTAGTTCATGTAGGAAAGATTCACGGTGGAAATGCCTTTAATATAATAGCTGATCATGTTGAACTTGAGGGAACGGTAAGAACCCTTGACGAGGGCCTGCAGACGTCTATACCAAAACATATGGATCGCATCATTAAAGGTGTTGTAGATGGCTTGAGGGGAACCTACGAATTGGATTATAATTTCGGGTACCCACCGCTTATCAATGATAGCTCCATGGCTGACCTGATAAGGCAAATCGCTAAACAGATCACAGATAACGACAAGGTCATTGACGCTCAGCCGATGATGGTGAGTGACGATATGGCCTTTTTCCTACGAGAGGTACCTGGATGTTACTACTTTGTTGGGTGCAGTGACCATAGTGGGGGGATTGTTCAGCCTGCTCATAGTCCCCACTTTGATTTCGATGAAGATGCTATGATAACAGGAGCAGAGGTGATGGTAAAGGCTGCCCTTGAATACCTCAAGTCAGTTTAGAAAAAGTTGTTAAAAGCCATACCATTAATTGAAATTGAGGATTAATTTTGTTGGTTTCGTAAGAGGTCTCTGATAGAACTACCCGCACAAAAACGGGAGTCCAAAACATATCGACTTGACTGGCTTTCTGCCTTTACGGGAGTGAGGAAAACCGGTTCTTTGTGAACTTTTGAGAGATCTTTAATCATAAAGTTTAAAAGTATATTTCAGACTTTCCGTATCTTGTATAGGAAATGCTAAGGAGATGACGATGAACAAAGAATCTGACTTACGGTTCACCATCATTGGATTGGGAAATCTTATGGAAGCTATCTTTCCCTGTATTGCCGACATCGTGGGACAAGAGAAATTATTTAGGCAGGTGAACGCTACCACGGCTGACGAGACAGATCTTAAGCGAAAAGAGATGAGCTTGGGAATAAAGGTCATTTTAGACGATAATTTGAAGGCATTAAAAGAGATGGAACCCGATATTATTTTGTTTGCACCTCCACCAAGTGTAGCCCAAAGAATCATTCAAAATGAGTTCAAAGAGTACTTTGAATACATCCGATCTAAATCGTTGTCCCTTGCGGATATTTATTCTTTTCCTCCGGTTCCTCCGGGGTCATTTTATAACGATATTTTGGGTGATGACGTTCTTGTTGTAAACATAATTCCCAATACAGTTAGAACTATCATGGGTAAACCTCTTATAAGAGAAGGTGTCTCCATTTGTACATTTTCAACAGATTGGCCCCGAGAAAGAATTGATCGTTTAGAAAAAATTATCTCCCCCCTAGGTATAGTAGTCGATCTCAGACCCCAAGAATTGCTACCGTTGCTTGGTGCTGGAGTCATGGTGCACGTTTTGCCCGAGGTGGTGATAAGCATCACCGATAAGCTTGAAGAGAAGAGGGACAAAGCAGAACATCAGCAATTGGCAAAATATATGAGGGCAAGGTTTCAGCAAGAAACTGGGTTCCAACCTGAAGAAAATGGCTTTTGTATCCCGGATCTTGTAGAAACGCATCTACAGCCTGCCTTAGATGCGGTGATTCTTGGCTGGTACGAAGGGTTACTTCAGTATTGTCTGGAAATGAAATTTTCTCAAGAGCGCACAGTTCGAATCCTGAATCCAATGATTGACCATCAGCTACATGTGCTTCATGGAGAACGTCGTGACGTTATTGAGAGGAATGCAAAAATAGAAGCCACTAAAGGTGGAGTCCTTGAAAAGGGAACTCAGGTTTTTCATGAATCCATTGAGCCCTTGATCGCAAAAGGCCTTGAAGAATTGCCAATAACTCGCCGCGACGAACTGCAACAATCTCTACTTTCTAGAGTGAAAGAGACTGCATATATAGTGCAAGAACATGCCAAGACCTTAGCGAATTTGAGAGAAGAATAACAGACTGAAGACCACCTCTTTTGGGTTGATTTGCCACAGATTATCGTTAGACTCAAAACCAACCGACTCCATTTTCGAGAATCCCCAAACCTCCAGAGATAAAATGTCTCATTGGAGGTTAGTGAATGCCCTTTTCATGGCTCGACGAGCGTTGAGCCTGGTTGCGATATCTGCTATTCAGGTCAACCCACGTAAAACGTGTGATATCATCATTCAGTGGGGAGGATCGAGGGTTGAGAGATGTTATGGGAAGCACATCAAATCCGGGCATTAGAAAACGTGACATAACTTGACAATCTGTCAACCTACGGGAATGTTGACTTACCTTGACAAAAACCAAACATATCATCAAGTTCAAAAACCTGTGATCTTCAATTCGGATAGATCGAGTGAACCTGAGATATCTGCCTCCGTATCTCAGATCTTGCATTTGTCAGCTGCATTACATCCGCCTGAATTTAGCAGGGCCACAGTATCTGAGTATCCATACATATCAAAAGCAATAGTCGAAACCTATGTGCCCGTTATGCCTGATTCCCATAGCAAAGAAGACTTCACTTTGTTTCTCAATAAACTTGCTAATCGCTAAATTGACAACTACGGGCTATGGCAGGCGGGCCTGATCCTTTTAGCATCCATTGTATTTTGGCCGGCAGGCTTATAGGATTTAAGGTTGAGGTCCCAATGGTGAGCGTTATCAGGGTATTGCTGGAGAGACTTAGCGCCAAGGTCACTAATAAAATCGGCTTAATATTTGCGTGAACGTGAAAAATAGGCTAAGAATAGGTCGATATGGTAAAAAGTCCAGCGTCCACGTGAACATGGGGGAAGTTCATGAAGGCGGAGACAGGAAGCTGTTTGACCGATTCAAATACGAGGTGAGATAGGTACAGGTATGGCAATCAAGAATCTTCAACAACGTCTCAACCTCCTGGTGTTGCTGCCGGCAGGGCTTCTCCTGCTGCTTATTGGAGTTTTCGGTTTTATTTATATGAGAGGGACGCTTTTAGACGAGTGGCAAGATGCGTCGATTGTTAAGCTTCAGCGGGCGGCGCACCAGATCGACATGAGACTGGGCCGGATTACCAACTGGGTTCAGATGTTTCACAAGACTTCTGATAGCAGGGGAGGACCGCTGATACAGGAATGGATACTCGATCAGTTAAGGGGCCTCAAGGGGGTTACCCGTGTTGAACTGAAGTGGAAAGACAATGATAGGTCCCAGTCAATGCCAATGGCCATGCGCAGAGGCGCAGGCGCCATGGGCGGAGCGCGCATGATGCGCTTTCACCAGGCAAGGATCGCGGAAGTGACATCGCCCACTTATAATGCCCAAACAGGGCAGGAAACGGTCAATCTCATATCCCAACTCAAGGATGAATCTGACACAGTTATAGGCACGTTAGAGATAGCTGTCCGTTTTGAGTATCTCTTAGAAGGCGTCAAAGACTTTGGCTGGTGGCAGACGGAGCAGGCATGTCTAATTGATGAAACAGGGACATATCTTTGCCATACTGAGACTGATCTTTTTCATTGATGGACTAAATTTCGAGTTATTTGGTGGAGTTGGAGAGATAGCAAGCTTCCGGCCTTACCTAA